>ERZ779737.14-NODE-14-length-188089-cov-20.096163_pt1 | contig 188089 bp, 170 predicted proteins | sample MGYA00511889_ERZ779737 | MGnify/ENA primary metagenome ERZ779737 (study PRJEB29588, sample SAMEA2163575) | human gut metagenome | biome: human gut; feature: human-associated habitat; material: faeces | place: Denmark | collected 2008/2010 ...
GCCGCTCATAAAAGCGGCGTTAAATTTAAGGGGAGGCGCAGGATTTGACGTTTACTGAAAAGGGAAGAGAAAATGGGAAAATCCGAGAAACAGATGGATAAAGAGCATGAGCGCAACCAGCGGATCATTGATACAGCGTTCCGGCTTTTTGTGGAAAAGAAAATCGAAGCGGTCAGTATGGATGAGGTCGCAAAAGAAGCCGGTGTGGGACGTGCCACATTGTTTCGCTGTTACACCAATAAGACGGAGCTGGCTATTGCGGTCTGCGCATCGAAATGGAAGGATTATCTGGACAAGCTGGATGAGGTAAGACCAATCTCTTCAATACACGATATTCCGGCAATCGACAGATTTACTTTCACTTTGGACAGTTATATTGGAATGTACCAGAACCATAAGGATATTCTGCAGTATAATGATAATTTCAATAATTATGTGACGCATCAGACTGTGCAGGAAGAGGAACTGGCGAATTTCCACGCATCCTTGAATTCCGTCAACACAAGACTTCATATGATGTATGCGAAGGCAAAAGAGGACAAGACCTTCCGCACGGATATTCCGGAGGAACAGTTCATGCGTGTGACGGTGCATACCATGATGGCAGCGTGTACCCATTACGCAGGTGGTTTTATCTGGGGAGCAACGGACAACAAGGATTATACAGGAGATCTGCTGCTTTTAAAAGAAATGATCCTGAACTATGCCCAGAATGGCACCAATCTCTGATTGACATTGCAATTTCAGAAAATCTGTGATATAGTAGCCACAATTGAATATGGAGTATTCAGGTGCCGGAGCAGCCACGTAAGTAGCTGGCTCCGGTGAAAAGGGAAGCAGGTGTAAGTCCTGCACGAACTCGTCACCGTAATTAGGGAGCTGAAGCCGATAGATCACTGGGAGACCGGGAAGATGGCGGATGCAATGATCTTCAAGCCGGGAGACCTGCCTGAATGCTGTACAGAAACATTTGTTTCAAAGCCACGAGTAACTGGTTGTACGTGTGGAATGCAGAAGCGACAGAAGCTTTTTTGCATTCGTTTCCTATGTGTACAAACCCTTTACCTGATACAGGAAAGGGTTTTTGTTTTTGTTGCGAAAAACATGTTTCTGACTTACATATTTAAGAATACCGGGACATCCCCGAAATGAAAAGAGACAGAAAAACTGTCAGAGGAGGAAACATGAAGAAAAGAATCGTAGCAGTAGTACTGGCAACCGTACTGGGTGCTGTATGCATCACCGGATGCGGAAATACCCAGGAGACCGTAGAGAGCACTGCACAGGCAAGCACTGAGGCACAGACCACACAGGCAGAGACCGCAGGCACAGAGAGCAGTGAGGATGCAGATCAGGCAGCAGCCGATGAAGTAGCAGCAATGATCGATGCCATCTATGTGCAGGAGAGAACTGAGAATACCGATAAGCAGTGTGAAGATGCCAAGGCAGCATGGGATGCACTGACCGACGCACAGAAGGAACTGGTAGAGGGGGAAAATGCAGATCCTGATTATTTCGGCAGAGATACCGGAGATGCTTCCAAGGATGATCCCCGCAATCAGGATGAAATCGGTGAGAACGAGATTCTGGTAGTAAGCTTCGGTACTTCCTTTAACGACAGCCGTGTGGCTGATATCAAGGGTATCGAGGATGCGATTGCAGCAGCCAATCCCGACTGGTCTGTAAGAAGAGCATTTACCGCACAGATCATCATCAATCATATACAGGCAAGAGATGATGAGCATATCGACAATATGGATCAGGCATTGGACCGCGCTGTGGCAAACGGTGTTAAGAACCTGGTAGTACAGCCTACCCATCTGATGCACGGGGCAGAGTATGACGAACTGATGCAGGCAGTAGAAGCCTACAAGGATCAGTTCGCATCCGTAAAAGTCGCTGAGCCCCTGTTAGGTGAAGTGGGAGACGATGCAACCGTTGTCAATGTAGATAAGAAGGCAGTAGCAGAAGATCTGACTGCAGAAGCAGTGAAGACCGCTGGGTATGACAGCCTGGATGCTGCAAAGGAAGATGGCGTGGCATTCGTATTCATGGGTCACGGAACTTCCCACACCGCAAAGGTGTCTTACAGCCAGATGCAGACCCAGATGAACGACCTCGGTTATGCTAACGTATTCATCGGAACTGTAGAAGGTGAGCCGGAAGAGACCGCCTGCGAAGAAGTCATCAAGGCTGTTGCGGAAGCAGGTTACACCAAAGTGGTTCTTCGTCCCCTGATGGTAGTAGCAGGTGACCATGCCAACAACGATATGGCAGGCGAGGATGAGGATTCCTGGTTAAGCCAGTTCAATGCTTCCGGTAAGTTCGACAGTGTGGATACCCAGATTGCAGGTCTCGGTGGGATCAAGGCTATCCAGGATCTGTATGTGGCACATACCGCAGCAGCAATGGCTGAGAAATAAATAAGAATTAGAATAAGAATTAAAAAAGGAATTAAAATTAGGAATAAAATAAGGATTAAAATAAGCAATGAAAGCAAAGACAGTAAGGAATAAAATCATAATCGTGGGCGGACTGAGTGCCTGTCTGCTGCTTGGCGGCTGTGGAGCCGGTCAGGCAGCGGATGCAACATCCGCAGAAAGCACGGCTGCCGCACAGGAAAGTACCGTAACACCGACAGAGACCACGGAAGCGGAAAACATCAGCACAGAGACTGCGCAGGACAAAGCACAGCTTCCGGATGGTGTCTACACTGCTGAATTTTCCACGGACAGCTCCATGTTCCATGTCAGTGAGGCCTGTGACGGCAAGGGAACACTGACGGTAAAGGATGGCGTTATGACCATTCACATTTCCTTAGGCTCCAAGAAGATCCTGAATCTCTATCCGGGTCTGGCGGAAGATGCAGCAAAAGATGGCGCAGTGCTGCTTGAGCCCACCACGGATACCGTAACTTACAGCGACGGCATGACGGAAGAAGTCTACGGCTTCGATGTTCCCGTACCTGCGATCGGAGAGGAATTCGATCTGGCACTGATCGGTACCAAGGGAAAATGGTATGACCATAAAGTGAAGGTATCCGATCCGGTAGCGGAAGACAGCCGGGAAGCTGCGAACGGTTCCTTTGCTATGAGTACGTTGGCAGATGGCAGCTACACCATCGAACTGACGATGGAGGGCGGAAGCGGCAGAGCCTCTATCCAGTCTCCCGCACAGCTTGCGGTAGCTGACGGAGCGGCAACGGCGACTCTGGAATGGAGCAGCCCGAACTATGACTATATGCTGGTGAACGGTGAAAAATATCTGCCGGTAAATACGGAAGGCAATTCCGTATTTGAAGTGCCGGTGGAAGCACTGGATGTACCCCTTACCATGATCGGTGATACCGTGGCAATGAGCACACCTCACGAGGTGGAATACACTGTAACTTTCCATTCTGAGACACTTGAGAGTACAGAGAGCGGAAAGTAATACATATGATGCCAGGGTCAAAAGGTCTAAGCCCACATGTTTAGCACGGACCGGAGCGGAGACGTGGGAGTGCGTAGCACGGAGCAATCCGCAGGCACAAATATTGCAGGCTATGAAAGGCATGATAACTTTGAGGTCAGGAAGAAATAGAAGAAAATGGATTTATGTTCTGCTTCTTATGGGACTGCTGGGGCTAACTGGCTGCGGCAGTCCTTCTTCTGCTTCTATGGAGACATCGTCGGAAGCACCATCGGAGGTTACCCAGGCAGCAGAGACTACGCAGGAAGAACAGACAGAATTAGTAAAAACAGGCAGCATGGAGCTGCAATATGCGGAAAATTTTGCGGTGGACTATTACGAAGATGGTTATAAGATGCTGACAACGCTTCCCGATAGTAAACGGTATCTGTTAGTGCCGGAGGGACAGCCGGTGCCAAGGGGACTGGATGAGGACGTCAGCATCTTGCAGGAACCGCTTCAAAATATATATCTGGTGGCATCCGGCGTGATGGACATGTTCGCCTCGCTGGATGCTGTGGATCAGATCCGGTTCTCCGGGCAGAAGCAGGAGAACTGGTACATTCAGACAGCAAAGGATGCCATGGAGGCAGGGGACATGATCTATGCCGGAAAATACAGTAAACCGGATTATGAATTACTGGTGTCTGAAGGCTGTGATCTGGCGATCGAGAACCGGATGATCACGCACTCGCCGGAGGTGGTGGAAATGCTTCAAAGCTTTGATATTCCGGTGATGATCGAATATTCCAGCTATGAAAAACATCCTTTGGGAAAAGTGGAATGGGTCAAATTTTTCGGAGCCCTGACCGGCAAAGAAGCGGAGGCAGAAGAAGCCTTTGCGGAGCAGACAGAGATTCTGGAAGAGGTAGAAAGCGGGGAAAAAACAGGGAAGACCATAGCATTTTTCTATGTGACTTCCAACGGATTGATCCAGGTACGGCAGAGTACGGATTATATTCCGAAGCTGATCGAACTGGCAGGTGGAAGATACATTTTTGAGGATCTTGAGGACAGCGGAAGCGGACGCTCTACGCTGAACATGCCGGTCGAAGATTTTTACGCCGGGGCGAAGGACGCAGACATCCTGATCTACAACAGCTCGATCGACGGTGGTGTGACCACTCTGGACGAGCTGATCGGCAAATGCAATATTCTAAAAGACTTCAAGGCGGTACAGGAGGGGCAGGTCTATTGCACCACCAACGATATGTACCAGCAGTCCATGGCGATCGGGTATTTATTGCAGGATATGCATACGGTGTTGACGGACGATGATACCGCTAAGCTGCGTTATCTGTTTCTCTTACAGTAAGATGAAGGACTTAGAAACACAGCGTAAGTATAAGAGTCTTAGAATGAGATTAGAATACGATTGGAATACGAATAGGAAAAGAAGGAGAAAAACATGCAGCAGCGCAGGAAAATCAGATATCTCATAGCGTTTGTTCTATTGACGGCAGGCATTCTCGTGCTGCTGCTTTGCAATATAGGAATCGGAACAGTGAAGATCCCGCTGACAGAAATACTGACTACGGGAAGAACCAAAGAAGGCATGAATGCCAGAATCCTGTGGGAGATCCGATTTCCCCGGACACTGGCGGCGGGGATCCTGGGCGGAGCGCTGGCACTTGCCGGGTATCTGTTGCAGACCTTTTTCCACAATCCCATAGCCGGACCCTTCGTCTTAGGAATTTCTTCCGGGGCGAAGATGGTAGTGGCGCTGGTGATGGTATTTTTGCTGGGGAATACGATTCGGGTCAGCTCCGGACTATTGATCCTGGCGGCATTTTTAGGAGCTATGTTGTCCATGGGATTCGTGCTCCTCATGGCGAGGAAGGTAGACAGCATGTCCATGCTGGTGGTCAGCGGCGTGATGATCGGTTACATCTGTTCCGCCATTACGGAACTGGTGGTGACTTTCGCGGAGGACGCGGATATCGTGAATCTCCACAACTGGTCAAGAGGAAGCTTTTCCGGAATGACCTGGGACAATGTGAAAGTGATGAGTATTGTGGTGGCAGTAACTTTTCTTATGGTGATCCTGTTGGCAAAGCCTCTGGAAGCCTACCAGCTGGGTGAAACGTATGCGCAGAATCTGGGAGTGAACATCCGGACATTGCGGATCCTGCTGGTGGTGTTGTCCAGCGTACTTTCGGCATGCATCGTGGCATTTGCCGGACCCATCTCTTTTGTGGGGATCGCCGTGCCGCAGCTCATCCGTAAATTATTCGGCACCACGAAACCGTTACTGATGATACCGGCATGTTTCTTAGGAGGCAGTGTGTTCTGCCTGTTCTGCGATCTGCTGGCGAGAACCTGGATGGCACCCACAGAGCTTGGTATCAGCACAGTGACGGCAATCTTCGGGGCACCGGTGGTATTGTGGATCATGGTATCCAAAAGCAGACGGGAGCGTGGATAACTTACCTATGAAGACGCAGAAGCCTTATTATATTACAACGGAAAAAGTAAGTGTGGGCTACGACGGAAAGCCTCTGATCGAAGAAGTGGAGATCGCACTCAGGAAGGGAGAGATCCTGACGTTACTGGGACCTAACGGTGCCGGGAAATCCACGATCTTAAAAAGCATTGCGAGACAGCTGTCCCTGATCGCGGGAACGGTGCGGCTGGACGGAGAAGATATGCGGACACTCACCGGGGCAGAACTGTCGAAAAAAATGGCAGTGGTAATGACGAAACGTCTGCGGGGGGAACTGATGACCTGCGAGGATGTGGTTGCCACCGGAAGATACCCTTATACCGGACGCTTCGGCATGCTGCGGGCAGAAGATCATGCAGCGGTTCAAAACGCCATGGAACTTGTGCAGGTGGCGGAGATTGGGGATTCTCTATTTGACCGGATCAGTGACGGACAGAGACAACGGGTGATGTTAGCAAGAGCCATTTGTCAGGAGCCGGAGATATTGATCCTGGACGAGCCGACTTCCTACCTGGATGTGCGGCATAAGCTGGAATTTTTATCAATTCTGCAAAAGCTGTGCAGGGAGAGAGAACTTACGGTGATCCTGTCCTTGCATGAGTTGGAACTGGCGGAGAAGATCTCCGATAGAATCCTGTGTGTGAACGGCAGGGCGGTGGACCGGATCGGAACGCCGGAGGAAGTCATGACAGCCGGCTATATCACCGAACTCTATGGCATCCGGATGGGAAGCTATGATGAGGGCAGCAGTGATATGGAACTGGTGGCGCCGGAAGGAACACCGCAGGTCTTCGTGATCGCCGGAGCCGGAAGAGGACGGAAAATTTACCGGCGTCTGCAGAGAGCGGGAATCCCCTTTGTCACCGGGATCCTGTATGAAAATGACCTGGATTATCCCGTGGCGAAGGCACTGGCTGCGGAGGTGATCGCAGAGTGTCCTTTTGAGCCGGTGGCACAGGAAAAAATACAGGCAGCGAAGAAGCAGCTGGAAAAGTGCAACCGTGTTATCTGCTGCCGGGAGAATTTCGGCAGTCTGGAGACTTATCAGAGAGAGCTTTTAGAGTACGCAGAACAGCTGGGGAAGCAGATAGAAAAGTCAGAAAACCCGGAGCAACGTAGTGGGTGTTAGAAAACACAGAAACGAAATTCCCGGGATGCCGGTGGCGTCTGTGGGATGGAGAAAACGATGGCAAAAGTTATTATGATACAGGGCACCATGTCCGGTGCCGGGAAAAGTCTCCTGGTGGCGGGTCTATGCCGGATCTTTCGGCAGGACGGTTACCGGGTCGCCCCTTTTAAATCACAGAATATGGCACTCAATTCCTATATCACCAAAGAAGGACTGGAAATGGGCAGGGCGCAGGTGATGCAGGCGGAAGCGGCAGGAATCGAACCGCTGGTGTGCATGAACCCTATTTTGCTAAAGCCCACCAGCCATACCGGATCCCAGGTCATCGTGAACGGGGAGGTACGGGGAAATCTGTCCGCCAGAGACTATTTTGCCCGCAAGACGGAACTGATCCCGGATATCAAGGCAGCCTTTCGCAAACTGGAAACTTATGCGGATATCATTGTCATCGAGGGCGCCGGAAGCCCGGCGGAGATCAATCTGAAGCAGAATGACATCGTAAATATGGGAATGGCGGCAATGGTGGATGCGCCGGTACTTTTAGTGGGAGACATTGACAGAGGCGGCGTATTCGCACAGCTTTTGGGAACCCTGATGCTGCTGACCGAAGAGGAACTGGAACGGGTAAAGGGATTGATCATCAACAAATTCCGTGGAGACAGTACAATTTTAGAACCCGGCATTCAGATGCTAACAGAACGGGGGCAGGTGCCGGTGCTGGGAACGGTACCTTATATGGAACTTACACTGGAAGATGAGGACAGTCTGACGGACCGTTTCGATGCAAAACATGTGGGGAAGATCGATCTGGCGGTGATTCACTATCCCAGAATTTCAAATTTTACGGATTTTGATGTGTTTGAGCAGATGCCGGAGGTCAGTGTCCGGTATGTGACGAATGTAAGAGAGCTGGGGACGCCGGATCTGATATTTCTCCCCGGCAGTAAAAATACCATGGGAGATCTGAAATGGATGCGGCAGAATGGACTGGAGGCAGCGGTAAAACGGGCTGCGGGAAAAGTTCCCATTTTCGGGATCTGCGGAGGCTATCAGATGTTAGGCTGTGAGATCGCGGATCCAACTGGCGTGGAGGAGGGCGGACAGATCCGTGGCATGGAGCTGCTTCCGGTACGGACAGTGCTGCAGAAGGAGAAGCATCGCTGCCAGACAGATGGAACTCTGGATGCAGTGGAGGGTATTTTCTCCGGACTTACGGGATGTAAGTTTGCCGGATATGAGATCCATATGGGACAGACGGTGTATTGCAAAGAGGATGGCAGTGGTGCGAAGGGGACAGTGGACAAGGTAGCCGGACCGGCAAACAGTGCAGAAAGCAATCGGAGCGCTTTCTGTGCAGACGATGCGACGAGAAACACGGAAATCACACAAGCTGTTATCGCTGATTCCACCGGCAGAATCTACGGCTCCTATATCCATGGTCTGTTCGACAAGGGAGAGATCGCCGGGCGTATGATACAGACCCTGGCCCGGGAAAAAGGCATCTCTCTGGAGAACGGCGTCTGGGAGGATTACCGCACAATAAAAGAGAGACAGTACGATCAACTGGCAGATACTCTGCGGGAATATCTGCATATGGAGGACATCTATGGAATGCTCAGAGAAGCCCGTATTTCATAACTACACCGGACAGGAATTGGCGCAGATCCGGATCGCGCCGCCGGACGAAGCGGTGAGAAAGCGTGTGAAAAAGCACTGGGACACTCTGGCAAAGCCGCTGGATGGCATGGGCAGCTTTGAAACCATCACGGCACAGATCGGAGCCATCTTAGGGACAGATATGATCAATATTCGTAAAAAAGGTGTGCTGATCTTCTGCGCTGATAACGGCATTGTAGAGGAGGGTGTGACCCAGTCCGGGCAGGAGGTTACGCTGGCAGTGGCAAAATCCATGGCCAGGAAAGGGTCCTCCGTCTGCAGGATGGCACAGAGCATTGGCGCCGAGACGATCCCAGTGGACATTGGGATAAATTGTGAGGAATCCATCCCTGGAGTATGGAATCGCAAAGTGTGCCCCGGGACAAGAAATTTCTTAAAAGAACCGGCTATGACGGAAGAAGAGACCGTCCGTGCCATTGTCACAGGAATCGGACTGGTAAGGGAGTGTAAGGAAAAAGGATATGGTATCCTTGCCACCGGGGAAATGGGAATCGGCAACACTACCACCAGCAGTGCAGTGACGGCCGCCCTTTTGCAGTGCGAGGCAGGGGAAGTCACCGGCAGAGGCGCGGGACTGACGGATCAGAGACTGGCGCGGAAGCAACAGGTGGTGCGCACCGCATTGGAAACATATGATCTGTGGCATGCGGATGCCTTCACAGTATTGCAGACAGTCGGAGGGCTGGATATTGCCGGGCTGACCGGTATGTGCATCGGCGGAGCTGTGTGGCATGTGCCCATCGTACTGGATGGCGTGATCAGCATGGCAGCGGCCCTGGTGGCGGAGCGGCTGTTTCCCGGCGTGCGGGAATATCTGATCCCTTCCCATCAGGGGAAAGAACCGGCGGCAGTGAAGCTGGCAGATGCTTTGCAGCTGTCTCCGGTGATCCACGCGGGAATGGCACTGGGAGAAGGAACCGGAGCCGTTATGATGTTCACACTGCTGGATATGGCGATGAGCATTTATGGACAGAGCGCTACCTTCTCAGAAATCAAAGTAGAACAATATAGACGTTAATATGTTCATGAGATGAGCGCCGGTCTTTGAGCAAGGGTAGTCACGAAGTGACGTAAAAGCGTGATAACGCGACCTTGCGAATAGGCGCGGCTGAACGTTAATCAAATGGAGAAGCAACATGATGACATTGATCCTGGGCGGCAGTGGCAGCGGGAAATCCGCTTATGCGGAAGATTATCTGCTGCGGGCTGCCGGTGATAAGAAAAAATATTATATCGCCACCATGCAGATCCGGGATGCGGAGATGCAGGCAAAGGTGGACAGACATCACAGGCTGCGACAGGGGAAAGGCTTCACTACCATCGAACAGCCTACGGAGTTGGAGCAGGCGGTCTTACAAATGGAACCGGCAGGAGCAGTACTGTTGGAATGCATGTCAAATCTCACCGCCAACGAAATGTTTTCCGGGGAACAGCCTGTGGATCGTCAGACGGTGATCAAAAAGATTCTGCAAGGCATGGAAGGCTTAAGAAAACAGGCGGATCCGTTAGTCATCGTAACCAACAATGTATTTGAGAATGGAATTATCTACGATGATTCTACGATGGAATACATCGAGGCACTGGGGCGGATCAACGAAAGACTTGCCGCGGAGGCGGACGAGGTTGTGGAAGTTACTGCGGGGATCTCGCAGCGGCTCAAGTTGTACCCGATCATCATAGAAAGGAAACAGACATGCGAATTATCAAATCATTTTTCATAGCGTTTTCCATGTATTCCAAGATCCCCATGCCACAGTTTCAGTGGAAGGACGAGGACATGCGGTACGCCCTCTGCTTTTTCCCATGGGTGGGGGCGGTGATCAGTGCTTTGTGGTGTCTGTGGAAATGGTTCTGTGACCGGTTCGCGGTGGGAACCCTGTGCTATGCTGCGGTGGGGACGGCAATACCGCTTTTGGTCACCGGGGGCTTTCATGTGGACGGTTTTTTAGATACCTGTGATGCCCTGCATTCCTACCAGCCAAGAGACCGGAAGCTGGAGATCTTGAAGGACTCTCATATCGGGGCATTTGCGGTGATCATGCTTGCACTGTACGGACTGATTTTTCTGGGAGGATTCTCGGAGATCACGACACTGCGCATGCTTACTGTGACGGGAGCCGGATGCTTCCTGTCCAGAGTATTAAGCGGTATCGCAGTGGTGAGCTTCCCTTCGGCAAAGCAGGAAGGGACACTGTATCTGTTTGCGGATAAAGCCCATAAAAGGGTGGTAAAAACTGCTTTATACGGACAGGGGATCCTTTGCAGTTTATTTATGCTGTGGATATCTGTCGTGGCGGGAGGGCTCGCCGTGGCAGCAGCCCTGCTTAGCTTTGCATATTATTACCGGCGCTGCAAAAAAGAGTTCGGCGGTATCACAGGGGACACCGCTGGATATTTTGTAACACTCTGTGAAGGGTGCGTGGTGGCTGCCGTGGCAATCGCCCAACATCTGGTGCCGGCAGTGTAAGAATACAGTGCCTGAGATTTTTACCCAGGAGTGTATTGGAAAAGGGAGAGAGAAATGATATTGATCATTGGCGGATTTGCCCAGGGAAAATTGCATTATGTGAAGCAGCGTTATGTACACTGTGAGGATGGACGGGAAGTGACTGTTTTGGACGGAACACTGGCACTGCCCGCAGGGACAGGTGCAGGGCAGGTGATCGTCAATCATCTGCACCGCTATATCCGGGAGCAGCTGCGACAGGGAACAGACCCGGAGGCGATGATAGAGAATTTTGGCAAGGAACATCCGGACTGCATTCTGATCTGTGACGAGATCGGCAACGGCATCGTCCCCATGGAAGCGGAGGAGAGAACTTACAGAGAGCGCACCGGCAGAATACTGGAACAGCTGGCAGCGCAGGCAGATGAGGTGGTGAGAGTGGTATGCGGAATCGGACAGAAGATCAAATAGAGATTCATCTGACCCTCATTCGGCACGGGGCGACGCTTTCCAATAAAGAGGGGCGGTATCTTGGGAAAACGGACGAGACTTTAAGTCCGGACGGCATCGGCGCACTGGAAAAATCCGTGGCAGACAGGAGCTACCCAACTGCCGACGTCCTGTTTTCCGGTCCCATGAAGCGGTGCCTTGAGACCGCACAGATCCTGTATCCGGGGCAGACTCCTATCATTATCCCGGAGTGGACAGAGATGGATTTCGGTGCGTTTGAGGGGCATAATTATCAGGAACTTTCAAAAGATCCGAACTATCAGAGATGGATCGACAGCGGAGGTACTCTGCCGTTTCCGGAGGGAGAGAGTAGGGAAGAGTTTATCCGCCGAAGTGTTGCCGGATACGAAAAAATGGTATACCACATGAAAATGATCTGGGAGAGAAGTGCTGCATCGGGGCAGGGGGATCGCAAGATACAAAGTGTATCCGCGGTGGTTCACGGCGGAACTATCATGGCGCTGCTTGGCCATTTCCTCGGTGGAGAATATTTTGCCTATCAGGCAAAATGCGGACAGGGTTACAGTGGCAGGCTGGCATTTAAGGCAGGCGGAGGAGCCCCACAGTGGAAGGAATTCCGCCCGCTGTCGGAAGTTACAGTATCGGAAGTTACAGTATCTGAACTTACAAAAGGAGAAACAAACGGATGAAATATCATATCCTGGCATTTGGAGCGGGATTTTTACTGGATCAGATCTTTGGCGATCCCTATTTTCTGCCACATCCCATCCGGGGAATCGGCAGGCTGATTGCGAAGACAGAAAAGGTACTGCGCAGCGGCAACCCACAGGGAAATTCCCCGGAGAGAGAAGCAGCGGAGCGCAGACAGGGGAAACTTTTGGTGGTAATTGTTTTGCTGCTTACGGGAATGTTTACGGCATTGATCCTGGTGGGAGCATATGCACTTTATCCGAAGATCGGAATGGTGGTGGAAGCGGTCATGACCTATCAGATCCTGGCGGCGAGGTGCCTGCAGGTGGAGAGCGGAAAAGTATGGAAACAATTAAAGGCGGGGAATGTGGAGGCTGCCAGAGAGGCGGTATCCATGATCGTGGGAAGAGATACCCAGAATCTCACTAAAGAAGGAGTGGCGAAGGCTGCCATCGAGACTGTGGCGGAGAATACTTCCGACGGTGTGATCGCGCCGATGCTGTATACAGCACTGGGAGGGCCGGTGCTTGGTTTTCTATATAAGGCAGTCAATACCATGGACTCTATGGTCGGTTATAAAAATGACAGATATCTGCACTTTGGAAGGGCGGCGGCGAAGCTGGATGATGTGGTGAATTTTCTTCCGGCAAGGATCAGCGCACTTTTGATGATCGGGGCGGCATTTCTCAGCGGAAAAAGCTATAACGGCAGGCAGGCATGGCGTATCTGGCACAGAGACAGCAGAAAGCACGCCAGTCCCAATTCCGCCCAGACGGAATCTGTATGTGCCGGAGCATTGGGAATACAGTTGGCAGGAGATGCCAGTTATTTTGGCAAAGTCGTGAAGAAACCCTATATCGGGGATCCGAAACGGCAGGTGGAATATGAGGATATCCGGAGAGCCAATCGTCTGATGAACCGGACGGCATGGATCTGCGAGATCCTGTGCCTGGGGATCCTGATGATTTGCAGATGAAAGAGAACATGAAAAACGCTATGGTAATAGGAACCGGAAAGGGAGGAAAATGCAGCAGAACATACATGGTGGTGACATATACAGCAGACAGATACGGCTGGATTTTTCGGTAAACGGTAATCCCTTGGGAATGCCGGCGGAGGCGAGGCTTTCACTTTTAGCAGCTATCAATCATGTGGGGGAATATCCCGATGCCGCAGCAGGCGAACTGACAGAGACAGTAAGCCATATGCTGTCGGTGCAAAGCGGCAGAGAGATCCCGGGGGAGTATCTGGTATTCGGCAACGGTGCGTCAGAGCTTTTTCTGGCGATCATGCATGCACTTAAGCCTGAAAATATTGTGATCCCGGTGCCGTCCTTTTACGGATATGAGTATGCGGCGAAGGCGGCAGACAGTCATATAAAATATGTATATCTGTCGGAAGAGACCGCATTTTGCCCGGGGAAGGAATTGTTACAGGCGCTGACGGCAGACACAGACCTGCTGTTTCTTGCAAATCCCAACAACCCCACAGGGCAGTTGATGAGCAGGGAATATCTGCGAGAGCTTATGGAGCATTGCAGGCAGCAGGGAATCATTGTAGTACTGGATGAATGTTTTATAGAGTTCTGTGAGACTGATAGAGAGCAGCCCGTATCCCTGCTTGGTAAGATAGATCAGTATGCGAATCTGTTGCTGGTGCGGGCTTTTACAAAAAGCTTTGCCATGCCGGGTGTGCGTCTGGGGTATCTGGTGTGCAGTAATGAGGGGCTTCGGGAGAAAATCCGCAGACAGCTGCCGGAATGGAATCTGTCGGTGTTCGCTCACAGAGCGGGCATCGTCTGCGCGGAGCAGGCGGAGCAATATTTGCAGAATACCGTGGAATATGTGAAAACCGAGCGGGCGTATCTTAGGGAAGGGCTGGAGGCACCGGGCATCCGGGTAGTGTCCGGAGAAGCGGATTTTCTGCTGCTCTACACCACACAGCCCATCTATGACAGATTGCTTGCAAAAGGCATTCTGATCCGCAACTGTGAAAATTTCCGGGGACTGGGAGAGGGCTATTACCGGATCGCGGTGAAGAAGCATGAAGAGAATGAAGTGCTCTTAGACGAGCTTGAACAGTGCCTGTCGTAAAACACTGCAGGACGGTGGCCTGACGAAAAAAGATTGTGAAATAGATTACGGGAGAATAAACCTATGGGAAAGTGGGAGCACAAGAACATCGAATATGTATTGCCGGAAGAGATCGAGAAGCGAAGCTTTGCAATCATTGCAGCGGAACTGGCAGAGCGGGGCGTCGTCCTGCCCGCAGAGCAGGATATGATCACCAGACGGGTGATCCATACCAGTGCGGATTTTGATTATGCGCAGACGATGACCTATTCGGAAAATGCAGTGGAGATCGCCAAAGACTTATTAAAAAACGGTGCGGATATCGTGACGGATACGAATATGGCACTGGCAGGGATCAATAAAAAGGTGCTGGCTTCTTTTGGAGGGGAGGCACATTGCTACATGGCAGACGCTGAGGTGGCAGCAATGGCAAAGGAACGCAGGACCACCCGGGCAGCGATCAGCATGGAGCTGGCATCAAAACGGGAAAAACCGGTGATCTTCGCTGTGGGAAATGCACCTACGGCACTGATACAGATTTACGAGATGATGCAGCAGAGCGACTGGCGTCCGGCATTCGTCATCGGGGTTCCCGTGGGCTTCGTGAATGTGGAGGCCGCCAAGGAACTGATCCTTCAGACGGAGGTGCCCTATATTATCAACCGCGGGAGAAAGGGCGGCAGCAACGTGGCAGCAGCCATCTGCAATGCATTGTTGTATGAGCTGAGGGATCATAGCTGCAATAAGTAGAAGTAACGTAGGCAGCCGAAAGGTGTAAGGAACAGTAACAGGAAAAGTAACAGTGAGGTAACAGGCATGCGGTACGGATTTACCACAGGAAGCTGTGCGGCAGCAGCGGCGAAGGCAGCCGCCTATATGCTGTTGACCGGCAGGGAGAAAACTAAGATCACCATAGAGACACCCAAGGGCATCCCCTATACGGCACAGATCCTTAGGATCTGTCGTAAGGAGCGGGAGGTCAGCTGCGCCGTGGAAAAGGACGGCGGGGATGATCCCGACATTACCACCGGGGCATTGATCTGTGCGAAAGTTTCGTTTCCGGAAGAAACAGGACGGAAAGCAGGAGGAGCGCCTGAAAAGGAAACCGGTGGGAAGACCGGAACCGGACGGCCGCCTGAGCAGACACAGATCGTAATAGATGGTGGCTTCGGTGTCGGACGGGTCACGAAACCGGGACTGGATCAACCCGTGGGAAATGCTGCCATCAATCACGTTCCCAGAGAGATGATCGAACGGGAAGTATTACAGGTGTGTCAGGTGCTGGATTATTGTGGAAGCCTGTCAGTGGAGATCTCTGTGCCGGAGGGCGAACATCTGGCAGAGAGGACATTTAATCCGAGACTTGGGATCGTGGGCGGCATTTCGATCCTTGGGACCAGCGGTGTCGTGGAACCCATGAGTACCCAGGCCATTTTGGATACGATCCGTGTGGAACTGCGGCAGCAGCGGGCACTGGGAAGAGAAGACGTGGTGATCTCTCCGGGCAACTACGGACTGGATTTTTTGAAAAATACTTATCACTATGATCTGGATAAAAGTGTAAAATGCAGTAACTTTATCGGCCTCTCCATCGATATGGCGGTGGAAGAGGGCTTCAAACGTCTGCTGCTTGCGGGACATATCGGGAAGCTCATCAAAGTGGCGGGCGGTATTATGAATACCCATTCTAGGGAGGGTGACTGCCGGATGGAGCTGTTGACCGCCTTTGCCGTAAAATGCGGCGTGGCGGCAGTGGATGCTGCAAAGCTCCTGTCCTGTGTCACCACAGAGGAAGCTGTGCGGATTCTGGACGAGTGCGGCAGGAGACAGGAAGTCATGGATTATGCCATGGAGCGTATTTTATTTTATCTGGAGAAACGGGCACATGGAAAGCTTGCGATCGAATGTATCATGTATGCAAATGATTTCGGAGCATTGGCGAAAAGTAAGGAGGCGGAGGAATGGTTTACTTTGTTGGCGCAGGAAGCGGAGCAGCAGATCTGATCACGGTGCGGGGCATGCACATGCTGCAACAGGCGGATGTCATCATCTATGCGGGATCGCTGGTGAACCCGCAGCTGTTAGAATATGCCAGAGCAGACTGTGAGATCCATAACAGCGCGCACCTGACCTTAGAAGAAGTGATTAAGCTCATGCAGGAGGCACAGGCGCAGGGGAAAATACTGGTGCGTCTGCACACCGGAGAACCCAGCATCTATGGTGCGGTGCGGGAGCAGATGGATGCACTGGACGAACTGGGAATCCCTTATGAGAGCTGTCCGGGAGTCAGTGCCTGCTTCGGTGCGGCGGCATCGTTAAATCTGGAATACACCCTGCCCGGTGTCTCCCAGACCCTGATCATCACCCGTATGGAAGGACGGACCGGAGTGCCGCAGAAGGAGAGTATCGAAAGTCTGGCAGCCCATCAGGCTTCCATGGCGATCTATTTAAGCACGGGAATGCTGCTGGAACTGAGCCACAGACTGATAGAGGGCGGTTATGCGCCGGACAGCCCCGCAGCCCTTGTCTACAAGGCAACCTGGCCGGAGGAAGAGGCTTATATCTGTACGGTGGAGACACTGGCACAGGTAGCGGAAGAACACGGCATCAAAAAGACAGCGCTGGTACTGGTGGGGGATGTTATCACTCATGGAAATTATCAGAAGTCGAGACTGTATGCGGCGGATTTCTCCACAGAGTTCCGTCAGGCAAAATACGGTGCCGCACAGGCCAAGAAAACGCAGGAGGAACGGCGTGAAGATTAGTGTGATCAGCTTTACGAAAACAGGACAACAGCTGGCGGAGCGGATCCGTGAGAGCATGGACGAGGAAAATGAGACGGTTATCCTATATACCAAATGCTCCCGAAAAAAGACAGTGCAGACAGCGAAAAACAGTGGGGACGTTACAACGCAGACATTCGGGGGAATTCCGAACAAAAACAGTAACGTACCGACAGATAATACCGGGGATACAATAGCGGTACAGGAGAGCGTGTCAGCCTGGGCCGGTGAGCAGATGGCGGCTCACCATGCACTTATATTCATCGGTGCCTGCGGCATCGCGGTCCGTGCCATTGCCCCCTGGATCATGGATAAACTGCATGACAGTCCGGTACTGGTGGTAGACGAAATGGGAAAGTATGTGATTCCCTTGTTGTCCGGACATGTGGGTGGAGCCAACGAACTGGCGGTCTGTCTGGCAGGAGCATTGGGTGCCATCCCGGTGATCACCACGGCCACAGACTTACATGACAGTTTCGCAGTGGATATCTTTGCCAAAAGGAATGATCTGCGGATCTGCAACCGGGAAGGGATTGCCAGAGTGTCTGCAAAAGTACTGGCAGGCGAGGAAATTACCATGTCGATACAGACAGGGCATCTGGCAGTGGACGAGACCATTCCGCCAGGGATCCGGCTGTGCGCGTATCCTCCTACGGAAAAAGTGGATGTCCTGATTGCGGACGGCACGGAAGAAATATTTCGAAAAGAGGCAGCAGAACTGTTGCTGCAGCCGAAAAAATATATTCTGGGCGTGGGCTGCAAGAGGGATACGGACAGTGCAAAGCTGGATTTATTTTTAAAAAAAATACTGGAAGAACAGGGCATTGTCATAGAGCAGATCGCAGCATTAGCTTCTATTGACGTGAAAAAAGAGGAACGATGCCTGCTGGAATTCAGTGAAAAATACAGGATACCGTTTAGGACTTATACAGCACAGGAATTACAGGCGGTGCCGGGAGAATTTCACAGTTCCGAGTTCGTAAAGGCACAGGTGGGCGTGGACAATGTATGCGAGCGCGCCGCCCTGAAAGCAGCCGGGACAGGCGGATGGATACTCTTAAGCAAGCAGGCGCAGGATGGTATGACGGCGGCAATTGCGGAGAGAGCCATGCAAAACCTACAATGGATGGAAGAGTGAGAGAAGCTGGGCGTGGCTTGCCTATGATGGAGAGAGGAAAATCAGATGAGCAATAGAATCTATATCGTGGGAATAGGTCCCGGCAGGGAAGAAATGATGACAGGGGAAGCCGTTGCTGCGCTGGAGCAGGCAGATGTGATCGTGGGTTATACCGTATATGTCAAATTACTGGGAGAACGGTTCGCCGGGAAAAAACTGCTGACCACCCCCATGAGGCAGGAGACAGAACGCTGCGAACTGTGTTTTAGGGAGGCGGAAGCCGGGAAGCGGGTGGCATTGATCTGTAGCGGCGATGCCGGTATCTACGGTCTGGCATCGCTGATGTATGAACTGGGAGAAGAACATCCCCAGACGGAACTGATCGTGATCCCCGGTATTACAGCGGCAAGCAGTGGGGCGGCGGTACTGGGAGCACCCTTAAACCATGATTTCTGTGTGATCAGCTTAAGTGACCTGTTGACTCCCTGGGAGAAGATCGAAAAGAGACTGCGGGCGGCAGCAACGGGAGATTTTGCTATGGCAATTTACAATCCTTCCAGTCACAGGCGAAAGGATTATCTGCAAAGGGCCTGTGATATTTTACTGGAAACCATAGAATGGGAGCGCCCCTGCGGCTATGTGGAAAACATCGGCAGAGAAGGCACCCGGGCGGTGACCTGTACGCTGCGGGAATTAAGAGATCGGGAAGTCAATATGTTCACCACGGTATTTATTGGCAATTCGGAGACGGAGATCCTTAGGGACAAGCTGATCACAAAGCGCGGATATCATGTGGAGAATAACATACATTAAGTTCTCTTTGGGAGGAGAGCAGGATGAAAAAAATAGTAATTTTTGCAGGAACCACAGAAGGACGGCGGCTGTCGGAAATCCTGGCAGATGCCGGAATCGCGCATACCGTGTGCGTGGCAACGGAATATGGTGAGATCGTGATGCGGGAACAGACGGATGCGGAGGCGGCAGGGATAAAGGGGCAGCCACTCGTATCTCTTCACCGTGGCAGAATGGACCGGCAGCAGATGGAAGAATTTCTGCGTAACGAGGGCTATGAGATCGTAGTGGATGCCACCCACCCTTATGCCCAGGTCGTTACAGAGAACATACGGGACGCTGTGAAAACACAGTCTTCCATTTACCTGCGTCTGGAGCGGGAAATTTCGGAGATTCCGGAAGCAGAGAAGCATGCCATAAGTATCCGGTATTTTGAAAGCAATGCTGACTGTGCCAAAGCGCTGGAGAATACAGAGGGCAATATTCTGCTGACCACAGGGAGTAAGGAACTGGCGACATATTGTGCCTCCGGCAGATTGTATGACCGCCTGTATGTGCGGATCCTTCCGGGCAGAGAGAGCCTGGAACTGTGTATGGAGCAGGGAATCAAAGGCAGACAGATCCTGGCATTGCAGGGACCTTTTTCCACAGAGATGAACGCCGCTATCCTGAAGCAATACGATATCCGCCACATGGTCACGAAGAACAGCGGACGCACCGGAGGGTACCAGGAGAAACTGGAAGCTGCGAAAATACTGGGAATTTCGGTGTATGTGATACAGCCTGCCAAGAAGGCTGTGGATACGTATTCTTTTGCGGAAATCTGTGGAAAACTGGAACAGCTCTGTGACTGTAAGCTCTCCGGGCAGGGCAGCATGGAGATCTGCCTTGCCGGAATCGGCATGGGCAGCAAAGACGGTCAGACACAAGAGGTGCAGCATGCGATCGAGACTGCGGATATTCTGCTGGGTGCGGAGCGCATGATCGAAAGATATTCTGCCAAAATAGAAAAAAGACCCTACTACATGACGGAGCAGATTCTGCCGTATCTGGAGCAATTACAGAAAAAAGGGATCACAGCACAGAAGGATTCCCTTCAGATAACGGTTCTGTTTTCCGGGGATACCGGATTTTACAGCGGATGCAGGAAGCTGTATATGGCCTTGCAGGAAGCCGTTGCCACAGGAGCGTTGAACGCAGAAGTTCGGATTCTGCCGGGAATTTCTTCCGTGGTCACTCTGGCAGCCCGGGTGGGAGAAAGTTATGAAGATGCCGCCATTTTGAGCATGCACGGTAAGAAGCTGAACCGGCTTTCGGCAACGGTGGAGAGCCATGAGAAGGTATTTTTACTGACCTCAGGAAGTGAGGACATCCGTAAGATCGGATGTCTGCTTGCAGAAGCGGGGATGACAGACTGTGAGGTGATCGTGGGATATCAGATGTCCTATCCGGAGGAAAGTATCCAGATCCTGACACCCGGGCAGTGTGAGGAAATTACAGAGGAAGGGCTGTATACCTGCCTGATCCGCAATCCTCACTGGCAACCGGAACGCCTGACCCATGGAAGAGCCGACATCTGTTTCCTGCGGGATGCTTCGGAAAACGAGGGAAAGCTCCGCAGAACGCCAATGACAAAAGAAGAAGTCCGGGAAGTCAGTATCTGCAAGCTGCATCTGACACAAAACGCCGTGGTCTATGACATCGGCAGCGGTACCGGATCCGTCGCCATAGAGATCGCCGGGGTGCCCGGACGGGTGCAGGTCTATGCCATTGAGAGAAAGCCTGAGGCGGTGGAACTGCTTCGGAAGAACAGAGCACAGTTTCACATGGATAATATACAGATCATCGAGGCCTCGGCACCGGAGGGACTGGAGGAATTACCTGTGCCGACCCATGCCTTTATCGGCGGCAGCGGCGGCAGATTGATGGATATTTTACAGGTCTTGTACCGGAAGAATCCCCATATGCGTATTGTGATCAATGCCATCAGCATGGAGACCATTGCAGAACTCAAGGAAGTGCTGGATACTTTTCCGGTGGAAGAAGAGGAGATCCTGCAGATGCAGGTAAGCCGGGTGAAGAAGCTTTTAAGCTATCATCTGCCCCAGGCGGAAAATCCGGTATGGATCTGTTCGTTTACGTTCCGGGAGACAGGAACGGATCCTATGGATAATTCGAAGAAAACAAAACCGGGCGCAGAGGAGACCGGAAACGGTAAGAATGGAGAAGTACAGAGATGACCGGAGCACAGAAAAAGAAGATACGCCGCATCATGATCGCCGCACCGAAGAGCGGCAGCGGCAAGACTACGATCACCTGTGGATTATTGCAGATTTTTAAAGAAGACGGAGAGGATATCTCTTCCTGCAAATGCGGTCCGGATTATATCGATCCCATGTTCCACAGACAGGTGCTTGGGATTCCTGCCAGGAATCTGGATACCTTTTTTACCGGAGAAGAGGGCACCCGTAAGCTGTTTTTGAAGGATCGCAGAGAAGGCGAGCTTGTGGTCATGGAAGGCGTCATGGGATTGTATGACGGGCTGGGCGGCATCCGTGAGGAAGGCTCCTCCTATCATCTGGCAAAGGTGACGCAGACCCCCATCATACTGGTAGTGGATGCAAAAGGCATGGGAAGATCGGTAATTTCTCTGATCGCCGGTTTTCTGGCTTACGATAAGGAACATCTGATCCGGGGCGTGATCTTCAACCGGATGTCCGCAGCCTATTATGAGATACTGAAGCCCTTGGCAGAAGATGAACTGGGTATTGCAGTACTTGGCTATTTTCCGGAAAATAAGGACCTGCAGATCGCCGGCAGACATTTAGGCCTGTGCATGCCGGGAGAACTCGAAGACTTGCAGGGACAGATCCGTATGACGGCAGAGAGATTACGGGAGACCGCAGACATTTCAAAGCTGTTGCAGATCGCAGAGGAAGCGGAGTTAGTGGAGGACTCCGGATCGGAAAGAAAACTAAGTGACGACACAGCAGAAAAACCGGACACCGTAGAAACCAGCGAAGCAATGCGCCCGAGGATCGCCGTAGCCAGGGATGAAGCCTTTTGCTTTTATTACGAAGAAAACCTACGGCTGCTGGAACAGGCGGGCGCGGAACCGGTGTACTTTTCCCCACTGCATGACAGCGCATTGCCGGAAAATATTCATGGAATGTTATTGGGAGGCGGATATCCGGAACTGTATGCCGGGCAGTTAAGTGAGAACGATGCCATGCGTACAGCGATCCGGGAGGCAGTCACAGACGGCCTGCCCACAGTGGCAGAGTGCGGTGGTTTTCTATACCTGCATACGACCCTGACGGACCGGGAAGGACATTCTTATCCCATGGTGGGAGTCCTGCCCGGAAAATGCTTCGACACCGGACATCTGGTGCGCTTCGGATACATTGAACTGGAAGAGAGCAGCGGATATTTTATGTCTCATGGCAGCAGCATCCGTGCCCACGAATTCCACTATTATGACAGTGAGGACAACGGCGCAGACTGCATCGCTACCAAACCAGCCACCGGACGAAAGTATCCCTGCATTCACGTGGGAGAGAATCACTGGTACGGCTTCCCCCACCTCTACTATCCCTCCTGCCCGGAGTTTGCAAAGCGGTTTGTGGAGAAAGCAAAAAAATTCTCAAAAAGCGGAAAAGATGTGTTATAATCGTAATATCTTTTTTGCACGGAGGATAAATCAATGGAAAAATCAAAGGTATATTTTACAGATTTCAGGACCCGTCTGGGAGAGGGGCTTCCCAGTAAGTTAAAGCGTCTGATGAAGGCGGCGGGAATTCAGAATATTGATATGGATCACAAATTTGTTGCCATCAAGCTGCACTTCGGAGAGCTGGGCAACCTGGGCTTCTTACGTCCGAATTATGCGAAAGCAGTAGCGGACGTGGTAAAGGAGCTGGGCGGTGTGCCTTTTTTAACCGACTGTAATACCCTGTACCCCGGCAGCCGTAAGAATGCCATCGAGCACATGTACTGTGCCTGGGAGAACGGTTTCACGCCTCTGACGGTAGGGTGCCCTGTGATCATCGGCGATGGACTGAAGGGAACGGATGACATCGAGGTACCGGTAGAAGGCGGCGAATATGTGAAGAATGCGAAGATCGGTCGTGCCATCATGGATGCGGATGTGTTTATTTCCCTGAATCATTTCAAAGGACATGAAACGGTGGGCTTTGGCGGTGCTATTAAAAATATCGGTATGGGCTGCGGTTCCAGAGCGGGCAAAATGGAGCAGCATGCGCAGGGCAAGCCGGAGATCAACGAGAGTCTGTGCCGGGGCTGTAAGCGCTGCATGAAGGAATGTGCCAATGATGGACTGGTATATGATGAGACCACACATAAGATGCACATTGATCATGAAAAATGTCTGGGCTGCGGACGCTGCATCGGCGCCTGCAATTTTGATGCGATCCACAGCGGCGATGCTGCGGCGACGAAGGATTTCAACTGCCGCATGGCAGAATATGCGAAGGCTGTCGTGGACGGCAGACCGAATTTCCATATTTCTCTGGTAGTGGATGTGTCTCCAAACTGTGACTGCCACTGCGAGAACGATGCTCCTATTCTGCCTAATATCGGTATGTTTGCATCCTTTGATCCACTGGCGCTGGATCAGGCCTGCGTGGATGCCTGCCTGAAGCAGACACCTCTGCCGAACAGCCAGCTGGCGGATGCTATGGCAAAAGAGGGCTTTTGCGATCACCATGATCATTTTGAAAATACCACTCCCAATGCGGAGTACAAGACCTGCCTGGAGCATGCGGAGAAGATCGGCATCGGCAGCAGAGACTATGAACTGATTAAGATTTCGTAAGCTTGAAAAGTGAAGAAATCGTTTATGAAGTAATTTTTGGAGAGGATGAACTTATGCGGCCAATGGTAAGCATCGTTGTTCCGATATACAATGCGGAGAACTATTTACGACGCTGTGTCGACAGCATTTTGAACCAGGAATATACGGATTTTGAACTGCTGTTGGTCAATGATGGCAGTACGGATGCTTCCGGCGACATATGTGAAGAATACGGAGACCAAGATCCCAGAGTCATTGTGATCCAAAAGGAGAACACTGGAGTCTCCGACAGCAGGAACCGGGCGCTTGACCGTGCCCGGGGAAAATATTTACAGTTCCTCGACAGTGACGACTGGATCACACCGGATGCCACCAGACTATTCGTGCGGGCAGCGGAGGAGTACGGCTGTGATATGGTCATTTCCGACTTTTACCGCGTGGTAGGAGAGCGTCTGTCCACCAAGGGAGACATCGAAGAGGAGGGCGTACTCACCAGAGAAGAGTTCGCAGCACATATGATGGAGAACCCGGCGGATTTTTACTACGGTGTGTTGTGGAACAAGCTGTACCGCAGGGATATTGTGGAAGAGCATAATTTGCGCATGGATACGGATATCAACTGGTGCGAGGATTTTATGTTCAATCTGGAATATATCCGCTATGCGAAAGTATTCTATGCCCTGCATGCACCCATCTATTATTATGTGAAGCGGAAAGGCTCTCTTGCCAGTCAGGGCATTAATATCTCGAAGACTGTGAAGATGAAGTTGAATGTATTTGAGTACTACAATAACTTCTACAAGCATGTTCTGGAAGAGGAAGATTATGAGAAGAATCGTCTGCAGGTGTACCGTTTCTTTATCGATGCTGCGGGGGATGGAACCGTTCCGCCTTCGATCCTGCCCGGTTCCAAGAAGCTGGGAGACGAGAGAGTCTTTGTCAATACGGAGATCTTACAGGCGGAAGGACTGGCGGGAGAGGATTACCGTAAGAGAAAATTATTAGAACATTATCTGGAGCCGGTGGCATTAAAAGGAGATCTGAAGGTCATGGATGTGCGTCTGCTTTTGTGCCTGTGTGAAAAGCATGAATGGGACAGCAGACGGGAACTGGCGGATTTCGCAGGAATCTCCCGGACGAATCTGACCAGCGGATTGCAGCGTCTGACCATGAAGGGCTTCCTGAAAGTAGAAGAGGTGAAGGAACCCAAGCCATCCAAAAAAGATAAGACGACTGGAAAAAATAAAATGAAGACAGCGGAGATGGCAGAAACGAAGCGGAAGGAACGGGGAGGAAGGATCGCCGCGACGATTCTTCCGGCAGCGGATGCCATTATGAAAGAGCTAAAGATGGCACAGAGAGATTATGATGCTGCCAGATTCGCTGGCTTCACAGAGGAAGAACTCATTCAATACGCTGACCTGTCCGAGAAGATCAAAGAGAATACAAAGAATATTTTATACTTTCTTAATTGACATGGTAGTTTCTGAAAAGTTATGATAGATAAGTATATATGATGTCGGGGTCAAAAGCCCCCGACTTTGATGCCTACGGATTGTTCCGTGCTACGCACTCTCACAATCCTACCCAATATTCGCATATCGTGGGATTATCATCCCACTTTTATGCTCATATCGGGGCGGGTCCTAAGGTCTTTCACCCACCTGTGAGCAAGCTCATGTGGGCTTAGACCTTTTGACCCTGGTATCATATATATAAATGTGAGGGAAAGGAAGGTATTTGGATGAAGAAAAACGAAGAGTATATGTTGGAACATGCCGGCCTGTGCAGAGCGGCAGATAGATTGGAACCGCAGATGTTCGACGAATACGGTGTGCAGAGGGGATTGCGTGATAAGAACGGTAATGGTGTAGTCGCAGGCCTTACCAATATTTCACGGATCGAATCCTTCAAAATGGAGGATGGCAAAAAGATCCCCTGTGAAGGTAAGCTGTGGTATCGCGGTTATGACTGTATCGAACTGGTCAACGGATTCCGCGGGGATCATTTCGGATTTGAAGAGGTGGCTTATTTACTTTTGTTCGGTAAGCTGCCGAATCGCGACGAACTGAAGCATTTTAACGATATTCTGGCATCCAGCAGAACCTTACCAACCAACTTCACCAGAGATGTCATCATGAAAGCTCCCAGCAGTGACATCATGAATTCCCTGACCAGGAGTGTTCTGACACTGGCTTCCTATGATAAAAATTGCAGCGATACTTCCATTGAAAATGTATTAAGACAGTGTCTGGGACTGATCGCTGTGTTCCCTATGCTGGCAGTCTACGGCTACCATGCATATAATCACTATTCAAATGATGAGAGTATGTACATACATCGTCCGCAGAAGAAGCTTTCCACAGCAGAGAATCTGCTGATGATGCTTCGTCCCGACAAACAATATACCGAACTGGAGGCCAAAGTACTGGATACCGCACTGGTGCTGCATATGGAGCATGGCGGCGGTAATAACTCCACCTTCACTACCAGAGTCGTAACCTCTTCCGGATCCGATACATATTCCGTAGTGGCAGCAGCGCTTTCTTCTCTGAAGGGACCCAAGCACGGTGGTGCCAATATCAAGGTCGTAGAGATGATGCGGGATATCGAAGCCCATGTGTCCGACTGGACCGATGAAGATGCGGTAAGAGCTTATCTGAACAAGATTCTGAACAAGGAAGCCTTTGACGGCAAGGGACTGATCTATGGTATGGGGCATGCCGTCTATTCCCTGTCTGATCCCAGAGCCCAGGTATTTAAAAGCTTCGTAGAAAAGCTGGCAGTAGCCAAGGGCAGGGATAAAGATTTCGCGTTGTATTCCATGATCGAACGGATGGCACCGGAGGTCATCTCCCAGAAGTCCAGGATCTATAAGGGCGTCAGCGCCAATGTCGATTTTTACAGCGGATTCGTATACAGCATGCTGGAGATCCCACTGGAGTTATATACACCGATTTTTGCCATTGCAAGAATCGTGGGGTGGAGTGCGCATCGTATTGAAGAATTGATCAATATGGATAAGATCATCCGTCCCGCTTATAAGAGCGTGATGCAGGAACTGGAATATGTTCCGTTGGATCAGAGATAAAAATAAAAAGGGACTGCGTATTTTTGCGCAGTCCTTTGCTGACTGTTATCATGATCAGGAATAGATCTGACAGATAATGGATACGATCTCTTCAGCGGATTCCATGGAATTTTCCATGATCCAGGTGACGTAGATATTGTAGAGGGAACCGGAGAACGCACGAAGCGTGTAATAGAAATCCCGGCCTTTATCTTCCGTATAATAGGTATCAAGGATATAACCGTCCAGAGCCTGCAGCAGCAGATGCCCCAGTCCTGTGTTCACCAGGCAGGCAATGAATTCTCTGTAATGATCAAAGTATTCATAGCAGTGCAGCATATTGCGGTAGTCGTTATAATTGCCTTTATCCGGCCAGGCAGCGACATCCTGACGGTAGGCATCCACCAGATCCTTCAGATAACTGATGAAGATCTCGTCCATGGAGTTGTAATTGCGGTAATAAGTCATACGGGAGACTCCGGCCCGCTCGGTCAGCTCTGAGATGGTAATATTGGACAGAGATTTTGTCTGAAGCAGCTGTATCAAAGCCTGCACCATGCAATCTCTGGAAAATTGTTTGGAATGATTCGTGGACATGGCAGATCACCTCCTTAATGTTTTCTACTGACAGTATAAAACGTAACACAATCCGGAAAAATGCGCAAGGAAAGTTCCTCGCGGAAAGGAGCGGTATATGGCGGGAACAGTCATAGAATATTTAAAAAAATACGGAGATATTCCATTTCGCGAAAAACCTCTGAATGATGTGGACAGTCTGGCCTTATGTCAGCTTTCTTATCTGAAGTTCGACGGAATGGTCAGTGACGTGCGTCACAACGGTCCTTCCGTGACGCTGCAGGAGATCGCCAAACGGCCGGATGTGGATCAGCTGTTCGGAGATGTGCGTTTTGAAAAGGAGAACCGGGCACTGTTCGAAGGGCTGCTTAGCGGCAGACGCTTCCGGAATATGAAGCTGAATTGTTATATTAACCTGGTGGAAAAGGAGTGGGAGACCCAGTTCTCTGCGATTACCTTTATCCTGGATGACGGAACACTGTTTTTGGCATTTCGCGGCACGGATGAGACTATTGTGGGGTGGAAGGAAGACTTCAATATGGCATTCCTGAATCCGGTACCGGGGCAGGAATACAGTGTCAAATATGTAAATATGGTCACCGGATGGCTGCATCAGCCCTTTTACATCGGAGGACATTCCAAGGGCGGCAACCTGGCGGTGTACAGTGCCATGAAATGTGCGCCCTTTGTGCAGAAGCGGATCCAGAAGATATACAGTCTGGACGGACCGGGATTCCGGCCGGAGGTGCTGAAGGAATGTCATTACAATGCGATAGAAGACAAGGTGGTAAAGCTGCTTCCGCATTCTTCTATGATCGGGATGATCTTCGAGAGGGATATTCATTACCGCGTAGTGGAAAGTAAAAGCCACGGTCTGCTGCAGCATGATCCTTTCTCCTGGCTGGTGAAGGATGATCATTTCGTGGATGTAGGCGATATCTATGAGAGCCAGAGGATCATGAATGATGCTTTAAATGAATGGATCCTGTCCCTGAACGAGGAGCAGGTCCGTACCTTTGTAGACACACTTTATCAGGTGATCTCCGCATCACAGGCGGACGATCTGATCACATTTACCGCAGATTGGAAAAAGAGTATGAATGCGGTAGTTACCGCATTGAAGGAAGTGGACGATCAGACAGCCGAGATGCTGCGTGGGATCATTCGTTCGCTGTTTGAGATAGCCAGGTGCAAGGTGAAGGAAGAACTGACAGCCACCAAAAAAACACGACACAGATTTAAAAATACGAAGCGAGCAGGGAAAGCAGAGGAAGTCCGGCCGGATCCGGCAGTCTCTCCGGATGCCATTGTAACCCAAGGATCGGCAGCTCGTCATGCTCCAAAGCTTCGGGGCAGCCATCGTCAGGGCAGACCTGGATGATCTTAAGGTGCTGACCTAAGCGGTCGATTCGTTGGTGGTGGGCACTGTTGACGCGCATTTTGACAGGAAAATACTTGAAAAGACGGGAATCTTCCGTCATAATGGAGGAATGGAAGGCATCACCGGAAGGCATACTATGTAGTTGATCTACGGGCATATCCTGCAGAATTGTGCCCCCGAAGGCAACATTGATGACCTGCATGCCCTTGCAGATCCCGATGACAGGGATTCCGGCGGCGATCGCTATGTCGAGAGCCTGGAATTGCAGGATGTCCAGTTCGGTGTCAACAGTGCGGGAACCTTTGTTTTTTTCACCGAAAAAAGCAGGAGTGATATCTCCGCCGCCCGGCAGGATCAGAGCGTCGCAGGAGATGACTTCCCCGGGGACTAAGGTTGTCACGGTTCTGGCGGGAAGCTTCCGAAAAAAGGTCTCGTAATTGACCGTCTGATTCTTACGTCCCAAAATGACTAATTTTGTCATATAATTTTCTGATACCTCATTTTTTTATAGTTAATATATGCCATAACTTTTGATTTTTGCATAGGACAAATTAGCAAAAATGTATCTTACGCATTTTTATAAATAGGAGTAAAATAGCAACGACCATGAGGGAGTGGAAACTCCTTCAGGGATGTTTACGGAAAGGAAGTGGTATTATGGAGGAATTGGCATCAGAACTGCTCAAAGAACTGAACTGTGATACGGCGTTTTCGATCAAGCTTCCGGCAGGTCTTCCACTGATCGGCGGAGTACAGCTGGATATTGCGGAATCGGTAGTGATCACATGGGTAGTCATGGCAGTCATTCTGATCTTGTCGATTATCCTTACAAGCAACCTCAAAGTACACAATGTCAGCAGGCGACAGCTGGTGGCAGAGACAATCGTGACGAAGCTGGAAGGCATTGTTACGGGAATGATCGGAGAGGAAGGGAAACGGTATGTACCGTATCTGGTAAGTGTACTGTTATACCTGGGCATATCCAATATCATCGGATTGTTCGGCATGAAGCCCCCTACCAAGGATCTGAACGTAACGGCGGCACTGGCACTGATGAGTATCATCCTGGTGGAAGCAGCAGGCATCCGCAAAAAAGGCGTGGGCGGATGGATCAAGAGCTTCACCGAGCCTATCGCGATCGTAACACCCATCAATATTCTGGAGGTGTTCATCAAGCCCCTGTCTTTGTGTATGCGATTGTTTGGTAACGTTTTGGGAGCATTCGTTATCATGGAGCTGTTGAAGCTTCTGGTTCCGGTAGCATTGCCGGTACCCTTCAGTTTTTACTTTGATATTTTTGATGGACTGATCCAGGCGTATGTATTCGTATTCCTGACATCTATGTACATTAAGGAAGCCATTGAATAAGTAACTATTCACTAACAACACTATTTATTAATTGGAGGATTTAACTATGATAGCTATTGGAGCAGGTATTGCAGCACTGGCATGTATCGGAGCAGGTATCGGTATCGCAACAAGTAAGGCAGCAGAGGCTGTGGCAAGACAGCCGGAAGCAGAGAGCAAGATCACCAAGATCTTACTGTTAGGTGGTGCGCTGGCAGAGGCAACCGCTATTTACGGATTCGTTATCGGTATCCTGATCATCTTATTCATGGCATAAGGAACGGTATAACGACGTAAGAAAGGATGAAAGCACATGCTGAGATTAGATATTAATATTGTATGGACCATCCTGAATCTGTTGATCATATTTGCCATTGTGAAGATCTTCCTGATCAAGCCCATCCACAAGATCCTGGATGCGAGACAGGCAGAGATCGATAAGCAATATGCAGATGCAAAAGCCGCACAGGATAGTGCCGATGAACTTAAAACTAAGTACGAGGCATCCTTAAGCGGTGTCCAGGCAGAAAAGGAAGGCATCCTGAACGAAGCAAGAGGCAAGGCTGGCAACGAGTATGACCGTATCGTGGCAGATGCCCAGACCGAAGCAAAAAAGATCCTGGACAATGCCAACAAAAATGCCGCACTGGAAGAGCAGAAGCGTATTGAACAGGCACAGGAGCAGATCGCAGGTCTGGTAGTGGAAGCTACCGCAAAGCTGGTGGCAGCCAAACAGAATGCAGATTCAGACAGAGAACTTTACAACCAACTTATAGCAAAGACAGGTGAAAAGATTGATTAGTACAGCTTTAGAATACGCAAAAAGATTGCGTGAACTGAATATCCCCGGAGACATTGTAGGTCAGACAGGCGATATCTTTAAAGCCGTACCGCAGGTGAAGCTGGATTTTGAATCTCCTGCCGTGGCACTGTCTGCCAAGCACAATGTAATAGAAAAAGTATTCCCCTTACAGATCAGAGATTTCCTGAAGGTCCTGTGTGATAACGGAGATATCTATCTGTGGGATGATATCTGCACTGCGTACAGAGAACTCTCTCCCGAGAAAAAGGGTGAGTTCGTTGTTACCCTGTCCTATGTGACAGAACCGACCAAGGAGCAGTTACAGAATATCCGTGATTTTGTACAGAAGAAATATCAAAGAGACGATATGGTCTTCGAGACGAAGGAAGACCCGGCTCTGGGCGGCGGTTTCATCATCCGTGCCGGTAACGAAGTCTATGACTGGAGTACCAATGGTCGTATGAAGCAGTTCGCGGACAAGCTTTCCCAGGTAGGTAAGACTGCCAGTGAGCAGGGAATCATCTCTATCCTGAAGGGTGAGATCGAAGATTTCCACCTGCAGGCACAGGAGCATGAAATCGGTTCCGTTAGCTGGGTAGGTGACGGTATCGCCAATGTCAATGGTATCGACCATGCCGAGTACGGTGAGATCGTTATCTTCGATTCCGGTGTCAAGGGAATGGTACAGGATGTCCGCAGGGATGAGATCGGATGCATCCTGTTCGGTCATGATACCGAGATCCGTGAGGGTACCAGAGTCGTTCGTACCGGTAAGAGAGCCGGTATCCCCGTAGGTGACGGATTCAAGGGCAGGATCGTGGATGCTCTGGGAGCACCTATCGACGGCGCAGGTCCCATTAAGGAAGAGGGGTATCGTCCCATCGAGCAGCCTGCTCCTTCCATCGTGGACAGACAGTCCGTAGGTGTACCGATGGAGACCGGTATTCTGGCAATCGATTCCATGTTCCCCATCGGTCGTGGACAGCGTGAGCTGATCATCGGTGACCGTCAGACCGGTAAGACCTCCATCGCCATCGACGCCATTCTGAACCAGAAGGGTAAGGATGTGATATGTATCTATGTGGCCATCGGTCAGAAGGCATCCACCATTGCAAAGCTGGTGGGAACACTGAAGAAGAACGATGCCATGGATTACACTATTATCGTATCCGCAACCGCCAGCGATCCTGCACCCCTGCAGTACATCGCACCTTATTCCGGTACGGCACTGGCTGAGTATTTCATGTATCAGGGCAAGGATGTCCTCATCGTATACGATGATCTGTCCAAGCATGCGGTAGCTTACCGTGCACTGTCCCTGTTACTGGAGCGTTCTCCCGGACGTGAGGCATATCCCGGAGACGTATTCTACTTACATTCCAGACTGCTGGAGCGTTCCGCAAGACTGAGCGCAGACAAGGGCGGCGGTTCCATTACCGCACTGCCGATCATCGAGACTCAGGCAGGCGATGTATCCGCATACATTCCGACCAACGTTATCTCTATCACCGACGGTCAGATTTTCCTGGAGAGTGATCTGTTCTTCTCCGGTATGAGACCTGCAGTCAATGTCGGTCTGTCTGTATCCCGTGTCGGCGGTGCCGCACAGACCAAGGCAATGAAGAAGGCAGCCGGAAGTATCCGTATCGACCTGGCACAGTTCCGTGAGATGGAAGTGTTCACACAGTTTGCATCCGATCTGGACAATGCCACCAAGGAGCAGTTACAGCACGGTCATGTATTGATGGAGCTGTTAAAGCAGCCTCTGTGCAGACCTTTAAGCATGGCAGAACAGGTTATGACCCTGTGTGCAGCCAACGGCAGAGTAATGCTGGACGTGCCTGTAGATCATGTGAAGGATTTCCAGATGCAGTTCTTAAGTTACATGAAGGAGCAGCACAGTGATATCGTTCGTCAGTTAGAGACCACCAAGGCTCTGGATGACGAGCTGAATAAGCAGATCTGCGATGCAGCTGAGGAATTTAAAAAGGAATTTTTGCAAAAATAATATTTGCAAACAGTGATAGTAATATAGGAGGTTAACATGGCAAATACGCGAGAAATACAAAGTCGTATGAAAAGCATTCAGGATACTATGAAGATCACCAATGCCATGTATATGATCTCTTCCACAAAGCTTCGGAAAGCCAAGAAGAATCTGGAAGAGACGGAGCCTTACTTCTATACTCTGCAGACTATGGTCAGCAGAATCGTCCGTCACTTACCGGAGATCGACAATAAGTACTTCGATGAGCGTAAGGACAAACCGGCCGGGGAGAAGACTACGGGACTGGTAGTAGTCACCGCAGATAAGGGACTGGCCGGAGCCTATAACCATAATGTACTGAAGATGGCGGAAGAGCAGATGCAGAAAGCCGGACAGACAGGAAAATATAAGCTGTTTGTCGTGGGTGAGCTGGGACGTCAGTATTTCGGACACAGAGGCATCGAGGTGGCAGAGCAGTTTCATTATACTGCACAGAACCCGACCCTGCATCGTGCCCGGATCATTACGGAGACGATCCTGGAGCAGTTCCAGGCAGAGCAGCTGGATGAGGTATATATTATTTATACCAATATGGTAAACAGCGTGACAACCGAACCGCAGATGATGCGTCTGTTACCTATCATAAAAGAACGGTTTATTACCAAAGACGGACAGGATCTGAGTATGTATCAGGAGCCGCTTGTCATGACACCGTCCCCGAAGGCGGTGCTTGATAACATTGTTCCCGATTTTGTCATGGGATATGTATACGGCGCATTGGTAGAATCGTTCTGCAGTGAACAGAACGCCAGAATGATGGCCATGGAGGCTGCAAATAAAAATGCATCCGCCATGATCCATGATCTGTCCATTCAGTACAACCGGGTACGGCAGGCTATGATCACACAGGAGATCACTGAGGTCATTGCCGGTGCCAAGGCTCAGAAAAAGAAGAAAAAGGCAAGAAAGGAGGTCCTGAGCAATTGAGTAACGTAAGTGAAAAAAATCATGGTAAGATCGTTCAGGTCATGGGACCTGTTGTAGACGTAGAGTTCGAGAACAATGACCTTCCTTTTATCAAGGATGCTCTGGAAGTATACAGCGAAGGTAAACGTCTGGTCATGGAAGTGGCACAGCATATCGGCAACAATACCGTCCGTTGTATTATGTTAGGTGCCAGTGAAGGACTCTGCAAGGATATGGATGTCATTGCTACCGGTAAAGGAATCCAGGTTCCGGTAGGTAAAAAGACACTGGGAAGATTGTTCAACGTATTGGGAGAGACCATCGATGGTGGAGAATCCCTGGAGGGAGAGGAGCATTGGGTCATCCACAGAGATCCGCCTTCCTTCGAAGAGCAGAGCCCGGTCGTAGAGATGCTGGAGACCGGTATTAAAGTTATCGATCTGCTGGCACCCTATGCAAAGGGTGGTAAGATCGGTCTGTTCGGCGGTGCCGGTGTCGGCAAGACTGTGCTGATCCAGGAGCTGATCCGAAATATTGCTACGGAGCACGGTGGCTATTCTATTTTCACCGGTGTCGGCGAGCGTTCCCGTGAGGGTAATGATCTGTGGAGTGAGATGAAGGAGTCCGGAGTATTAGAGAAGACCGCGCTAGTCTTTGGTCAGATGAATGAGCCCCCCGGAGCACGTATGCGTGTGGCCGAGACAGGACTGACCATGGCAGAGTATTTCCGTGATGAAGAGCACCAGAATGTGCTGCTGTTCATTGATAACATCTTCCGTTTTGTGCAGGCAGGTAGTGAGGTATCCGCACTGTTGGGCCGTATGCCTTCCGCAGTAGGATATCAGCCCACACTGGCTACCGAGGTCGGTGAGTTACAGGAACGTATCGCTTCCACGAACAAGGGTAGTGTCACTTCCGTTCAGGCTGTTTATGTGCCTGCGGATGACCTGACTGACCCCGCACCCGCGACTACGTTCGCGCATCTGGATGCCACCACTGTTCTGTCCCGTAAGATCGTGGAACAGGGTATTTACCCCGCAGTGGATCCTCTGGAATCCACTTCCCGTATCCTGGAAGAGGATGTGGTAGGTAAGGAGCATTATGAGACTGCACGCCAGGTACAGGCAATGCTGCAGAAGTACAAGGAACTGCAGGATATCATCGCCATCCTGGGTATGGAGGAGTTGTCCGATGAGGATAAGATCACTGTATACCGTGCCCGTAAGATCCAGCGTTTCCTGTCCCAGCCCTTCCATGTGGCAGAGAACTTCACCGGTGTACCCGGCAAGTATGTGCCTGTGAAGGAGACTATCCGCGGATTCCGTGCGATCATTGACGGTGAGATGGATGAGTATCCGGAAGCTGCATTCTTCAATGTAGGTACCATTGATGAGGCAGTGGAAAAGGCTAAGAAGCTCATGGCACAGTAAGGAAAGGCGGTGTGCATATGAACACCTTTAGTTTGAAGGTCATTGCCAGTGATAAAGTATTTTTCGATGGAAAATGCGGCATTATTATCGTACCTGCCCTGGACGGCGAGCAGGCCATTATGTCTCACCATGAGGATATGGTCATTGCCACGAGAGAGGGCGAGGTACGCTTCAAGGAAAAAGAGGAGGATGACTGGACCAAAGCCGTAGTCGGTGTGGGCTGTGTCTACATTTCTCATAACCGTGTGATCATGCTGGTGGATACGGCAGAACGCCCGGAGGATATCGACAGAGTCCGTGCGGAGGCTGCCCTGGAGCGTGCGCAGGAACAGCTGCGTCAGAAGCAGAGTATCCAGGAGTATCATGTATCCCAGGCATCCATGGCGAGAGCAATGCTGCGCCTGAAAGAAGCCGGAAAATACGAAGTTAAGTAGTAATACGTAAAATATAAGTAAAAAGTAACAAAATTAAGCCTGTAATGTTAGCAAATGTGTGCAATTCGGAAATTGTTATTTTTCTGTCATTGCGATAAAATCTCTTCAGAATCGTAAGGAGAGTTAAGCGATGGATTATTTACAGAAAAAATCAATACGAAGTGTCGCAGCTGCCATTGCAGGCTTTTTGCGTCACTGCGTTCGGAAAATAGGAATTACCAGGCAGAAGCTTCCTTCCTGCATAGCACTTGCGGTATGTCCGCTGGTGACATTTTATCTGTTTGAAATGTATACCCACAATCCTTTCACAACGATGCATTTCAAGACACAGATATTGAACATGGCGTTTTATGTACTGAGCGCGCTTCTGTTATTCGGAATCGTTAAATATGTCCGGGCTGCTCTGATGCTGCAGACAGCATTTTTCATGGCGGCAGGTCTTGCAAATTATTATGTGCTGAATTTCCGGTCAGCACCTATTATGCCCTGGGATATTTATTCCATCGGTACGGCAGCCAGTGTGGCAGGGAATTTTAACTATACTCTGAAGGGCAGCACGGTGCTGGTCATCATAGGATTCCTGATATTGCTGTTGATCGAGAGCCGTTTTTCTATGAAGGCTCCGGCGCGTGTAGCGAAAAGAGCGGCACTTGTACTGCTTAGCATTGCATTGATCTACGGCTATACCGGTATGGTGCAGAGTGAGAGCTTTGTGAGAAATTTTGGCCTGTATGATAAGCTGTTTACCCCTACCGTCATGAACAAAAGAGACGGCAATATCGTGGCATTCCTGATGGAACTGGAGTATATGGATGTGGAGAAGCCGTCAGGATATTCTCCGGAGGAGACCGGCAGTAAGTATACACAGGCAGGACAGGATTCCGCAGGGCTTACGGCAGCCGTGGAAGATCCAAAGAGCGTGAAGCGCCCGAATATCATTGTCATCATGGATGAGGCTTTTTCCGATCTGGCGGTGAGAGGTGATTTCACCACCAACGAGGACTATATGCCCTTTATTCACAGTTTACAGCAGGGTGAGGAGAATACCAGAACCGGCTATCTGAATGTTTCCGTGCTGGGTGGGAATACTGCCAATACGGAGTTTGAATTCCTCACCGGCAATACCATAGGATTCCTGCCCCAGGGCAGTGTGGCTTACCAACAGTATGTACAGAAGGAGATGCCGTCGCTGGCATCCTATCTGAAGGAGCTGGACTATCATACCGTGGCGATCCATCCGTATTATGCCAGCGGCTGGGACAGAGACAGAGTCTATCCGCTACTTGGTTTTGATGAGTTTTTATCCCAGGAGGATTTCACGAATCCGAAACGGATCCGTAACTATATCTCCGATGAGAGCAGCTTTGCCAAGATCATCGAACTGTATGAGAATAAAAAAGAGGGAGAGCCTCTGTTTGTCTTTAACGTAACCATGCAGAATCACAGCGGTTACGAAGAGGAATTCCATAATTTTACCCCGGATATCACCGTGGACGGCATTGATTCCAAGGCGTTGTCTATGTATCTGTCCCTGGTAAAACAGACGGATCACGCTCTGCAGGGTCTGATCGATTATTTCTCTCAGGCGGATGAGGATACCATGATCGTATTCTTCGGGGACCATCAGCCTACGACCTATGTGAGCAATCCGATCTTAAGAAATAATAAAGTGAATCCGGAGACTTTAACAGATGAGGAAAATCTGTTAAAATATAAAGTACCTTATGTGATCTGGAGCAACTTTGACATTGAGGAGCAGACGGGAGGAGAGACCAGTGCCAATTATCTGGCAATGGATGTGCTGGAGAACTGTGATCTGCCGCTGCCTGCCCTGCAGAGCAGTCTGACCGGGCTTCGGAAGGAATATCCGGTGATCAGTGCAGCAGGTGTGAGAGAGGCGGACGGCACTCTTACAACTGTGAAGGAATGTGGGGAAGCATTGAACGATTACCGGAGTCTGGAGTATTATCTGCTGTTTGATTACGAAAGGTAAAACATTCAAGTTTGCAGGTTATTGAAAATATGAAGATTAAGATGAACGGCAACAAGACGACAGCAATAAGTGCAGAACGCAGGACGCAGAGAGGAATCTCTGTGCTTGCGTTCTTTGTGCCTGCATTTATCATGCTGGTTCTTTTTATCATACGGGGCATATATCCTTTTGGTGACCGGAGTTTTCTGTTCTCCGACATGTACCATCAGTATATGCCTTTTTTAAGTGAATTCGTACATAAGATCAAAGCGGGAGAGGGACTGTCTTATTCTTACAACGTGGGGATCGGATCGAATTTCCTGGCGTTATATGTCTATTATGTAGCAAGTCCTTTTAACTGGCTGGTATTTTTGCTGCCGGAGAGCCTGATCATGGAATTCATGAGTTATCTCGTGATCCTGCGGATCGGTCTTATGGGGCTTACGTTCAGTATTTATCTGAGGAAGACTTTTGGAAAGGCAGATCCGGCGGTGATCCTGTTTTCCACCTGTTATGCCCTGTCCGGCTATCTGGCAGCTTATAACTGGAATGTGATGTGGCTGGACTGCCTGATCCTGTTACCACTGATCCTTTTGGGAGTGGAGCGGCTGGCCAGAGAGGGCAGATGGGTCATGTACACTGTGACCCTGGGGCTTTGCATCCTGACCAATTACTATATTTCCATTATGATCTGCATCTTCCTGGTGCTGTATTTCGGAATGCTGTTGATCACGGAATACCATATCATGACGGAAGGACAGAACCAAAAAGTAAAAACGGTATTCGGCAGGATCGGAAGATTTGCATTTGCATCTCTGCTGGCAGGGGGACTGGCTGCGGCACTGCTGATTCCGGAGGTCTGCGCTATCTTACGGACGGATTTTGGCAATTCGGATTTTCCCGGTACGTTGAACTCCTATTTTTCCGTGTTTGATATGCTGGCGAGACACTGCCTGTGCGTGACCACGGAGAGAGGACTGGAACACTGGCCGAACATCTACTGTGGTGTGGCGGTATTTTTACTGGTGCCCATGTATGCACTGAATGAAAAAATATCGGTGAGAAAACGGTTCTGCAATCTGGCACTGGCGGGATTTTTGTTGCTTAGCTTTGGAACCAATGTTCTGGATTTTTTGTGGCACGGTCTGAATTATCCGGATTCCCTGCCGGCGAGACAGTCTTTTCTCTATATTTTTCTGATCCTTGTCATGTGCTATGATGCTTTCCGGAATGTGGAGGGCACTTCTCCCAGGCAGATCATCTATGGGTATCTGGCGGCGGTGGTATTTTTACTTGCCTGTGAGAAATTCGTGGAGAGCGAGGATTTCGACACGGGTATTGAAGTGCTGACGCTGGTGTTCGTTACGATCTACGGGGTGATTCTGTATCTGTACCGGACGAGGAAGAGCGAATTGACGAGGCAGGTGCTTGGGATTCTGGTGCTGGCGTGCGTAGTGGCGGAGCTGAGCATCAATACATTTAATACGAGTCTGGGCACTACCGGACGAAGTGCTTATCTGGAAGACCAGGAGGATTATAAGGCGTTGTATGCTCTGGCGCAGGAACAGGAGGGGGATGACTTCTTCCGTATCGAGAAGTTTACCCGCAAGACAAAAAATGACGGAACCCTGACCGGGTACCCTACGGCTTCGGTATTTTCCTCCACCATGAATTCCCGGGTCATGGATCTGTATAAGAAGCTTGGCATGCGTCATAGTAAGGTTTACTATGGATTCGACGGAGCGACGGCTTTCGTGTCGGCACTCCTGAATGTGGATTACATGTTCGGCGAATCGGATAAATACGAAAACGGTTTGTATGAGACTGTGAATAACAGTGGAGATGTTTATTTATATCATTGTAAATATACGCTGCCCTTTGGTTATGTGGCACCCACGGGCTGGAATGTTACGGACGGGATCAGTACCGGTGTGAGAGTGCAGAATCAGTTGATAGAGGATCTGGAAATCGCAGAGCCCTTACTGGACCGGGCGACCAGTGAGGCTAGCGGGGACAATGTATGTATTACTGCGGACCGGGCAGGCTATTATTATGCAAGGATCAATGCCACAGGGACGAAAAAGGTGCAGGTGCTTGGGGGAACGCTGGAAACTTGCGACTACGCGGATCTGAAGGATGGATCCATTCTGTATCTGGGATATCTGCAGAAGGGAGAGCGGGTCACCCTGACTAATGGAGATGATGCGGATGAGACGCAGAAGGTATCTGCGGAAGCCTATGTACTGAATGAAGAAGTGCTGGCACAGGCAGTGGAGATACTGTCAAAAGAACATCTGGAAAATGTAGAGATGGACAGCACCCATATTTCCGGAACATTAAGCTTGGAAGAAGCCGGCAGACTGATCCTGTCCGTGCCTTATGAGGAGGGCTGGACGGTGCAGATCGACGGAGAAAATGCAGAGCCTGAGCGGTTTGGCGATGCCCTCATGGCATTTGATCTGGAAGCGGGAGAGCATACGATACAGATGCACTATGTACCGGAAGGACGGAATATTGGTATTCTGGTGAGTGCGGGAAGTGTACTGATCCTGTTGGGATGCGTGCTGTGCCAGAGGCGCGGCGGCAAGAGGAAAGAGTGCGATGAAGATGAACCTTCGCAAATGACATTGGACGAAACTGAGGAAAATTTTGTGAAAGAAGAGATCGGGAAGATGTAAGAGACGATTCCTCTGACGGAAGGAATCGTCTGCGGAATGGAGGTTAGTATGACGAAGAAGAGCATCAGCGATACCCTGCGGCGTACCTGCCTGATCCTGGCGGGATCTTTTATCATGGCTGTGAACTTAAAAAGCTTTGTCCGCACCGGAGGACTGATCCCCGGTGGATTCAACGGTCTGACCCGTCTGATCCAGGAGATCAGTGTACTGTTGTGGCATTGGGAGCCTCCGTTTTCTGTGATCAATTTTATTCTGAATGCCATTCCGGCTGTGATCAGTTTCAAATTTATCGGGAAAAAATTTACCGGCTATTCCTGCCTGATGATCGTGGTGAGTGGTATCCTGACAGATATTGTGCCGTCATTTTCCGTGACGGAGGATATTCTGCTGATCTCCATCTTCGGAGGACTGATCAATGCATTAGCCATCAGTCTGTGCCTGTTTGCCAATGCCACCAGCGGAGGCACCGATTTTATCGCAATTTTCCTGTCGGAGAAATACGGCATTGACTCCTGGAATTATATTTTCGCCGGAAATGTGGTGATCCTTGGGATCGCCGGAGCACTGTTCGGATGGGACAAGGCGCTGTACTCCATTATTTTTCAGTACACCTCCACCCAGGTACTGCATGTATTGTACAAGCGGTATCAGAAGCAGACACTGATTATCGTGACCAAACGACCGGAGGATGTCTACGAAGCCATTGCAGAGATCACGAATCACGATGCCACGCTGATCAAGGGAGAGGGCTGTTATTCCAAACAGGAATGTGATGTGCTGTATTCCGTGGTAGGACGGGATGAAGTGAATAAGGTTGTGAATACAGTGCGTAAGACCGATCCCCAGGCTTTTGTTAATATGATCCGCACGGAGAACCTGGCGGGAAGATTTTATCAGAGACCGAATGATTAAGAGTTGTAAAAAAGAGCCTGAGAGTCAGCAGCTTAACTGACACTCAGGCTTGCGTATTTTTTCGGGGAGACGCCTACGGCTTTGGTGAAGGCTTTGAAGAAATTGCTGTAATCTGTGAAACCACTGCGTTCGAAGGCTTCCATGACATTACCGTTTTCGTTCAATACAGCTTTGGCGATACTGATGCGGCGAGCGGTAATGTATTTGTTGATCGTGGTGCCGGTGGCAGATTTGAAGATCCGGCAGATATAGGATTCACTTAAATAAAACTGCCCGGCTAACTGCTCTACGGTAATGGGCTGGGAGATATTCTGGTTGATGAAGTTTAAAATATCGTCCACCTGATGGTTATAGCGGTAGGAGCTGTCCTTGTATTCCGCGGCGTCCGCAGTATTTTCTCCGGCACTGGTCTGCTCTGTGTTCCTGACGAACAGAGTGTTGAGCATGACCATCAGTTCCATGAAAGCGGCATATTCCGTAATGTCATGGGCGAAGCCCTCCGCAGAGGTGATTTTGTTGATATAATAGAGGAATCGCTTTTGCTGTTCCTTATTTAATGACAGCTTATGGGAAAAAGGGGCACTGCGGTGGGTGAAACAGAAGCTCAGATCCGTGTTCCCTGTGGAGATCTGTTTCATGAAGTCCGGTGCCACCGACAACACGATTCTCTCATGGACGGAATTGTCGATCTGGGTCAGCTTGTGACTTTCATACTGGTTGATGATAAAGAGATCCCCGGGGGCAATCGTATAGAAACAATTGTCGATGAGGAACTGCTTGCCGCCGCAGATGGAATAATAGATCTCATAGCAGTCATGGATATGCATGTCCATGGCTTTTTCTTCTTTGTATAAATGCGCAATGGCAAAAGTCCCGGAGGTCTTGCAATTCTCTATGGCTGTTTTACAGGAAGTAAGTTCTTCCATTCTTTCTTTCTCCTATGATGACAACGTTTAAAAAGAACCTTGGCACAGGCAAAGCAGCATGCTATACTGATTAGGCAGACAGCTTCCGGCGTGCGAAGAACAGGCAGCAGGCGGCGAACAGGCAGACACACAGTCTGGACAGAACCTGGTGGCTGTAACATGCGTCAATCTGGGCAACCAGTGCATCGGACAGAATCAGAAAAGGATCGTCAGCTCCTGTGGAGACATAGACCCGGTTCCTGGGAAGGACCAGCGTCACATCCGCATTATGATTTAGGGCGATGTTCTCCGGTGCGAAGAAATGACAGGGATTGTATTCCTTCTGAATCATACCGGCACTGCTTACGGTGACGGTCTTAATCCCGATCAGCTGCTCACTGTGCGGGAAGTCGAGCCGAAGTCCGGTAAGATGTCCCTCAAGGGAAGCGTCTAAGAGGAAAGACACCTGCATGGTATCGGGATCAAACGTGGAAGAGATACATTTCTCTTGTGAAAAATTACCGTCGGTATCCGTGGTGTAATACAGGGAACAGTCGTCTCCTTCAAACTCTTCAAAGGTGATCCGCAGATGCAGATCCGATGCCGGATGCGGGAAACAGACAAAAATTACAGCTATAAGCAGGAGGATCAGACCACCTGCGAGATGTTTTTTAGATGGAAGATGCATGAAAAGCTCCTTACGTGCGTGGCACGGTTTTATTTAAGATTTTTATGATTTTATCATACGGGAAAAAAAGTAAAATCGCAAGGTATTTATGAGGAAGGACAAGAGAATGGAACAAAATATGACAGAAAAAAGAAAAGGAACGGACAGGGAAGACCTGGTGGTGATCCTGTTCGGGATCCTGCTCGCCTGGCTGATCTATCAGATCGTGTTAAAAGAACTTCCGGAGACGTTGTCGGACTATAACGGACATACTTATGTGTATCTGCCGATGTTTAACCGTAGCACCTGGTTCCAGGGATGGAAGACGGTGCCTTACTGTCTGTGGCATCTGTGTGTGCTGGGACTGAATCATATCCTGAGGATCCCGCTGGAGGTATCGGCGGCATATGTGACCGGTGCGTTTCACTTATTTGCTTATTTTGTCCTCTACTGGATGATCCGCAGATATACGGAGCGGTTCTGTGAGAAGGCAGGAGCCTGGAAGGCCGCAATGCTCGCTTTCGGCCTGTCTGTGGCGCAGGGACTGTATTTTTACTGGCTGGATGCCGGCGGACGTTTCTTAGGTATCTATTCCATGAATCCGATTCATAATCCGACCCATATGAGTGTCAGGGGCTTCGGACTGTTGTGCTTCTGCCTGGTCTACGATATCTGGGGAGCACAGAAGGATCCGGCATACCGGGGCGTCTTTTTCCCGGTGGAGAGAAGTCTGAAAAAATATTACGGCGTGCTGGCAGGAGTTCTGTTCCTGACGGCCATGTCCAAACCGGTATTCGCGGAGATGTTCGTACCGGCAGTGGGTGTGATCATGCTGTACCGGCTGTTAAAGCTCTGCGTGCGTAAGGATGAACGGAAGACGGAATATTTCAGACACTGCGTGTATACTTTTTTGTGTGCGCTGCCGGCACTGTTTTACATATTGCTGCAGTTCTTAGCCTACTTTTTCTGGGGTGGAAGCTACGGGGCAGACGGCTCCTTCATGGTGACGAAGTGGATGGAAGTCTGGAGCATGTATTCCGAGAATATTATTCTGTCGGTGGCACTGGGTATGGCATTCCCTCTTCTGGTGATCCTGTTTGACGCGGCATTTTTCGTAAAGGACGACCTGGGAATCCTGGCAATCACCGGATATGTCATCGGTTTTCTGGAAGCGGCACTTTTCGGAGAGGGCGGAAGCAAGTTAAGCCATGCGGACTTTTTATGGCCCATGATGTGTGGCATGATGTTAGTATGGGTGGCTGCAATGTTGCATCTGCTGGTACTGGAGAAGACCGAAGACCAGCGCAGGGGACAGCGGGTTGCGGTCAATGTATGCTTCTTAATATTCGGCTTTCATGTGTTGTGCGGACTGCTCTATATCCAAAACACATTGACGGTGGGATAAAAGTTCAAAATTTGCAATGTTTTATTTAAAATATGAAAAGACTTTGAGAATCTTTTCTAGTATACTGGGATCATGCAAAGAGAGAAAGCATTTGCATGATCCCTTCTTTTTTTAGAAAAAAGTAAAAAAAGGTTGGAAATGCTTACAATGATATGCTATAATGTAAGTGCTTTCATAAAAAGGTATCATTCAATGACGGCTCGCAGGCCGTCCGTTGAGGAAAGAGAGGCGTAAGGTGGAACTTAGAACAGCAGTATCACCAAGAGATGTGAAGCATTATACCACAGAGCGTCTGAGAGAAGAGTTTCTGATCCAGAATCTGTTCGTACCCGGCGAGATCAAGCTGGTATACAGCCACATCGACAGAATCATTACAGGAGCAGCAGTACCTGTAAGCCCTATCACTCTGACCGCCGGAGATGAGCTTCGTGCAGAGTATTTCTGCCAGAGAAGAGAACTGGGTGTGATCAATATCGGCGGAGCGGGTATGATTACCGTTGATGGCAAAGTGTACAAGGTAGGCTACAAGGAAGCTATGTACATTGGAATGGGCTCCAAAGAGATCATTTTTGCAAGCGAAGATGAGAAGCAGCCTGCTAAATTTTATCTGAATTCCGCTCCCGCACATAAGACTTATCCGACTGTGCTGATCAAGCCGGAAGGTACTCCCGAAGAGGGTGTAGTCATTGTAAAGGATGAGAATAAAGTAGAGCTGGGTACTCTGGAGGATGCCAACCACAGAGTTATCTGCAAATATATCCTTCCCGGACAGGTAGAGAGCTGTCAGCTGGAGATGGGTATGACAAAGTTAGAGCCCGGCAGTGTATGGAACACGATGCCCTGTCATACACATGACAGACGTATGGAAGTATATCTGTATTTCGATATGCCGGAGGATGCATTTGTTATGCACTATATGGGTGAGCCCGATGAGACCCGTCATATCGTAATGCGTAATGAAGAGGCAGTGATCTCCCCCAGCTGGTCCATCCATTCCGGATGCGGTTCCAGAGCATACACCTTTATCTGGGGTATGGTTGGCGAGAATCAGGACTTCGACGACATGGACGGTGTCGACAACAGAGATCTGAAATAAGATTTTTTGAAAATGTAACTAAAATAAGAGTTTTTATAAAGAAAAGGAGAAAAAACAATGTCTGAATTCACTAATTTCTCACTGGAAGGTAAGGTTGCACTGGTTACCGGCGCATCTTACGGTATTGGTTTCGCTATCGCTTCCGCATACGCTGAGTGCGGTGCTACCATCTGCTTCAACGATATCAAGCAGGAACTGGTAGACAAGGGAATCGCTGCATACGCTGAGAAAGGCATCAAGGCTCACGGCTATGTATGTGACGTTACCAACGAAGAAGCAGTTAATGCTATGGTAGCTCAGATCGAGAAGGAAGTAGGCACCATCGATATCCTGGTTAACAACGCAGGCATCATCAAGAGAATCCCCATGACCGAGATGACTGCAGATCAGTTCCGCCAGGTGATCGACGTAGACCTGAATGCACCTTTCATCGTATCTAAAGCAGTTATCCCTGCAATGATCAAGAAGGGCCATGGTAAGATCATCAACATCTGTTCCATGATGTCCGAGCTGGGTCGTGAGACCGTATCTGCATACGCAGCAGCTAAGGGCGGCTTAAAGATGCTGACCAAGAACATCTGCTCCGAGTACGGCCAGTACAACATTCAGTGTAACGGCCTTGGACCCGGTTACATCGAGACTCCTCAGACGGCTCCTCTTCGTGAGATTCAGCCCGATGGCAGCAGACATCCTTTCGACCAGTTCATCTGCGCTAAGACCCCTGCTAACAGATGGTTAAAGCCCGAAGAGCTGACCGGTCCCGCTGTATTCCTTGCTTCTGAGGCATCCAATGCAGTGAACGGACACATCCTCTATGTAGATGGCGGTATCCTTGCTTACATCGGCAAACAGCCCCAGTAGAACCGGCGCAAAAGGAAAACAAAATAAATTACCCACACCAGGTCAGTCGCAGAAGAATTTCGGCGGCTGACTGTTGTGGCGTTTGGAAAAGGAGTATCTCATGAAGATAGCTTTGATCAATGAAAACAGTCAGGCTGCCAAGAATGAAATGATCTGTGCTACTCTTAAAAAAGTAGTAGAGCCCATGGGTCATGAAGTATTCAACTATGGTATGTGCGGCGCAGAGGATCCCAATTCCCTGACCTACGTACAGAACGGTATTCTGGCAGCAGTTCTTTTGAACTCCGGTGCAGCGGATTTCGTGATCACCGGATGCGGAACCGGCGAAGGTGCCATGCTTGCATGCAATTCCTTCCCCAAGGTTCTGTGCGGACATATTGAGTCCCCTCTGGATGCTTACCTGTTCTCTCAGGTAAACGACGGTAACTGTGTAGCACTTCCTTTTGCTGAGAACTTCGGCTGGGGCGGTGAACTGAATTTACAGTATACCTTTGAAAAACTGTTCTGTGCTCCCGGCGGTGGTGGATATCCCCCTGAGAGAGTGGTTCCCGAGCAGCGCAACAAGAAGATCCTGGATCAGGTAAAGGAAGTAACTCATACCGATATGGTTACTATCCTGAAGAATCTGGATCGTGAACTGGTAAAGGGTGCTTTATCCGGTGACAAGTTTAAGGAGTATTTCTTCGCAAACTGCAAGTGCGACAAGATCGCTGAGGCAGTGAAGGAAGTACTGGCATAAAATTACTGGCTTAATTTTGCAGAAATATTTTCGGCAGGATCTCCTGCGAAGATTTTTCACATAACTATTAGTCTATAAGACAGAAAGGTGTTATTTATGAACGCAGTATTAGAGCAAATCAGCAAAATCGGTATCGTACCGGTTGTAAAAATTGACAACGCAGCAGATGCACTTCCTTTGGCAAAGGCACTTTGTGCAGGTGGACTTCCCTGTGCAGAGGTTACATTCCGTACCAGCGCAGCAGCAGAAGCTATCAAGATCATGACCGACAATTTCCCCAGCATGTGTGTTGGCGCAGGTACCGTTCTGAACGCAGAGCAGGTTGACGCAGCAGTAGCAGCAGGCGCTAAGTTCATCGTAAGCCCCGGCTTAAATCCCAGAACCGTTAAGTATTGTGTAGAGAAGAACATCCCTATCACTCCCGGTACGTCAAGCCCCAGCGACATCGAGCAGGCTATCGAGCTTGGTCTGGATGTAGTTAAGTTCTTCCCCGCTGAGCAGTCCGGCGGTCTGGCTAAGATCAAGGCAATGGCAGCTCCTTATGTAAACATGAAATTCATGCCTACCGGCGGTGTCAACGCTAAGAACCTGACTTCTTACCTTGACTTCCCCAAGATCATCGCCTGCGGTGGTTCCTGGATGGTTCCCGGTGACCTGATCAACGCCGGTGAGTGGGACAAGATCGAGCAGCTGACCAGAGAAGCAGTACAGACCATGCTGGGCTTCGAACTGGCTCATGTTGGTGTTAATGCAGAGAACGAGGAAGAGGCTGTTAAGGCTGCTAACCGTTTCGCATTCATCTTCGGTATGCCCGCTAAGGTTGGCAACAGCTCCGTATTCGCAGGCTCTGCTCTGGAAGTTATGAAGACTCCTTACCTGGGCAAGAACGGCCACATCGCTGTTAAGACCAACTACATCGAGAGAGCTGTCAACTACCTGAGCACTGTTCTGGGTGTTGAGTTCAATGAAGAGTCCGCTAAGAGAGATGCCAAGGGCAACCTGAAGGCTATCTACCTGAAGGAAGAGATCGGCGGATTCGCAGTTCATCTGGTACAGAAATAAATCATAAGCAAATTTTAAAAGTGAGAAAGGAATATACCAAAATGGCAAAAGTAATTACCATGGGTGAGATCATGCTGAGACTGTCCACCCCCAACAACGAGAAATTTATCCAGGCAGACGAGTTCGATATCAACTACGGCGGCGGTGAAGCTAACGTAGCAGTATCTCTGGCTAACTACGGTCATGATGCTGAGTTCGTTACCGCAGTTCCCGACAACGAGATCGGTGAGTGTGCAGTAGCAGCTCTGAGAAAGTACAACGTAGAGACCAAGCACATCGCAAGATGTGGTGAGAGACTGGGTATCTACTACCTGGAGAGCGGTTCTTCCATGAGACCTTCCAAGGTTGTATACGATAGAGCACATTCTTCTATCTCTACCGCAACCGAGGCTGATTTCAACTTCGATGAGATCTTCGAAGGTGCTGACTGGTTCCACTTCACCGGTATTACCCCCGCTGTATCCGATGCTGCTGCAGAGCTGACCGAGAAGGCTCTGATCGCTGCTAAGAAGCACGGCGTAAAGGTATCCGTAGACCTGAACTTCCGTAAGAAGCTGTGGAGCTCCGAGAAGGCTCAGAAGGTTATGACCAACCTGATGAAGTACGTTGATGTATGTATCGGTAACGAAGAAGATGCTGAGCTGGTACTTGGCTTCAAGCCCGGCGATACCGATGTTACCAGCGGTGAGCTGGAGCTGGCTGGTTACAAGTCCATCTTCGAGCAGATGGTTGACAAGTTCAACTTCGAGTACTGCGTATCCTCTCTGCGTGTAAGCCATTCCGCTTCCGATAACGGCTGGTCTGCTTGCATCTACTCCAGAGATACCAAGGAGTTCTATCACTCCAAAGAGTACAGCATCCATCCCATCGTTGACCGTGTAGGCGGCGGCGATTCCTTCGCAGGCGGCGTGATCTGCGGTATGCTGGATGGCAAGAACTTCAAGGATGCTCTTGAGTACGGCGTAGCTGCATCTGCTCTGAAGCACACCATCCCCGGCGACTTCAACCTGGTATCCAGAAAAGAAGTTGAGACTCTGGCTGGCGGCGACGCTTCCGGACGTGTACAGAGATAATGTAACTGATGAATAGTTAATAAGGATCAAAACGAACTCACCTGTGTGGTAACATGCAGGTGAGTTTTTTCTTGCCAAAACAGAAGATATAGGATATACTTCTTCAATAAACATTTCTTATAAAAATCTATTGTCAGCGTAGGCTGATATCGGTTGTCAATTTTGCAGAGATTCCTGCGTAATTACCGGGCAGAAATTAAATTTATGAGACGAATTTTTTTATGAAAAACAGGTGAAACAAAAAGGTATAGTTTTGTTGAGAGACATACCAACGGGTGAGGCTGACGGTAATAATATCATAAGTTTAGTATGAGTACAATATTACTCTATAATATAGTAAAAAGATACACATATTAAACTTGACAAAGATGCTTTACATTGATATGTTAATAATGCGTATAAATATGACATAAAAAATAGTAAAATCAGACAAAATACTAACTATATGGAGTGAGAATATGAATCTGTATTATGAATTGCTACAATACCCGGTTTTTTCCATGAAAGAAGTAAATGCCCTATATTCAAGTGAACGGACAGCACGAGCGGCATTGGAAAAACTTTTGAAAGAGAATATGGTATTAAAAATTCGAAACAAATTATACACGTGTGTCAGCGGGGAAAATGGAGGACCGGTAGCAAACAAATTTCAGATTGCCAGTGCTATCACACCATCTTCTTATGTATCCCACCATACTGCCTTTGAGTATTATGGAATTGTCGATCAGGTCTTCTATGAGGTTTATGTTGGCTCTGAGACACGTTTTCATGATTTTGAATTTGATGGATGCACATATCGTTATATCAAAGAGCCGATAAAAGAAGGTATCGTTTGTCCGGAGTTTAGTGGTGGCGTGAGGGTTACAGATAAGGAGCGAACGATAGCAGATTCTATAAAGGATCTTAATCTCATCGCCGGACTGGAAGAGGTAATTTCATGTGTAGTATCTGTGAACAGTATTGATGAGACCAAAATGTTAGCTTATCTGGCTGGATATGACAGTGCCTTTTTATATCAGAAGACGGGTTTTATTCTTAGCGAATACCAGAAGGAGCTGGGCGTAAGTGATGCTTTTATAAAGATATGTAAAGACAGGAGCGGAAATTCAAAGAGATATCTGACAAACGGTATAAGTGAACCCGGATATTCAGGTGAATGGAAACTGGTATACCCAAAAAATATTAAACAAATGAAGAATGGAGAGATAGAAAATGCCACAATATAACAGAAGAGAGCTTGATGTAAAAGCCCATGAATATGGATTTAACCGCGATACTTTTGAGAAGGTTCTTCGTTTGAGAACAATTCTTGAATTTCTGAATACGCACGAATATATGTACGAACACCTGATGCTTAAAGGGGGAACGGCAATAAATCTAACAGTTTTTAATCTTCCAAGATTGTCCGTTGATATAGATCTGGATTTTGTTCCGAATCTGACCAGAGAAGAGACAATAGACGAAAGAGTACGATTGACTGAAATCCTGAAGAAATATATGTCAGAGCAAGGATATTCTCTTTCCGAAACTTCAAGATTTAGCCACAGTCTGGACGCATTCCATTATAACTACGTGAATGCCGCCGGCAACAGGGATATGATCAAAATTGAGATTAATTATTCTTTGAGAACGCACGTGTTTTCCTCAGAAGACAGATTAGTTGTGACGGACGCTTTCGGAGAGCCGATAAAGGTCAGAACGGTTGCAGCTATGGAGATTTTTGCGGCAAAAACCAATGCTCTGATAAGCAGAGCTGCTGCAAGAGATTTGTATGACTTTTGCAATATGGCTGATATGAAATTATTTTCGGATGCGGAGAATATGTTTAGGAAATGCATCATTTTCTACGCGACGATTTCAGCAAATAAAGTTAACAAAAATTTTGATACATCTGCTATAGATAGCATTGCCTTCTCAAAAATAAAATCTGATTTGTTCCCCGTTTTGGCTGTGAGAGATAAGTTCAATCTTGAAGGGAAGAAACATCAGGCGAAGGAGTACATAGCATCGCTTATGAAACCGACAGAAGCAGAAATGGATTATATGGAAAGGTTTATGGCAAAGGAATATAAACCGGAGTTACTTTTTGAGAATACAGAGATTGTTGAGCGATTGCAGAATCATCCTATGGCGTTATGGAAATGTAAATGATGGATTTTAGAAAAGTGCTTTGTCAGTGGAATCATGATTGATGATGAATGGAAAGGGAATTGAACGAGATTTGATACTGAATGAGACTAAGTAAAAAAAAGAGGAACGCAATAGACTATGGAGGAAAAATTATGAGTAACTTTTTTGATGAAACCATGCAAGGATTATTGGAAGCAGCGGAAATTGCAAAAGCAAATATTACGTTAACAGAGTGGAAAAATATGTTGGCTCCCACATTTTATGTCGCAGATAATGTGTAGATAAGATTGTTGAAATACGCAGAAAGAAGTTATATACAATGAAAATCTACGATAGATAGACTGGGGTCTACGAAGGAAAAGTTGTCCTCATAGCAATAAAATTGTAAAATATAGTCATGAAAATCGTATTTTTATAGTTTTACGGGAGGAACAGCAATGGACCAGGAAAAGATTGGGGTATTCATTTCTACATTAAGAAAAGAGCAGGGGATGACGCAACAACAATTGGCGGATGCGATTGGTGTCAGTAACAAAACAATATCCAAATGGGAATGTGGCAAAGGAATGCCGGAGCTGGCATTGATTGTTCCGTTATGCCACATCCTGAAAATTAGTATTAATGAGTTCCTGTCAGGTGAACATTTGTTGGAAAACGGTTACACTGAAAAAGCTGAAGTCAATATGATGAATCTTTTACAGGAAACAGAAAATAGCAAAAAGAAAAGCCGAAGTTCATTATTGGCTTTTGGGATAACTGTGATAATTTTTTTATTCGTTGTTTTATATTCTGTAATTACCAATATGGGAATCGATATGAATATGCTTTTTGTGGATATGCCTACATTCTTGAGTATGTTTCTGGCTACTGCTCTATTTTTGCTGGGGACAAATTTGGGATTACCCTTTTTTGATTCCTTTCGGATTATTTTTGGAAAAAAGAAATCAGTATCAATAAAACAATTGTTTCAGGCAAAATCAGCGATAAAGCTTGCGAAAATCACATTTTTGGGAATGGGATTCCTCGAAAGCTGTATTAGCTTTATGGCAATTCAACCTATGGGGGAAGGAACACTTCTTTTTACAGGATTAAGTATTTCCATTTCAATTGCGTTAAATGGAATTTTATATGGATTAATTGGTTTTCTGCTATTACTGCCAATTCAGGTAAGGTTAGAAATAATGTATATGCAGAAGCAGGAAGATAGTGAAAAGAAAACAGAGGATGATGCGGAATAGGTATTGTAAATATGCCCCACCAGCGGCTGCTGATAGGGCATTTGTTGTATAAGGTTCTTAGCTTTCGCTGTATTTCTCTTCGCAATATTTGCAGCGGTAGATCTCTTTTTTCTCATCGGAGAGGACAAATACGTGGGGCAGTCCCTGCTCGATGGAAGTGATGCATCTGGGGTTGCGGCATTTGATGACGTTTTTGATCTGTTTGGGAAGTACCAGTTCCTTCTTCTCTACGATCTCACCGTTTTTGATGACGTTGACGGTGATGTTGTGGTCGATGAATGCCAGTACATCCAGATCCAGCATATCGATATCACATTCTACTTTCAGAATGTCCTTTTTGCCCATTTTTCCGCTGCGGGCGTTTTTGATGATAGCAACGGTGCAGTCTAACTTATCCAGCTGAAGGTGCTCATAGATCGAGAGACTTTTTCCGGCTTTGATATGATCGAGGACGAAGCCCTCTTCGATTTTTCCTACATTTAACATAGTAATCTCCATTCTGCAGGCACAGAGTGCTGCGTATGTTAACTTTAATATACGAATTCATAAGATAATTTTGCGGTCAGATGCCGGAAAATTATGCCAGACCCAGCAAAGTCAGGATCAGGGCCATACGGACGTAGACACCGAACTGTGCCTGTTTGAAATAGGCGGCTCTGGGATCGTCATCGATCTCCACGGAGATCTCATTGACTCTGGGAAGGGGATGCAGCACCAGCATATCGGGCTTCGCCAGTTCCATTTTTTCAGGGGTCAATACATAGAAATCTTTCAGGCGGACGTAATCCTCTTCGTTGAAGAAACGTTCCTTCTGCACACGGGTCATGTATAAGAGATCCAACTTAGGCATCACATCTTCAAGACGGATAACTTCCTCGTAAGGAATGCCTTTCTCACGGAGCATGTCGGTGACATAGTCGGGGATCTTCAGTTCTTCGGGAGAGATGAAGATGAATTTGATGCCTTCATAGCGCACCAGTGCGTTGATCAGGGAGTGTACGGTACGACCGAATTTCAGGTCACCGCACAGACCGATGGTAAAATTATTCAGATCGCCGTGGAGGCTGCGGATGGTCTGCAGGTCCGTCAGGGTCTGGGTGGGATGCTGATGTCCACCGTCACCGGCATTGATCACGGGGATCAGGGATTTCTCTGCGGCTACCATGGGAGCGCCTTCCTTGGGATGGCGCATAGCGCAGATGTCCGCATAGCAGGAGATGATGCGGATGGTATCGGATACACTTTCTCCTTTAGAAGCAGAAGAGGAAGCCGCATCGGAGAAGCCGATGACTCTGCCGCCTAAACGTGTCATGGCGGATTCAAAGCTTAAACGTGTGCGGGTGCTGGGCTCGTAGAAGCAGGTGGCGAGGATCTTGCCGTCGCATTTGTGGGCGTATTTGGCGGGATCCTTCTCAATGTCGTCTGCCAGAGCAAACAGCTTGTCCAGTTCCTCAACAGAGAAGTCAAGTGGGTTCATCAAGTGTCTCATTTTTTCATTTCCTCATTTCTGCGCTGCTATTTTCGACACAGTGACTGTACGGAATAGAAGAATCCGTGCTCACTTGTGTATGCGACATCATAAGAATACAGCGCTTTTCTTATGATGCGGGTAGAAACAGGATCCGCAAAAAGCGGACAACTCATACCCTGACCAGAAAAAAGTCGAAGAGGAAAAACTCTTCGACTTTAAAATTACTGTTGATAAGATAATAGATCCGTTACGGGTTTCCGTTTGGGAGCAACGGGTGCTTCTGCGGGATAACCGATGGGGATCAGTGCGATCAGGTCCTGATTTTCAGGAATCTCAAGGAGATCAGCAGCTTCCTGCTGATCGAAAATACCCATGATCACGGTGCCAAGGCCCTGCTCGTAAGCAGCCAGGCAAAAGGCTTCGCTGGCAACACCGGCATCGAACATCTGCCATGCATCGCCTCTGGCGGTAGTGAAGGAGCCGTCTCTCTCGAAACCGCTTCTGCCCTTTATCACGGTTACTGCAACGACCATGGGAGCGTTCTCCATGATTTTGCCATTACCCGGGAAGGAGGAAGTACATGCTGCCAGTTTTGCTTTCTTTTCGCCTTCCACAGCGATATAACGAACGATTTGCGTATGCTTCCAGCTGGGAGCATAAGAAGCTGTCTCTACAATCTGAGCCAGAAGCTCATGAGATACCGGCTGATCCGTATACTGACGGATACTTCTGCGGCCTGTGATACATTCTTTTGCGGTCATTGTTTATCCTCCTGTATTTTTGCATTTGTAATATAATAGCATTTCTGAAGGGTAGAATCAAGCAGGAAAAAGTGAAAAAATATAGAAAATTTGTGTGGATATGACAGAAAGGTTTTGCATTCCCGGATAGGATATCATATAATGAGGCAAAGAGAACTATATCGATGAAGCCGGTTGTGTAAAAGACGGTTCTACTGTACGTTACAGCGGCTGTGGAATACCGGACCAGGCAATAAAAGGAGGGCATTATGTCTGTAGAATTTGTGGAAAAGAAGCGCTGGTTATTTTTGGGATTACCTTTTACTTTTACCAAGTATGTGATCAAAGAGGATATGATCACTGTGGATACGGGTGTGTTCACCAAGGTGGAGAATGACTGCTATATGTACAAGGTACAGGATGTGGAGCATACGGCAAGTATCTGGGAGAGAATGGCAGGACTTGGCACCATTGTCTGTTATACCGGTGATACTACTCATCCCCAACTGTTGATCGAGCATATCCGCAACTCCAAGCAGATCAAGGAATTTATTTTGAAGGAGTCAGAGGAAGCCAGATTGAAGCGCAGAACCGTGAACATGCTGGATATCGGTTCCGGAGAGATCGGGGATATTGACGATTCACAGTAATATTGAGAAACAAGTATACATGTGTATAAGAGACGGGACCTTCCGGGGTCCTGTTTTTTCGGGAGAAGAGATTGATGGAACTTGATATGACGAAGGGCAGCCCTTCTAAGCTGATTACGAAATTTATCATTCCTATTATCATAGGTAATATTTTCCAACAGTTATACAGTATGGTGGATACCATTATCGTGGGTCGGTTCGTAGGTGTAGATGCATTGGCGGCAGTAGGAGCCACCGGGTCGGTAAGCTTCCTGATCCTGGGATTTACCCAGGGACTGACCACCGGATTTACTGTGCTGACGGCACAACGCTTCGGAGCCGGGGACCGGGAGGGTATGCGCAAAAGTATCGGAAGCGCAGCCATCCTGTCGGTGATCGTGACGATCGTGATGACAGCAGTCAGTATGGCATGCATGGACAGCCTGCTTCGGGTGATGAATACTCCGGAAGATATTTTCGATATGACGAAGGAATACATTATGATCATCTGTGCGGGAATTGCCTGCAATGTATTGTATAACCTGCTGTCCAGTATCCTGCGTGCCATCGGCAACAGTGTGGTGCCGTTAGTATTGCTGGTGATCGCTTCGGTGACGAATATTGTCCTGGACTATGTACTGATCGTTTACGGTCATATGGGAGTGGGCGGTGCAGCTTATGCTACTATCATTTCCCAGGGATTATCCGGTGTACTGTGTCTGATTTATATTATTAAGAGCGTACCTTCACTGCATATCCGTCCGGAGCATTGCAGACTGGAAAGTCAGTGTGTGAAAAACCAGTTGACCATAGGAATTCCCATGGCACTGCAGTTTTCCATTACTGCTATCGGCACCATTCTGGTACAGGCAGCACTGAATCTGCTGGGTTCTAACGTGGTGGCATCTTATTCTGTCTCCTGCAAGGTGGAGCAGCTGGTGACACAGCCCTTTGCCGCAATGGGTGTGACTATGGCAACTTACTGTGCACAGAACCGCGGTATCAATGATCTGGACCGTATACGGAAGGGCGTGAAAGCTGCCAATATCATGTCCGGTGTCTATGCGGTGCTTGTTTACGGACTGGTATATATAGCCCTTCCTTATATTGTACCGCTGTTTATCTCCGAACAGGTTGAGATGGTATGCGGCTACGCCAGAACGTATATTACGATCTGTGGCATGTTCTTCATTCCGCTGGGAATGATATTTATCTTCCGAAATGCGCTGCAGGGCTGTGGCTTCGGCTTCATGCCCATGATGGGCGGTGTGGTGGAACTGTTGAGCCGTGGTATCATGGCTTTTGCGGCAGCGCATCTGATGAGTTATGTGGGTGTGTGCTTTGCCAATGCCTCGGCATGGCTGACCGCAGGTATTTTCCTCTGGATCGCTTATCATTTCCTTATGAAGAAGATGGTGCGGGACAAAAAGGCTCATGAGGAACGGATGCTGGCGGAAGCAATGCAGTAATAGTAATGCTGTAAAAAGGCTCAGGGCAGGATCTTTTCAAAAAACAGTCCTGCCAGGAACCACCAGGGAGCATAGTCCAGCCGGATGATCCGGTGGATGTGGAAACGGCTTTTGCCGTAATCCCAGGGGCAGAGATCATGCTTCCACAATAGGCGCCCACTGAGATATTCCACGGTGAAGATCATTGCCATATAGAACAGCCCGCGCCCGGGACGACTGATGTGCAGGTGCTCAAAAAGCCGTTTGAAGGGTGCAAGCAGGCAGGCGGAGCCGTAGATAGGGAACATCCACAGGGAAGTATTACCGGTAAGACGCAGATCCCTGCGCCGAAGGGAGTGTAGTGCCGTGAACAGGATCTCCATGCACCAGCCACACAGTCCGCACAGGAGAAAGCTCCTGCCGAAGGTTTTAAAAGAGTTTGCGATGGATTTTGTGATTTTCATGGACATAGTATATGAAATTTTCAGCGTATGATACGGGAGAGATTGCTATGAACTATCAGGAAGCGATGAAATATATGGAAAAAGTGGGAACTTACGGCATCGTTCCGGGGCTGGACAGCATCCGGGAACTGTGCAGGAGACTGGGAAATCCGCAGGATGAATTAAAATTTGTGCATATTGCGGGAACCAACGGAAAAGGATCCACACTTGCTTATAGTTCCGGCATCTTACAGGCAGCCGGATACCGCGTCGGTAAATATATATCGCCTGTTATTATTGAATATTGTGAAAAAATCCAGATCGGAAAGCAGAAGATCACGCATAAGGATCTGTGTGAAGGACTGGAGATCATAAAAAAGCATTGTGATGCTATGGTAAGTGACGGCTTCCATCATCCGACGCCTTTTGAGATCGAGACGGCATTGGCCTTTTGGTATTTCCGGGAAAAACAGTGTGATATCGTCGTACTGGAGACCGGTATGGGCGGCAGGGAGGATGCTACAAATCTGATCACTACCACGCAGGTGGCAGTACTGGCTTCCATCGGTATGGATCATATGAAATTCTTAGGGAACAGTCTGGAGGAGATCGCAGCACACAAGACAGGAATCTGTAAGCCGGGATGTCAGGTGGTCTCCATGCGGCAAAAAGAAGCGGCACAGAAGGTTGTGGAGCAGACGGCGGCAGAACTCGGCTGCATGCTGACCATCGCAGATGTAGCAAATGCAAAACATGTGAAATACGGACTGAAAAAGCAGACCTTCGATTATGGAAATTATAAAAAGCTGGAGATCACCCTTGCGGGGAAATTCCAGGTAGCAAATGCTGTGCTGGCGCTGGAAGCGGTGCAGGCTTTGGAAAAATGTGGTTATGAGATCAAAGAGACTGCCATTCGTAAAGGGCTGAGGGAGACTGTCTGGGTCGGACGCCTGCAAATACTGGAAGAACACCCGTTATTTATAGTAGACGGTGCACATAACGAGGATGCAGCCGCAAAACTTGCGGATTCCATAGAATTCTATTTTACAAATAAAAGAATTATCTATATAATGGGAATGTTAAAGGACAAGGAAGTGGACCGCGTGATCGCGCTGACAGAGAGGTATGCGGATCAGATTCTCACGGTGACACCTCCGGACAATCCCAGAGCCATGCATGCTTATGATCTGGCAACAGAGGTGGCAAAGGTCCACCCGGACGTGACGGCGGTGGACAGCCTGGAAGAGGCAGTGGAGCTTAGTCACCTGCTGGCAGGACGGGATGATGTGATATTGTGCTTCGGCTCTCTCTCTTATCTGGGAAGAATCCTGAAGCTCATGGAGAAGAGACAGACAGCAGGGAATAAACGGAAAGGGAAGCGGTAAAAATGGTAGATCAGAAGAAAGTACAGGAAGCAATAAAGCTTTTACTGGAAGGAATCGGGGAAGATACCGATAGAGAAGGACTGAAGGAGACACCGGAGCGGATCGGCAGGATGTATGAAGAGATCTGCGGCGGTATGGATCAGGATGCGGGAGAACATCTGTCGAAGGTATTCTCCGTAGACAATAACGAGATGGTACTGGAGAAGGATATTACCTTCTATTCTATGTGTGAACATCATCTGATGCCTTTTTACGGCAAAGCTCATGTTGCGTATATCCCCGATGGCAAGGTTGTGGGTCTGAGTAAGCTTGCCAGGACGGTGGATGTATATGCCAGAAGATTACAGATCCAGGAGCGGATGACGGCGCAGATCGCGGACGATATCATGAAATATCTGGCACCGCAGGGAGTTATGGTAATGTTGGAAGCGGAGCATATGTGCATGACCATGCGCGGGATCAAAAAGCCCGGCAGCCAGACTGTTACCATGGTGACGAGAGGAGTCTTTGCGGAGAATAAGGAATTGCAGGACAGATTTTTACAGCTGGTGAACCGTTAGACATTACGGATGCGGGAGAATGCTGTTAAGAGACCGGAACAAAATGGTGGAGACTTTGATGGATAGAATTGATAAAATATTAAATCACGATTTGTTTTTATATCATTTAGAACGAAACAATGCGGCAGAAGCAGACAGACGCTTCTGCCGTCATAGTATGGTACATTTTCTGGATGTAGCCAGGATCGGTACGATCATAGCACTGGAGGAAGGGCTTAAGATCGACCGGGAATGGATCTATGCGGCGGCACTGCTTCACGATTGCGGGAAGCATGAGCAGTACGAGAATGGCACGCCGCATGAGCAGGCCAGTGCCCGGATCGCACCGGAGATTCTGAAGGCTTGTGGATTCGATGATGAAGAAACGGGTGTTATTGTAACGGCAATCTCCAGACACCGGGATCCCGAGGCGGCGAGGGAAAAGAATCTAAACGGCATTCTATACCGGGCGGATAAGGCAAGCCGTGCCTGCTTTGCCTGCGATGCGGAGAAGGATTGCAATTGGAAAGACGGCAAGAAGAACCTGACCATTAAGTACTGAGAGGGAGAAAACAAATGAAGATTGGCAACAGAGAGTTTCAGACGAAGGGACATACTTATGTAATGGGAATCCTGAATGTGACCCCGGATTCTTTTTCCGACGGAGGAAAGTGGAATGACAGAGACCGGGCATTGAAGCATGTGGAAGAAATGATCGCTGAGGGGATGGATATTGTGGATATCGGTGGAGAATCCACCAGACCGGGTTATACCCTGTTATCCGATGAGGAGGAGATTGCCAGAGTCGTACCCATGATCGAGGCGGTGAAGGCAAATTTTGACATTCCTATTTCCCTGGACACCTACAAAAGCGGAGTGGCAGAGGCAGGAATCCGTGCGGGGGCGGATCTCATCAATGATATCTGGGGCTTGAAATATGATAACCGTATGGCAGAGGTCATTGCGAAGAGCGGTCTGCCCTGCTGTCTGATGCATAACCGTAAGGAAGCGGATTATCGGGATTTCATGCAGGATGTGGCAGCGGATCTGGCGGACACGATTCATTTGGCGGAAGCGGCAGGCATCGCGGATGAGAAGATCATCTTAGACCCCGGTGTGGGCTTCGGCAAGACCTATGAGAACAATCTGGAGATCATCAACTGTCTGGAAGAACTGAATATGTTCGGTTATCCGTTGCTTTTAGGATGCAGCCGCAAATCCGTGATCGGACTGACACTGAATCTGCCGGTGACGGAGAGAGTAGAGGGGACGCTTGTGACCACCATGTTCGGTGTGCAGAAGGGATGCATGTTCGTCCGTGTGCATGATGTGAAGGAAAATGTCCGCACCATAAAAATGTGTGAAGCCATTTTAAACAGCAGCAACTGATATATTGCGAAGGAGCGTTGGGAAAGGTAGAGTCGGCAAATGAAAAACGGCACTTATGAGGACCAGATCCGTATCGAAGAACTGGAAGTATATGCGCATCACGGCGTATATCCGGAAGAAAATGAAAAAGGACAGCATTTTTATGTGAATGCCACGTTGTATACAAATACCCGTCCGGCAGGACTGGCGGATGACTTAAGTCTCTCCACCAATTACGGAGAGGTTTGTCAGTTTATCACGGAGTTCATGCAGCAGCATACGTTTCAACTGATCGAAACGGTGGCGGAGCGGACTGCTTACGAAGTATTACAGCATTTTCCGCTGGTACAGGGACTGGATCTGGAGATCCGCAAGCCTGAGGCTCCGATTCCGTTACCCTTTGGCAGTGTATCTGTGGCGATTCACAGGGAATGGCATGAAGCCTATATTGCCGTGGGTTCCAATATGGGAGACAGCAGAGAGCATATCGCGCGGGCACTGGGGCAGCTTAAGAATAGTAAAGATATCAGAGTAGAAAAGGTATCAAAGCTTTTGGAGACGCTGCCATATGGCGGAGTGGAACAGGATAACTTCGTAAACGGAATGTTTGAGATCCGGACGCTGTTTGCACCGGAAGAACTGCTGCAGGAATTGCATAGGATCGAAGCTTCCGAAGGAAGAGAACGCAAGATTCACTGGGGTCCCCGGACACTGGATCTGGATATTATCTTCTATGATGATCTGGTGTATGCTTCCGAGGATCTGGTGATCCCACATATCGATATGGAGAATCGTTATTTTGTACTGAAGCCTTTAAGTGAGCTGGCACCGAATTTCCGTCATCCTATTACGCATAAGACCGTAACACAGATGCTGTCGGAGCTTCCTGTGGATCTTACGGAAGGAAACGAAGCGTAAAACGGGCACAGAGACCGATGAACAGACCGGTCAGCAGACCGCTTAACAGTAAAAACGGCAGATAGACCAGCACGGCGGGAACAGAAGTCAGTAAAAACGCAACACCGATCTGCCCCAGATTATGAAAAACAGCACCGGTCATACTTGCGAGGAACAGATAATGTCCATGCAACAGCCGCTTTACAAATATCATTGCCAGCAGGCAAAGGAGACCACCGGAGAGGCTGTATAGGAGACTGATGGCCTGACCGAAGAACAGGGTCGCTAGAAGAATCCGCACCAGAAGCACGAAAAAAGCATCTTTTGCGGAATATTTCCATAGAACAACAAGCGTTATTATATTGGCAAGTCCCAGCTTAATGCCGGGGATCGGAACAATGGGGGGCAGAGCACTTTCCACGGCATACAGCGCCAGCGCAATGGCAGAGAGCAGGGAAAGCGTCGTCAGTTTTTTGGTAGCTATGGGTGGTTTCATAATCATCTCCGTATCATCTCCGTGTTTTTGCAATTCATAAACGCGGTGCAGGTAAAAGGATATTCTATCAATAGGTCACACCGTCCGGGACGAGCGCCGGGTCATCCAAACAGGCAGCCTCTTCCCTTACCCGAATCACCAGCCGGTTGGGCAGACAGGTGATGGGAAGCAGTGAGGTGCTGATAAATCCCTGATGCACACAGATCTGATCCGGACAAGTGGCAGAGATAATGGCGATGCTGTCCGGACGGACGCAGACGGTGTTCGAGGCGCCGCCCTCTCCCGGAACTTCAAAGGTATATTCGTCAGTCACGGTGTCCAGGCGGATGGTCTCAAGTAATTCACCGTTTTGATAAATGTCAGCATAGAGCGCCTGACCGTTTCCGGTGGCACTGTGGGAGACCGCATAGATCCGGATCCCGCAGAGGATGGCTATTACAAGCAGAACTGCTGCAAGGAGAACTGCTTTTTTTCGATCATTCATGGAAGCATTCATAGGAATAAGGAACTCCTTTCGATGAGAACAGTATAGCAAAAGGAATGTAAAAAATGAAGAAATATTTGAAAACGCCCCGGGTGGTGTGCCTGGCAACGTTTTTTGCAATGATCCCGGCGCTTTTGCTGGGAGGCTGCGGACAGCAGACCGAATGCGAAAAAAGCATAGATACCGCAATGGGAACCGTGATCTCCCAGACCGTTTACGTGACCGGAAATTCCCCGGCTGCAACGGACGGAAAAACAGATGAAAAGGTAACGGACGTTGTTTTGCAGAAATTAAACGACCTGGAACAACAGGAACTTTCCTGGCGGCTGGATAGTGCGGAAGTGGCGAAGATCAATGCAGCCGCCGGAAAAGGGCAGATACAGGTCTCCACTGCGATGGCAGGCTGGCTGGAACGGTGTTTGCAGATCTCGGAACAGACAGGTGGTGCTTTCGATGTGAGCATCGGTAAGCTCAGCCGCTTGTGGGACATTGATACCTGGGCGGCAGCAGATGATCAGCAGGATTATGAACTTCCGGGGCGGGAGGAAATAGAACAGGCACTTGCTTCGGCTGGCTGGCAGCAGATGATATTGGAACAGCGGACGGACAGTATGGCGGTGAGTATTCCGGCGGGAATGCAGATAGACCTCGGAGCAGTGGGAAAAGGGGTAGCACTGGATGAGATCCGTAAGACCCTGGAGGAACATCCTAAGGTAAGCGGTGCTGTGATCTCTGTGGGAGGCAGCATTTTAACCTACGGAAACAAGCCGGAAGGCGGAGCCTGGCAGATTGCGGTGACAGATCCGCAGGATCCTTCGCAAAGTGTGGGAGTGCTGACACTGGATGGCGGGTACTGTGTATCCACCTCGGGGGACTACGAGCGGTATGTGGAAGTGGATGGTGTCAGATATCATCATATACTGGATCCCAGGACCGGTTTCCCCGCACGTAGCGATGTAGCGGGCGTTACCATCGTGACAACGGACGGATTTCTAAGTGATGCGCTGTCTACCGCCTGCTTTGTATTAGGATCAGAGGAAGGGCAGAAGCTTTTGGAAAAATACGATGCGGAAGGATTGTTCATCGACCATGAGGGAACGATTACCATGACAGAGGGGATGCGGCAATATTTTCATTTGTCGAATTCACAGAAATAGTGTATAGTAAATATAGTCAACCATAGATAACAGCAGGTGCGGCAGGCATCTGCTGATACAGCAATGATAATGGAGAATACGATGGAAGAGAAGAATAGTTATCTCTCCGCTGATCCGGAGACCATAAGACAGATCGATGAGAAGATGCCGCCGGAAGAGGAACTTCAGGATCTGGCAGAGTTTTTCAAAGTGTTTGGAGATGCAACGAGATTAAAAATTTTGTCGGTACTGTTGTGTTCTGAGATGTGTGTGTATGATATTGCCACGCTGCTGGGCATGTCCCAGTCCGCTATTTCTCATCAGCTGCGGGTATTGAAGCAGATGGATCTGGTGAAGAACCGCAGAGATGGCAAGACGATTTTTTATGCGTTGGCAGATGACCATATCATCACGATTCTGAATCAAGGTCTGAATCATATCGAAGAAGGTTAAAAAGAGCCGCAGGCGAAATGCCTGTGGCTCTTTTTGTCTGGTAATACAATTACTTTTTCAGGACATCCAGTGCTGCCTCTCTGGCTCCGTCGAAGCTGCTGTAAGTCCATGTCCCCAGGGGTGAATGATACCAGGTGGAAGTCTCTCCGAACATCTGGAAGTAAACATACTGGGAAGTCATATGGATGGCGGTATAATTGCCCTCGGCAATAACCCAGGAATCGCTGCCGTCATCCCGCATGCATTTCAGACATGCTTCCTCGCCGTTCACCTGATAGTACACATAGCCGTATCCCACATTAAAGCAGTCAATCCGTTCTTCGGTCAGAACTTCCACTTCGTTCCGTGAGAGGGAATAACGGCAGAGTCTGTAATTATTTTCCACATCCATATAGTAGATATAGTCACCCTGTGCAATAGGGTACCACAGATTGCCGTCCCATAGAGTGGAGATGCTGTCCGTCGAGGTATTCAGCGCATAGAGATAATGATTTTCCTGAGTACCGTTGTAATAGATGGTACCGTTCACGGCACAGGCGGGATTGATCTCGTAATCTGCCAGATCCGTTTTGTCAGATTTGTCGATTCCCATGCGGTAAAATAAAGGTCCGTTATCACCCACGGTCATAATATAGAGGTTACTTCCTACCAGCTGGGCGGAAACGATGGGATCTCTGGTAAGCCCGGTCACATCCGTACCGTTTAACTTACAGCGGTTAAAGGAACGAACAGTGCGCAGGGCACCGATACCGGCATCCCCGGAAGCTCCGGTCTGGTAGTAATAGAGGTAGTTTCCTCCGGCTAAAATATTTTCCACGGAAGCGTTGCCGAGTTTTTTGATATTCTGCTCCGAAGGATCCATGGAGTACAGGGTGTTGTTGTCGTAAGCATTGGCAAAATACACCGTTCCGTCGTACTCACAGAAGTAACCGGAATTGTTCAGATTGCCCGCGGTATTGCCTACGGTCTCCGGGGGATTGTCGGGGATCCGGTCGCCCACGATGGCAAGTGCGCCGACGATGATCACAAACAGAAGAAAAGGAATTAAAATGAACAAGGCTTTTTTATCTTTCATGTGTTAACCTTCTTTCCAACAAGACGGAATGTAAAGTTTGTGTAATATATAATATTATACCGTGCTTCTTGCTTGCGAACAAGGTGAAATTGATATAGAATGATATCAGGGTCAAAAGGTCAAAAAGCCGTTCGTGCTTGCACGATAAGGCTTTTGAACTTGGGACCCGCCAAACATGAGGAAGTAGCGATTTACGCAGTAAATCAGCGAATTCCGAATGTTTGAGAATTGCGGGAGCTTCTTTGCAGCGGAGCAATTCGCGGATATCAGTTAAGTTAAGGAGAACAGCATGGATTTATCACAGTTAAGACAACAGATCGACACCATCGACAGGCAGATCGTGGATCTCTATGAGAAGCGCATGGATGTCAGCAGACAGGTGGCGGAATATAAAATAGAGACAGGGAAAAAAGTATTTGACAAGCAGCGTGAGCAGGAGAAGATCGCCGGTGTCAAGGCACTGACCCACAACGATTTCAACAGCCACGGCGTAGAGGAACTGTTTGAACAGATCATGTCCATGAGCCGGAAGCTTCAGTACCAGTTGTTAGCCGCCCACGGAAGTGAAGGAAGGCTTCCTTTTATCGGCGTGGAAGAACTGGAAACCGACTGTGCCAGAGTGGTCTACCAGGGAGCGGAGGGATCTTATTCCCAGGCTGCCATGCGCAGATTTTTCGGGGAAAATGTCAATGCCTTCCATGTGGAAACTTTCCGGGATGCCATGAGTGCCATTGATGAAGGCAGCGCGGATTTCGCGGTACTTCCCATTGAGAATTCTACCGCCGGAATCGTGAATGAGATCTATGATCTGCTGGTAGAATTCGAGAATTATATCGTAGGAGAGCAGGTCATTCCCATCGAGCATTGTCTGCTGGCACTGCCCGGGACGAAGATGGAAGAGATCAAAAGAGTCTATTCCCATCCACAGTCCCTGATGCAGAGTGCCAGATATCTTGCGGACCATGACTGGCAGCAGATCAGTATGCAGAACAACGCTTTCGCAGCATTAAAAGTAGCGAAGGAGAAGGATAAAACCCAGGCGGCTATCGCCAGCGAATACGCGGGAGAGACCTACGGACTGGAAATTCTGGAAAAAGGGATCAATGATTCCGACAGCAATTCCACCCGTTTTATCATTGTGACGAACCAGAAGATCTTTTGCAAAAATGCCAACAAGATCAGTCTGTGTCTGGAGATTCCCCACAAGAGCGGATCACTGTATCACATTCTGTCTCATTTTATTTACAATAATCTGAACATGACCAAGATCGAGAGCCGTCCCATTCCCGACCGGAACTGGGAGTATCGTTTCTTCATCGATTTTGAGGGGAACCTTGCGGACAGTGCAGTGAAGAACGCACTGCGGGGACTTCGGGAAGAAGCCCGCAGCATGAAGATCCTGGGTAATTACTAAGTATTACGGATGTAAGCATTTGACGACCATTCGATAATAGTTACATGGCTCTGAATAGTGAAAACATAAGACAAGAAGGTTAGGCATATGAGAGAAAAAGAACTGATCGTATATCGTGATTTTGAGGATGGGGAACTGCTGTATGATATGGCATTTCTCATGTCCCATTACGATGATGAATATTACAATACGGAGGATATGGCGGCACTGTTTTACGAGTGCATCCATGATCTGATCGACCTGGCGGGTAATTACGGATTTCATGGGAATCTGTGGCATTGTTACCTGGCAAATCTCCTAGTGAACAACGAGAACAGTTACAGCTGCGGCTGTGAGATCCGCGGAGAGATCGCCGGCTCCATCAACGATGCGGCGCTGCATGATATCCGCATTTTCAAGGAATTCTATGATTTTGATTTTGCTCCCATGATGGAGACACTTAAGGTACCGGAATTTTCCTTAATAGAAGATTATGCCAGCAGCATGCAGGAGAGCAAGGTCTATAATAAACGGATCTGCGCCCGGATCTGTGAGCTGGCGGAGAAGTTTTGCGCAGACGGAACAGCTGAAGAGATGAAGGCTACCCTGACCCAGTTCTATAAAGAATACGGCGTTGGCAAATTCGGACTGCACAAGTCTTTCCGCATCACCCATGATGAGGAAGGCGTACATATCGTTCCGATTTTGAATATTGCCCACGTGAAGCTGGATGACCTGGTAGGCTACGAGCTTCCCAAGAAAAAGCTGGTGGATAACACGGAGGCATTTGTGAATGGGAAAAAGGCCAACAACTGTCTGCTGTTTGGCGATGCCGGTACCGGTAAATCCTCAAGCATCAAAGCTATTGCCAACGAATATTATGACAGGGGACTGCGTATTATCGAGGTCTACAAGCATCAGTTCCAGGATCTGAATACGGTCATCAGTCAGATCAAGAACCGCAATTATAAATTCATTATTTACATGGATGACCTAAGCTTTGAAGAATTTGAGATCGAGTACAAATATCTCAAGGCAGTCATCGAGGGCGGACTGGAGAAAAAGCCGGAGAATGTTCTGATCTATGCGACATCCAACCGTCGTCATCTCATCCGTGAGAATTACAGCGACAAGGAAGAGACCCGTGAGGATATGCACACCAGTGATACCGTACAGGAGAAGCTGTCGCTGGTATATCGTTTCGGCGTGACGATTTACTTCGGTGCTCCCAATAAAAAGGAATTCCAGAATATCGTAAAGACACTGGCGGAGCGTTATCATGTGGAGATGCCGGAAGAGGAGCTTTTACTGGAGGCTAATAAATGGGAACTGTCCCACGGCGGATTGTCCGGAAGAAGTGCCCAGCAGTTCATTGATTACCTGTTAGGAAAGTGAGGAACCCTATGAGTGTAAAAACTTTCGCTGCCATCGATGTGGGCAGTTTCGAACTCACCATGAAAATATTTGATTTTTCGGGGAAAAATACCATGCGGGAGATCGACTGTATCCGCCAGAGAATCGATCTGGGATCGGATACCTACGCCAATGGGAAGATCAGCAATGAAAAAATGGATGATCTGTGTCATACCCTGAAAGAATTCGCACAGATCATGGAATCTTATAAAGTGATCGCTTATAAGGCATACGGCACCAGTGCCATCCGTGAGACGGAGAATACCCTGATCCTGCAGGATCAGATTGAGCAGCGCACCGGCATCCGGGTAGAGATCTTAAGCAACTCCGAGCAGAGATTTTTGGATTACAAGTCGATTGCCTCCAAAGGGGAGACGTTCCGCAGGATCATCGAGGAGAAGACGGCGATTCTGGACATTGGAGGCGGAAGTATTCAGATCTCTTTGTTTGACAAGGATACTCTGGTATCGACCCAGAACTTACGCCTTGGTGTATTGCGTTTACAGGAGCTGTTGAATCATCTGAATGCAGGCAGTACCCAGATGGAGCAGCTGGTGGACGAACTGGCTACGGCACAGCTGGATGATTATAAAAAGCTATACCTTAAGGATCGTGAGATCAAAAATATCATTATCGTGGATGATTATCTGTCACCCTGGGCAGTGCGGAAGGCACATGAGCGGGGGAATGAAAATGCCATGGTGGACAGTAAGGCATTTAACCAGCTGATGGAGGCACTTCGGACCAGAGGAACCACGGAGCTTGCAAAGCGGATGGATATTGCGGAGGAAAAAGTCCCTCTTGTGTATATCAGTGCGGTTCTGACCAAACGCATTGCTGAACTGATGGGAGCGGCGCTGATCTGGGCACCGGGTGTCACATTGTGCGATGGTATCGCTTATGAATATGCGGAGCAGAATAAATTACTCCGGGGAGAGCATGATTTTGCGGAGGATATTATCGCCTGTGCAATGAATATCAGCAAACGCTACAATGGCAGTACCAGGAGAGCGGACACCCTGGAACATATCACCACCACGATTTTTGACAGTATGAAAAAGGTCCACGGCATGGGACAGAGAGAGCGTTTGTATCTGCGTCTGGCTGCGATCTTGCATGACTGTGGAAAATATATCAGCATGATCAATATCGGAGAAGCGTCCTATGATATTATCATGGCGACGGAGATGATCGGACTTTCCCATATGGAGCGTGAGATCGTAGCTAATGTGGTGCGCTTTAATCACAGTAATTTCGTGTATTACGGGCAGGCACAGGATCGTCCCCAGGGACTGGATAAGGAGAGCTATTTGATTGTAGCGAAGCTGACAGCCATTCTGCGATTGGCCAACAGCCTGGACCGCAGTCACAAACAGAAAATGAAGGGTGTGAAGGCCACACTGCAGGATAACGAACTGATCCTGAAAATAGATACCCAGGAAGATATTACGCTGGAAAGAGGATTCTTCCAGACGAACACGGAATTTTTCAAAGAAGTATACAGCATCACACCGGTGATCCGGCAGAAGAAGAAATTTTAAGGGAGGCATCAGGACATATGGAAATCAATTTCAGTGATCCCAAGTATTATACTAACCGGGAACTCAGCTGGGTGCTTTTTGACCACAGAGTGTTGAATGAAGCCAGGGATAAAAACATCCCTCTGTTTGAACGGTTGAAATTTTTAAGCATTACAGCATCTAACCTGGATGAATTTTTCATGATCCGGGTGGCATCCTTAAAGGATATGGAGAATGCGGGCTATACCAAAAAGGATATCGCAGGCATGACTCCCACAGAACAGTTGAAAGCGCTGCATGTGGCAATCCATGAACTGGTGGATCTGCAATATTCCACTTATAACCGCTCCTTACTCCCTCTTCTGGAGAAAAACGGTCTGCATATCATCAGAGAGCATGAACAGCTGACGGCGGAGGAAGCTGCGTATGTGGATCAGTATTTTCAGGAAAATGTGTATCCCGTACTGACCCCTATGGCAGTAGATTCTTCCAGACCTTTTCCCCTGATCCGCAACAAGTCTCTGAACATCGGAGCCATGGTGCGGAAGAAAAACAGCGATGAGGAACTGGAATTCGCCACCGTACAGGTGCCCAGCGTCTTAAGCCGTGTGGTGCGGATCCCGTCCAAGGGCAAGAACTGCAAGATCATTCTGTTAGAAGAGATCATCGAACGGAACATGGATAAACTGTTCCTGAATTATGATATTGTATGTGCCCATCCGTTCCGGATCATGCGTAATGCGGACTTAAGCATTGACGAGGATGAGGCAGCAGATCTGTTAAAAGAGATCGAGAAGCAGTTAAAGAAGCGTCAGTGGGGCGAAGCCATCCGCCTGGAAGTGGAAAGCGGCATGGATAAACGGCTGTTGAAGATCATTAAAAAGGAACTCAATATTGAGACACAGAATATTTATGAGATCGACGGTCCCTTAGATCTGACGGTATTAATGAAGATCTACGGACTGGATGGATTTGACCATTTAAAGACGCCGAAGTATGAGCCTCAGCAGTCGCCGGCACTTCCCGCAGGCTGTAATATTTTCGAGGAGATCCGCAAGGGTGATATTCTGTTACATCATCCGTTCCAGAGCTTTACGCCGGTGGTGGATTTCATCCGTCAGGCGGCGAGAGACCCGGAAGTACTGGCCATCAAACAGACACTGTATCGTGTCAGCGGCAATTCTCCGATCATAGCGGCACTGGCACAGGCGGCGGAGAACGGTAAGCAGGTTACGGTTCTGGTGGAACTGAAAGCCCGCTTCGATGAAGAGAATAATATTGTCTGGGCGAGAATGCTGGAAAAGGCAGGCTGTCACGTTATCTACGGACTGGTGGGATTAAAGACCCATTCCAAGATCACACTTGTGGTCCGCAGAGAAGAGGACGGCATCCGCAGATACGTCCATCTGGGCACCGGTAACTACAACGATGCTACGGCGAAGCTGTATACGGATGTGGGAATGCTGACCTGTGCGGAACGCATCGGAGAGGATGCCACGGCAGTGTTCAACATGCTGTCCGGTTATTCGGAGCCGTTGTTCTGGAACAAACTGGCACTGGCACCGTTATGGCTGAAGGATAAGTTCCTGCACTTGATCGAGCGGGAAAAAAATTATGCGCTGGAAGGAAAGAAAGCCCATATCATTGCGAAGATGAACTCTCTCTGCGACAAGGATATTATCCGTGCCCTGTATGAGGCAAGTGCGGCAGGCGTGAAGATCGAACTGATCGTTCGAGGTATCTGTTGCCTGAAGGTGGGGATCCCGGGTGTCAGCGAGAATATCAGTGTCCGCTCCATCGTCGGTAATTTCCTGGAGCACAGCCGCATTTTCTATTTTGCAAATGATGATCATTATGAGATCTACTGTGGAAGTGCCGACTGGATGCCCCGTAATCTGGAGCGGCGTGTGGAGATCCTCTTCCCGGTGGATCGCCCGGAACTGAAGGAGGAATTGCTACATATTCTGAACAGTCAGCTGAAGGATAATGTGAAGGCTTCGATTTTACATCCGGATGGTAACTATGAGAAGCAGGACAAGAGAGGAAAGCAGCTGTTTAACTCTCAGGATGCTTTCTGTCTGGAGGCCATTCAAAAAGCAAAGGAGGCTGCGGGAGAATCTGCCATCGAAAGCAGAACTTTTATCCCGGAGACACATCATGAATAAGAAGATCATATTAGCATCCGCCTCCCCCAGGAGGCGGGAGCTCTTGTCCCAGATAGGACTTGATTTTGAAGTTGTGGTCAGCGAGACCGAGGAAAAGATCACATCCACAGAGCCTGCGAAAGTGGTGGAAGAGTTATCGGCACAGAAGGCGGAAGCGGTGTGGGAGAAGCTTGCAGGTAGTGATGCCTGTCAGGTTCCGGATCACAGTGCCGACCGAACGCAGGAAGGTTGTGATGTCTGCAATCCGGAACAGAAAAGTGGAGCAACTACTATAACAGATATCATTGTGCTGGGAGCCGATACCGTGGTCGCCTGCGACGGTAAGATCCTGGGTAAGCCTGCGGATACGGAAGCTGCGGTAGCCATGCTTACTATGCTGCAGGGCAGAGGACATGAGGTATACACAGGCGTGACGATCCTCTATGAGGAAAATGGTGAGAGGAAGACGCTGACTTTTCATGAGAAGACCACAGTGCATTTTTATCCCATGACCGATGCACAGATCCGGGAATATGTGGCTACCGGGGATCCGATGGACAAGGCGGGAGCATATGGCATTCAGGGGCTTTGTGCCCGGTATATCAGCGGCATCGTGGGTGATTACAATAATGTGGTAGGTCTCCCCGTGGGAAGAGTCTATCAGGAACTGCATGGATTGCAGACAGTATAGTAAATTTACGTTATTAGTGAACGAATATCCTGCAAGGCAGGATGCCTGGTGCGATAGCACGAATTCGTGAGATTATATAATAAGTATCGGAAGAATGGAGCATTCATATGATAAAAGCAGCAATTTTTGACCTGGACGGAACCTTATCCGATTCTATCATGAGTATGAAATACAGTGGAGACAAGACTATGGCGGAATTCGGCTATGGACCTTTCTCAGTACAGGATTATAAATATTTTGTGGGAGATGGTGCCGCCAATCTGGTAAAGCGGGCACTGATCAAGGGTGGCGATACGGAACTTACCCATTTTGAGGCAGCCTATGCCAGATACAAGGAGATCTTCCAGGCGAACTGTATGTATCAGGTGAAGCCCTATGAAGGAATCCCAAAGCTACTGGAAGAGTTGAAGAAACGTGGTATGAAGATCGCAGTACTTTCCAATAAGCCCCACCATGCCACCGTGGATGTCATCGAGAGCCTGTTTGGCAAGGGCTATTTTGATGTAGTGCAGGGACAGGTGGACGGCGTGCCCATCAAGCCCGATCCCGCCGGAGTCTTCCGCATCTTAGACCAGTTCGGTCTCACCGCAGACGAAGTGCTCTACATGGGAGACACTGCCACAGATATGAAGACCGGCAAGGCGGCAGGCGCCTTCACCATAGGTGTCCTCTGGGGCTTCCGTGACCGTGCGGAGCTGGAAGAAGGCCACGCCGACGCCATTATCGCACAGCCACTGGATCTGCTGAAGTATTGCGAATGAATTGAGAGCATGGCTCGTAACGTAGGACTGCCATACCCCCACGAACGCCCGCGGTGAACGGAACATCCTTCCTCGATGTAAGGTCTCCGGGTGTGAATTTTCTACGAAAAGTGATAAACAGTTCTCATCATTACGGGGTCGCCTACACGCGCCCTCCATGGCGCGAATCGGCTGACGCGGACATCGTGTCCGCTTTCCCCCTGTCTTTCAACACTTTTCAAGAAAATATCAACACCCTTCGACAAACATCCTCGGAAGGACATTCCATCCGCCGTGGGCGTTCTGTTTACTGACTCCGCTAAAATCCATCAAATAACAGGAAATGGTGGAATTATTGTCTTGGGAGCAAATAATTTCCTCTATAATTACAGAAAAGATCTGATACAGAGGAATTGCTTCTTCTAAAGAACTTTTTTCTACTCAATTTCCACTATTTTCATTAGTTTAGGGTTGTTTTAAAGGAAAACAGTAGCCCCGGCTGGGTATAAGAATAAGCAGACGTCGGTACTTAGCGGTCGTATTGTGACCGCTTATGTACCGTTACGTTCTGCGACAGAGCGCGAGCGTGTCGCGTTTCTTATACCCTGCCAAGGGCTACGGGGATATTTCACTAACTCTCAATTTACATCCACATCGAATTACTAATTGACGTATCTTCATATCCATATTATTATGATGGTAAATATGACATTTTCGTAATTATTTGGAGGTAATAGTATGCGTGAATATGATGATGCGGTACTGGAATGTTTCCTGGACAAACAGCTCCAGCTTTTTCCAGAAGCCGTGGCAGAGACTCTGGATGAAGCAGAAGATTTTCTGGAAGAGTGCATGGCAGTCGTGGTAGATTCCGTGGATGATGTCATCGAGTATTTCGATGAAGCCGGCATGGACGTGGACGGCGCTGTGGATGATGAGATTCTGGAAGCCGATGAAGTCTTCGATATCGGAGACGGTAGATATCTCATCGTGGAAGCATAAGGCATGATTCTTGGAATCGGTATGCTATATATGTGATTTGTTATAAAACAGTGGAATGAACCGGAGCTCTCTGACATATATATGTTGGAGGGCTTCTATTTTTCTCTTCCCCATTCGCCGGGAATGCGTTATAATGAACTGATGGACTTTTACAGAAAGGTATGGTAAGGAAAATGTTAGAAGGACAAAAATGTCTGGTCATCGGCTCCGGCATCAGCGGGATCGGTGCAGTGGCTTTATTGGAAAAATACAATGCAGACGTAGTTCTGTATGACAGCAGTGATAAATTGACAGGGGAAGATCTGAAGGCAAAGCTTCCGGAAGGAAGTCAGGCGGTCTGCATCGCCGGAGAACTTCCTGAAAATGTGGAGTTAAGTATTCAGGCAGCAGTATTAAGTCCCGGAGTACCTACGGATATTCCGTTGGTGAACCGTATGAGAGACCGCGGTGTACAGATCTTAGGCGAGATCGAACTGGGATTCCTTGCGGAGCAGGGCAGAGTGATCGCCATTACCGGTACCAACGGCAAGACGACGACCACCACACTCACCGGTGAGATCATGAAGGCACACTTCGGTGAGGATAAGACTTTTGTGGTAGGTAACATCGGTAATCCCTATACCCTGGAAGCGGATAAGACTTCGAAGGACAGTGTTACTGTGGGAGAGATCAGTTCTTTCCAGTTAGAGACCATACATACCTTCCATCCGGTGATATCCGCAATTCTGAACATCACACCGGATCACCTGAACAGACATCACACCATGGAAGCCTATGTGGCAGCTAAGGAAGCAGTGGCCTCTCATCAGACGAAGGCAGATATCTGTGTACTGAATTATGACAATGATTATACCAGAGATTTCGCCGACAGATGTCCTGCCACCCCGGTACTGTTTTCCGCGCATCATGAACTGGAAAACGGTTATTTCCTGCGTGGTGACAAGATCATCAAGAGCGTAAACGGCGAAGAGCACGAGCTGATGGATATTCATAAAGATATGAATCTGGTAGGATTGTGCAATGTGGAAAATGTTATGGCAGCCATTGCTATCGCAGAGGGCATGCAGGTACCCATGGAGACGATCCTTACTGTGATCCGCGGTTTCCACGCAGTGGAGCACAGAATTGAGTTCGTGGCCACCAAGGGCGGTGTGGATTATTACAACGATTCCAAGGGAACCAATCCCGATGCTGCTATTCAGGGCATCAAAGCCATGAGCAAGCCGACGGTTCTCATCGGCGGCGGTTATGACAAGCAGAGCGAATATGACGAGTGGATCGACAGCTTTGACGGCAAGGTAAAATGCCTCGTTCTCATCGGACAGACCAGAGAGAAGATTGCAGAGTGTGCCAAGAAGCATGGGTTTGATAAAATCCGTTTTGCGGATACCTATGACGAATGCCTGAAGCTATGTACGGAACTGGCAGTACCGGGAGATGCGGTTCTTTTGTCTCCGGCATGTGCAAGTTGGGGCATGTTCCCGAACTATGAAGTCAGAGGACAGCTTTTCAAAGAGTATGTGCATGGTCTGGCAGAATAATAGTAATAAAAAGTAATAATGTATAGAAATAAAGGAGTAAAAGCAGGCATGGCAGAAGCTCGCAGAAAACGTAAAAGGAAACAACAATCTGAATACTTTTTTGATTACAGTCTGCTTTTCATTGTACTGTTTTTATTGGGCTTTGGTCTGATCATGATCTATTCCGCCAGCTCCTATGAGGCATATGACACTTATGGGGATGCAGCTTATTATATGAAAAAACAGCTGATCGCCAATATCATCGGACTGGTATTCATGATCGTCATTGCCAATATCCCGTATACGTTTTGGGAGAGGTTCGCAACACTGGGCTATGTGGTCTCCATGGTGCTGATCTTCCTGGTGCTGACACCGTTAGGTATCAGTTCCCACGGCGCAAGACGATGGATCGGTATTCCGCATACCGGCTTTAACTTACAGCCGGCAGAGGTGGCAAAGCTGTGTATGATCCTGTTCCTGGCAAGTCTGGTATGCAAGATGGGAAAAAGCGTCCGCACCATGAGGGGATTTATCATTATGATGGCAGCACCTCTGCCGATCGCGGCATGCGTATATCTCATTACGGATAACTTAAGCTCTGCAATCATTATTATGGGTATTGCCATCCTGATGGTATTTGTGGCAAGCCCGGATTACAAGAAATTTATCATTATGGGATTAAGTGTGATAGCCGCTGCCGCGCTGCTAGTATTTTTAGTAGTACAGATGGGTGATAAAATAGAAGGCTTCCGTCTGGCGAGAATCCAGGCATGGCTGAATCCGGAGAGTCAGGCGCAGGACAAAGGATTCCAGACATTACAGGCACTGTATGCCATCGGCAGCGGCGGCATCTGGGGCAAGGGACTGGGACAAAGCATGCAGAAGTTAAGCTTTCTGCCCGAGGCACAGAACGATATGATCTTCTCCATTATCTGTGAGGAACTGGGAATCTTCGGAGCGATTGCCATTATTCTGATGTTCATTATGCTACTGTGGCGGATGATGGTCATTGCCAACAATGCACCAGATCTGTTCGGTGCTATGCTGGTGGTAGGTGTTATGGGACACATCGCGATTCAGGCGATCCTGAACATTGCGGTTGTGACTAACTCCATTCCGAACACCGGAATCTCTCTGCCGTTTATCAGTTACGGCGGCTCTTCGGCACTGTTCCTTTTGTCGGAGATCGGTCTGGTCTTAAGTGTGGCGCGGAGGATCCAGCTAAAAGAGTTGTAGAAATGCATATTTAGAAGACATGGTACGAAACAGTGCCTTCCTACATAAAATAAGATTATCATAAAAATGGGGATGGTGCTGTATGAAGGGAATCCGCATACAGGGCGGCATGCCGCTGCAGGGAAAGGTACGCATACAAGGGTCTAAAAATGCGACACTTCCGATCCTGGCGGCGACGCTTCTTACCAATGAAGTATCCTATATTCAGAACTGCCCGAGGATCGAGGATGTGCATCGGTTCGTACATCTGCTGCGGGAACTGGGATGTATGGTACACTGGCAGGAGAATGGGATCCGGGTACAGCCGGGAGGCAGAGATGACCTGCCCTGTGAGAGAGCAGAGGCAAGAAGAATGCGCGGAGAAGCCATTACCGGTATGCGCTCATCGCTGTGTCTGCTGGGAGCATTGCTCGGCAGGTGCGGTTATTTGACCATGGAACATCCGGGAGGATGTGTCATCGGTGACAGACCCATTGATCTGCATATTCATGCACTGGAACAGATGGGTGTCGAATTCCACGAAGAGGACGGACTTTTGTCCGCACGGGCAAAAAATCTGCACGGTGCCCGGATCACACTGAAATTCCCCAGTGTTGGCGCCACGGAGAATATTTTGCTGGCAGCGGTAAAAGCCACCGGAGACACTGTAATCACCGGTGCAGCTTTAGAGCCGGAAGTGATTGCACTTTGTGAATTCCTGACGGCATGCGGGGCTTCGATCGAAGGAATCGGAAGTCCGGAACTTATCATCCATGGTGGCGAAGATCTTCACGGAACCCGGTATACGGTTCCGACGGACCGGATCGTAGCAGGAACGTATCTGTTCGGCTGTATCGGCTGCGGCGGGAGTGTACTGTTACATCAGGCACCCTGGAGACAGATGGAAGCAGTGACTGTGGCTGCGGAGAGAATGGGAGCACAATGTACCGTCTCTGAAGAGGGATTGTTCGTACAGGCAACGGGAAGACCAGGGAGTATCGGGCATCTGCAGACCGGACCGTACCCGGAATTCCCCACGGATCTGCAGTCGGCGGCGATGGCGGTACTGACTATGGCAGAGGGGATCAGTTGTATTGAAGAGAATATTTTCGAGAATCGGTTTCGAATTGCAGAACCCTTAAACCGTATGGGAGCACAGATCGTCTTAAAAGACGGACAGCACGCGGTGATCACCGGAGTGGAACATCTTCATGGAGAGCGGCTGGACGCTTGTGAACTCCGAGGTGGGGCAGCACTGGTTTTAGCAGGACTTGCGGCGGAGGGTGAGAGCTTCGTAACGGGACAGCATTTTATAGAACGCGGATATGAGAATATCTGCAGAGATTTCAGAGAATTAGGAGCACGGATCATCAGTGTATAGAGACCGAAGCAGAATTATCAGAAGAATAGTGATCATAGGCATCCTGCTGCTTGCACTGGGCGGGGGAGCCGTCGCATTGCACTCCGTGTATACGGTCCGTACCGTGTATGTGGAGGGCAATGTGCATTATACGGAAGACGAGATCAAAGAGATCGTAATGGCGGGACCGTTAGGGGACAATTCCCTGTATCTTTCGTTAAAATACAGAGACCGAGGTATTCAGGACATTCCCTTTGTGGATGTGATGAACGTATCCATTCTGGCGCCCGACACCATCAAGATCACCGTATACGAAAAAGCGCTGGCGGGATATGTGAAATATCTGGATACCTATATGTATTTTGACAAGGACGGCTATGTGGTGGAAAGCTCCGGGATCCGTACCCAGGGAATTCCACAGATCACAGGACTGTCCTTCGATCATATCGTGCTGGGAGAGCAACTGCCGGTAGAAGATCCGCAGGTATTTGCCAGAATCATGGATCTGACCAAGCTGTTAAATAAATATTCACTGGCTGCGGACAAGATCTACCTTCACTCTTCCGGAGAGGTTACGATCTACTTTGGACAGATCAAGGTAGCCATGGGCAGTGACAGCAGCCATCTGGAGGACAAGCTGCAGCTTTTGCCTGGTTTTTTGGAGAAACTGGAAGGAAAAAGCGGGACCCTGCAGATGGAAAATTATGAGGAAGGAAAGGGGAAGTTTACATTCAAGCCGGATGCGTGAAACATTTGTGAAACATTTTGAAAAAATAGGTTGCTAAATTTGTAAAATGATTATATGATAGTCTATGTGAAGTTGAAAAAGGTTAAAAGGAGGAACTAACCTTGCTGGAAATTAAGACGAATGACGCGGATGTAGCTGCCAAGATCATCGTAGTCGGTGTAGGTGGCGCGGGTAACAACGCTGTAAATAGAATGGTAGATGAGAAAATTGACGGAGTGGACTTTATCGGTGTGAATACCGATAAGCAGGCATTACAGCTCTGTAAGGCTCCGAAGCTGCTGCAGATTGGTGAGAAGCTTACCAAGGGTCTTGGTGCGGGAGCCAAGCCTGAGATCGGTGAGAAGGCTGCCGAGGAGAGTGCGGAAGAGATCTCCGCAGCACTGAAGGGTGCAGACATGGTATTTGTTACCTGCGGTATGGGTGGCGGTACCGGAACCGGAGCTGCTCCGGTAGTGGCAAAGCTGGCAAAGGATATGGGCATCTTAACCGTTGGTGTAGTGACGAAGCCTTTCCGCTTTGAAGCAAAGGCTCGTATGGTGAATGCGTTAAACGGTATCGAGCGTATCAAGGAACACGTGGATACCCTGATTGTAATACCCAATGATAAGCTGTTGGAGATCGTGGACAGACGTACCACCATGCCCGAAGCACTGAAGAAGGCGGATGAAGTATTGCAGCAGGCAGTACAGGGAATCACTGATCTGATCAATGTTCCCGCAGTCATCAATCTGGACTTCGCAGATGTACAGACTGTTATGAAGGACAAGGGTATCGCCCACATCGGTATCGGTGAAGGCAAGGGCGATGACAAGGCTATGGAAGCTGTCAAGATGGCAGTAGAGAGTCCTCTGTTAGAGACCACTATTTCCGGTGCTTCTCATGTCATTATCAATATCTCCGGAGATATTACTCTGGCAGACGCATCCGATGCGGCAAGCTATGTACAGGAGCTTGCAGGCGACGATGTGAATATTATCTTCGGTGCCATGTACGATGAGTCCAAGTCCGATAGCTGTACGATTACCGTTATCGCTACCGGTCTGGAAGATAAGGCAAACAGTGCGGTACAGAGCCGCTTAGGTGGAGGTGCTGCATTCAGACAGCCCGCTTCCCATATGACTCCGACTTCTCTGAAGGGACTGCAGCCCACCGCGCCTGCTACCCCCGCAGCACAGGGAGGACAGGCTCCGAGACCCGTACAGCCCGTACCCGGTATTCATAAGCCTACGGATATCAGAAGCTCCGTAGAAGAGAAATCTTTGAAGATCCCTGATTTCTTACAGAGAAAGTAATACTTAGCACTTTTTTATCATAACGGAACATAATAAGGGCCACGACACAGAATACTGTGTTGTGGCTTGTTTTGTTTATCCTTTTTTTAGAATAAGGTAAGAGAATATCCATTGATTGTGTGGCAAAAAGTGTCTATGATTGATTTATTACAACAGATTTGGACAATAATACAAGAATGAGAAAGGGAAAATGTATGCAGGAAGTCAAACAACCAAACAAAAAACCGTTCATATTCTATTATATGATTGCACTGATCGTGATCATCCTGATCAACAGCCTTCTGGTACCGCAGATCGTACAGCGGGCAGTGAAGGAAGTGGATTACAACACTTTCATGCAGATGACTTACGATAAACAGATCGATGAGGTACAGATCCAGGACAATCAGATCGTGTTTACCGCAAAAGATGACAAGACCATCTACAAGACCGGTCTGATGGATGATCCGGACAGAACGCAGAGACTGTATGACAGCGGGGCAAAATTCTCCAGTGAGATCGTGGAGGAAGCTTCACCACTCTTAAGCTTTCTGATCAGCTGGCTGCTGCCTTTGATCATCATTATTGGCTTCGGACAATTGATGTACCGTCAGATGGCGAAAAAAGCCGGCGGCGACTCCATGATGTTCGGCATGGGAGGCATGGGCAAGAGCAATGCGAAGGTCTATGTGAAGTCTTCCAATGGTATCAAGTTCACCGATGTGGCAGGAGAGGATGAGGCGAAGGAAAATCTGACAGAGATCGTGGAATACCTGCACGACCCCGACAAATACAAAGAGATCGGTGCTTCCATGCCGAAGGGTATCCTCTTAGTAGGCCCTCCCGGAACCGGTAAGACGATGTTAGCCAAGGCAGTAGCCGGAGAAGCCAATGTTCCCTTTTTCTCCATGTCAGGTTCGGAATTCGTGGAAATGTTCGTAGGTATGGGTGCCTCCAAAGTAAGAGACCTGTTCAAACAGGCAAAGGAAAAGGCTCCCTGCATCGTATTTATCGATGAGATCGACGCCATCGGTAAAAAGCGTGACGGCCAGATCGGTGGTAACGATGAGAGAGAACAGACCCTGAACCAGTTGTTAACGGAGATGGATGGTTTTGAAGGCAACAACGGCGTTATCATTCTGGCAGCCACCAACCGTCCGGAGAGTCTGGATCCCGCACTGTTACGTCCCGGTCGTTTTGACAGACGTGTGCCGGTAGAGCTTCCCGACCTGAAAGGAAGAGAAGAAATCCTGAAAGTGCATGCCCGCAAGATCAAAGTCGCAGATAATGTAGACTTCAATAAGATCGCCCGTATGGCTTCCGGAGCCTCCGGCGCAGAGCTTGCCAATATTGTCAATGAGGCAGCTCTTAGGGCAGTCAGAGATGGACGTAAGTTCGCAACCCAGGCAGACTTAGAAGAGAGTATTGAAGTAGTCATTGCCGGTTATCAGAAAAAGAATGCTATCCTTACAGATAAGGAAAAGCGGATCGTGGCATACCATGAGATCGGACACGCACTGGTGGCAGCAAAGCAGACCAATTCCGCACCGGTGCAGAAGATCACCATTGTTCCCCGTACCTCTGGTGCACTGGGTTATACCATGCAGGTGGAAGAGGAAGGCAATCATTATCTGATGAGCAAGGAAGAGATGGAGAATAAGATCGCCACACTGACCGGCGGACGTGCCGCGGAAGAGATCGCCTTCGGGTCTGTGACCACCGGAGCTTCCAACGATATCGAACAGGCTACCAAGCTTGCCAGAGGCATGATCACCCGCTACGGTATGAGCAAAGATTTTGACATGGTAGCCATGGAGACTGTGACGAATCAGTATCTGGGTGGAGATTCCTCCCTGACCTGTTCCATGGAGACCCAGACAGCCATCGACAGAGAAGTCGTGGAGCTGGTGAAAAAACAGCATGAGAAGGCAGGGCAGATTCTGCTGGAAAATCGTGCTAAACTGGATGAACTGTCTCAGTATTTATATGAAAAAGAGACCATTACCGGAGAAGAATTTATGAAGATATTGAATTCCTAAAAGGGTTCCCGGAGAAGACGGAATCGGCGTTTGTGCCGGTTCCGTTTCGCGTTAAGAAAATCTTAATCATATGGTAAAGGCATCTTAACCCGTGCCTGCTGTTATCTTAAAAAAGAAACCGCTATACTTTTCCTGTAAGAAAAAGCTGTGGAATGGCAAATTTACAGATTACAGGAAGGGACTGGATATTAAGATGCGAAACAGAAACTACTTTAATAACAATAACATGCAAAAAGGAATCGCACTGGCGACCTGTATGGCAATCGTCATGGGACTGTTCACCGGCTGCGGGAACAAGAATGATCTGCAGATCCAAACATCTCCGGAAGAAGCGCAGAAGGGACGCTATGTGGAGACGGAATTTTCGCTGCCGGAGGAATGGGAGGACAAGAGTATCAGTCAGATTTTCCGTTCGGATGACGAACTTCATTTTCTTGTGGCAGGAGGCGCAGAAGGTCAGGTGTCTTTAGAGGAATGGAAGCTGGGAGAAGGAGATACTCTGACGGAAGTGACGAAGGACTGGCTGAAGGCGTTTCCCGAGGGAAAGGATCTGGAGAACAGTGACAGTTTTACACTGTTGCAGGATGCGGAGGGGAATCAGTACCTGTACGGCAACTGTTACCGGGATGAGGAGAGCTCTTCCGCACATCTGTGGAAGGAAGCGGACGGTAATGCGCTGGATATCACACCACAGAAGTGGCTGGAGCCTATCGATATGGATGGCTATCGGTTCTATGATGCGCCGCAGTATGTGACACTGACAGAGGACGGATTGTTGGTGGGACTGTCTTATTTTTCCCTGGATGTTGTATTGGCACAGGACGGAAGCATGGTGAGCAGCCAGGAGAGCGACAGCCTGATCGATAGCGGAACTCTGGCGGATAATAAGTGGGTCAGCGCTGTGGGAGACACGTTGTATCTGGCACAGGCAGATGAACAGGGCTCTGTGAACGGATTGTTACAGATGCAGCTGGATGGAAATAACGGGGCAAAAGCTAAGGGAGTGATTCCCTTTTCCCAGGACAGCTATAGCTCTGCTTATTTCAGTGTACTGGAGGACGGCACAGTCTATGCGGCGGATGTAGACGGATTCTTCCACTGTGATGCTGGAGATACTAACTGGCAGAAGCTATTAGAAGGAATCGATACCAGCTTTTCCATGTCGGATCAGTGGTGCCGGGATATTGTGGCACTGTCGGACGGCAGTGTATACGCGTGGTTTGGAAGTGAGAGCGGGGATAAAATAATGATTTATCGATACGATCCCGATGCGGTGACAGAGGTGACCGAAGAACTGACGTTGTATACCGTGGAGGAGAGCTTCTTTTTACAGCAGGCTGCGGTGCAGTATCATAAGCAGCATCCGGAGATACTGATCCATGTGGATGCGGCAATCTCCATGACGGATAAATACAGCGGAAATGCGGATTATCAGCAGATCTATCAGGATCTGAACACTTCCCTGACCTCCGGCAACGGACCGGATCTCATGGTGATGGATCATCTGAAACTGGACACGTATGCCTCTAAGGGCTTGTTGTTGGATCTGCAGGAGATATTGCAGCCCATGGAAGAGGACGGAACCCTGCTTTCCAACATTACAACAGCGTATCAAGAGGCGGATGGAAGACGGTATGCGGTGCCGCTGCAATTCGGATTATTGTTAGCTGTCGGCAGGGATGTGCAGCCGGAGGAAATGAGCAGCATGGATGCTATTGCAAAGGCGGTATCCGGAAAGACGGAGAGTTATATGGGAGACCGTACCTGCGGCGAACTGGTGGAAGAGTTCTATCCGTTGATTGTGGATGATATTTTACAGAACCGTCAGGTGAATCGTGATACCTTACATCCCTGGCTGGAAGATTTGAAGAAGATTGCGGATAACTGCGGTATCCTGCCTTCCAGAAAAGAAGGCCGTGCAGCGAATATCTGGGATCTGGGATCCGATGTGAGGCTGGTACTTCAGGAGACTGACGGCTTTAATGAGGCAATGATGCCTTATGCAGTGGCGGAGCTTTTGAATGCCAATGTGGTCTCCATGGAAAACGCATTTTATCCGAAGATGGTCATTGGAATTAACAGCCGGAGTGAGCATGTGGAGACCGCAAAAGAGTTCCTGCGTTTTGCTCTGTCTGAAGAATTACAGAGCGTGGATACCTATGAGGGATTCCCGGTCAATGCAAAAGCGTTGGAGACGCAGGCAGCAGCAGACCGCAGCATGGCGGAAGCCTATACCACCTATGATATCGACGGAAGCACCGCAGAGTTCGCCATCAAATCCTACTCTGAGGAGACCGCGAACCATCTGATGGAGCTGTGTCTTGCAGCCACCCTGTGCCTCAAGGAAGACACTCAGATTGAGACTTCCCTGACCGAGAGCCTGCAGGCATACCTAAATGGGCAGGCGAGTGTGGAGGAAGCCATGGATGCTGTGGAAGGAAGCCTGAAGATGTATCTGGCGGAGTAGTGCTCCGCCCAGCATTCAATAGTCGATTCCCACAGGAAAGTAACTTGTAAACATAGGATAAAGCCGCTATAATTTTAAGTACAGGAAAGGCGGTGGAGAACTTACTTATGCAGATTTATGTGGATGCGGATGCCTGTCCAGTGGTGGACATAGTGGAAAAAACAGCACGGAAGTATCAGATTCCGGTGACACTTTTGTGTGACACCAACCATGTGCTGACTTCCGGTTACAGCGAGGTAGTGGTCGTAGGAGCCGGGGCAGATGCAGTGGATTATAAGCTGATCAGTCTCTGTCGCAGGGGTGATATCGTGGTAACTCAGGACTATGGTGTGGCAGCCATGGCGCTGGGCAAGAGTGCCTACGCCATCCACCAGTCCGGTAAATGGTACACGGATGAGAACATCGACCAGATGCTCATGGAACGACATCTGAATAAAAAGGCAAGAAGAGCTTCTCATAAAAATCATTTAAAAGGTCCGAAGAAGCGGACAGAAGAGGATGACGAGAGATTTGCACAGTCTTTCGAGCAGCTGATAAAAGCGGCGCTGAAGGAAACCGTAAAGACTTATATTCCATAGGAAAGCAGTTTGTATAAGTATAAAGGATCTGAAGAGACGGACAAGGGAGTATAAGAGAGGGTCGTATAATGGGATTATTTTCTAAGAGAACCGAAAAGAAGACTTACGACAGAAGCAATCAAAAACCTGTCATCAAAGCCAGCATCTGCAACGGTGAACAGGTGGCGGGATTCAAGGATATCCACACGGGAAAATTTGAAGAAGTCATGCTGATCCGCCAGGCGGAAGACCTTGAGACATTTAAGACGATGTATGGGATTGAGGGAGAGATTACGAAGGAATACTGAGGGACCTCGCTTCAAATAGATAGCTACGAATGGAGATCTGCTATGGGAAACGATACAAATGTTAATATTGGAAATTCCGGAGAATATTTTGTTGCCGGTGAATTAGAGAGAAGAGGAATGTCTGATGCAATTGAAGAATAAAGACAAGAGGGATTGATTTCTCAGTCCCTCTTGTTGTATAATCTATTTAGAAAGGTGGTCGGAAGTGAAAATTCCGATTTGCCCTCAGTTGTTAGATTGAGAATAGCATCCTAAACTTTGCGAGGGTAGAGGATGCTATTTCTTTTTGTTATTATTATCACCATGTCTGTCAATGTAAGATAAAGCTGCAAAGACAACTAACAATAGAGTAAGTACTTCCATCGTATCCATGGGCATCCCTCCTTTGTGAACCAGAGGGCATTCAACAATCGGAAAATCGCATCCGCTTTCTGTTCGACTATACAAGCATATTATAACATAAATAGAACATATGTTCAATGACTATCTAAAGACATTTCAATCCTAATGCCGGATTTGTGTATTTTCCAAGGCAGTATTTAATGCTATGACATCGTTTTGTTTGTAACCGAAACACAAAAATACATGATATAATGAGCGCAAGTAAGCCAATATGCTTGCATAATTGGCGAACGGCGAATTTGATCATGATCGTTGCGAAGCAACGGTAAGCACCGTAGGTGCAAATCATGATATAATGGGTATAAATTGATTTTGTAACCCAACTGTAACCCAAAACTGGCTACAAACAAAAAAACAGGAAGCCTTGAATTATCAGGCTTCCCACTTTATTAATGAATGCGGAAGATGGGACTTGAACCCACACGGTATTGCTACCACAAGATCCTTAGTCTTGCTCGTCTGCCAATTCCGACACTTCCGCATAGCGATACAAAATAATAATCATCTCGCATCACGCAAGAATGATAATAACATCTTCCCACGGCAATGTCAACATGATTTTAAAATTTGTAGGAATTTTTTATACACTTAAAACAGTTTGGAATAATGAGTATTATTTTCCTTTTACCATTTTTTAATTTCTGCTATAATAATCAATAAGAAATATGGCATAGACGGCTATCGGAAAATACAAACGAAAAGGAACAACAATTATGGAATCAAGAGTGGAACAGGCAGCAGAGAGAAAAATGTGTGGTTACAACTGTGCGCAGGCAGTGGCGTGCACGTACTGTGATCTGGCGGGAATTGACGAGGAGACAGTGAGGAATCTTACCCAGGGCTTCGCGGCAGGTATCGGTGGCAGTATGGAAGCCACCTGTGGAGCCGTCATCGGAGCGGTCAATATCCTGGGACTGATCAACAAGAATCCCCAGCGGACAATGCAGGGATCACGGAAGATCATCAATTGCTTCAAGGGACAGAACGGGACAGTGATCTGCAAGGAATTAAAGGGTATTACCGACGGCGTCGTGAAGAGAGAATGCGTGGATTGCGTCAGGGATGCTGCGGCTTTTCTGGAAGCGGAATTACCGGAAAACTATGTAAAGCCGTGAACGGTAGTAGAATTAGAGGTAAGACGAAATGAATACAAAAGAAACTTCAGCGGATAAAACAAAATACCGTCTGGCGGAAGCGGCGAAAAAGTGTATGGCGGCTTCCGGCACCGATGCCATGACCGTGACACAGATCGTGCAGACCTGCGGCGTGACGAGACAGACATTTTATCGGAACTTCCAGGACAAATATGACCTGATCAACTGGTATTTTGATAAGCTCTTACTGGAATCTTTTGCACAGATGGGGGATGGGCTTACCGTATACGAAGGTTTAACCAGAAAGTTTGAATTTATTCAGAAGGAGAGGGTCTTTTTCGCGGGAGCATTCCGCTCGGACGACCACAATTCCCTGAGGGAACATGACTACGAACTGATCCTGGAGTTCTATACACAACTGATCAGGCGTAAGACCGGCAGACAGCCCGAAGAGAATATTTTATTCCCTCTGCGGCTCTATTGCAGAGGTTCTATTGATATGACCGTGGAATGGATCTTTGCTCCGAAGGAGAGAACCCCGGAGCAGATGGCGGCGCTGTTAGTAAGTGCATTTCCGGCACCGGTGACAGAATTATTCCAACAGTTAGGCGTATTACGTTAAGAAAAAATGACCAAAAACATTTGTAAAAAATAAACAAAAGTAACGGACAAAATATGAAATTTCTGTAAAAAGTGACAGTCGGGGCAAATTGTCACTTTCTTTATGCGATGTTTGCGGTTAGAATAAAATTATCAATAAGATCGTTTTTATGTCGAAAGGAGATTATGTATCATGGCAAACAGAATTATGCTTAACCAGACATCTTATCACGGTGCAGGAGCAATCGCAGAAATCGTAACTGAAGCAAAGGCTCATGCTTTCCGGAAAGCATTCGTATGTTCCGATCCGGATCTGATCAAGTTCGGTGTGACCGGAAAGGTAACCGATCTGCTGGACAAGGAAGGTCTTGCTTATGAAATTTATTCCGATATTAAGGCGAACCCCACCATTGACAATGTGAAAAATGGTGTGGCTGCTTTCAAAGCATCCGGCGCAGATTATATCATCGCCATCGGCGGCGGTTCCTCCATGGATACCTCCAAAGCCATCGGCATCATCATTGCCAACCCTGAATTCGAAGATGTACGCAGCCTGGAAGGCGTAGCACCTACCAAGAAGCCCTGTGTACCCATCATCGCAGTGCCCACCACAGCAGGTACCGCAGCAGAGGTTACCATCAACTATGTTATCACCGATGTAGAGCGCAAGCGTAAGTTCGTATGCGTAGACCCTCATGATATGCCTATCATTGCTGTGGTAGATCCCGAGATGATGTCTTCTATGCCTAAGGGTCTGACCGCTTCCACCGGTATGGATGCACTGACCCATGCAATCGAAGGTTACACCACCAAGGCAGCCTGGGAGATGACCGATATGTTCCATCTGAAAGCCATCGAGATCATTTCCAAGTCCCTGCGCGGCGCGGTAGCTAATACTAAGGAAGGCCGTGAAGGCATGGCTCTGGGTCAGTACATTGCCGGTATGGGCTTCTCCAATGTAGGTCTTGGTATTGCACATTCCATGGCACATACCCTGGGTGCCGTATATGATACTCCTCATGGTGTTGCCTGCGCAATGATGCTTCCTATCGTTATGGAATACAATGCTGACTGCACCGGTGAAAAGTATCGTGAGATCGCCCGTGCTATGGGTGTGGAAGGCGTAGATGAGATGGATCAGGCGACTTATCGTAAGGCTGCTGTAGACGCTGTCCGTAAGCTGTCTGAGGATGTTGGTATTCCTTCCAAGCTGGAAGCACTGAAGGAAGAGGATCTTCCTTTCCTGGCTGAGTCCGCACATGCAGATGCCTGCGCACCCGGTAACCCCAAGGATGCAAGTGTAGAGGATCTGACCAATCTGTTCAGAAAGTTAATGTAATCATTAAATTTGCTACTGTTTTTCTGAAAAATAATATGGTATGCTGTAACTATTCAGAGCCATGCAAATCATGTCAAATGTACGTCAAATGCTTGCATTCGTAAGAACATTTGACATGATTTATATGGCGAAGTAACCACATGAGCAAAAAGTAAGCTCTGAAAGAGCGGTTTTGCGAATGCGGTTCTGAATAGTTACGGCATGCTGGATAACGAGCAGGCTTGCGAGAGCAGACCTGCTCGTTTTTAAAAGAAAAATGGATGAAAGCAACAGGACAAAGGAAACAATAATGGGCAATACAAAACATACCAAAGAGCAGATCCGTGAAAGGATCCAACAGAAAAAGCTCCTCTTTGACGGAGCCTTCGGGACCTATTATGGAGGAAAATACGATACGAAACAGCTGCCGGAGCTGGCGAATCTGGAAGCCCCGGAACGGGTGAAGGAGATTCATACGGAGTACCTCGAAGCGGGAGCGCAGATTCTGCGTACCAACACCTTTGCAGCCAACAGCTTCTGCATGGATATGTCCAAAGAACAGATCGAGGAGACTCTGCGAAGCGGCGTACGCCTGGCGAGAGAGGCGTACGCTGCGTGGAGAGAACGCATCGGTGAGACGAAAGAAGTCTATATCGCCGGAGATATCGGACAGATCCCTTGTGATGCGCTGGCACAGAAGGATACTTTATGCCGCGAATACGAAGATATCTGTCGTATTTTTCTGGAAGAGGGTGTGGACTTTTTTGTCTTTGAAACATTTTCCGAGATGGAAGAGATCCTGCCTGCGATCAAAATGATCGGTGAACAGGCATTTATTACGGTACAATTCTCTGTGAACCAGTTCGGTTACAGCAATGCAGGCTTAAGTGCCAGAAAACTGTTGCAGAGAGCGGGAGCGATCAAAGAGATCGATGCCGTGGGCTTTAACTGCGGTGTGGGACCTTCACATATGTACCGGATCCTGCAGACACTTTATAAGCCCGCAGATAAATTCCTCACAGCCCTTCCGAATGCCGGTTACCCGCAGATGGTCACCGGACGCATGATCTTCACCGGGGATAACAGAGAATATTTTGTGGACAGAATGCAGCAGATGATAGCTCTTGGTGTGGATATGGCAGGCGGCTGCTGCGGTACGACACCGGAATATATCGCAGATCTTGCCGGAAATCTGGACTTTACCCAGTATCCGCAGGCACAGGAAAAGGCACAACCGGAGAAAAAACAAGCTGGCACAGAGGATCATTCTTTTTACCGTAAAAAGGAAGCAGAAGGCGGGAAGAAACTGATCGCCGTTGAACTGGCACCTCCTATGGGTATTGACGATGAAAAGCTGATGGATGCCGCACATCTGCTGCAGAGAAGCGGTGTGGATGTACTGACTTTTCCGGATTCCCCCTCAGGACGTACCAGGGCGGATTCTATTCTCATGGCGGAAAAGGTAGCGCGGGAGACCGGTATGTGTGTTATGCCTCATATCTGTTGTCGTGATAAAAATGCTATCGCTATGCGCTCCCAGCTATTAGGAGCTTATATCAATAGTATCCACAATTTCCTTGTGATCACCGGCGATCCGATCCCCTCCCTGGTGCGTACCACGGTAAAGAGTGTGTTCAATTTTGACTCCGTAGGTCTCATGCAGATCCTTGCGGATATGAACGAAGAGCAATTTGCACAGGCACCGGTAAGCTACGGCGGTGCCATCAATCAGGGCAGACGGAATCTGGAAGTGGAGATCGGCAGAGTGAAGAAGAAAATGGCGGCAGGAGCCACATTTTTCCTGACCCAGCCCATATCCACGAAGGAGAGCGCGGACAGAGTACGCCGGATCAAAGAGGAGACCGGAGCCAGGATACTCTGTGGCATTATGCCGTTTGTGAGCCTTAAGAATGCCACATTCATGAAAAATGAGATGGCGGGCATTGATGTGACGGACGAAGTGCTGGCGAGATACCGTGCGGATATGACCAGAGAAGAGGGAGAACAGGCCGGCGTACAGTTGGCGAAGGAAGTGATTGCCATGACGGAGGACTTCGCTGACGGCTATTATTTCTCCTTCCCCTTCAATCGGGTGACTATGCTGGAAAAAATACTGGATTAATGGTTTTTTTCAAAAAACGATCAAAAAAAGCGTTAATAAATCTTGGAATCATCCGAAGTAAGTAGTATACTGTAATTAGTAGTAAAGAGCTTATGGTCAAAAGGCTGATTCAAAACAGTTAACACGGAGGTGGCTGTGATGAGTATTAATATTCAGGCAAAAACGAATTATTCTTTTCTGTTTTCCGGACTGAGTTCCTCTGCATCCAATGCGCTAAGCGGCAACTGGCTGGCAGATTATGCAAGTATTAAGAACGGCAGCTACGGGAAGCTGATGAAGGCATACTATGCCAAGGACAGCGGCGATAGCAAGACCGCAGCTTCCACCATTACGAAGAAAGATACCGCGACAGATACTGCGAAGAAGGCGCTGGCGAAGGTAGAGACCACGACAGATGCTCTGAAGGAATCCGCAGATGCATTGTTAGCGACCGGTAAAAAGGATCTGTTCACCCAGAAGGATATCACTACCAAAGATGAGAATGGTGTGGAGAGTACTACCAAGGGATACGACACTGACGCAATCTACAGTGCGGTGAACAGCTTTGTGACAAATTACAATAGCGTGATGGCTGCTGTGGATGATGTGAGCGATACCACAGTGAACAACCGCACGGAATCTCTGGGGAATACTACCATTGCCAACAGTAAGCAGCTGGCGAAGATCGGTATCACTATGAAAAATGACGGTACCTTATCCCTGGATAAGGATGCTTTTATGAAAGCGGATATGTCTACGGTAAAGAGCCTGTTTCAGGGAAATGGTTCCTACGGCTACCGTGTATCCGCACAGAGCTCCATGATCAATTTCGCAGCAGATCATGCTTCCACCAGAACAAGCCTGTATACAGGAACAGCAGGGTACACCGGTCTCTATAATACAGGTAATCTGTTCAGCTCTTATATGTAAAGCAGGTAAAACATATAGCTCATAATCGTAACATGCGGCTGACAGCAGTCGCATGTTATTTTTATGAAACCAGGAAATCGTGATTATTTTATATACATTTGAAATAATTTGAAAAATAATGTTGACATTTGGTGCAGGGTGGTGTAATATACACTTGTTCGCAGAAATGGCGGAATTGGCAGACGCGCACGGTTCAGGTCCGTGTGGTAGTGATACCATGAGGGTTCAAGTCCCTCTTTCTGCATCACATGGCGGTGACCGAAAGGTTGCCGCCTTTGTTGTATTCGGAATCTTATGATGCCAGGGTCAAAAGGTCTAAGCCCACATGAGCTTGCTCATAGGTGGGTGAAAGACCTTAGGACCCGCCCCGATATGAGCATAAAAGTGGGATGATAATCCCACGATATGCGAATATTGGGTAGAATTGTGAGAGTGCGTAGCACGAAGCAATTCGTAGGCATCAAAGTCGGGGGCTTTTGACCCCGACATCATCCTATAAGAATATCATAAGAAATCAGGGAAGAGGTGAAAAGTATGGCAACCAGCAAAAGGGACAGGATAAAAACAGACAGAGCGTCGAAAGTGCACAAGGACTGGTACAAGCTGGATCTGTCTGCTATCGTATATCCTACTTTGCAGCGAAGAGATTTTTCTTCGGTGTACCGGTTGTCCGTTCTGCTTAAGGAAGAGATCGATCCCGAGATGCTGCAGCGTGCGGTGAATCTGACCATGCCCCGTTTCCCTACGTATAAGGCAGCCATCCGGAAAGGGGTATTCTGGAGATATTTAGAGCCCAACGACCGTCCGGGACCCTTTGTACAGGAGGATGTAAAAAATCCCTGTCAGCCCATGTATTTTAAAGCCAACAATCGTTATCTGGTAAGGATCTATTATTATCGTAACCGGATCGCACTGGAGGCGCATCACAGTCTGGGAGACGGTACCGGAGGCATGTGCGTGTTACAGACCCTGACGGCCACTTATCTGCGCCTGAAAGGACATCCGGAGATCGAAAACGGTGGCTTTGTGCTGGATATTTTAGGAACACCGGATCCGGGAGAACTGGAAGACGCCTATATGAAATATGCCAACGCCAAGGTATGTCCGCCCAGACCTGGAGAGAAGGCTTACCGCGTCCGGGGTACGAAGGAACCTTTTTACACCCTGAATATCATAGACGGTATTATGTCGGTGGCGGAGGTCATGAAAGTGGCGAAAAGCTATAATGCCACTATTACGGAATATCTGAATGCCGTGTTACTCTATGCTCTGATGCAGAAGCAGGAGAGTGAGTGGCACTTGAAACTTCGCCCGGTGAAGATTGCCATGCCGGTGAATCTGCGGCGATTTTTCCCGTCGAAGACCCTGCGGAATTTTATTACCATGATCTACCCGGGGATCGATCCGAGACTGGGAGAGTATACTTTTGAGGAGATCGTGACGCAGGTGCATAACTATATGCGCTATTATCTGAATGAAAAGCTGCTGCGGGGCGACATCACCACCAACGCGGAGACCCAGAGGAATCCTTTCATCCGCATTGTGCCGCTGTTTATCAAGGATCTGGTGGTCCGGCAGTTCTATACGAAGATCCAGGATAAGAACTCTTCGGCGGGTCTGACCAACATGGGAGCTTTAAAAGTGCCGGAGACCATGAAACCATACATTGAGAGGTTTGATATTTATATGGGACAGCCTTTTTCTACGAGAACGAACTGTGCCATTGCAAGCTTTGAAGATATCCTGACCATCAATTTTGCCAGCAGTATTGCCGAGACGGACGTGGAACGATTGTTTTTCCGCAAGCTGGTACAGGATGGCATTCATGTGAAGATTGAGAGTAACCGGTAATTCTTCCGGTTAGAAAGGAAATGCTTATGTCATATTGTGTAAATTGCGGCGTGGAACTGGACGCTTCGGCGACGAAGTGCCCGCTGTGCGATACCCCGGTCTATAACCCCAAAGCACCGGAACCTGCGACGCAGCCGTCTCCATTTCCAAAGGAAAAGGGGCAGGTGGAAGTGGTAAAAAGAAAAGACTTAGGGGTGCTGCTGACGGTTATCGTACTGGCGACGGCAGCCACCTGTGGCCTGCTGAACGCTTTTGTGTTCCAAAGTAACCTGTGGTCCTTAGCTGTGATCGGAGTATTTCTGGTGCTGTGGGTGATCATGATCCCGGTGGTCATTTATACGAGACAGCCAATCTATCTGTCGATTCTGTTAGACGGCGTGGCAGTGGTCGTATATCTGTATCTGCTGACTTATCTGACGGGACATAACGGCTGGTTCTACGGACTGGGGCTTCCGATTGTACTGTTGGTGACAGCGGTGGTGGAAGCGGTGACCTTTTGTATCCGGAGACTTCCGATGTCCTTTCTTACGGGAGCATTGTACCTGATCTCGGGGATCGCCGTCTTGTGTGTGGGACTGGAACTATTGATCGACCGTTACTTAAGACAGGAGATCATGCTTGGCTGGTCTGCTATTGTACTGACGGTCTGTGTGATCGTGGATATTACCATTGCAACCCTTTTATCCCGAAGAAGACTGCGTAATGCAGTGCGAAGAAGACTTCACTTTTAACAGGAGGAATTTATGGCACTGGTAGGAAAAAACAGTGAGAAGAACAATCAGAATTTAATGCAGCTGATCCGCAGAGTCCACGGTTTTGTGGAGAATCCGGATCTGGAGAAACACAGACAGTCCCAGGATCATATTGGTGAACTGTTAGGGAACAGCAGAGAAATACAGTACCGTCCGGTGGAGATCGAAGGTATGGAAGCGGAGTGGGTCAGTGTGAACCGCGCCCATATGAAAAAATATGTGATCCTGCACTGTCACGGCGGCGGATATTCCACGGGCAGCAGTGTCTATGCCAGAACCCTGACTTCCAAACTGGCAGCGGGGACCTCCATGGATGTATTGTGTTTTGACTATCGCCTGGCGCCGGAACATCCTTATCCGGCAGCTACGGAGGATGCCATGAAAGCCTGGAATTATCTGATGCTTTTGGGCTACGGAGCCAGAGATGTGATCATTACCGGGGATTCCGCCGGCGGCAACCTGGCACTTTCCCTGGTGTTAAAATTAAAAGAGCAGGAGCGTCTGCTTCCGAGAGGCATCGTACTGATGTCTCCATGGACGGATCTCACCAGCGAAGGCAAGACTTTTCAGACCAAAGAGGAACTGGATCCGGTACTGGACAAGGAGTATATTGACCGCATGACAAAGGCCTATGCACCGGCCATGGATCTGACGGATCCTTATATTTCCCCGCTGTACGGAGATTTTCACGGTTTCCCGCCCGTATATATCCAGGTGGGAGAGAATGAGATCCTGTTAGACGATTCCCTGCGGTTATATAAGAACCTCATCAAAGCCGGAGTATCCGCCCACATCGACCGTTTTCCGGGAATGTGGCATGTATTCCAGATGTCACCCTTCAAAAAAGCCAACGAAGCGATGGATAAAAACGCGGAATTCATCTATTCCGTGTGCAGATAAAAAATCTTTTTATATAAAAAGGATTTTTCGGACAGGCACAGAATATTAGAAGTAGGGGCAGGAGGAACTATGACGATCAGAGAAAGCTTGGAACAGTGGGAAAAGGATTATTTAAGTCCGTATGCATCATTGAGTGTGAACTCCAAAGGGCGTCTGCGACCGGAGGAACAGTGTGATATCCGTCCGGTATTCCAGAGAGACAGAGACCGTATTATCCATTGCAAGGCATTCCGCAGGCTGAAGGATAAGACACAGGTATTCTTAACGCCCGAAGGCGATCATTACCGCACGAGACTGACGCATACGCTGGAGGTATCCCAGACGGCCAGAACCATAGCCAAGGCACTGAAACTGAATGAGGACCTGGTGGAAGCCATTGCACTGGGACATGATCTGGGGCACACGCCATTCGGACATGCCGGGGAGCGTGCGTTAAACAGAGTATGCCCGTTTGGATTTGAACACGCCGAGCAGAGTGTCCGCACGGTGGATATCCTGGAGAAGGACGGCAAGGGACTGAATCTGACCTACGAGGTGCGTGACGGTATAAGAAACCACCAGACCATCGGTAAACCCCACACCCTGGAGGGCAAGATCGTCAGACTTTCCGATAAAATTGCCTACATTCATCACGATATGGACGATGCTATCCGCGGAGGAATCCTCACGGAAGCGGATGTACCTAAGGACATTTGTGAAGTGATCGGCAGCAGTCCCACCGAGAGACTGGATCATTTTATTCATGATATTGTGACTAACAGCATGGACAAAAATGATATTCTGATGTCGGAGCCTGTGGCGGATGCCATGACGAAGATCAGACAGTTCATGTTTGAGAGAGTTTATAAGAATCCGGTGGCAAAGAGCGAAGAAGGAAAAGCAGAAATGCTGATGGAGACCTTGTACCAGCATTTTCTGAAGAATTTAGATGATCTGCCGGAAGAGTATCTGAATCTCCTTTCCGTGGGAGAACCCAGAGAGAAGGTCGTCTGCGATTATGTGGGAGCTATGACAGATCGTTTTGCCATTGCGGTATATGAAGATATCTACATACCCAAGTCCTGGCAGCGATAGGCACAAGACAAAATAGGAGTTAAAAACGTGTATTACCCCGAAGAACTGGTAGAAGAAGTCAGAGCCAGGAATGACATCGTGGATGTGATCTCCGGCTATGTCTCATTGAAAAAAAAGGGAAGCAACTATTGGGGCTGCTGTCCTTTTCATAATGAAAAAACACCTTCTTTTTCGGTGTCGTCCAATAAGCAGATGTATTATTGCTTCGGATGCCATGCCAGTGGAAATGTATATACGTTTCTCATGAAGTATGAAAACGATACTTTTCCGGAGGCAATCAAGATCCTGGCAGACCGTGCCGGGGTAAAGCTCCCCGAGGTAGAGGAGACGCCGGAACAGAAGAAAAAGGCAGGCAAGCGCATGCGCCTGCTGGAAGTCAACAAAGAAGCGGCGAAGTATTTTTACTACATGTTACGTGATCCCCGTGGTGAAGTGGGAATGCGGTATCTGACAGATCGAAAGCTCACCGATGAGACCATGCACCATTTCGGACTGGGCTATGCCGGGAAAAACGGCGAGCAGGTGGTACAGTATCTGCGGAAAAAAGGATTCACGGATGAAGAGATCAAAGACTCCGGTCTTGCGATGTTTTCCGAGCAGAGAGGACTACGCAGTCAGTTCTGGAATCGCGTCATGTTCCCCATACAGGACATTAACCACAGAGTCATCGGCTTCGGTGGCAGAGTCATGGGAGACGGGGAACCGAAATACCTGAACTCCCCGGAGACCATGATCTTCGATAAGAGGCGGAACCTCTACGGACTGAATTTCGCAAGAACCGCCAGGACAGGCAATATCATCCTGTGCGAGGGTTATATGGATGTGATCGCCATGCACCAGGCGGGCTTCACTCAGGCAGTGGCATCCCTGGGAACGGCATTTACGGTGGAGCAGGCAAATCTCCTGCACCGCTATGCGGAAAATATCCTGTTAGCCTACGACAGCGACGGTGCCGGGACCAAGGCAGCGCTTCGGGGTATCGGCATCTTAAGAGAAGCGGGACTTACCGGTAAGGTCATCAACATGCGGCCCTACAAGGACCCGGATGAATTTATTAAAAATCTGGGCAAAGAAGCTTTTCAGGAGCGCATCGATCAGGCGGAGAACAGTTTTTATTTCGAGATCCGTATCTTAAGCGAACAATACGATCAGAGCGACCCGGAACAGAGGACGAAGTTCCACAGAGAGATCGCACAGAAGCTGTGTGAGTTCTCGGAAGACCTGGAACGGGAGAATTACCTGCAGGCGATCGCCGAGAAATACATGATCCGCCCGGATGACCTTCGGAAGATGGTCGTAGGTTATGCATCCCAGACAGGATTAGCCAAGCCGATTCAGCGTCCCAGAAGCGGTGTGCAGAATAAAAGCGATCCGGCGGAGAACGGAAGGCGGTCCCAAAGGCTCCTGATCACCTGGATCAGCGATGATCCGTCCCTGTATACCATTGTACGGAAATATATTTCACCGGAGGATTTTACCGAGGAATTGTACCGGAAGGTGGCAGAGAGAATGTTCGCGGAGTTAGACAGTGGACAGTTCCAGCCGGCGGGAATCATCAGTATGTTTGAGGATGAAGAGGAACAGAGGCAGGCGGCGGAGCTTTTCCACACCACGCTTCCCGAATTATCCACCAGACAGGAGAGAGAAAGAGCTTTTCACGATATACTGCTGGCCGTCAAACGCAACAGCTACCAGTATTGCATGACCAATCTGGGAAGCGATGTCAATGCAGTCATGCAGGCAGTGAAGGGCAAAAAAGCACTGGAAGAATTACAAAGGACCCATATTTCCCTGGAATAATGGGATTTATGTTTCCAGATAGTTATAAAAAATACGAAATATGGCTATAAATAATGGCAATGAAAGGATGGAACCACGAAAATGGATGAAAACACACAGGCAAAATTTGCGGAGAAGATAAAAGAGCTCCTGAATATGGCGAAAAAGAAAAAGAATGTGCTGGAGTATCAGGAAATCAGTGACTTCTTCGCGGACATGCCTCTGGAAGAGGAACAGATGGAGAAAGTTCTGGAGTATCTGGACCAGAACAACGTAGATGTACTGCGGATTACCGATGACGATGATGTGGATGACGAAGAGATCATTCTGACCGATGATGACGAAGTGGATGTGGAGAACATTGATCTGTCCGTACCGGAAGGTGTCAGCATTGAGGATCCCGTCCGTATGTATCTGAAGGAGATAGGTAAGGTTCCTCTGTTAAGTGCTGAGGAAGAGATCGAACTGGCACAGAGAATGGAAGAGGGCGACCAGGAGGCGAAAAAGCGCCTGGCAGAGGCCAATTTACGTCTGGTGGTAAGCATTGCCAAGAGATATGTGGGTCGTGGAATGCTGTTCCTTGATCTGATCCAGGAAGGTAACTTAGGTCTGATCAAGGCAGTAGAGAAATTCGATTATCGTAAGGGATATAAATTCTCCACCTATGCGACATGGTGGATCCGTCAGGCTATCACCAGAGCCATTGCGGATCAGGCTAGAACCATCCGTATCCCCGTGCATATGGTAGAGACCATCAACAAATTGATCCGCGTGAGCAGACAGCTGCTGCAGGAGCTGGGAAGAGAACCGACCCCCGAAGAGATCGCAGCAGAGATGAACATGCCGGTAGACAGAGTGCGTGAGATCTTAAAGATCAGCCAGGAGCCGGTATCCTTAGAGACTCCTATCGGTGAAGAGGAAGACAGCCACTTAGGTGACTTTATTCAGGACGACAATGTGCCCGTTCCTTCCGATGCAGCAGCATTTACTCTGTTAAAAGAGCAGCTGGTGGAGGTGCTCGGTACTCTGACAGAGAGAGAGCAGAAGGTACTCAGACTCCGTTTCGGTCTGGATGACGGACGTGCCCGCACCCTGGAAGAAGTGGGTAAGGAATTCAACGTTACCCGTGAGCGTATTCGTCAGATCGAAGCAAAAGCACTTAGAAAATTACGTCATCCCAGCCGCAGCCGCAAGCTGAAGGATTATCTGGATTAATGGCGGAAGTTATATTATCCAATCGAATGCAGGCATTAACAGACATGGTCACTCCCGGCACTGTGATAACAGATGTGGGGTGTGACCATGGTTTTGTATCTGTCTATCTGGTGCAGAAGGGCATTTCCCCGAGAGTGATCGCCATGGATGTAAGGTCCGGACCGTTAGAACATGCCAGAGAGCATATCAGGGAGTACGGACTGGAGGACAGGATAGAGACAAGACTTTCTGACGGCCTGCACAGCCTGAAGACCGGAGAGGCTGCCGGGATGATCTGCGCCGGCATGGGTGGACCTCTCATGGAGAAGATTCTTACCGAAGGAAGAGAACAGGCGAAAGAGTTTCGGGAACTGATCTTACAGCCTCAGTCGGAGATCCCACATTTTCGGGCATTCCTGATGGAAGAGGGATATCTTCTGTTGGATGAGAATATCATCTACGAAGAAGGAAAATATTATTTTATGATGAAGGTGCGCTGGATGGGCGAGATGTCGGAGAATGCGGTGAGAGCACAGGTGCGAGAGTCCTGGAAAGCGGATGACGCTGCATCCGGACTGACCGGGCAGTTTGGCCCGATACTGCTGTACCGTAAGTGTCCGCTGCTTTTGAATTATGTAGAATGGCAGCTTATGGAACATAGAAAAATCGCGAAGCGGCTGGAGAAAGAAGCGGATGCAGCGAATCCCAAAACAATGCGGCGCAGACAGGAGATCGCGGAGGAGACCGCGCTGCTTACCTGGGCACTGGAGTGGTATGATAATGGTAAGGAACCGGATTGCATTTAGATAATAAGACCTGCAAAAGAAGATTACAAAAGGACAGGGTGAGAAAAATGATCACAGTAAAGGTAAACGGTGAAGAGAGACAATATCCTCAGGGGGCTACCTACGAAGATGTAGCCAATGATTACCAAAAGGAGTACGATAATCTGATCGCACTGGCAGCAAGAGACGGCAAGATCAGAGAACTGTTCAAAAAGCTGACGAGGGATTGTGAGATCACCTTTTTTACATTGAAAGACAACGTGGGGAATAAGACCTATGTGCGCTCTGCCACCATGCTTTTTTTGAAAGCAGTATTTGATGTCTATGGCAGAGAGGCGGCGCAGAACTGCAGAGTAGAGTTCGCAGTGGGCAACGGATCCTATATCTCCCCCAGGGGACAGATCGCTTCGACTGCGGACAATGCTGCGAAGATCCAAGACAGAATGCGGGAACTGGTGGCGGCAAAGACACCTTTTTTAAAAAGATCTTATGCACTGGATAATGCCATGGAACTGTTTCACACAGAGGGCATGAAGGATAAGGAAAAGCTGTTCCGTTACCGCAGAGGCTCTTTTGTGAACATCTATGAGATGGATGGCTATTATGATTATTATTACGGTTATATGCTGCCCAATGCAGGTTATGTAAAATGGTTCGATGTCATCGCGTATGACGAGGGCTTTATGCTGTTACTGCCGGATAAGCAGGATCCCACGAACGTAAAACCTTTTGTGGAGCGGAAAATGCTGTTCCGGACACTGAAGGAATCGGAAGAGTGGTGCAAAAAAATCGGCATCGAGACCGTAGGAGACTTAAATGACCAGATCTGCCGTGGCTCTCTAAGCGAGCTGATCCTGGTACAGGAAGCGGAGCAGGAGCGCAAGATCGGCGAGATTGCCAAGGATATCGCAGGCAGGGGCGGTGTGAAGTTCGTTATGATCGCGGGACCTTCCTCTTCCGGTAAGACCAGCTTCTCCCACAGACTGTCCATTCAGTTAAAGACGCTGGGAAAGACGCCCCATCCCATCGGACTGGACGATTATTTTGTAAACAGAGAATTTACCCCCAGGGATGAAAACGGAGACTATAATTTTGAATGTCTGGAAGCAATCGATGTAAAGCAGTTCAATGACGACATGTGCAGACTGTTGGCCGGCGAGCGTGTGGAGCTGCCTTCCTTTAACTTCAAAACCGGAAAAAGGGAGTATAAGGGCAATTTCAAACAGCTGGGACCCGATGATATTCTGGTTATCGAAGGTATCCACGGTCTGAATGAGAAGACATCCTATGCGCTTCCCGAGGAGAGTAAATACAAGATCTATATCAGTGCGTTGACCAATATTAACATTGATGAGCATAACCGGATCCCGACTACGGACGGAAGACTTCTCCGCCGTATGGTCAGAGATGCAAGGACCAGAGGTGCGGATGCGAGACGCACCATCGATATGTGGGCTTCTGTACGCCGGGGCGAAGAGCAGAACATCTTCCCGTTCCAGGAGGATGCGGATGCGATGTTCAATTCCGTGCTGATTTATGAACTGGCGGTATTAAAGCAGTTCGCAGAACCGCTGCTGTTCCAGATCGACAAGGGAGAACCGGAATATTACGAAGCCAAGAGACTGTTAAAGTTTTTAGAGTATTTCCTGGGTGTGACCAGCGAAAGCCTCCCGAACAATTCTCTGTGCAGAGAGTTCGTAGGCGGAAGCTGCTTCAACGTGTAAACTATTCAGAGTAGCGCAATTCTGCTGACAGACGTCGAATGCTTGCATTCGTAAGACTGTGCGGCAGAATTGATGCGACGAAGTAACCACATGAGCAAAAAGTAAGCATCGTCAGATGCAATTTTGCGAATGTGGTTCTGAATAGTTTACACGGCTACCGGCGCAATTTTGCGAATGTGGTTCTGAATAGTTTACAAACTAGTATAAGGGATAGTTATCAATGACACAGAAGAGAGCTGGCAATGTTATCAACAGCATAGCGGTATGGGTCGTGCGTCTGACAGGGGCAGGGATTTTTCTGTTCCTGTCCTGGTATGCGCTTCGCTACACGCAGTACATGGATCCGGCGGTGGGAGAATTCCCGGTGAACATCAGGGATTCCATGGGGCAGAACCTTTTTTGTGTGATAGTAGTTCTTCTCATATACGCGGGCTTTCGCATGGCAGGACGGCGGTTAAGTAACCGACCAAAGTTTTTACTGTGGTCATCCATAGGTCTATTAACAATGGTGACTTTATGGATGTGCATCGCCGGTCACTGGTGGATCAGTGCCATCGTACGTCCCCCGGAGGGAGATCAGCTGTATGCCTATGTAGCAGCACTGTCTTTTGCAGAGGGAAATTACAGCTCCATACTTCCGGACGGCTACTGCGGAATCTATCCGCATCAGCTGGGATTTACGGCAATTCTGGAACTTTTCTTCAAAATCACCGGAACCACGGAATTCTATCAATGGCAGAAGCTCAATGTTCTCTGCCTTGGCGGAATTGTTATCCTGGGATATCTGACTGTGAGAGAGCTGGGTGGAGAGTGGGCAGAACAGATCTTGTATTGCCTGCTGATGGCAGCCTGCTTTCCCTTGATCTTTTATACCAGCTGGGTATACGGAGAACTCTTAAGCATTTTCTGTTCCCTGGCAGTGGGATGGATGCTTTTATGTTATTGGAACCGCAGGAAAAAAGGATGGCTGATCAGTATACTGCCGATGGCGGTTTTGGGAATGCTGGTAAGGAAAAATTTCCTGATCCTGTTACTTGCCCTTGCTCTGGTACTTGCAGTGTGGGGCGTGGTGCAGAGAGATCGATGGGCATGTCTTTTTGCGGGACTTGTGGTGATCCTTCCGTTGTTGTCTTATCAGGGGATCTATAAAATGTACGAGGTCCGTTCCGGCTACGAACGCAGTGCAGGCCTGCCGGTGACCTCATGGATTTCCATGGGACTTCAGGAGAATCAGGGCAGATATGGCTGGTATTATGATTACCCGCTGACACTGTATAAGGAAGTGGGACAGGATGCCGGCAGTGTGGAGGCGCAGACGAGGGAAGATATCCGTGAAAGATTACATACTTTTGCGGGATCTCCGGTGTATACCTGGAACTTTTTCCGGGAAAAAATATTATCACAGTGGAATGAACCGTTGTATCAGTCCCTGTTTTTCACCACGAATTTCAGGGAGGAATACCGACCGGATCCGGACAGCACTGCAGGGAAGATCACGGTGGGAGGAACACTTTTTTATCCGATATTTCTTATCTGTGACAAAATGCAATTTTTACTGTATTTTGGAATGCTTCTCTATTTTTGTTTCGCAGTGAAAAAGGATGGAAATATGTTGCGGCATATGCTGGCAGTGACGTTGATCGGAGGCTTTTTATTCAGTATCCTGTGGGAAGCCAAGGCACGCTATATTTTCCCGTATTATGTTGTTATGTATCCGATGGCAGTCACAGGATATTGTCAGATGATCCAGAGCCTCAGAAATGTTTTGGGTAACAGAAAACAGGCAGGAGAACGGAAAAAAGTGACAGAGTTACGCCGGGTGGCATAAACTGCTTGCTTTTTTGCCGGGGAAAAGATATAATCGAACAAGTGTAAGTAAAATAGATGATCGCGGCTGCTTTATGCAGGTGAGGAAAGTCCGGGCTTCACAGGGCAGGATGCCAGATAACGTCTGGTGGAGGTGACTCCAAGGCTAGTGCAACAGAAATATACCGCCGGCTTTATGCCGGTAAGGGTGGAAAGGCAGTGTAAGAGACTACCGTCCGGCTGGTAACAGACGGAGCCATGTAAACCCCATCCGAAGCAAGACCAAATAGAGAGCGATAGACCGGCCCGGTCTGCTTTCAGGTAGGTCGCTTGATGCGGCTGGTGACAGTCGTACTAGATAGATGATCGTCATATACAGAACTCGGCTTATTTTTTGCTTACATTTCTCGAGAAATGGCGGACTGCGTAATGCGGTCCGCTGTTTGGTTATAGGAAAGGGTAGCACGCGGAGAGGAAAATCATAAATGAGAAAATTTCTTATTAGCAGGATCGGTATGAGCCTTATTATGAGCTGCGCACTGCTGCTTACGGGCTGTGGGGCAAAGCAGCAGGATACTGCGACTGCCGAAGAGACAGAAAGTGCTTCTTATACGGAGGAAGGAATTCTGCCGGATATCACTAAGTTCGAGATCCCGGAGGAGATCCCGCAGAAGCTGACGGAGACGGATCTGCGGGTATTTCAGTCTCTGGTGGGTGTCCGGGCAGGTGATCTGCAGGGTAGCGGTGTGATCTATGATGAGAATGAGGAGTCTATGCTGATCGTGACGGCAGGGCATGTGCTGGAGCATGATACCGGTGAGCTTCTGGTGACTTTGCCCGATGAAACGGTCGTCGCAGCTTCCGGTATCGTGAAAGCTAAGAACTGTGATCTGGCATTTTTATGGGTGGATAAGGCAGACCTTACGGAAAGTACGTGGGAATCCTGCCTTGTGGCAGATACGGACCGGAACGCCTTTGATGCGCTGGAAGTCTATGAGGATGTATGGATGTATGGCGGCACTTCGGGGCAGCCGGTCTATGCTTTTGTGGTGGAGCCCTGGATTTATGTGGAGGATTTTACACAGTACATGCTTCTATTGCAGGGACTGATGGAGCCCGGAATGTCGGGCGGAGGTGCCTTCACGGAGGACGGAGTATTCTTAGGGATCCTGTGCGGCGCGGATGAAGAAGGAAAAGTGGCTGTGGTTCCTTACAGTATCATCGAGAGTGAACGGGCAGGACTTGACAATCCGTGAAATATGATAGAAAATAAAAAAGATGGGTTTTTAAGCCCAGATTGGAGGAAAACACAATGACGAAAATAGATGTAGTATCCGGTTTCCTGGGTGCCGGTAAGACCACCCTGATCAAAAAGTTATTAAAGGAAGCATTGGACGGCAGCAAGACCGTTCTGATCGAGAATGAATTCGGTGAGATCGGTATCGACGGCGGATTTTTAAAAGAAGCAGGTATCGAGATCAAGGAGATGAATTCCGGTTGTATTTGCTGCTCTCTGGTAGGTGACTTCGGTACTTCCCTGAAGGAAGTCATAAACACCTACGCTCCCGAGCGTATTCTGATTGAGCCCTCCGGTGTCGGCAAGCTGTCCGATGTCCTGAAGGCTGTGGAGAATGTGGCAGGTGACCTGGATGTGGAGATCAACAGTGCAGTAGCAGTGGTAGATGCGTCCAAGTGCAAGATGTATATGAAGAACTTCGGCGAATTCTTCAGCAATCAGATCGAATACGCCGGAACCATTATCTTAAGCAGAACCGATAAGGTAGACCAGGCGAAGCTGAATGCCTGCGTGGAGATGATCCGTGAGCATAATGACAAGGCAACCATCATCACCACACCGTTAGCGCAGCTGGACGGCAAGGAAGTACTAGGGACCATCGAAGGTGCTGACAAACTGGAAGATATGATGAAGGAAATGTTAGAGCACATCCATGACGATCATGATGAGGATGAGTGCTGCGGTCACGATCATGACCACGAACATCATCATCACGACCATGATCATGATGACCATGATCACGAGTGCGGCTGCGGACATCATCACGACGATGATGAGGACGAGCACGAACATCACCACCATCATGACCATGATGAGGACGAGCATGAGCATCACCATCATCACGATCATGACGAAGACCATGACCATGAGCATCATCATGAACATGACGAGAACTGCACCTGCGGTTGTCATGACCATGACCACCATCATCACCATCATGCAGACGAAGTGTTCACCAGCTGGGGTATTGAGACACCCAACACTTACAGCGCAGAGGACATTGAGAAGATCCTTACCGCTCTGGACAGCGGAGAGTACGGTGCTATCCTGCGTGCCAAGGGTATGGTACCCGCTCCTGACGGAACCTGGGTATATTACGATTATGTTCCCGAAGAACATGACATCAGAAGCGGTAAGCCGGAAGTCACGGGTAAGATCTGTGTCATCGGTTCCAAACTGGACGAGGACAAGCTGGCAGAATTGTTCCGCAAGTAAGTTGGCAGGACATATTTTGCATGTAGCAGGAACAGTAGGATAAATAGAGAAAGGTATGAATTATGACAAAACCGGTTTATATCATAAATGGGTTTCTGGAGAGCGGTAAGACGGAATTTATCACATTTACGTTAGGACAGCCGTATTTCCAGATCAAGGGCAGGACCCTGCTCATCCTCTGCGAAGAGGGCGAGAATGAGTACGATCCCGCACTGCTTAAAAAAAGCCGTACGGATGTGGTGCTGATCGAAGAGGAAGAGGAGTTCAATCCGAATCATCTGATCGAACTGGAGAAGCAGTATAAGCCCGCCCGCATCATTATCGAGTATAATGGCATGTGGAACTTCAAGAACATGAAGCTTCCCTGGTACTGGAAAGTGGAACAGCAGATCACGACCATCGACGGCTCCACCTTCCCCATGTACTATACCAACATGAAGTCTTTGTTGGCAGAGATGATCCGTAAGTCTGAAATGATCATTTTCAACCGCTGCGACGGCATCAAGGATCTGAATGTATACAAGCGTAACATCAAGGCAGTCAATCCTGCCGCAGATGTGATCTTTGAGGACTCCAATGGTGAGATCGACGAGATCTTCGAGGAGGATCTGCCATACGATCTGAACCAGGATCCCATCGTACTGGACAACCAGGGCTACGGCATCTGGTATCTGGATTCCATGGATCATCTGGAGCGTTACGTGGGTAAAAATATCCAGTTTCTTGCCATGGTATTAAAGCCCGAGGAATACCCCGACGGTTATTTCGTACCGGGACGCATGGCAATGACCTGCTGTGCCGAGGATATGGCATTCTTAGGTTATGCCTGTGAGTATGCGGGCACGAAAGACCTGAAGCAGAAGGAATGGGTCAAGGTGACAGCGAAGGTTGCCAAAGAATACTTCGCAGACTATAAGGGAGAGGGTCCCGTACTTCATGCCATCAGCGTGGAGAAGGCAAAGGCTCCCAAGGATCCCGTGATCAGTTTTAATTAGAAAGGATCAGCTCTATGAAAAAGAATCCCATAAAGAGCGACCTGCGGGAGACAACAGCAGGAAAAGTGACATTTCTTTTCCTGCTGTTTTTGTATACCGGGGTCATGTTATATCTGTTCTGGATGGAATGCTATCAGGTGCCGGGATTCCAGTCGGATATGCCGGACTATGTGAATAAGGTGGCAGGCATTGCGGGAAATTATGAATTCCCGTATCCGATCCTGTTCTGGACTGCCAGACTATCCGCATGGCTGATCGGAGCGAAGGCAGCAATGGCGGTCACCACGGCGCTTTTTAACCTGGCAGCAGTGATCATCACGAAGTACTATATGAACCGTGAGATCCGTAAAAGCAGTCATTATGAAACTTTGTCACATAAAAAGCAGGTCATGACCGACATTGTGGTGACACTGCTTGTGTTTGCGCTGTTTTTGCTGTCGAATCTGTATTCTCCCAAGAATACGGCATTTTTTGGTTTTGATTATGCATACCGCTGCATGGGCATTTATACACCGAATCCTTTTTGGAATGCCACTTACCTGGCGACCAGACCCTTTGCAATTATCTGCTTTTTTGAGACGGTAAAGGTATTATCGGAATATCAGAGGGATTTTCAGTGGAAGAACTGTACGCTGTTTGCTGTCAGCCTCCTGCTGACGACCATGACTAAACCGAGCTTCACTATGGTGGTGGTGCCTCTGATCGGTCTGATCCTGCTGGTGCAGCTGATCGTAAGCCGTGGGAAAAGTTTTCGCAATGCGTTTCGTCTGTGCGTGACCATGATACCTACGGGGATAGCCCTGCTGTATCAGTTCTCCGGGATCTTTACCGGGACGAATGCTATGGGAGAGGAGACCGGGATCGCCATCGGTTTTGCTAAAGTATGGAGTAATTATTCCAAAAGTATCCCGTTGAGTATTATTATGGGGATGGCATTGCCCATAGGCGTTCTTTGCTTAAATCTGCTGTTTGATCTGAAAAGTATAAAGCAGAACTGGTATTACTGGTTTGCATGGTTAAATTATCTTGCAGCAACTTTGATGTTCTTAGTCTTCTATGAAAAGGGCTTCCGCATGATGCATGCGAACTTTTCCTGGGGATATATGCACGGCATGTTTTTCGTATTCCTGATGACACTGATCGTTATGATGAAAAATATCCGGGAATGGTGGAAGAGCTGGAAGGTGATCTTCGTGGTTGGTGAGCTTGCTGTTCTTCTGTATCATCTGGTGTGTGGTGTGAATTTCCTGATGTATGCTGTCATGGGGAATGATCTGGCCGGGTTTTAGATGCCGGGAGAAAAGCAGAGCATGCAGAAAGCTGATAGTGACAGACAAGATACGAAAAATACAAAAGTTACATAAGATAATATGAGAAAGGAGAGTGTTTCATGAGTATGAGTATAGTAGCCGGTCTTCTGATTCCTTTTTTGGGGACGACTGCAGGGGCAGCCTGCGTCTTTTTCCTGAAAAAGCAGATTGGCGGCAATATACAGAGAATATTTACCGGATTTGCTGCCGGTGTCATGGTGGCAGCTTCGGTGTGGTCTTTACTGATACCTGCCATGGATATGTGTGAAGAGATGGGAAAGCTTGCATTTCTTCCCGCAATGACCGGCTTTTTGATCGGTATTGTTTTTTTGTTGTTCATCGATAGTCTGGTGCCCCATCTGCATGTGGGCAGTGAGGCTCCGGAGGGTCATAAGAGCAGCCTGAACCGTACAGCTATGCTGATGTTGGCTGTGACCATTCACAATTTTCCCGAGGGTGCGGCTTGTGGTGCTATTTTTGCCGGAGTGCTGAGTGGTGACGGAACGGTTACCATGGCAGGCGCCCTGACGCTGGCTATCGGTATTGCCATTCAGAATTTCCCGGAGGGAGCTATTATCTCCCTGCCCCTTCGCAGTGAGGGTAACAAGCGGAGCAGATCCTTCGCACTGGGCGTGTTGTCCGGAGCGGTGGAACCGGTGGGCGCAATACTTGCCATTGCACTGGCAAGTATCGTGACACCGATCCTTCCGTATATGCTGGCATTTGCCGCAGGTGCCATGATCTATGTGGTCGTGGAGGAACTCATTCCGGAAGCCAGTGAGGGAGAACATTCCAACCTGGGAACCATTGCCTTTGCGATTGGTTTTGCATTGATGATGATGTTGGATGTGGCACTGGGATAACGTGTATAGGGTAACATTTGCAAAAACAAAGCGAGAACAGCAGGAAGGGTGTACGGGAATGTCCGTGGAAAATGAAAAAGAAATACAACAGCTGAAAAACCGGATCCGTGAACTGGCAGACAAATCCTACAACCAGAACCAGTACACCTTTACCGGATTCTTAGGACTGGCGGAGCAGGATGCCCTGTGGCAGGTGGAACGGGAAGTGAAGTTTGCAGGGATCACCTTATACGGCGGCAGGGAAGAGGCAGAGCGGAAGATACTTCGCTTTGGCAGTGAGGCGGAGCTGGGCTATGAACAGCCCTTTCCCATCTGCTGTATCCGGATCAGACCTCTATCCGCGAAATTTGCAGACAAGCTGTCCCACAGGGATTATCTGGGGGCACTGATGAACCTGGGTATTGAACGCAGCACCATCGGCGATATTCTGCCGGGAGAGGGCGAAGCTTTTTTATTCTGTCTGGATACCATTGCGGAATTTATCTGTGACAATCTGGAGCAGATCCGACATACGCATGTGCGGTGTGAGGTGGTGGATGCGGCGGCAGAAGTACCGCAGGAAGATACGTTAAAACAGGTCATTCAGGTGGCAAGCCCACGTGTTGATGCTGTCATTGCCAAGGTATATAATAAATCCAGAAGTGACTGCCTGGAGCTGTTCCGGGCGGGAAAGGTGTATGTAAACGGCAGGCTTTGTGAAAATAATTCCAAGCCCCTGGAGGCTGGGGATGTGGTAAATGCCAGAGGCTACGGTAAATTCCGCATAAACGGTGAGCCCCATGCCACGAGGAAGGGGAAGCTTGCCATAGAGGCGGAGGTATATCCGTAGCAGTTCGGTTATGAGATGACAGTTACCTTGCTTGTAAGGAAAAACCGAAGAACAAAAGGAGGTTAAACAGTGTATCATTATACTGCGATTCAATGGTTATTTTTCTTTTATTTTTACTGCTTTTTCGGCTGGTGTTTTGAATCCACATATGTATCCATAAAGAGCAGGAAATTAGTTAATAGGGGGTTCATGCGTGGACCTTTCCTGCCGTTGTACGGCAGCGGTGCCATCATGATGTTAGTGGTGTCCATGCCATTCCAGGACAATCTGGTGCTGGTCTACATCGCCGGATGTATTGGAGCCACGGTGTTAGAGTATGTCACAGGCGTGACCATGGAGGCATTATTCAAAGTCAGATACTGGGACTATTCTAAGAATAAGTTCAATTTTCAGGGACATATCTGTCTGGGGTCCTCGCTGGCATGGGGCGGTCTGACGATCCTGATGACGGAGTTTATCCATAAGCCCATTGAACATCTGGTATTGTCCATTCCGGACAGCATCCTCACTCCGGTGACACTGGTGCTGACGGCGCTGATCGGTGCGGATTTCGCGTTGTCCTTCAAGGCAGCCCTGGATCTGCGGGATGTACTGGAGAAGATGGAGAAGGCAAAAGAAGATATGCTGCGTATCCAGAAACGGCTGGATGTTATTATTGCCGTGACCAGTGAGGATCTGGAGAACCGTAAGGAAGGCTTCAGTGAGAGCCTGGCGCAGAAGAAGGAAGACTTTACCGCAAGTATTACCACTAGAGTGGAGGACCTGAAGTCCAACATTGAGGGTAAGCTGGAGAGCTTCCGCACTTCCGCACAGAAATCTCCCAACCAGTATCTGGAAAGCGTGAAGAACGAGGTGGCAGAGTTGCGCCAGAAGTACACCAGAAGCGTGGCAGACAGAGAGAATGTCAGCAGCTTAAGAGATTTCTTCCAGCGTGACATGATCCGTTCCAACCCTACTATGAGTTCTGAGAAATTCAAGGAAGCCCTGGAAGAATTAAAACAGCATTCCAACAAGAAAAACTAATACAGAATACGTAACAACGAAGTCTGGAGCCGATCACTTTCTGCACCGAAAGTGACCGGCTTTTCTGTTGTAAAATACATTCTGCAACTGCCAGCCTTAAACAAATCTTAAAGGTTTTTCCTGTTTTTTATTAATCGTTAATCTGTTACAATAAATTCATCAGCGGGACATCTGTGAACAAAGCAGATGTTCTGGCAGCGTAAGGGAAAGCTCCTTGCGCAGGAAGTGTCCGGGCTGCAGCCACCGGCACAGAAATGAGGGAGAGTATGTACAATATATTGATCTGTGATGATGAGAAGGATATCGTAAACGCGTTAAAGATATATTTGAATGACAGCAATTATCATTTTTTAGAGGCTTTTGACGGTGAGGAAGCCGTACATATGGTAGAGACGAATGAGGTGCATCTGGTACTGATGGATATTATGATGCCGAAGCTGGACGGCATACAGGCGATGATCAGGATCCGGGAGAAGAGTAATGTCCCGGTGATCCTGCTGACAGCCAAGGGTGAGGATTCCGACAAGGTACTGGGACTTACGGTAGGAGCGGATGACTATATCACGAAGCCGTTTAATCCCATCGAGGTATCTGCCAGAGTGAAATCCCAGCTGCGGCGTTATATGCAGCTGGGGGGTGGAAGTGTGCGGCCGGATGTGATCAGAGTCGGAGGGATTGAACTGGATGACAAGGAGAAACGGGTGACGCTGGACGGCGAGCCGGTAGCGCTGACCCCTACGGAATATGATATTTTAAAGCTGCTGATGCAGAATCCGGGGCAGGTATTTTCTCCGAGAGAGATTTATTCGAAGATCTGGAATGATCTGCCACTTGGCAGCGAGAATACCGTGGCAGTCCATATCCGGCATCTGCGGGAAAAGTTAGAGATCAACCCGGCGGAACCCAGATATCTGAAGGTGGTCTGGGGACAGGGCTACAAGTGTGAGAAGCAGGGATAAGAGCAGGCAGGAGCGCGGAGCAGCTTGGGGAAATAAGGAGACAGGAATATGGATAACAGGGAAGAAAACAGCAGGAACACAGAACAGGACAGAGTGGATAATCCGGTGGAAAATACAGTGAGTACGACGGTAGAACCGGCATTGTCAGAGAATAAAAGGGAACGGAAAAAAAGAGAAAAAGCCGAGAAAAAAAAGAAAGCACCGGCACAGGGAAACAGCCTGATGGGCAGCACACTGGCAAAGGTCGTGGCATTTGTTCTGATGATCGCAGCCGCAATTGTGGGGGTGTTGGGACTCTATGGTACCTGCATGCTTGCAGATAGTGGAGCGTATTCCTCCGGTAAAATGATGTTTATCCATGATCAGCTGTTGTATCGGCAGGTCAATCAGGATCTGTATCGGATACGCGACTGGTATGAGAATGAGAGCTTGCAGACCATGGAAGCTTATTGCAGGCAGCGGAACATCTGGGTAAAGGTGGAGAGCTACGATCTGGATACGGATGAATTCCTGGGAGAATGGAAGAACGAGGATTATGTAGACAAGACAAATGATCTGACTTACCGGCTGGAGTCCCAGGTGCAGCATAGGAATGATAACACCTATAGCAACACAGAAACTTCCTCTGCCTATGATGGCTATGAAAGTTATGGAAGCACTGAAAGCTCTGATATCATGGAGCTTGAACCATCTGTCAATACCGGGTCTGATGTGGAAAGCATGACGGCAGCGGAGCAGAAAGCCCTTTCCTCCGGCAATCTGGAGAAATATCTGGATCTGGGGGACAGCGTATCCTTAGGTGGAGAGATTTATGTGCCGGTTGAACGGGCGGAACAATATGCAAAATGGATGATCGAGGATGCCTTAAGTGAGACAGAACGGCTGCAGGAAGAGGCTGCAGAGGAAACATTGGCAGAGCGTAACAAGCGTATTGTGGTTACCCTGACAGCGAATCCCAGCCTGCCGAAGGAAGATGAATATGCCCTGATCTATCATCAGGCAGAGCAGCTTTATGATAACCGAAATGTGATCCCCGTGGTATGCTGTGCGGGAACGATACTGGCATTATTATGCTTTATCTTCCTGTTGTGCAGTGCCGGACATAAGAATGGCAGGGAGGGTATTACTCCCAGTGCGATCCATGAGATCCATCTGGATGTGTATACAGTGGTCGTTGCCGTTGGAGCCTTTATCGGTCTGTACCTGGCTGTTGGATGGATCGGTGTGAACTCAAGTATGATCAATCTGATCGTGCTGGTGGTACTGTTTGCCGCAGAGGTGATATGGTGTACCCTGTACTTCATGGAACTGGCCATCCGCCTGAAAATGGGAAAATGGTGGCAGAATACGATTCTGTACAGAGTGTTCCGGTTCTTCGGAAGATTCTGCAAGGGGTTTTTCCGTGGTATTGTGAAATTGATCCGTGGGATTCCTGTGGTATGGAGAACAGTACTTTTGTGCCTTGCAGTCTGCGCGGCAGAGTTTTTCGGTTTAATGCTGTTTTATCACGATACAGGTGTATTACTCTTTTTCTGGGCCATAGAGAAAGTTATTCTGTGCGGTACGATTACTTTTGTGGCATTGATGTGCAAAGAACTGCAGGAGGGCAGTGAAGCATTGGCGGACGGAGATCTGAATCATAAGCTGGATACCTCCCATATGGTATTGTCCTTCAAGGAGCACGGAGAGAATCTGAACCGTATCGGAGAGGGAATTTCCGCAGCCGTGGAGCAGCGGATGAAGAGTGAACATCTGAAAACGGAGCTGATCACAAATGTGTCCCATGACATCAAGACCCCACTGACTTCCATTATCAATTATGCGGATCTCATCGGAAAAGAAGTGTCCGTTGATACGAAGGATACCGGAGACGGTGTCGGCACAGAGACTGCACAGGAGAGAGAACAGCATATATCGGAGTATGCCGAGGTCCTGCTGCGTCAGTCCCAGAAGCTGAAAAAGCTGCTGGATGACCTGCTGGAGGCATCCAAAGCCACCACCGGCAATCTGGAGGTCCATCCGGAGGTCTGTGATGTGTCGGTACTGCTGTCACAGGCGGTGGGGGAATATGAGCAGCGCTTTGCTGAAAAAAAGCTGGAGACCATCGTAAAACAGCCGGAGAAGACCGTGAAGGTCATGGCGGACGGCAGACATCTGTGGAGAGTGTTCGACAATCTGTTAAACAATATTTACAAATATGCCCAGGAGGGCAGCCGCGTCTATCTGAATGTGGAGCATGACGGACAGAATGTGAACATCATTTTCCGGAACATGTCGGCCTACCCGTTGGAGATGTCACCGGAGGAGCTGGAAGAGCGGTTCACCAGAGGGGACAGATCCCGCCATATGGAGGGCAACGGACTGGGACTGTCCATTGCCAAGAGCCTGACGGAGCTGCAGAAGGGCGATATGGAGATCGTCACGGACGGTGACCTGTTCAAGGTGGTGATCACGCTGCCAAAGACGATGTAAACTGTTTTTACGAATACGAGCACTCGACGAAACTTTGAGAAAATTTGTCTGACTCTGAATAATTGCAAATTTTCTAAAAATAGTATTGACAAAACAGAAAAGAAAGATTATTCTTAGACACATAAACAACATTCATAAGTTTACCAAACCTGTGAGGAAGAGTAGTAAGCCTTAGGGAATTTTACAGAGAGCCGTGGGTGGTGGGATCACGGTAAAGGAACTTTCGCCGAATGGACTTCCGAGGCTGGCCCGAGAACAGATCAGTTTTAGGCGTCAGCGGGATTCGGACCCGTTATCAAGCCGATGGATATGATAGTATCCAGAGAAAAGTGGACAGAATTCGTAAGGATTTGTCAAATTGAGTGGCACCACGATGATGAGCAGGAGCTTATTACCGTCTCAAATGTATAGGAATATACATTTGGGGCGGTTTTCTTTTTTATTCGGGGTTCAGTAATCTTATGAGCAAACTAATTTCAATTGCGTGGATACGCAGAAAGAGAGGAATAAGATTATGAAGAAGAGAATTTTAGCAGCAGTATTAACCGCAGTTATGGCAATGGGTGCCCTCACCGGATGTGGCAGCACAGGAAGCAAGGATAACTACACCATCGGTATTATGCAGTACGCCGTACACGGATCTTTGGATAACTGTCGTGAAGGATTTTTACAGGGACTTGCCGAAGAAGGCATCGTAGAGGGTGAGAACCTGACGATCGAATATGTCAATGCACAGGCAGACAACGGAACCTCCGCCATGACCGCCAGCAATTTCGTAAGTAAGAAAGTAGATATGATCTGTGCCATCGCAACTCCTTGCGCCATGGCAGCATATAATGCTACAATGAATACGGATATTCCCGTGATCTACACCGCAGTATCCGATCCTGTGGAAGCAGGTCTTGCCAGTGAAGACGGTACTCCCGTAGGCAACATCACCGGTACTTCCGATGCGTTAGCAGTAGATGCACAGTTAAAAATGATCCGCGAGGTACTTCCCGAAGCGAAGACCATTGGTATCATCTACACCACCAGCGAAGCAAACTCCATCAGCACCATCGCAGAGTACAAGGCTCTGGCAGGCAACTACGGATTCGAGATCGTGGACAGCGGTGTTACCGCAATGTCTGAGGTGGCTCTGGCAGCAGCGGATGTCGCATCCAAGGTAGACTGCATTACCAACCTGACCGACAATACCGTAGTAAGTGCATTACAGACCGTACTGGATGAAGCTAACAAGGCAGGCATCCCGGTATTCGGTTCTGAGGTAGAGCAGGTTAAGGCAGGCTGCGTGGCATCCATGGGCCTGGAATATATCGAGCTTGGCAAGCAGACCGGCAAGATGGCAGCGAAAGTCCTGAAGGGAGAGGCAAAGGCTTCCGAACTGAATTTCGAAGTGATCTCCGAGCCCAGCCTGTATGTGAATTTCGCAGCAGCAGAGAAGATTGGTCTGGAATTACCTGAGAACTACAAGACCGATGCTTACCAGTCCTTTGACGAGATCGTAGTACAATAATTGGAATAATGCTGCCGTCAGGCAGAAAGTAAAAGAGTAATCTGGATATACAGAATTATAAGATATTACTTCGTGTCCCCGGTGAGACAAAACGAGGAACAACCGCTAAGCCGTGAGGACAGAAGATATCTGTGGAATGGAGAGAACTATGGCGTTATTATTAAGCGTACTGGAACAAGGAATGATCTACGGCATCCTGGCACTGGGTGTCTACATTACCTATAAAATACTGGATTTTCCGGATCTCACGGTCGATGGCAGCTTCCCCTTTGGGGCTGCCATCACTGTGCGTCTGATCAACGGCTTCGGTGTACCGGCGATCCTCACACTTCCCATCGCTTTCCTCGGCGGAGCACTGGTGGGAATCTGTACCGGACTGATCCATGTGAAATTAAAAGTCAGAGATCTGCTCTCCGGTATCATTATGATGACCGGTCTGTATACTATCAATCTGTGGGTGGCAGGCTCCGGCTATGTAGCTATTTTTGATAAGGATAATATTTTCAACAACAGCTTTGTGAATAGTATTACCCCGGGCTTCTTGGTAAATTTCAAAAATGTGATCATTATTTTCCTGATCACCATGGTAGCAAAATATCTGTTAGACTGGTACATGAGCACCAAGTCCGGATTTTTACTTCGTGCCGTAGGTGACAATGATACCATCGTTACCAGCCTCGGCGTGGACAAGGGACTGGTGAAGATCGTGGGTCTGTCTATTGCCAACGGCCTGGTATCCTTAAGCGGCTGTATCTATGCACAGCAGCAGAGAAGCTTTGAAATCTCCATCGGAACCGGTGCGGTAGTCATTGGTCTTGCCAGCGTCATCATCGGCACCAGTCTGTTCAAGAAGGTAACATTCTTCCGTGTGACCAGCAGTGTAGTGGTAGGATCCATTCTCTATAAGGCATGTGTGGCAGTTGCCATGTTTGCAGGCATCAGCCCCAACGCTATCAAGCTGATCACAGCAGTCCTGTTCCTGATCATTCTCGTGATCAGCATGGACAGAAAGAAGGTGAAAGCATGCTAGAGCTTATCAATATCAATAAAAATTACAATCCCGGTTCGGTCAACGAGCTGTGTCTGTTCAAGGATTTTAACCTGACGGTAAAAGACGGAGAATTCGTGTCCGTCGTAGGAAGTAACGGTTCCGGTAAGACTTCCATGCTGAACATTATCTGTGGAAGCATTGCGGTGGACAGCGGCAAGATCCTGATCAACGGAGAAGATATTACAAAACAGAAGGATTATATCCGTCAGCGCCGGATCGGCAGAGTGTATCAGGATCCTTCCAAAGGAACCTGTCCCAGCATGACGATCCTGGAGAACATGTCCATTGCGGAGAATAAGGGCAAGCCGTATAATCTGGGACGTGGTGTAAATAAAGCAAAACTGGAAACTTATCGTGAGATGTTACGACCTCTGAATTTAGGTCTGGAGGATAAGATGGGCGTGCAGGTCGGTTCCCTCTCCGGAGGACAGAGACAGGCGCTGGCACTGCTCATGGCGACTATGACACCGATTGATTTCCTGATCCTGGATGAGCATACCGCAGCGTTGGATCCTAAGACTGCGGAGATCATCATGGAACTCACCGACCAGGTCGTGAAAGAGAAGAAAGTGACCACAATTATGGTCACACATAATCTGCGCTATGCCGTAGAGTACGGCAACCGACTGATCATGATGCATGAAGGAAAAGCTATTCTCGATAAGACCGGCGAGGAGAAGAAGAGTATCAACACGGAAGAGATCATGGCAATCTTCAATAAGATCAGTGTAGAGTGCGGTAACTAAATTGAGAGTTAGTGAAATAGTTGTTCTAAAATCCACGCAGAAAGGGCTGCCCGCCCCGGACTCGGATGCTAGCTACAACTGTGGATTTTCTAAAGGAAAGTGGCCAGGTGTTTTTCATCATGACGGGGCCGCCTTTACGTTGCCATCCATGGCACTTATCGGCTAACGCGAACATCGTGTTCGCGTTGCCCCTGCGGCTCAACCACTTTCCAAGAAAATCTCACAGTCTCCGCCGCATCTACGCCGGGGGGAGCAGTCCTTTTCTGCTGGGTTACTGCTTCCCTAAATAATTTTAGAGAAGTCCTGTTGATTACTTTGGTGTAAATGACGTAATAATGACGTATTTTATACAAATAATTCTTAAAATCAAGATATTTTGTATTAAAATAGCTTGATTTTCTCATTTTACGAAAACAGTTACTTCCAAAGCATCCAAATCCCTTGTTTTTGTATTTTTTTTGCAAAAAATAGCGATTTTAATACAAAAGCAAAAAAGCTTGCCTCTTTACACACAAATTTAGATTTGACTCGTCGATCAACCACACTTACTCTTAATTCTACTAAAACATGCGAAAGAGCTGGGAAAAGTAAAATTTCCGTCTTAGAAACAAATTATTTTTACTATAAATGTATAAAAAGATCTATTACGTAAAAAAGTGCTTTCTGAGAAGCTTATTTTTTACTATTTTGACTATATAGAGGCTTTTTTCAAAAGTCAGTAGTCCCAACTGCAGGCGTTCGCCGCATCACGGCATAAGTAAAGACAGCGATTTGTGCGCAAACGCCCATCGCTGTCTTCACTATGCCTATGCGCGGCTCATTGCCCGCGTAACTCTCAATTTATTGAATCAAATCTTAGCACATAATCTTCTGCTGTATCTGCGTATAAGCCTCCGGTTCCAGATCATACCCAAGATAGGCAATTCCCTGATAAACATCCTCCGGGACATTTTCCGACGAACCCAACTTTTTACAAACAGTTTCGACCAGATCCCGCTTCGCAGAGATGACCTTCGCATCTGCTGCATAAAATTGCGTCATATCATAATCTGAAGTATTGCCGCAGGGATTGAGGCAGGTGGCACAGTCCGGCGCAATGATAAATTTCTCCGCATGTATCTTCTGTACCATTTCTTCCTCGCTGCCTGCGTCCTTCAAACACAGAAACGCTTCCCGGATCACTCTGTCGGTCTGCTCTGTTTTTCCGTTATTTGATACGGCTCCCACCAACCCGATCAGGGCACTGATGATGCTGTCTCCATGTATTTTCATACAATCTCCTTTTTCAGGCACTTACATTCAGCAAAAACATCTTATTCCAGAATCTCTCCATCAATGGAGATGGTCACTACCTGCCAGGGCAGAAACTTTCCGCTGTCCTGTATAGCCTTTTTTGCCGCCATTTCCAGGCCGCCGCAACAGGGTACTTCCATGCGCACAATGGTCACGGACTGAATATCGTTGTTCCGCAGAATCTCCGTCAGCTTCTCACTGTAGTTCACTGCATCCAGTTTCGGACAGCCGATCAAAGTGACTTTTCCGCGAATGAATTCCTTATGAAAATTTGCATAAGCATAGGCGGTACAGTCTGCCGCAATGAGCAGCTTCGCTCCGTCAAAGTAGGGTGCCTGCAACGGTGCCAGTTTGATCTGTACCGGCCAGTTACACAGCTGAGATTTGATTACGTCATTGGCATTACTGTTTTCTGTCACGGTAGCTGCATCTTCCTTCCGGTTCATCTGACGAATACGGCTTCCTGGGCATCCTCCATGTGGAATCTGCATACCCTCCCGCTGCATTTTTTCCTGTTGTTTTAACTGCTGTGCCTGTTTCACCGCCGCCTCATCATAGGCAGGTGCCTCCCGCTCTTCGAAAGTAATGGCTCCCGTCGGACACCCTGGCAGACAGTCGCCAAACCCATCACAGAAATGCTCTCTGACCAGCTTTGCCTTGCCATCAATAATATCTATCGCACCCTCATGACATGCAGACGCACAAATACCGCAGCCATTGCATTTTTCTTCATCAATATGAATGATTTTTCGGATCATATTTTCCTCCTCGGTTTTTCTATGCTCTTAGCTTGTCTCTAAATCATCATTTACTTTTCTAAACATCTGACCTTAATTATTCGTCCTATGTTTCATCACAAGATCAGTATTGCAAAATCCAGAATTTCATTATGTTGTTTTTCCAACAAAGAAATCCAAACAAACGATATTTTGCACAAACCTCAAAAGAGAACCGCATTTTTTCTACAACTCAGAAAGATACTGTCAGCTGCATCTTGAATCTCTCCTCACCGTATACTGCGTGAGGGATATCCTTGGGCATGATCAGAGTCTCGCCCTCTTCCACGTAGAATACTTCGCCGCCTACGGTGAATCTTCCCTTGCCTTCCAAAACGGTTACCATAGCATCACCGCCTGCTGCATGGGTGGAGATTTCCTCGCCCTTGTCAAAGGAAAAAATCGTCATACTCACATAGTCGTTCTGTACAAGAGTCTTGCTGACTACCTGCCCCTCCTGGTATTTCACCAGCTCCTTCAGATTTAGTTTCGTCTGTTTTTCAATATTTTTATACATCGTTATCCTTCCTTTCCTGAACTCTCCTTGACTTTCTGAGGGGATTATACTAGAATCATCCCATCAAGTATGTTGGTTTTCCAACAAAAGGAGATTTTATTATGAGCAATCCTCTTTTTCAGAACATTTTACCCGAAGATATTCCCATTATGCTGAAGCGCCTGCACGCCTATACAAAATCCTATCAAAAGGAGGAGTATATCTGGCATGCCGGCGATCCGGCGGATTTCATCGGTATTGTCGAGTCCGGTTCGATCCATGTATTACAGGACGATTACTACGGCAACCGTAATATTACTGCCTCCATCTTCGCGGGCTCCCTGTTCGGGGAGGCTTTTGTCTGTGCTGGGATTCCTCATCTTCCTGTGGATATCGTGGCTGCGGAGGATTGCACTATTATGTTTTTAAAAGGGAAAAAACTGTTGAATACCTGCGACAACGGCTGTAAGTTTCATCATACCCTGATCCGCAATCTCTTGGGGATCGTGGCACAGAACAACATGTATCTGAACCAGAAAATCAAATATACCTCTCGCAAGACCACCAGAGAAAAACTAATGGCGTACCTGACCGATCAGGCAAAAATGAAAGGTTCCAATGATTTCACCATCCCCTTTAACCGTCAGGAACTGGCGGATTATCTGGGAGTTGAAAGAAGCGCCATGTCCGCGGAACTCGGCAAGCTTACAAAGCTTGGAATCCTGCAGACACAGCGCAGTCATTTCACATTATTAAAACCTTTAGACTAATCCGGATAAAATTCCACTATGACCTTCTTCAATACAGCTGCCGATTGCTGCAGTTCTGACAGTTCCTTCTCATTTAATTCAATGGGCACCACCGTCTCTATACCGTTTTCATCCACCACAGCGGGAATGCTTAACACCACATTCTCCAGTCCGTACTCTCCCGTCATCAGACTGGATACCGGCAGAATGGACTGCTCATTACGGACAATTGCTGCACAGATCCTGCATACAGCCATAGCGATTCCGTAATAGGTTGCGTGCTTTCTCGCAATGATCTCATAGGCACTGTTTTTCACACTGTTAAATATTTTCTCCATGGATGCCTCATGGTCATAATGTCCCCGCAGTTCACAGAAATCATGGATAGGCATTCCACCGACTCTCGCCTCGCTCCAGGCTGCCAGTTCACTGTCTCCATGTTCACCGATAATAAAGGCATGAATACTTCTGCTGTCCACTCCCAGATGTTCTCCCAGTTCATACCGAAATCTGCCAGTATCCAGTACAGTTCCGGAACCGATGACACGGTTGGCCGGATAGCCGGATTCCTTCAGGGCTATATAAGTCAGAATGTCTACCGGATTAGAGACAATGAGCAGGATTCCTTCAAAGGGTCTCTTTTTGATCTCCCCAATAATGGACTTCATTATGGCACTGTTTTTCCGGATCAGATCCAGTCTCGTCTCGTCGGGCTTCTGGTTAGCACCGGCAGTGATCACAATGACTGCGGCATCCGTAATATCATCATACGAACCCGCATAGATCTTCATGGGACTGGCAAATGCCATACCATGGCTGATATCCATAGCTTCCCCTTCCGCACGATCATGATCGGCGTCGATCAATACCATTTCCGAAAAAAGCTTACTCTGCATTAGGGCAAACGCGGAAGAAGATCCCACAAATCCGCAGCCCACTATTACCACTTTTCTGCTGTTGATACTCATAATTCTAACCTCCTGTCGTCTACTTTATGATTTTTTCGAAATCAGATGCCGGATGCTTACACAGCGGACAGATAAAATCCTCGGGCAGTTCCTCGCCCACATACTCATAGCCGCAGATGGTGCAGCGCCATACGGTCTGACCGTCCGTAGTCTTCCCTGCCTCTACCGGCTTGGGCTTTACATTTTCCTGATAATACTCATAGTTTGCGGATGGCTCTTCACTTAAAACTTCCATCTCCGTCACTTCTCCGATGAACATAGTATGGGATCCCAGATCCACGGTCTGTGTAACTTTTACCGCAATGTATGCGTTAGTGCCTTCTGTGATATAGGGCACGCCGTTCCCTGCATTTTTATATGCTGTATAATCCGCAAATTTATCCACGTCTCTGCCTGACTGAAAACCAAACCGCTCATACAGCGGAAACTCTGCCGTCCTGCTGAGTACGGATACATTAAACACGCCGGTGTTTAAAAGCATATCGTGGGTATAATTTGCCTTGTTGATGCAGACGCAGATCTGATTCGGAGTGGAAGCCGCCTGGATCGCGGTATTGACGATACAGCCGTTTATCTTCTCTGCATCCCGTGTTGTTACAATATATAATCCGTAGCTTAACTTGTACATTGCCTTATGATTCATATAACTTCTCCTTTTCTCCTATGAGTTGTTTCTTTTAGTATCTCTTACATCACACAATTTATTTACTTTGTATTTCTCTTTTCATATCTCTCATGTATTTTATACCCTGATTATAACGTAATTGTAATTATCTGTCAATAATAATAGTAACGATTCTTATTTTTGAACTTAAAATAACACCGATATCAAAAAATACCGGTGTTTCTCACTTTTTATAAATATTGTACGTTCCTCTTAGTAGGTCACCACATTGTGATATACTCTGTAATACCCATCCCCGAGATCTACCAGCTGCAGCGAAATCGCAAAGTTCTCCATGCCAAGCTTTTTCAGCACCTCCGCCACATATCCCTGCTCGTAGGCTCCGGTATTATACGCCTGCTCAATGGTACTCCACAGACTCTTGGGAACCACATTGTCAAAATGCTGGTCGCCGCTCCCCAAGATGCTTAACTGTGTAATACAGTTTGCATAATAAGAGTTTAAATCCGTCACAGCGTCACTTCTGGAAGCCGGTGTGGCTGTTGTGCCGCTGTCAGAGCTTCCGGTATTACCGCCGGGATATCGCAGGGGTTCCTGTGGATTCGGATTGATGTAATCGCTCAGACTGTTTTCAGGCTGATCCGGCAGTGTTACCGAAACACTTCCATCTGTACCTATATTGCCGGGATTTCCGATTTCCTCTGCTGCCTCTGTTACAGCCTCTGCATTGTTTTCGGTTCCATACAGCATCTGTGCCAATGAACCGGTCATGTCCGGATTTAGGGCAAACGCCAGAACTCCGCCACACAATAACAGACAGAGCACCGCGATTCCTATCATGATCTTATTAATTATCTTCATTATCCTCTACCTCATCTGCACCAAGCAGTCCTTCCGCGGAGTAACGGTTCGTTGCATTCCACAGGATCCATTCTTCATAACCGGCATCATAAACTGCCTGGATCTGTTCTCTGATCTGTGTTCCGTTATAAGAAATATGCCCCGGAACCCAGGTAGCGGTAAATGCCTGCAGCCAGGGTCTCACCATTGCCCGCTCTGCCTCCGGAATCTCCTGCAGTTCTTCGACGGACCCCTGCATTGCCGCCAATACTGTCTCATAAGGATTCGCATCCGGTACTTTCAGTCCGAATACCCCGTTCGCATAATGAGAGGGATACACCATGGGACTGATGGCATCCACAGTCTGTCCCAGCGCCGCGTAATCCTGCCCTACCGTCTGCACGTCGGTCTCACTTCCGATGATAGTGCCGAAGACATCCGCCGTAACCACGCATCCCTTTTCGTGAAGTCTGTCTCCTGCATAGGCGAGAAAATCCTGTATTGCCTGCCTCTTCGGATAGGCATCCATATCCACACCGTAGTCCGCTGCATTGGCATCTGATCCCACCGGAAAACGTACATAATCGTACTGGATCTCATCGAATCCAAGGTCTGCTGCCATCTCGGCAAGTTCTGTCAGATATTCCCAGACCTCCTGCCTGTATGGATTCACCCATGCCAGGCCGTTGGCATCCGTCACCGGCTTGCCATCCGGTTTTGTCAGTGCCAGTTCCGGTCTCGCCGCTGCCAGAATGGGATCCTTGAAACATACGATCCTCGCAATGGTATAAATATTATGATCCTTCAGTTCCTGCATCAAAGCCTGAATATCCCGGATGTAGCGCACTCCTGCCTGCATTTCGGATATCTGATCCAGTACGGGAATGTTCTCTGTAATCTCCTCATTCGCCAGCCGGAACGTCACATTTCCTTCATCGTTTTTCACATCAATGACCATAGCATTCAGTTCCGTCTCATCCACCAGTCCAATCAGATCTGCCATTCCGGCGCTGCCGGCCTTGGGACCGGTGACATAGATGCCTTTCACTTTCGTCCGGTCCACCATGCGGTCCGCAGTAGTCATTTCCTGCTGGGGCACCGGGGAAGGCTCCGGGGGCACCTTATTCGTCTCCTCCGCAGTTTCCTGGGCTGTGGCATCTCCGCCCGTGACATCCGATGCTGTTTCCACGTCAGTGGTCATCTCAACAGGATCCACCGTTGCCGCAGCTTCTATTCCACCACTCCCTATTCCATTCCCTGTTAACTCTATCTCATTGTATGTTCCGCAGCCGCTCATGCTAAATATCAGCATAAGTCCCACCGCCAGAAGCCTCTTCCCCAGACTCTTGTTTCGTATCATCAGTATTCTCCCTGCATACCACCGATTGGTCATATTTTCTTCGGCTCTTTTTACCGCCGGAATACTGTTATCAGATTTTTCCCATGGTCTGCTCTTCCTCCGGATAGGTCAGTCCCCACTGTTTTCGGATCTCTGTCATCATATGCATGACATCTTCCGTATAATTTAGCTTCATGACCTCCGGTTGTCCGACAATAGCCCGCTCCATATCCTCTACCTCATAGACCAGGGCATCCGCTGTGGCACCTGCCCGAAGCTCCTCGGTATGACCGTCCTCCGTGTAGGTGATCACTGCCTTCTGCCCTCTGGGGTATTCATACATCTCCACATAAGCCTTGTCAAAAGAGAGCATGCCACGCTTGGGCTGCTTGGCGTGCAGAGATAATGTCACTGTCGCCATCTCCTGCTTGGAATTCATTAATAGGATCCCCGCCTGTTCATCCACTCCCGTCGATGCAAGTTTCACCTGGGAAGCAATCTGATCCGGACAGGAACTTAAGAACATTCTTACAAAAGAGAGCGCATATACTCCGATATCCAATAATGCACCGCCCGCCAGGTTCCGGTTGAAGAACCGGTTCTTCATATCATATTCCTTATAGCTTCCAAAGTTCATCTGTATCACGCGAAGTTCTCCGAGGTCACCCGCCTCCACTCGTTTTAACAGTTCCTTATAGATTGGCATATGGTAGATTGTCATAGCTTCCGCCAGAACCACGCCGTGCTCCTTCGCCAGCTGTATGGCTTCTTCCAGTTCTTCGGAGTTTAACGTAATGGATTTCTCGCACAACACATGCTTACCTGCTGCCAGAGCTTTTCGTAAAAATTGAATATGCGTATTATGAGGCGTAGAGATATAGATGATATCCACTGCCGGATCCTCACAGACCTCCTCAAAACTTGTAAATACATTCTGCACACCGTATTTCTCCGCAAAAGCTACTGCTTTCTCCTGCGTACGGTTCACGACACCATACAGCTTCTGTCCTCTTTTTTCCATTGCGTGTGCCAATTCATTGGCTATGACACCGCAGCCTGCACTCACCCAGTTTGCCATCTATTCTCTACCTTCCTTTCCACGTTTTTTATTCTCATACATCTTCGTATCTGCTTCATGGACGATCTTGCGGATATCCACGCCGCAGCCCTCCGCCCAGCCTACGGCACTGGAGATTGGGATGTCTCCCTGCCCATCTTTTTCCATGAGATCGGCTTTTACAGTCTCTATCATGGACTCTATCTCGGTTTCTACCGGATTCTCGATAACCATAACAAACTCATCCCCGCCCACACGATAAACCTTACGTCGGTCCGTAGACAATTCATACAGTACGGAGGATAATGTCTGAATCAGAACATCCCCGGCAGCGTGACCGTATTTATCATTGACATATTTTAAATTATTCACATCCCAGAAAATAGCCGCCAGTCTGTGTACTTCCGGATAATAAGTCTCGATCATTTCCTCATATTTGTTCTTATTGTACACATGCGTTCCCAGGTCGGTCTCTTTGCGATAAGTCAGATCAGCGATTCTTTGCGCATCTTCATGGCTGCTGATACTGATATAGCGCAGGATGGCAGTGAACATCAGAAGGATCACCGCACGGGGCAGTGCGCCATAGAACAGGATCACGAACACCGGATCCGGTTCAATACCAAACTGCATTGTCCCTGCTGCCCACTGTTCCAGATACCAGTCTCTGGTGTGATTACTTCCCAGAAGCACGTTCAGATCACAGATTCCATGGTAGAATCCTGCCACCATGCTGATGGTCATGGTCACATCGTTCACTGCATAAGTGATCCAAAGCGTCTGTTTCTCCCGATACTGCACTGCCAAAAGTAAAGGCAATACATAAATAAGCACCGCATGGAAAGACAAAAAGGCGGCAAAGATCGCAGAGATCACACAGATCAGTGTCAAAAGCACATATTTTACCCAGTGCTTCGACAGATCTACTTTTTTGTAAATGTACAAAACAGGAATTCCCATGACCATGGACAATCCCACCGCCATGGTAAAGATTCCGGCATCCACAATAAAAATACGCGTAAGCGTCAGCAGCCAAAGTACCAGCATGGTCACAACGATCCAGAAATATCCCTTCAATGTACTTAAATTCGAGTTAATCTCCTGCTGATGTAATTCCTGATTATATTGTTCCTGATAATTTTCCATCATAATACCCTGTTTCTCTACCATTTATGATTCCTGTGCATGAACGCATGCCAATTATAGTATAACATATTCCGCACTTTTTTACATTTATTATTTTCCTACACCAAAAAACCCCATGATTCTTACGAACCATGGGGTTTTCTTATATTGTAATACCTTCTCTAATATTTCAATATAGTCGGATCCTACTTATCAGCGATAGCAGCCTGTGCAGCAGCCAGTCTTGCGATAGGTACACGGAAAGGTGAGCAGGATACATAATCCAGACCGATCTTGTGGCAGAACTCTACGGAAGAAGGATCTCCGCCGTGCTCACCACAGATACCAACGTGCAGCTTAGGATTTACAGGCTTACCAAGCTTGATAGCCATCTCCATCAGCTTGCCGACACCAGTCTGATCCAGCTTAGCGAACGGATCATTCTCGAAGATCTTGGTGTCATAGTAAGCGTTCAGGAACTTACCTGCATCATCACGGGAGAAGCCGAAGGTCATCTGGGTCAGGTCGTTGGTACCGAAGCAGAAGAAATCAGCTTCCTTAGCGATCTCATCTGCAGTCAGAGCTGCTCTGGGGATCTCGATCATGGTACCTACTTCGTACTTCATGTCTACACCGGCAGCTGCGATCTCAGCATCAGCGGTCTCTACAACTACCTTCTTAACGAACTTAAGCTCTTTCACTTCACATACCAGAGGGATCATGATCTCGGGCTCTACATTCCAGTCGGGATGTGCCTTCTTAACCTCGATTGCCGCACGGATAACAGCCTTGGTCTGCATTCTTGCGATTTCAGGATAAGTAACAGCCAGACGGCATCCTCTGTGACCCATCATAGGGTTGAACTCATGCAGGGAAGCGATGATGGTCTTGATGGTCTCTACGCTCTTGCCCTGTGCCTTAGCCAGCTTCTCAATGTCAGCTTCCTCGGTAGGAACGAACTCATGCAGAGGCGGATCCAGGAAACGGATGGTAACAGGGTTGCCTTCCAGAGCCTCGTACAGCTGCTTGAAGTCGTTCTGCTGATAAGGCAGGATCTTATCCAGTGCTGCTTCTCTCTCCTCTACTGTATCGGAACAGATCATCTCACGGAATGCTGCGATTCTGTCCTCTTCGAAGAACATATGCTCAGTACGGCACAGACCGATTCCTTCAGCGCCCAGCTCGCGAGCCTTCTTAGCATCTGCGGGAGTATCTGCATTGGTACGAACTTTTAACTTACGATATTTGTCAGCCCAAGCCATAACACGACCGAACTCACCTGCGATGGTAGCGTCAACAGTCTTGATCTCGCCATCATAGATGTTACCGGTAGTACCATCGATGGACAGCCAGTCACCTTCATGGAAGGTCTTGCCAGCCAGAGTGAACTGCTTGTTCTCCTCATCCATAGCGATGTCGCCACAACCGGATACACAGCAGGTACCCATACCACGAGCAACTACTGCTGCGTGAGAGGTCATACCACCACGAACGGTCAGGATACCCTGGGAAGCCTTCATACCAGTGATATCTTCGGGAGAGGTCTCCAGACGAACCAGAACAACTCTCTCTCCTCTTGCATGCCATTCTTCTGCATCTTCTGCGGTGAATACGATCTTACCACATGCAGCTCCGGGAGAAGCACCAAGACCCTTGCCGATAGGAGTTGCAGCTTTCAGAGCAGCGGTATCGAACTGAGGATGTAACAGAGTATCCAGGTTACGAGGATCGATCATTGCAACTGCCTCTTCCTCGGTTCTCATGCCCTCATCTACCAGATCACAAGCGATCTTCAGAGCTGCCTGAGCGGTTCTCTTACCGTTTCTGGTCTGTAACATGTACAGCTTACCATGCTCAACGGTGAACTCCATATCCTGCATATCTCTGTAGTGATCTTCCAGAGTCTTACATACTTCCTGGAACTGAGCAAATGCCTCAGGGAATTTGTCAGCCATCTCAGCGATCTTCATAGGTGTACGAACACCTGCTACTACGTCCTCGCCCTGTGCGTTGGTCAGGAACTCACCGAACAGTCCCTTAGCGCCGGTAGCCGGATCTCTGGTAAATGCAACACCGGTACCACAGTCATCACCCATGTTACCGAATGCCATAGACTGAACGTTAACAGCAGTACCCCAGGAATAAGGGATATCGTTGTCACGACGATAAACGTTTGCACGAGGGTTGTCCCAGGAACGGAATACAGCCTTGATAGCGCCCATCAGCTGTTCCTTAGGATCATCAGGGAAGTCTACACCGATCTTAGCCTTGTACTCAGCCTTGAACTGACCAGCCAGTTCCTTCAGATCGTCAGCGGTAAGCTCAACGTCCTGCTTAACACCCTTCTTCTCTTTCATTGCATCGATCAGCTGCTCGAAGTACTTCTTACCTACTTCCATAACAACGTCGGAATACATCTGAATAAATCTTCTATAGCAGTCCCAAGCCCAACGGGGGTTGCCGGACTTCTCAGCGATTACGTTAACAACGGTCTCATTCAGACCAAGGTTCAGGATGGTATCCATCATACCGGGCATGGATGCTCTTGCGCCGGAACGAACGGATACTAACAGAGGATTCTCGTGGTCGCCGAACTTTTTACCGGTGATCTCTTCCATCTTAGTAATGTACTCGTTGATCTGACCCTGGATCTCTTCATTGATCTCGCGTCCATCTTCATAATACTGTGTACATGCCTCTGTTGTAATGGTGAAGCCCTGAGGAACCGGCAGACCAATGTTGGTCATCTCAGCCAGGTTCGCACCTTTACCACCAAGCAGTTCGCGCATGTTTGCATTACCTTCGGTAAACAAATATACCCATTTCTTCATACTTCTTTGTCTCCCTTTTTATAATATTTTTGACAAAACTTTGTAACCCAAACCACTACCGGAGCATTTCAGCTTCGGTTTTTAGTACTTTGATATTGTAACAATCTGCCAAAGGAATATCAAGACGAAATTGATAATTTTTTGACAGAGTACTTATTTTCGTGCATAATGTTAAATTTTTGTATTATACTTTTGTTTGTTTTGTCTAGTACTTTAGTATTATGTAACCGCTTACATTTGTTCAACTTTCTTTACATGGTTTTTACGCAGGTAAAAACATATTTTTGAGTCTTTATTTTGTTTTCATCATCGCCTCTTACACTGCCGGGGATCAGATATGGATCTATTAAGAAAATAATTTTCACAAACAAAAAGAGCAGACTCCTTTGTATAGAATCTGCTCCTTTCGTTATTTCATTATTTTTATAAATGAATTTATTCCAACATACCGTCCTTGATCACGTTGTGGTCACGCAGCAGTTTTTCCACTACGGTACCCTTCACTACGCGAAGCAGCGGCTTCTTCAGGGCATTCAAAGGTCCGGGCAGTTCGATCTCCAGCGGAGACATGCCATCCATCAGCTTCACGCTACTGTCCAGAAGCTCTCTGATATCATAGACGCTGCCCCATACCTCAGGCACACCTCTATCCACACCTAACAGTCCATAGACAGCCTCCATAGCAGTTCTCACGGAATACTCTGTGGTGAATACAGTGTCTCTCGGGGTCTCTGCGAACTGTCCTAAGAAAGCGAAGTTCACGCAGCCATCGGGGATGACATCGGGACGGTCACCCTTGGTTCTGGGCATGAAGAATGCAGTGATATAAGGCATCATGGTAGGTACGCAGACTGCGCTGTGCTCTGCCAGATCCTCAATATCTTCTACTGGCACACCTAAGTGATACAGCCACTCTTCGGTGATCTCCTTACCGGTACAATCCTTCATGGGTTTCTTAATATAATCGCCGGGTACATCGGTGAACAGGCCGTATACCCATACACATACCTGATTCTTGTCCTGTTCCTTAAACTGTCCCTGACGGTTGATAGTCCAGCTCATGAGCCACTTGGAATCCTGACAGCTTACGATACCGCCGGTTACGACCTTACCGCTTCTGGGATCGCGCTTACAGATATTAGTGATATAAGGAATGATCTTGTCATCCAGTGTGGTCACGGTAGCGGATTCCCAGTTCGTCTTAGAGATATCGGAACAAAACTTCTCAGGATGTCCAAAGGAAGGATCCTGTTTTGCGATATTTTTCCACAGGCTCCATACGCCGCTGGTACGAACCTCTGCATCCCCGTTAGGTGCATGATTCTGGTCACCGTAGATGGTACCTTCGGTACAGCTTCCGTTGGTAACGAATACCAGGTCGTTCTCGGTGAGTACAATGCCCTTCTCTACACCTTTTACCTTGCACTCGATAGCTTTTGCCACCTTTTTGCCGTCATTGATATCAAAAATAACATTTGTCACTTCGGTGTTGAACTGGAAGTCCACACCTGCTGCCTCCAGATACTTCTTCATGGGAAGGATCAGAGACTCGTACTGGTTGTACTTGGTGAATTTCAGGGCACTGAAGTCAGGCAGTCCGGAAATATGATGGATGAATCTCTGGAAGTAAAGCTTCATTTCCAGTGCGCTGTGCCAGTTCTCGAAAGCGAACATGGTTCTCCAGTATAACCAGAAGGTGGAATTAAATACTTCATCATCGAAAACATCTTCGATGGTCTTGTCATACAGATCCTCGTCCTTTGTCATGAACAGCTTCATGATCTCCATGCAGCCCTTCTGGCTTAGGTTGAATTTGCCATCGGTATGGGCATCCTGTCCGCAATCCTTCGTTGCACGGCACAAAGAGTAGTTGGGATCTTCCTTGTTCAGCCAGTAGTACTCATCCAGTACGCTGGCTCCGGGTACTTCCAGAGAGGGGATGCTACGGAACAGATCCCACAGACATTCAAAATGATTCTCCATCTCACGTCCGCCACGCATGATGTAGCCTCTGGTAGGATCAAAAATACCGTCACAGGCACCGCCTGCGATATCCATTGCCTCTAAGATGTGGATGTGGGAACCTGGCATCTGTCCGTCACGTACCAGAAAGCACGCTGCTGCCAAAGATGCCAGTCCGCTACCTACGATGTAAGCATTCTTCTCATCCACTCCTGCTGGCTTCTTAGGTCTTGCGAAGGCCTCGTAGTTACCGTTGGAATAATAGATGCCTTTGCTGTTCTTGTCGTATCTTCCAAGCTCGGTGTTGCGGTAGTCTTTCTTGGCTGCCTTGACGGCTGCCTTTCTCTCCTCTTTTTTCACCTCTGCCTTATGTCCTTTGGTTACTGCTGCCACTGCGCCTGCACCTACGGCCAGTGCTGCCAGGCCCAGTCCAATATTATTCTTTTTTGCCATAATGATTACCACCTTTCTTTGATGACTCTCAAATGTTTTTCTGTTTACAAGTAGTATCTTACTTCTTTTTTATAAGAAAACCAATTTACAAAAGAGGGCAAATGATAAAGTTTTTATCATCCTGCCCTTTTTGTAAAGTACTTATACTATTTCAGTACTATTTCAGAATTTCTTTTCCGTGTGCTCAAAATTTTCGATGGATCGGCTGATGTTTCCATAAAGAGTGATTGCCAGTTCTTCAACGATCTTATGATAATCATCCTTCATTCCCCGGTCGATCCAGTCTAACATCACACCCACAAAACCGTATTTGTAAAATCCGGCAATGAATTCCTTGTGTTCCTCCGCCAACTGCATACCGGCGCATTTTTCTTCCACCACGTCCGCAATGAGCTGGTAGGTCAGCTTGTTTAAGTAGCTTTCGATCTTCTGGCGATCCACGCAGCGGTAGATATTCATAATGAAAGGTTTGTTCTCCTGCACTGCCTCGAAAATCTGACTGAAGCCTTCCTGCCAGTTCTCATAGGTCTTCTTCCCCTGCAGTGCCTTCGTGCCGTCCTCCACACATATCCACTCTACAAGATCGTAAATATCTTTGAAATGATAATAAAAAGCCATACGGCTGATACCGCAGTCCTCGGCGAGATCATTGATGGTGATCTTGTCCAGAGGCTTCGTGAGAAGCTCTTTTTTTAAAGCTGCTTCCAGTGCCAGTTTTGTTATATTGGCCATAGCCCATCCTCCACTGTTTTTATGTATTAGCTTCACAAGATATTCATTCGCTAAGGTTGTCGTTCGTCAATCATGTAAACATGTTGACTTCCTTACACTCATTATATTGTACGACAATAGACTCAAAATAGGCAAATTAACTTTTTATTAAAAAACTCTTGCTTTTTGTAAAATTCCATGGTATCATCTTATTTGCGTTTCGGGGTGTGGCTCAGCTTGGTTAGAGCGCCGTCTTAGGGAGGCGGAGGTCGCGAGTTCGAATCCCGCCACTCCGATTCATTAAAAAGTCCTTGATTTTCAAGGACTTTTTTTGTGTTACATTTCATGTTGCAATCCGGTATTCACTTTTTGTAACGCTTCCGGCATAGCTCCTTTACATGGAAAGACATGTCATGAATGTTCTTTCACATACTGCAAAAATTCCGGTGTCTTTGACCAGTATTTTACACCCCAGTTTTCAAAATTCCATTCTTCCATGTAATCATTGCACTCGAAATCCACATAATATATTTCTTCGTTATGTACAACAAAATTCGTTGGAAAATAATCAATATTTGTATTGGCAGCATATAACAGCTCACACATTCTATGCAATTGCTCAATATAGTCAGTTTTCATCTTGTCTTCTAAAACCAGCTGATAGATTGTGTCACCGTCAATAAACTCCTTCAAAATGCGTTCATTTTCCACATCTGTTTCAAGCATGACCGGCATTTTTATTCCGATTTCTTTCAATTTCCTGTAATCCCTGATCTCTGCCTCAAGCTTGTTTCCGAACTGATAATAATCACAAGGTTCATGATGTATCTGCTTCAAAACATACCTGTTATTTCCGTACTCTGCTAAGTAAGAATATCCACCCTTCCCCTTTCCCAGCAATTTAATTATCGTATAGCTTTTCCCATTTACGGTCATTTCTTTATTCATGTGTTTTCTCTTCTGTTCTATACCTCATTGATTACGGATTTTTAATATTCTGGTTTCATATTACAATAGAAATAGAGTTTTCACAAAGGTTAAACGCGTAACCCCCACAAAATTTTTAGTAATGACAATTACAAAAAATTCCGCAAACCTTTCCCGGCTTGCGGAACCTTCCAAACATATTATAATTTTTCCACGCACCGGATCAGTGCATCCACATTTTCTTTCTTCGTGGCCCAGCCGGTACAGAATCGCACGCAACTGTGTGCGGCATCGATCCGCTGGTCATAGCTGTACTCGAACTGTTCTGAAATCTTTGCCAGGTGTGCATCCGGTACAATAACGAAGATCTGGTTCGTCCGGTTGGGTGCCAGATAAGTGTAACCCTTCGCGGTAAATGCCCCTCTCAGCTTCTCCGCCATGGCAATGGCATGGGCAGAGATCTCCTGATAGAGACCATCTGTGAAAAGAGCGTCAAACTGCAGTCCCAGCAGTCTTCCCTTGGCAAGCATGCCACCGTTCTGCTTGATGAGATATCGGAAATCCTGTGCAAGCTCCGGGTTTTTGATCACTACTGCTTCTCCAAACAATGCGCCGACCTTGGTTCCACCAATGTAAAAGACATCGCAAAGCGCCGCGATATCCGGCAATGTCAGATCGTTGTCCGGTGCTGCCAGTCCGTAGCCCAGTCTGGCGCCATCTAAGAACAGATACAGTCCGTATTTGTGACAGGTCTCGGACAAAGCGGTCAGTTCTGCTTTACTATAAATGGTTCCAACCTCTGTGGGATTGGAAATGTACACCATTTTCGGCTGTACCATGTGCTCAAAGCTGTCGTTGTGAATATGGGCTTCGTAAGCCTCTGCTACCTGCGCTGCCGTGATCTTGCCGTCAGGACTTGGCAGTCCCAGTACCTTATGTCCGCAGGCTTCCACCGCACCGGTCTCATGGACATTGATATGTCCCGTGACAGCGCAGAGCACACCCTGGTGCTTGCGAAGTGCCGCATTGATCACTGTGACATTGGTCTGGGTCCCACCTACCAGGAAATGGACTGCCAGGCTGTCATCCCCACATGCCTTACGGATCTTCTCGCGCGCCTCTTCACAGTATTTATCCTCGCTGTAGCCCGGTGTCTGCTCCATGTTGGTCTGCACCAGGCGCTCTAACACCTTTGGATGCGCTCCCTCATTATAGTCACACTGGAATAAAATCTTATCGCTCATTTTTGAATAACATTCCCGCCGTTTCTAGCTTCCGGCGGATTCCTTTCTATTGTAATTTACGCTGTCGCAAAGTTGTCTTACGTATCAGTCTTTCGTCTCCAATACCTTGACCAGATACTCCCACACTCTCTTCGTGGAAGAAATGCTTAAGGTCTCCTCTGTCGTATGAATGTCCTTCATATCCGGTCCCATGGATACACAGTCAAGGTCTGAGATTTTGCTGCCTAACAGTCCGCACTCCAATCCTGCATGGATAGCCTCCACCCTGGGCTCATTGCCGTACATTTCCGCATACAGTTTCACCATTTTTTCCCGCAGTGGAGAATGGACGCGGTACTTCCAACCGGGATAATCTCCGGTCACCACGTAATCGCCGCCTGTCAGTTCCACCAGTGCAGAAAGCTTTGCGATCAGGTTATCCTTCTCACTTTCCACGCTGCTTCTGACAGAATACTCTGCCCGCAAAACTTCCTCATCTGCTTTCAGTATACCCAGATTCAGAGAAGTCTGTACCAGCCCCGGCATATCTGCGCTCATCGCCTGTACACCGTTGGGAGTCGCCTGCAAAAAGGCTGCCACTCTTTTTGTTTCTTCCGGTGCGGCACAGGTGATTGTCTCTGCAGTGTCTGCTAACCTTTTTGCGGTTACCTTTACGTCCGGATCCTTGGTAGCAAGCTCGTCAGCCAGTTCTGCTGCCAAAGCTGCTACCTGCTGCTCTAAGCTTGCCGCATCTTTTTCCTCCACTACGACTACTGCTTTCGTCTGTCTGGGAATGGCATTGTCTGCCAGTCCTCCGTCCACAGATACCAGTCCTACGGGCATTTTCTCAGACAGCTTCCACAGAAGTCTTCCCAAAATACAGTTGGAATTGCCTCTTTCCTTATGGATCTCTCCGCCGGAATGTCCCCCTAAGAGACCTGAGACTTCCAGTTCATAGCACACGCCCGTAAGCTCCTGTTTTTTCATCGGAAAACGGCAGTTCACTCTGGCACCGCCGGCACAGCTGGTCAGGAAAATGCCTTCATCCTCGGAATCCAGATTGATCATGCGATGTCCCTGTAACATGGACAGGTCGATCTCTCTGGCTCCGTCCATACCGACTTCCTCATCCACCGTAATGATGACTTCCAGACGGGGATGCCTGATGTCCTCAGAATCCAATAATGCCAGTGCATAAGCCACAGCGATACCATCATCGCCGCCGAGGCTGGTGCCCTCCGCATAGACGCTGTCTCCGTCGATCCCTACCTTTAACCCTTCCGTCTTCATATCCATGGTGCAATCCGGTGTCTGCACCGCAACCATGTCCATATGTCCCTGCAGGATCACTACCGGTTCATTCTCATATCCGGGAGTTGCCTCCTTGACCATAATGACATTTTTCATAGCATCCTGTATATAGAAAAGCTTATGTGCTTTCGCAAAGTCCACCAGGAAATTGCTGATCTGCTCCACATTGCCGGAGCCGTGAGGGATCTTCGTGATCTCTTCAAAATAGTAAAATACTTTCTTCGGTTCTAAGTTCGATAAAACACCCATTTTCATTTCCTCATTTCTGCGCTTTTATAGAGAACAAAGTGCACTTTCAGTATAAGTATTTGCCATTTTTCTGTCAAGAAAACAATCCGGAGGCTTCCTTGGAGAACAGGCCTGCCTGTTCTCTGCTCATATGGTTACTTCGCCATATAAAATTGCTTATCTGCCTGAATGCAAGCATTCGCAGAACGCAGTTTGCATGGCTCTGAATAGTTACGCATAATGATATTTTTTTCTCTTGGCGATCAGGAATCCTATTGTCACAAACAGCGCCAGGAACTCTGCCAGTACGATGGACAGCCATACACCGGTAATGCCGATCAGTTTCGGCAGGATCAGCACGATGACGATCTGGAACACGAAAGTACGCAGAAAGGAGATTGCTGCGGATACGGCTCCGTTGTTCAGGGCTGTGAAGAAGGAGGACCCCCACACGTTCATACCGCGGACCATGAAAGCAATGGCATAGATCCGAAATCCCCAGGTGGTCATTTCCAATAACTCCTGATCGTAGTTTGCGAAGATTTTTACTAACGGTCCGGCCAGGATCTGAGAAGCGGTCAGCAGAATCACACCACAAGCTGAGATAATGACCAGACTTTTCCGGCAAAGATTTTTCAGTTCCGCATGATTGCCCGCACCGTAATGGAAGCTGACGATAGGAGCAGATCCCAGGGAATATCCCAGATACAAGGTCATAAAAATAATATCCACGTACATGATGATGCCGTAAGCCGCCACACCATTCTCGCCTGCTGCTTCCATCAACTGGAAGTTATAGAGAATGCTAACGATAGAGGTAGAGATATTTGTCACCAGCTCAGAAGATCCGTTGGTCACAGTCTGCCAGATGACTTTTCCATGCCACTTTGCCTTCCCCAGCTGCAATAAGCTGCCGTTCTCTCTGGAAAAATAGATTACAGGGATGATTCCGCCGACGAGCTGTCCCGCTGCGGTAGCCAGTGCTGCTCCCACCAGTCCCAAAGGAAATGCCACGATCAACACATAGTCTAACACCGCATTGGTCAGTCCTGCGATCACATTTACCTTTAAACTCAAAGTCGGCTTCTCCGCTGCGATAAAAAAGCTCTGGAACAAATACTGCATAACAAATGCCGGAGAGGACAAAAACAAGATTCTGGAATAGCGCACGCAGTCCGCTTCCAGTTCCCCGTCAGCCCCCAGCGCCAGTGCGATCTGCGGTGCCAGTGCAAAACAGATGCATCCCACCACGATTGACACCGCCAGTGTCACATATACGATCAGCGAAAAATATTCGTTAGCCAGTTCCTTTCTCCCTTCTCCCAACGTCATGGAGACCACGGCGCTTCCTCCGGTACCTGCCATGAATCCAAGAGTTCCCACACCCATCAGCACCGGCATCACCAGATTCAGGGCGGCGAAAGGCGTCTTTCCCACATAGTTGGATACAAAAAAGCCATCGACGATACTGTACACCGAAGTACATAACAACATTAAAATGGACGGTGCCACAAAACGCAGCAGTCGATTATAACTAAAATGATCAGATAACTGTATTTTCATAATAATCCTCATGTCTTTCCATAGCCTGCAAGTTTTCCGGCTCTTTTGTGCCATATGCTTTCGTAATATTGTGCAGACATAAATTTATATATTCATCAGAGGTCATGCGACTACATGGGCTCCGCTCCCTCTGTCAGTTTCGTTATTTCTTTCTTGAATAATTCCGTATGCTTTTTCATGGTCTGCAGGAACACTTCCGCCTCCTGCTCTCCCAAAGCCGCCAGTGCCCGGCGCTCCGCATCCATCAGCGGAACCACGATCCTCTCCGCAGTCTCTTTCCCCTTCTCTGTGAGATATATCCTCTTATTCTTGCGGTTGTCTTCCTCCGCCCGCAAGGTAAGCAGACCTTCCTCCGTCATATTTTTCAGTGCGGAATTCACTGTCTGAGGCGTGTAGAACCAATAGCCGCAGATCTCCCTCTGGGTAAAAGCCTCTTCTTCCCGCTCCCGGATGCAATACAGGATCCAGAAAGCCGTCTCCGACAGATTACAGTTTTTTGCATAGACCCGGTACAGGTCATCCATCTCTTTGATCAGCTGATTGTACAATGTGATCTGTGCAAAAGATTTTCTGCTTTCCTCTTCCATATCGCTTTCCTCCTGTAACTGCATCGTTGCATCTGTTTGTTTTTATCCTGAATCGGACTAACAGTATTATAGTCCGAAATCGGATTATTGTAAACCATAAAAAATACGCAAAACTGACACTTCCCATTGTGTCCTTTTGCGTATCGTTATATAATAACCTTGGCATCAGTTCCGGGAGGAGTGCGGTTCGTCCGTATCGCCAGTGTCTAGGTTCACCTTATTGAATATCCCGTAGAACACTCGGCGGCTGATGCTATTCTGAAATATTCTGTCTTTTCAAAGTATAGTTTTATTTTCCCCCAACACACTACTATTACCTCGTTCTTTTTGTATGTAATATTACGTATTATTTATTGACATACGTAATATTACGTACTAAAATGAATTTGAGGTAGGAAAGGAGATACAAAAGATGCCTATGACCTCACAGGAGATGATCAAACTCCTATTAAAAAACGGTTTTGCTATTATCAGCCAGAACGGCTCCCATGTAAAGCTGAAGAACACCGATACTCATAAAACCGTTATTGTTCCTTACCATTGCAAAGACATAAAAAAAGGTCTGGAACAGGCAATTCTGAAACAAGCTGGCTTAAAATAACAAATATCAACAAGGAGAACCAAAATGAAAAAACTTTTTTATCCGGCACTTTTTCATAAAGCAGAAGAAGGAGGCTTTTGGATCACCTTCCCGGATTTCCCCGAATGTATGACACAGGGGGAAAATATGCAGGATGCCTACGAAATGGCATGGGATGCACTTGGTCTTGCCGTAGTCTCCCGTATAGAGAACAGAGAAGCTCTTCCTCCGGTCACAGAACCTTACGCTATTACTTTAGATCCTGATACCTTCTGTGTGGTTGTTCCCTTTGACCTCATATCCTACCAGAAAAAACATAACTCCAAAGCAGTCAAAAAAACTCTTTCCATTCCGGAATGGCTGAATGAAGCTGCTACAGATAGGAATGTTAATTTTTCACAGGTATTGCAGGATGCTCTTCTTCAAAAATTGAACCAATAAAACATGTTGCATTCCGTGTTGCATTTTGCAAACTATTACGTCAAAATACTAAAAATCAAAATGCGCAAAGACCCATTTCTACAGGTTTTTGCGCATTTTCTATAAATATAAAAGCAGATAACGGGAATCGAACCCGCCTTTCCAGCTTGGGAAGCTAGCGTTCTACCGATGAACCATATCTGCAAAAGGAACATAAAATATTATACTCCATGTTCCTTTATTTTGCCAGTCCTAATTTTTACTATTTTTATCATTTTACTTATCCAGCACTCCCAACCACTTCAGAGCGTTCCAGATGCCGTCTTTATCTACATCCGTGGTGATATAATCTGCCGCTTCCAGCACCTGTTTACTGGAATTGCCCATGGCAATGCTGGTGTGGGCATACTTTAACATCGGCAGGTCGTTATTGCTATCCCCGATCGCCACTGTATCTTCCATCGGAATATTCAGATATTCTGTAATATAACGGATCGCAGTTGCCTTGGAATAGCCTTTGGGAACAATCTCGTAAAACCCTTGTTCTCTGTCGATGAAATCCAGTATTTCCGACAGATCATGCTTCATTCCGACCATTCCCGCCGGAGTCTCTGCATAAGCATATAATTTATCATAGTTGCCCGGTGCATTGGCATAGCGATCGTATTTTCGATATTCAATCTCACGTGCCATATGGCGGAAAGTCTCGGTAAATACTTCTTCTCCTCTGGGAGCATAGTCTTCCCTGCTGCCTTCCAAGACAGCATCCACATGATATTTTTTCATAACTGCCAGAATTGCCTTAGACTCCTCCATGGAAAATGTCTTGTGCATCAGCTGTTTTCCATGATATTGAATCTCCGTTCCGCAACCCAATAACAATCCGTCGAATTCCACCTGTCCGGTAAGATTTTCCCCTACCAGCCGTTTCGTACGCCCGGTGTTGATCATGCAGATATGACCGTTGGCTCTGGCGATGCGGATGGCTTCCTTCGTGCTCTCCGACATCAGTTCACTTCCTCCGCATATTAAGGTTCCGTCAATATCAAAAAATATTATCTTCATCTCAGATTCTTAAGCTCCTCTACCAGATCCAGATCGGATTTTTGTACCTTCAGATTCGTGGACACGGGCTCTTCACCGGGTCTTGTGATCGTGATCTCGATAATGGTTCCTTCCGTGATCGCTCCACCCATAAAAAATCTGCTTACAAACGCTGCAAATTTGGGATGATTGCTCTCGAAGGTATTCTTCGCATTCATCAGTTTCATCATCATTCCGGGATTTATCATAGTAGTCTCCTTCCAAACTATTAACTATTCTGTCGCCCTATAACTATCACATAATATCCTTACGAATGCAAGCATTCGACGAATATTCCGTGATAGTTCCATGGCTCTGAATAGTTACAAAAAAGAAAGGCTGTCCGCACCATCCGAAGATAATGTGTCCAGCCTTAACAGTTGCTATTATTTACGCGATCTTGGACTTAGCCAGCTCTGCAAGGGTCTTGAAACCTTCTGCATCGTTAACTGCCAGGTCTGCCAGCATCTTTCTGTTCATATCAACGCCTGCAAGCTTCAGACCGTACATGAACTTGCTGTAAGATAAACCGTTCATTCTGGCTGCTGCATTGATACGAGCGATCCACAGCTGTCTGAACTGACGCTTTCTCTCTTTTCTACCTGCATAAGAGCTGGTCAGAGCTCTCATAACAGACTGCTTTGCTACTCTATACTGCTTGCTTCTTGCGCCTCTGTAGCCCTTTGCAAGCTTTAATACTCTATTGTGCTTCTTTTTGGCATTTAAGCCACCTTTAATTCTTGCCATGTCTTATTTCCTCCTCGCCTGAATTATAAATAAGGTAAAATCTTCTTCATATTCTTAACATTAGTTGCATCCGTAATTGCAGGCTTTCTCAGATTACGTTTTCTCTTGGTAGACTTCTTGGTTAAGATATGGCTCTTGTAAGCTTTAGATCTCTTTAACTTACCGGTTCCTGTTGCTTTAAAGCGCTTAGCTGCTGCTCTGCTTGTCTTCATTTTGGGCATAACGAGTTCCTCCTAAACTTTACTTAATCTATCGTGTCGGAATCCGACACTTTTTAACTGTACGAATTAACGCTTCTCAGTTAAAAACATTGTCATGCTTCTGCCTTCTACCTTGGGAGCTTTTTCCACTACCGCAATATCGGACAGGCTCTGTGCGATATCATCTAAGATATGCTTGCTGTTGTTCATGTGTGCCATCTCTCTGCCGCGGAATCTCAAGGTGATCTTCACTCTGTCTCCCTTGGTCAGGAACTTTCTGGCTGCACCGATCTTAGTGTTCAGATCGTTGGTATCGATGTTGGGGGAAAGTCTGATCTCCTTGATATCGATGACCTTCTGCTTCTTCTTTGCTTCCTTCTCTTTTCTCACCTGCTCGTATTTGTACTTACCGTAATCCACGATCTTACAAACAGGAGGCTTTGCCGTAGGAGCAATCTTCACCAGGTCGAGTCCGGCTTCCTCTGCCATCTTCAGGGCATCTCTAGAAGAAACGATTCCGAGCTGTTCTCCATCTTCTCCAATCAGTCGTACTTCTTTGTCTCTGATCTGTTCATTAATCATTAAATTGCTAATGGTTGTGTACCTCCATAAGAAAATGTGTTAAACAATAAAAAAAGCAGATAGCATAACTATCCACCTGTTCCCTTCACGGACTGCCCTCATTCAAACAAATTCCAAACGAGTTCTCTGTCTATGAAAAAATCTGAACACTTACCAGCCTGCGCCGTAAGGTGAGAGTGGATACTCTGCTTGTTGTGTCGTGTTCTTCACACGCTTAAATAGAATACCACGAAGTTTTCCTGATGTCAACCCCGTTTCTGATATTTTTTATTTCCCATTTTTTATTTTCTAGTTTTATCCTGAAATCTATGTACCGGCGGTCTCCCGCCGAATCCGGTTACCTGCTCTATTATCCGCAATTTCGGAACATTTGTCAAGCCGGAATACTGATTTACTTTTCCGAAAAAGTAGCGCAGGCGGTCTCTCTGCAGTCGCTGGCTCCGCAGCCCTTGATATCTACATGATCCGCCACACACTTATAATTACTGTTATAGATGCACTTTACCGCCTCACAGTCGATGCTGATCGTATGGCTTGGATGAGACAGGGAGCTGCTGAAAGAATCCCGCCCCTCTCTCTTCTGTGCAAAGCTTTCACAGCAGGTTCCGTCACAGTCGCAGGCATGCTTGCCTCCCACCATGATATCACCCTTGCTGCACAGACAATCCTTATTATAGGTACAATTTTCCACAACACATTTCAAATCTGCCATGTCTCCCTCACCTTCTGCCGCTTTCTGCGGCTCCTCGTTTCTGTTTTATTTTTAAAAGTTTTAAAAGGGGACACGCGGCAAAAGAGCAGATGCAGTTCCGCCACGCGTCATGGATAGTCTGTGCAGATTTGAAAAACTTATGCCTTCTACTGGATTTTTTATGGAATGTGTGCTATATTTTCATTGTTAGTTTTGACTAACTATTTGTTTTTATTCATACACTTAATAATTAAAAAATTGTAACTATTCAGCCCCTTCACAAAATCGCTCTTTCAGAGTTTCTGAATCGTTACAAAATATTTTTAACAGGAGGATTTCCAATGACATCCGAAGAATATAAAGCACTCTCCGTCAAAGAATTCACCGAAGCCGCCAAAGTCTATGACAGCGGCCATTCCGGAATTTATGAAATGTGTAAGGATGATTATCCGTTTTTGCTGGAAGAACTGGAAAAAGAGCCCTTTGACTCCGTGCTGGACTGTGGTTGTGGCACCGGTCCCGTGATCGAACTGTTACATGAAAAATATCCCGACAAACATTACACCGGACTGGATCTGACCCCGGAAATGATCCGCGTGGCCCAGTCCAAGAACCTGTCGAATACCAGTTTTGTCGTGGGAGACTGCGAGAATATTCCCTTCCCGGAGAACACCTTCGATGCGATCATCTCTTCCAACAGCTTCCATCACTATCCGAATCCTCAGGACTTTTTCAACAGTGCTTACAAAGTTCTGAAAAAGAACGGCCGTCTGATCCTGCGGGACTACACCACGAAATCCAAAGTGCTTCTGTGGCTGTGTAATCATATTGAGATGCCGTTGGCACATCTGTGCGGTCATGGAGATGTCAGACTGTATTCCGGTGCAGAATTTCGGAAGTTTGCGGAAACTGCCGGTTTTGAAGTGGTTTCTTTCGAGGCACAGGCAAAAATGCGTGCCCATCTCGTTGCTCGTAAAAACTAATATCGAAATACTGTTTCTTGTCATACCATTCAAAAAATCGCCGTCTCCCTTTTTATTTTTATAAGGAAACGGCGATTTTCATATTTTCCTACTTGATTTTATCCGGCAATCAGCTTACTTGCTCAGCTTCTTGGTTGCGATCTCATCCTTTAACATAGCCAGGAATTCGTCTTTGGATACGGTAGTGGTGTTCTGCTGTCCATGCAGACGATAGCTTACGGTGCCGTCCTGTGCTTCCTGTTTTCCTAAGATGACTAGGTAAGGGATCTTCTTCACCTGTGCTTCTCTTACACGGTAGCCCAGCTTCTCTGCTCTCTCATCGATATCTGCTCTGATGTTATTGTCCAGCAGATAACCGTACAGATCATGGGCATAAGTGTTCAGCTCTTCATCGTCGTTCTTGACCGGCAGGATCATTGCCTGTACGGGAGCCAGCCACAGAGGCAGGTTACCCTTGGTCTCCTCCAGAATATAAGCCATGAATCTGTCCAGAGATCCTAAGATTGCTCTGTGCAGGACCACGGGAGTCTTCTTCTGTCCGTCCTTGTCCACATAGGTCAGATTAAACTTAGCAGGCAGGCAGAAATCCAGCTGGCAGGTGGACAGGGTGTACTCGTTACCTACCGCAGGCTTTACATTAACATCCAGCTTCGGTCCGTAGAATGCAGCCTCACCAATCTCCTCGGTGTACTCAATGCCCAGATCGTTCAGAACCTTGCGCAGAGCGTCCTCTGCATTGTTCCACATTTCGTCGTCATCGTGATATTTTACCTTGTCCTCCGGATCTCTCAGGGACAGGACACATCTGTAATCGGTAATACCGAAATCCTTGTAGGTATCGAAGATCAGATCTACTACCTTGGAGAACTCGGACTCGATCTGCTCCGGTGTTACGAACAGATGGGCGTCGTTCTGGCAGAAATGTCTGCCTCTCTCGATACCCTTCAGGGTACCACTGGCTTCAAAACGGAAGTCATGCGCGATCTCACCGATACGGATGGGCAGATCCTTGTAGGAGTGCTGCGTGTTAGCGTAGATCATCATATGGTGAGGGCAGTTCATGGGACGCAGTACAAAGGACTCTCCTTCCACTTCCATGGGAGGGAACATGTTCTCCTTGTAGTGATCCCAGTGACCGGAGGTCTTGTACAGATTTACAGTACCGACACAGGGAGTCATAACGTGCAGATAGCCCAGTCTTCTCTCTTTATCCTTAATATAATTCTCCAGTTCCTGCCATACGGTGTAGCCCTTAGGAAGGAACATAGGCAGTCCACGGCCTACCAGATCATCGGACATGAACAGCTCCATCTCCTTGCCGATCTTTCTGTGGTCACGCTCTTTGGCCTCTTCTAACTCCTTCAGATGTGCTTCCAGTTCTTCTGCAGTAGGGAAGCAGACACCGTAGATACGCTGCATTACGTGGTTGCTGGCATCGCCCTTCCAGTAAACGCCGGAGTGTTTTACCAGCTTGAAGTTCTTGCACAGCTTGGTGCTGTCTACGTGAGGTCCACGGCACAGATCGGTGAAATCTCCCTGATCGTATACGGTGATGTTGCCATCTTCCAGATTGCTGATCAGGTCCAGCTTGTACATATCGTCCTTGAACATTTCCATAGCTTCTGCCTTGGATACTTCTCTTCTGTAGATCTTCTTGCCTTCCTTGCAGATCTTCTTCATCTCTTTTTCGATGGCAGCGATCACTTCATCGTTGACTACATCGTTGCCGAGATCGATATCATAATAGAATCCTTCTTTTACCACAGGTCCTACCCAGAATTTTGCATGAGGGTACAGATGCTTTACTGCCTGTGCCATAACATGTGCGCAGGAATGATTGAGCGTTGAAAGTCTTTCGTCTTCCTTAAAATTTACCATTTTCGTTCTCCTTTTTGTTGTTTTCTAAACTATTCAGAATCTCCATTCGCGAAATCGCTCTTTCGGAGTTTTGCTGAAAAGTCACAAAAAAGTCCCTTGCAACAATCTGCAAGGGACGTATCACACGCGGTTCCACCCTGATTGCAATTATTTTATTAAAAATAACTGCCACTCATTTGCTCGTAACGGGAGCTGCCGGGCTGTATTAAAGCCACTCGGAGATGGTCTTCGTCCGCATCCGGCAAAACCGCTCACAGCTCCTGTTCCTAATAACAGGGCGGTTCTCTCTGGTGCCTTTCTATGCTTCCTACTCTTCTCTTCACCGTTTTCTGATCTTAAAATCTGTTGCTTTAGGACTTATGTTGATATCATAGACCTTTTCACACGGATTGTAAAGAGGTATTTATATAGCTTTCCACATTTTCTCTGGACATATCTAAAGCTACGGCCAATTCCCCATACAGATGATCCTCTGCAATACGGAAATATCTGGCATCCACTGCTGTCTCCTTGCGTCCCGCTTCCTCTCTGGCACGTTTCCGCAGGTAGATCGTCTTGATGATCCGGATCAGATCCTGACAGCTGCTGGTCTTTAAGCAATTCTTGTATTCCTGCTCTAACAGCTTATCATTGGCAATGGTGATCAGCGGGATCTCCGGGATCCTGTGGATCAGATTCTCCGCTTCCTCGTGCGCAAGCACCTTACGCATGGCACCTTCCGCCGTATCCACCGGAATATATACCGTGCTGGAGGACAGATACAGAGGTTTTAAAATATAATACTCTCTCTTCTTGTCCACTCCCGCAATGTCTAATGTCGTGATCTCTTCCACCACACAGACTCCCTTACTGCCACATACTACACGTTCGCCCTTCTGAAACACCTTAACCTTCCTTTCCTCTGCCGATTGCAGAAAAATGCGAAACACAATTTCCGTTTACTACCAATAGTATATCCATTTTTTACTATTCTAGCAGAAAAAACGCCGAAATGTCAGTATCTTTCGGCGTTTCTGAATATTTTTGTGAATATTGCTCATAGGAAATCGGTCAGGTATTGTGCATTATTTCTGATAGGCGATGCGTGGATCTCCGTTTTTTAAGTAAATAATGCCTCTGCGTTCAAAGCCGTTCTTCTCCAATAAGTGCTGCATGGTGTGATTATCGAAATGGGTGTCGGCCCGCAGGTATTTCACTTTGCTCTCACAAAAAGCAACACATTTTGCAAACAATCCTCTTACTTCCCCGTCTCCCGCCAGGCGGTGGATCGTGCCGTAAGGTCTCTCCTCCCGCCAGCTGCCGTCCTCAATATAGGCATAGGTCGGTTCCTCCTCCAGTAAAAGCATGAATACCCCGTGGATGTGTCCGTCCTTTTTATACACATACAGCCGCTGTTTCTCAATGTCTGTCCGCAGCGTCTCCGGATCCGGATACGCACCGTTCCACTGGTTCGGATTGCCGCTTGCCCGCATGTAGGCCTTGGCAATGTCATAGATCTCCAGAATCCGGGGCAAATCCGTCTCTTTTGCCATTACGATCTCCTCTGCCTCATCGTTCTCTTTTCCCCCTTCACCTTCCGCCACTTCCGCTTCCGGGGCTTCCAGAATCTCCCGCACAGCCGTTTCCATCCGCTCTGCCAACTGTCTGTGCCCCTTGGCTGTCAGATGTACGTGATCTGCCTTCGTCAGTTCACAGCCTCCCGCATCCAGGAACTTCGCATCTTCGTGTATTGCCAGGAATGCATACTTTCTTGCCAGTCCTCTTGTGGTCTCCACGCTTTCTTTGTTGAATTCCGGATAAGTCACCCCTTCTTCAATGGGTGCCGGGGCCACGATTAGGATCTTCGATTCGTTCTCCCCCCAGCAGGGAACGGATTTTGCCTCTTCCACCAGAATCTGCATCCCGACAGCAATTTTGGTAGGATCTGTATGGAATTTCGTCTTGGCATCGTTGGTCCCCAACATCAGGATCAGCAGATCCAGCGGTTCATGGCTGTTCAGCAAAGCATGCAATACCGGCAGCAGATTCACCGAATCCATGTCCGGATCATCATACACACAGGTTCTGCCGCTTAAGCCTTCCTCAATGACCAGATACTCCGCTCCCAATGCTTTCTGTAACAGGCAGGTCCAGCGTTCCTCTTCATTATATCTGCTTCTGTGGTCGGCACTCTCCGACGGATCGGTGCAGAGCCCGTGGGTATTGGAATCTCCGATGCACAAAATATGTTTTTTCACTGTTTAACTCTCCGTTTTCTATTTCAGTCTGTAACTATCCAGGATCCCCAGACCCTTTTCCGGCTTCTGCTCATAGAGCTCCAGCCCTTCGGTTTCATTGACATATTCACGTATTGCTTCTGCTACGGTCATTTGTTTTTCTCTCCTTCTTCGGCTTCCTTCTGTTGTAAATAAAACATAGCCTTTTGTGTTTCTATTTCCTCCCTCAGTTCCTCTTCCGTAGGAAGATATAGTTTGTATTTGCTTGCAAATAATTGTTCATTTCCATGCAATATGGAATACCTTGCGATATCTTCATCTGTCTGGGAACACAATACGATTCCCAATGTCGGATTATCATCCGCGGATTTTTTAAGTTCATCATACATGCGGATATACATATCCATCTGTCCTACATCCTGATGTGTGATCCTGCTTGTCTTTAAATCTATCAGTACAAAACATTTTAAAATATAATTGTAAAAGACCAGATCAATAAAATAATCCTGCTTTTCGGTATGAATATGTTGCTGTCTTGCTACAAAGGCATACCCTTTTCCCAATTCCATCAAAAATTTCTGTAAATTGGAAATAATACTTGTTTCCAGATCTGTCTCATTGAAGGACGCATCCGGTGTCAGACCCAGAAATTCCACAACTACCGGATTTTTAATAAACTCAAACTTGTCCTGTTGATAGTTATAGTTTTTCTCCAGCATTTCCTGCATCACAGATTCTTTTTCTCCGGATTGCAGCAATCGATAGTAATACTGTGTATCTATATTTCTCTGTAATGTACGCACACTCCAGGTCTGCTCGTATGCTTCCTTCTCATACCATTTGCGTGCGACCTCATCATGTACCTGCAATAAAGTTCGGTAATGTGACCAAGAAAGCCTGATATTGGATTGTCGACACACTGTGTCGACAATTCCCGGAAATGCTTTGTAAAATCGCAGACAATGATATAAATTACTTCTATCATATCCTTTTCCATATTTATCTGTTAACTCTCTGGACAGTCTCTTTATAATCTCCACACCATATTCTGCACGACCTTCTCCGGCAAGTTCTTCTTCTGCAATTCTATATCCAATCAGCCAGTTTCTCTGTGACAATATTGTATTGACCGCACGATAAGCTTCCTTTTGGGAAACTTCAATAATATTCCGAACATCCTCAACTATATTTTCCGTTTTCTGATATTTGCTCATAAAATCATTATTTTCAATTTTTGTAACATCATTCATCTAACATTCCTCCTGCCCACACAAATAAGATCATCATTCTGTTTTTCATTATATCATAAAAGGCGAACCTTGGCACCGCCAAAGTCCGCCCTTCATCCTTTTCTTCTCTTATTTCTCATTCAACTTAGCTGTATAACTTATGATAATTCCCGTTTCTACCTTTCGCACTTTCTGGAAGAGTAAAAAATTTATCTCTTAAGTAAGTGTCATTTTAGAGTCAAAGCAAACTCTTAATAGTTCAAATACTAAAAAGGAAAATGGAATTGTCCACAAATCGGGTTCATGAAATGCGACGAGAGTAGAAAACCTTTCAGCTATATTTTCAATTATCTGTGTTCCGGCAAGTGCACCAGTTCCGCTGATATAGAAATAAATATCTTTCATGGATATAGCAGAGGCTATGCGATCCAGGAACCTGGTATAAGCCACTCCCAATACTACACCCACGATCAGTATTGCCTGAAACAATATTTTTCTCCAATTTATTTGTAGTGTTTCCTTAATTTTTTTCAACTGTCCGGCACGAAAGTCTTTCCCGTGAGCTAACATACATAACAAGACCGCTATCAATGCAGCAAACAACAGTCCTGTTCCTCCCGGGATCTGAAAGAACCTGCTTTCCGGCATGGTAATCCAACTCCATTGTTGCTCATATAAATCACTTTCCGTTTGATGTGCCATGAAAATCCAAAACTCTATCATTTTACCAAACTCAGTTAACAAAAAATATCCTAAAATCACAGGCACACATTTAACAGCTTCCCTGATTTTAATCATAGAATTCTCCTTCTAATTTCGTAGACTTTTGTTGCTCTTTCGTTCTTTTTTATAATAACTTATTTTTTTATTGTTATCATAATTTGTCCACAAAAAGCAGAAATCTGACCACCAATTATAGCACGTCCATCAATATTTTAATGCTTACCTGCATATCAACCCTGATTGACAATTCTCCTTGATATTTTTCCACGATTTGTTCAATAATCTTCATTCCCCAGCCATGCGCTAACGAATCCTGCTCTCTCTCAGATACAAAATGATTATTTTTAACCACTGGTTTTTCCTTATAGTCATTCTGCATTTCAATCACAAGAAATCCTGCTGTTATTGCAATATTCAATCTGATTTGTTCTTTCGCTGCTTCCAATGCATTGTTCAATAAATTAGCAAATAATACACAAAATTCTCTATCCTCCAGTTTTAGCCCTGACGGAAGAATCGGTGTTTCGACCACCAAAAGAATATTGCGCTGTTCTGCTTTCTCTTTTGCTTCATAAATTACGGCATCTACAATATCTACGCCTGTATGTACCGGAATCATTTTACACTGCAGCGGTTCCTGCACGCTCTCTATATATGCTAAAGCTTCTCTCCGATCACCATTTTGCAGAAGTCTCTCCAGCGCTCGCAGATGATGTTTGATATCATGATACAGTTTCGCATTTTCTGTATAGAAATTCTGTGCTCTGACATACTGGCTCTCAATCAGCTCATATTGTGTATCTAATACAGAGATTTGCATCTTCAGTTGCGATTGGCGGAAGTAAAAACATACCATAAGAAGCAGACTCACCAGGCAGGACAGGAAAACATAATTCTGAATTGCATTTCCATAAATCATATCCATAAAAAAATCACACAGAAATGCTGTACTGAAGAAAGCAATGCCAAATGTTTTCAACAGATTCAACGCTGTAAAAGTTTTTCCTATTACTTTATGTCTTATAGCAGATATCAATATACCATTTAAAATCAGCCATCCTGCCTGTGCGCAAAATTCCGCATTTGTCCAGAAATGTTCCACGAGTCCCAGTAAAACAGTCCAGATAAAAACATAACTGACTACAAGGGATGCCACTTTTTCCACAGAGCCATTCCATAACAAGTATCCTAAAATAGTAAGAAGTAGCAGTAACGGAATCCACGACAAATACTTTTGCAGACCATACCATAGCATTCCCGATAAAAATATTGTTAATATAAATTTTTTATTTGAATCTATGTATTTTCTCCGATCAAAAAGCATATCCATCCATATCAGAAGCCATGCCGAATTGTGTATGCTCCACAGAATTTTAATCATCTGTATTCTACTCTCCATTCATCGTACCTGCCTGCCAATATTCCATTATTCGATGTTTTAATTGTGTCAGTCGTCTTTCTCCTATGTATAATTGTTGCCCCGTAGATAAAACCATCTGGTTATCTTTGATCTGTTTCACATGATATAAATTACACAAATATCCCCGATCCACCCATACGAATTCATCTTCCGGTAATTTCTCCGATATCTTTTTTAAGGAACTCCTTACCTTACACCTGGTAGCATCTGTCTTTTCAATATATAAATACTTGCCTTCTCTCCAAATATATACAATTTTTCTAAATGGGATTTTTTCTATGCCCTGTTGATTTTCTGCAATATAAACCTCTGAGGTACGTGATACAATTTCCCTGAATGCTGCCTCCAGTGCCTGTGTGATCATGCTCTCCATTTGTTGCTTCGGAATAAAACGAAATGGTCGGAATTCAAATGATTTATACACATAACTCTCGTAAGCTGACACAAAAATGATCAGAATATCCGGTGCTGTTTCCTGAATTTTAGTTGCCAGTTCAAAGCCATTTAATTCCTGCATTTCGATATCCAAAAACAACAGATCAAACGCTTGACCATCCTCAATTTCATACCACAATGCCTTACTGCTCTGATATACATTACATTCATAAGGAATGCTTTTTGTCATGAAATAATCTTTTATATGTTTTTCTATGAACTCCGCATCTTCTACCGTATCATCACATATTGCAGCTTTCATTTTCCATGCTGTATACTTTCCCATCGTTTTCCCCCTCCTTTATAGTATAATTATGCCATAACTATGTCCTTTTTCAAATTATTTTGTAACTATTCAGAACACCATTCAGAAAAGCCTCGCAGAGGCGGTTTTGCGAATGGTGTTCTGAATAGTTACATTATTTTTATTCAATAAAAATATACATAAAAACGGTCTTTTGACTTATGCCAAAGACCGTTTCTTTTACCATTTTATTCTTCATTCATCTTAGCCAGCTTGGCTGCCTGGTCGGCTGCGATGCAGGCGTCGATGATCTCTTCGATATCTCCGTTCATGATCTTGTCTAACTTGTAAAGGGTCAGACCAATACGATGGTCTGTGACACGACCCTGGGGGAAGTTGTAGGTACGGATTTTCTCAGAACGGTCTCCGGTACCGATCTGGCTGCGGCGCATCTCTGCTTCCGCATCGTGTCTCTGCTGCTGCTCGATGTCATACAGCTTGGATTTCAACAGTGCGAATGCCTTCGCCTTGTTCTGGATCTGAGACTTCTCTGTCTGGCTGTATACCACGATTCCGGAAGGATAGTGGGTCAGACGTACCGCAGAGTCGGTGGTGTTGACACACTGACCGCCGTTACCGGATGCTCTCATGACATCGATACGGATATCCTTGTCCTCGATGACGATATCAATATCATCATCCACCTCCGGCATAACCGCCACACTGATGGTGGAGGTATGGATACGTCCGCCGCTTTCGGTCTCAGGTACACGCTGTACACGATGTACGCCACTCTCATACTTCATCTTGGAATAAGCACCCTGTCCGCTGATGGTAAACTGGACTTCCTTCATACCGCCGATACCGATCTCATCCACGTTGATCAGCTCTACCTTCCAACGCTGCTTCTCGGCATAATGCACATACATACGATAGATCTCCGCTGCGAACAGCGCAGCCTCATCACCGCCGGCGCCGGCACGGATCTCCACGATTACATTCTTGTCATCGTTAGGATCCTTGGGCAGTAACAGGATCTTCAGCTCCTGCTCCAGCTCTTCCACACGTTTCTTGCTGTCATTTAACGTCTCCTTGATCATCTCGCGCATTTCATCGTCTTTTTCCTCTTCCAGCATGGAAAGAGAATCTTCGATATCCTGCTTGCACTTTTTGTACTCTGTATATGCGTCCACGATGGGAGTCAGATCACTCTGTTCCTTCATCAGCTTGCGGAAACGTTCCTGGTTATTCGTGACCGTGGGCTCATGCAGTTCACCCATGATCTCTTCAAAACGAATTAATAAATCTTCTAACTTGTCAAACATAACTAATTCCTCTCACAATAAGTCCCTAGTACTACCCGGTCCAGACCGGCATAATCCTGCACCACCTGTACCTCCCGGTACCCACCGGCGCGCATCAGTTCCGACACAGCCTGTCCCTGGTCATATCCGATCTCAAAAAAGAGCATTCCGCTGTTCACCAGATGTTTTCCTGCTTCTTTAATGATACGGCGGTAAAAATGTAAACCATCCTCCGTACCGTCTAATGCCATCCTGGGTTCATGATCCCTCACCTCCGGCATCAGCTTCTCTACTTCCGCACTGGCGATGTAAGGCGGATTCGACACGATGATCTCAAATTTTCCCTCCACCTTTTCAAACAGATCACTCTGTAAAAAATGCGCATGCTCCGCTTTTTCCGGAGTAAGCACCTTCAAGACATTCTGTCCTGCCACTTCCAGGGCCTCAGCCGACAGATCCACGCCCAGTCCTTCACAGTCATTGCTGTAATGCAGCAGGCTTAACAGAATACATCCGGAGCCCGTACACATATCCAGTATCCGCATCCTGTCATGGAGTTCCTTCAATACCTCCTCCACCAGGATCTCGGTATCCTGCCTCGGGATCAGCACATGCTCATTGACGCTAAAGGTCAGCCCCATAAAATCCTGCTCACCGGTCAGCTGCTGCAGAGGAATATGCTCCGCGCGCTGACGGATCCAGCTCAGATACTTTTCTTCCGCTTGTGGCATCACCGGCTGTTCGCCGTGCACCAGCAGATCATTGCGGTCCGTACCGCACACAGCTTCTAACAGAAGTCTCGCATCCAGTGTGGCTTCTTCGATTCCCGCTGCCTGTAAGGTGCGGCAGCCCTGTTCATAACATTCCCGGTAAGTCATCTTAATCCTCAGGTTCTGCCGGTTTGGCATCCTGCGCCCAGCTCTCATCGACCTCATAACCGAAAGTATCCTGTAAATATTTCTTCCAGTCGAATACTGCTTCTACGGAAGCGATGGCTACCTCTGCCATGCTCTCATCCGGCTCCTTGGTGGTCATACGCTGGATCCACATACCGGGTGCCGACAGAATCTTAATAAAGATATTGTCCGTGCGTCCTGCCAGGCGGATGATCTCATAAGAGATTCCTGCCACAACAGGCATCAGCAGAATACGAAGGATCACCTTCTCCGCTACATTGTCCACCTGAATAAAGAAAAACAGCACGATACTTACCAACATAACAAAGAAAATAAAGCTGGTACCGCAGCGCTTATGCAGTCTGGAGCTGCGCATCACGTTGTGCACTGTCAGCGGTCTGCCCTTCTCGATACAGTTGATGCATTTGTGCTCCGCGCCGTGATACTGGTACAGTCTGCGGATATCCTTCATGGCACTGATGCCCCATACATACAATAAAAACAGGGCAATACGGATCACGCCCTCAATGATCGCCATCAGGGATCGATTGCGGATAAAGCTCTCAAACAGCGATGAAATAAAATAAGGAAGTACAATGAAGATTCCCACTGCCAGTACGACTGAGATCACTGTCACGATACCGGACAGCAGTTTTTCTCCGTTACCGCCGCTCATTTTATTCATTGCTTTATCGAACTTCGTCTCCTTACTGTCCTCCTCTTCATAAAAGGAAGCAGAATAATTTAACGCTCTGGTTCCCAGGATCAGAGAATCCAGGAAATTAAAAATACCGCGGATAAAGGGAAGCTCCTTGATCCTGCTGCCATGAGCCAGTCCCTGATAGGTCTCCACTTCCACATCGATCTCACCGTCCGGCTTGCGGACCGCTACCGCGTATTTTTCTTTATTTTTCATCATAACGCCTTCCAGCACGGCCTGTCCGCCGATACCGGAATAACGACTCTTTCTTCTAGCCATAAACATTGTCCTCGTAATGCAGTATAAAACAGAATCCTTTTTGTCGTATAGGAACGCACTTTCTGTACGACAAGAAACGGTTGAGATAAGAATACCTCAACCGTTCGCTTGCAATCTTATTTAACACCGTATTTCTTATTGAACTTATCAATACGGCCATCGGTTCTTGCAGACTTCTGCTGGCCAGTGTAGAATGAATGACACTTGGAGCAAACTTCTACGTGAAGCTCGGGCTTGGTGGAGCCGGTTACAAATGTGTTACCACAGTTGCAGGTTACAGTTGCCTGGTAGTAAGCGGGATGGATTCCTTCTTTCATTTCTTTCACCTCTCTATAAAAATGTCGTGTATAAGTTCTTGTTCTCATCCTCACTGCTTATGGAACCACAAACAGCGGTATTATTGTACCATAAGAAAAGATGCGGTGCAAGACTTATTTTAACATTTTTTGCGATAATCAGATAATTAAATGAAGTGATTCTTCTTCACCATGTTCACAAATTCCCCATTGTTGCGTGTATGAGCAAACATATCCAGAATTCGGTCGGTTGCCTCATCGGGCTTCAGTCCATTCAGCGCCTTACGCATGATATTGATGGCTTCCAGTTCTTCCGGAGTTAACAGCAGGTCTTCTCTTCTGGTGCCGGACTTTGCAAGGTCGATAGCCGGGAAAATGCGCTTCTCGGACAGTTTTCTGTCCAGAACCATTTCCATGTTACCGGTTCCCTTGAATTCCTCGTATACCACATCATCCATCTTACTTCCGGTCTCTACCAGTGCGGTCGCCAGAATCGTCAGGCTTCCGCCCTCACGCATATTACGGGCTGCACCGAAGAATCTCTTGGGCATATGGAGTGCGGCAGGATCCAGACCACCGGACAGAGTACGTCCACTGGGGGGAACCACCAGGTTATACGCTCTGGTCAGACGGGTGATACTGTCAAGCAGGATCACGACATCCTTTTTATGTTCTACAAGGCGCTTTGCGCGCTCGATCACCATCTCGGATACTCTCTTATGATGCTCGGGAAGTTCATCGAAAGTAGAGTAAATGACTTCTACATTATCTCCGTGGATTGCTTCCTTAATATCGGTAACTTCCTCAGGTCGTTCATCGATCAGCAGGATCAGCATATGCATCTTGGGATTGCCACTTAAAATGGACTTTGCCACCTCTTTTAACAGGGTGGTCTTGCCTGCCTTGGGCGGGGATACGATCATACCACGCTGTCCCTTGCCGACAGGACTCACCAGATCCATAACTCTCATGGCTACACTGCAGCCGGGAGTCTCCATTTTGATCCGCTCATCGGGGAAGATCGGAGTCATATCTTCAAATGCCATTCTCTTGGCAGACTCTTCTACGGTATAGCCGTTAATGCTCTTAACAAACAGCAGCGCACTGAACTTCTCCTGCTGCGTCTTGATCCGCTTGTTACCCTTCAGAATATCGCCGGTCTTCAGTCCAAAACGGCGGATCTGACTGGGTGCCACATAGACATCATTCTCACCGGGCATGTAATTCTCGCAGCGGATAAATCCGTAACCGTCCGGCATTACCTCCAGGATACCGCTGGCTTCAATACCGCTGTCTAATTCCTTGGGATACTGGCTCTCGTCATAAGCCACATTGTTCGGGTTAAAGGACCGTTCCTTGGTATAAGCTTCGCTTCTCGCTCCAACATTCTCTGCTGCACCGTTCTCCTGCGGCTTTTGTCTGTAGGGGCGATCCTGTCTTACAGGACGCTCTGTTCTCTCCGGCTCTCCGCTTGTTGCTGCTGTCTGTCTGGCTGCCGCTACCTTCGCTTCTTCCTCTTTTTTCAAGCGCTCATCTTCTGCCAGCATGGCTTCTACCAGCTCCGCCTTTTTCATTGTGGAAGTACCCTTCAGACCACGCACTTTTGCCAGTTCCTTCAACTGCACTAATGCAAGTGATTCATATTTTTCCCTCATATGCTCCTCCTGTATTCATTATATACTCTGCAAACTGTTCACTTAGGGGAATACTCCTGATCTATCCTGATGTGTCAATGAAATAAAATAGATATTAAAACTACATCTGCGCTTATTATAATATATATTTTTTAAAATAGGAAGTCCCAAAATTATTTTTTTACAAATCCTTGCGAAGTACTGGATTCTATTATATCATAGTTCATAACGTAATACATCTGATGCCAGGGTCAAAAGTTCTAAGCCCACATGAGCTTGCTCATAAGTGGGTGAAAGACCTTAGGACCCGCCCCGATATGAGCATAAAAGTGGGATGATAATCCCACGATATGCGAATATTGGGTAGGATTGTGGGAGTGCGTAGCACGGAACAATCCGTAGGCATCAAATAATTAAAGAAAGAGGTATTGTCATGACAACCAACGAAAAAGCGTTACTGATGCACGAAAAATGGAACGGTAAACTTGAAACCGTATCCAAGACTCCGGTAAAGACCCGTGAGGATCTGGCGATTGCATATACTCCCGGTGTTGCGGAGCCCTGCAAGGTAATTGCCCAGGATAAGGAAGCTGCTTATAAGTACACCATGAAAGCCAATACCGTGGCTGTTGTCTCCGACGGAAGTGCCGTTTTGGGACTCGGCAACATCGGACCTTACGCAGCAATGCCCGTTATGGAAGGCAAGGCAGTCCTCTTCAAGGAATTCGGCAATGTGAACGCCGTTCCCATCTGCTTAGATACGCAGGATACTGAAGAGATCATCAAGACAGTGACCTATCTGGCTCCCGGATTTGGCGGCATCAATTTGGAAGACATCAGCGCCCCCCGCTGCTTCGAAATTGAGGAACGTCTGAAGGAGATTTTGGACATTCCTGTATTCCATGATGACCAGCACGGTACCGCCATCGTCGTACTCGCCGGTGTCATTAATGCCCTGAAGGTAGTCGGTAAGAAAAAGGAAGACTGCCGCGTAGTGGTAAACGGTGCCGGAAGCGCCGGTGTGGCGATCACCAGGCTGCTTCTGACCTATGGTTTCCCCAATATCATCATGTGTGATAAAGTAGGTATCGTTTCTAAAGATACCGAGGGCTTGAACTGGATGCAGAAAAAAATGACCGAGGTTACCAACTTAAATAACGAAACCGGTTCTCTTGCCGATGCTCTGAAGGGTGCTGACATCTTCATCGGTGTCTCCGCTCCTAACATCGTCACTCCCGAAATGGTAGCTTCCATGAACCATGATTCCATCCTGTTCGCCATGGCAAATCCTGTTCCCGAGATCATGCCGGATGTGGCAAAGGCAGCCGGTGCCCGTGTCGTTGGAACCGGACGCAGTGATTTTCCCAATCAGGTGAACAACGTGGTAGCATTCCCCGGTATCTTCAAGGGTGCCCTGGAAGGACGCGCTACCCAGATCACTGAAGAGATGAAGTTAGCCGCTGCCGAAGCCATCGCCGGGCTGGTACCTGCAGACAAGCTCTCCGATGATAATATCATGCCGGAAGCCTTCGATCCCCAGGTAGCAGAAGTCGTAGCCAATGCCGTGAAGAGTCATATCCGCTAATGTATCCGGATAACATAAAAAGAGAATGGCACGGCAAGCCCTACTACTCTCTGGATTCCTATTGTAAAAATACATTTCACCATAAATGCTATAAAATAGCCCTGAATGCCCGGATGTCCTGTCCCAATCGGGACGGCACCCTTGGCACTCGGGGTTGTATCTTTTGTAGCAGAGGCGGTAGCGGCGATTTTGCTGTGGACATGGCAGGCAAGTCAATGCCAGAACAGCTCACGGAAGGTATGGCTAAGTTCGGCAGCAAAGCAACCGGGCAGGATCTGATTGCCTATTTTCAGGCATATACAAACACCTATGCCCCTCTCCCCTATCTGGAAGAGGTGTATCGTTCTGCCCTGGACCATCCGGATGTGTGTGGGATCTCCATTGCCACGAGACCGGACTGTCTGGGCATAGAAGTACTGGACCTGCTGGCGAAGCTGCGTGACGAATATCCGGACAAGTTTCTCTGGATCGAATTGGGGCTTCAGACCATCCACGAAGATACCGCCCGCTATATCCGCAGAGGTTATCCGCTGTCCTGTTTTGAACAAGCATGTGCAGATCTTAAGGCTTTGCAGATTCCATTTATCGTCCACACGATCCTGGGACTCCCGGGGGAAACGAATATTCAGCTGCTTCAGACAATGGATTATCTGAACCGGATCCAGCCTTTCGGCATCAAATTGCAGCTCTTGCATGTGCTGAAAGACACCGATCTGGCGGACGATTACCTGGCAGGGAAGTTCGAGGTTCTGACCTTCGATGCCTATATCGATCTGGTCATCTCCTGTCTCGCCCATCTGTCCCCCGACATCGTGATCCACCGGGTCACCGGTGACGGACCGAAAAATCTGTTGATCGCTCCCACCTGGAGTATGGACAAGCGCGGTGTTCTCAACGAATTGCACCATCGCATGAAAAAACAGGGCATCCGTCAGGGTGACCTGTTTCCAAAAGACAACTATTCATAACTATAAGAAAGGCTGTACTCACATTATGTTACAAGATCCGCTTACTCTATACAAACTCATCGTTCTCTATATGCTGAACCGCGTTACCTTTCCCCTCACTACCGCACAGGTAAGCGACTTTATCCTCGGAAAAGAATACACGAATTTTCTGACCTTGCAGCAGGTCATCAATGAGCTGACAGATGCCGGCATGATCGCCACCCAGTCGATCCGCAACCGGACACATCTGTCCATCACTGACGAAGGAAAAGAAACGCTGAATTTCTTCGAGAACCGCATCGGTGATACCATCAAACAAGAGATTGATACCTATTTTCAGGAAAATGAGTTTACACTGCGCAACGAAGTATCCGTCCTCGGAGATTACTACAAATCCACTTCCGGTGAGTACGAAGCTCACCTGGTGGCAAAAGACAGAGGCATCAGTCTGGTAGATATCACTCTGTCCGTCCCCGTGGAAGAGACTGCCGTTGCCATCTGCGATAACTGGCAGCGGAAAAACCAGGAAATATACAAATATCTGATCACGGAATTATTCTAGTTCCGTGAATTATTCTGATTTTGCCGCTTCTTTTTTGATTCTCGCCATATGTTCACGGATCTTCACTTCATATCCGTTGCCCGAAGGCTGATAGAACTCCCTGCCGCTTAACTCATAAGGCAGATACTGTTGTTCCACATAGTCATTCGGGTAATCATGGGCATATTTATATCCTATACCATGTCCCAATTTTGTTGCTCCTTTATAATGTGCATCCTGCAGATGTGTGGGAATCGGCAGATCTCCGCTGGCCTGCACTTCCTGCATCGCCCGGGATACCGCTTCATAGCTGCGGTTGCTCTTGGGTGCCGTAGCAATGTAAGTGACTGCCTGTGCTAAAATAATCTGTGCCTCCGGCATACCGACCCGTTCCACCGCCAGAGAAGCGTTCACTGCCACTACCAGTGCCTGCGGATCCGCATTGCCTACATCCTCCGATGCACAGATCATGATACGTCTCGCGATAAAAGTAACGCTCTCTCCCGCATTTAACATTCTTGCCAGATAATATACTGCGGCATCCGGGTCAGAACCACGCATGCTTTTGATAAAAGCAGAGATCGTGTCGTAATGGTTGTCACCGTTTTTATCATATTTTGCCGCTCTCTTCTGAATACACTGCTGTGCCACATCGAGCGTAATGTGGATCTTACCATCCGGGCCGGGCTCTGTGGTCATGATACCCAGTTCGATGGCATTGAGGGCATGTCTGGCATCTCCGCCGGAGATATCCGCCAGAAACTCCAATGCATCATCATCGATCGTACCGTTGTAAGCTCCCATACCGCGATCCGTATCGTAAACCGCCTTCTTCAGAAGCTCTTTAATAGCTTCCCTGGGGATCGGTTTTAGTTCAAAGATCACTGAACGGGAGATCAACGCTCCGTTCACCTCAAAATAAGGATTCTCCGTGGTAGCTCCGATGAGAATGATCGTACCGTCCTCCACATAAGGAAGCAGATAATCCTGCTGTCCTTTGTTAAAACGATGGATCTCATCGATAAACAGGATCGTACGTTTCCCGTACATTCCCTGCAGTTCTTTGGCTTTCGCCACCACTTCCTCCATGTCCTTTTTGCCGGCTACGGTGGCATTGATCTGACAAAACTCGGCGCTGGTAGTATTGGCGATCACCTTTGCTAATGTCGTCTTGCCGGTGCCGGGCGGTCCATAGAATATAATGGAACTGATCTTGTCCGCCTTGATAGCACGGTACAAAAGCTTATCCTTGCCGATGATATGCTCCTGCCCTACGACTTCATCCAAAGTCCTGGGACGCATTCTGGCAGCTAACGGTGCTTCTTTTTCCATATTGGTGCTTCGCATATATTCAAATAAATCCATACTGTTACATCCCCTGCTTCTATCATCCAAAAAGGCCGAAGCACATCCTTTGATATGCTCCAGCCAATTATAACAGACTTTATCATAACTTGCAATTTTGCATCCAGATCTTCACACGTCGTTTCAACGTATTCGCTTCCAGCGGTGCCAGCAAGAGATCCGAAAGTTCTTCCGTCTCCAAAGCACATTTCATTTGTGCCAGATTGCCCTCCTTACAGATAGCGATCATGGAAAAAGTATGCTCTTCCTTCAGCTTACGAAGCTCCTGCCAACGCCTCTGTCCCTGGTCCTCTTCCTCCGATACATCCACGATCAATGCCGAAATATCTTCATCGGTCTTTTCTTCCATACAGGATCTGATCTCTTCCACCGAAGCCACTGTCTTCAGCTGTACATAATCCGGCAGGGCAAATTCCATCATGCTGGTAACATTACGGGAGCCGGACCATACAAGGGCCTGCATGACTTTCTCGGGAGCCTGCTGTTCTTCGCCGTAGACGCTGTATCTCCCTTTACCGGATTTTTTAGAGACGTACAGAGCCTGATCGGCTTTTGCTGCCAGCTCATCATAGCACTGATCATCCGCTTCGGAAAAAGCTACTCCCACACTGATAGATATATTTTCCGGTATGGATAAGTTCTCCTTATATTTTACAAGACTAACCAGATTCTCTGCCTTGATCAGTGCGATCTCTCTCGACGGAATATCCGCCATCAATACGCAGAATTCATCTCCCCCGACACGACCCACATAATCGGTGCTGCGAAACTGGGAAGAAATCACCCCTGCGATCACGCTGATGACATGGTCACCCATGGTATGTCCGTAGACGTCATTGACAGACTTGAAATTATCAATATCTATTAACATCAAAGCATGTGATCTGTTATCATTCTCTGTCAACGCCTTTGTGATCAGCTTTTCTACTGTCATCTTGTTAAACAGACTGGTCATTTCATCGATCTGAGATTTGGTCTCCCATGCCTTCTGTTCATCCCGGCTGCTCTGTAATCTGCGCTTTACCCCCAGCGCATTGTTGATACGGGAAAGTGCGATACGGGCATCCACCGGCTTAATGATAAATTCATCTGCTCCCAGGGCAAAAGCATCCGACTGGGAAGCTACGGACTCTGTATTGGTCAGAACAATGACCGGCGTATCCTTGAAGCCTTCCATACTCTGTCTGCGGCGCAGTACTTCGAAGCCGTCAATGCCCGGCATGACCAGATCCAGCAGAACCAGATCAATGGCATCACTTTCCTTCTCCATGATCTGAAGGCATTCTTCACCGGAAACAGCCTCTGCGAAGTTAAAATACTCCCCGAGAGACTGTCTGATCACTACTCTTTGAAATTTGGAATCATCAACGATCAATAATGTTTCTTTCTTTTGTAAACTACTCATGGCTGTCAGATCCTGCTTTCCGTATCATACCCATGTAAGATATCATACTCTTATAGTATATCCGACAGCCATGCGCCCGTCAATTTGAAATATTCACTTTTTATAATCCCAGCAGCTGTTTCTTCTTCGCTTCAAACTCCTCTGCTGTGATAACGCCGGCATCCATCAATGCCTTATACTTGGGCAATGCCACAGTCGGATCCTCTGTCTGTACAGGTGCGGCCTGCGGTGCACTCTGAGTGCCCTGGCTCTGTGCGGAGGCATGAGGATCTATTACCTGTTCCTGCGCCTGCGGATCGATCAGCTGCATCAGATTCTGTGCCAGTGCGTGCAGTTCCTCTGTCTTCTGCGTATAATCATCCAGATAATCAATGGTACTGGGATGATCGCTGTTGAATTTCGGCGCACCCGTCTCCTTATAGAAGTTCTTCCAGTAAGGATGCTCCAGGATGATCTCCACTGCAAATTTGTCTACCGGATTAGGTACATTGAAGTCCGGTTCTGTTACCCGGTCCCTGAAATCTCTGTCATTATCCCTGCCGTTCTGCTCTCTGTTGCGCTCCATCTCTGCCATGATCTCATACTCATGCCGCAGCATCTTGTATTCTTCAATCCTGGGCTTCAATTCTTTTAACCGTTCCCTGATATCACTCTTGTAGCTCCGGAAGTTCCCCTTTTCTCCCTCAAATAATACTTCGCCATCCTCTAAAATGCGGAAAGATCTGATATTTGCAGGTTCCATGGCAAATACCGCTTCGCCGTCTCCGAGACGTAGCAGCTGATGATCCAGATCCAACAATAACGCTCCCTTAAAAAAGCCGAAATTATAGCGATAAGTCTCTGTAAAGCTGTCGCGTAACGGCTTGTTCGCATCATGGAGGTTGATATATTCCCGAAAATCGTCCACCGTCATGCCATCCTGTACACCATCCGGCAGATTGATTTTGCCTGCGCACTCCTTACACAGATTCTGTCCATCCACTGCCGATGCCAAAAGTCTCGGTGTTGGGCTTCCACAGATCGGACATAATTTTTTGTTATTTGTAAATAATCCCATAACTTTACCCTCCTTAAAATGTATATAGCTTACATGATCTCGATCAATTTTTTCCGATGGAACCCACAGATTCCTGCTGCTATACGATCCGGCATCTTACGAAGCATCCCATTATAGCTTTCCACTGAATCGTTATAGATCAGTCCGCTGGTCTCCACCATATGTTCATAGCTTTTCGCTGCTTTCCAGTACTTCTGATAGGTCTCCTGTGTCTGCAAAAGCTGCATACTTTCCGAGATCTCTGTAATTTTATTCTGTACTTTTAATAATTCTCTCTGTCGTTCTGATATCCACTCCGGCTGTCGTGCTTCTCCGCCATCCTGTGCATTCTCCAGAGAACATCTCATCTCCTGTAAGAGTCCTGCATCAATGACATCTTTCAAAAGCTCCGTCAAGCCTTCCAGTGCTTCCCGTTCGGCGGAAAGCTGTACCAGTGTCTGATGTAAGGCATTGCGGATATTTTCTTCCTGCATCTCCAGTTTACGCCACACCGACAATACCCAGGCTCCAAAAAGGGAGGCAAGCAACATTACGATAATTACAATTTCTATCGTCATTTCTTCCCTCCCCTTTTCATTCTTTCTACTTTTCCAATATTTCCTGCTGTGTTTTACTGTACAAAATAAAGTCCGTCATAACCATTCATATCAGACATGGCGATCAGTGTCACGGTATCACCTACCTGAGACAAAAAGCCTGCGTAAGAAATCTCTGTTCCTCCGAAATCCAGGGTCATCTTAATAGCAGTGTTATCATCGGAATACTCATATGTACCTTCTGCATTTCCGCCACCCTGTACCATGGTAACTGCACCGTCTTCACCGAATACCAGCCCTAAAGTACCGCCGTAAGTCTCCAGTGTTGCATTCAGATCCTCTTCCTCCATTTCAACACCGTCAATCATACCGCCTGCAAAAGTCCATTCCGTGCCACTCAGATCCGGAATCTCCATAACCTCCACCTGTAACAGGGGGCCACCCTCTGCTTCTGTATCTGTCTCTGCAGCAGTCTCCGCCGGAGTTTCTGCCGCCTCTGTGGTCTGTACCTCTACTGTTACTTCTGCATTGGTGTTCTCCACAACCACTTCTTCCTCACCGCAGGCTGCTAATGACATTGCCAGTACCAGGCCCATAACGCATGTGATCACTTTTCTCTTCATAATATTTTTCTCCTTTCAGCAACAGTTTTCTGTTGTCTGAAAGAATTGTACCTTATTTTTCCATTGGAAAACCATTTTTGACATGAATCGACCCGAAAATGACATGAATCGACCGGAGAAAGTGTTCTCCGGTCGTGGCCGCTTAAAATTATCCAAGAATTGTCTGATTTTTTTGAAAGAAATAATCAAAGAATCTGTCTTTCAGTTCCGAATATTTTCCATGTGGGATTGGGATCTCAGTACCATTGCACATTGTGACGGCCTTACTGGAAATATTCTGCACATATGCCAGATTAACAAGATAAGACCTGTGGCAGCGGATAAAGCAATCATAATCCTTGAGCTGTTCGCACAGATCATCCAGTCTTCCGGCGCTGTCCAGGACAACTCCGTCCTGCCTGTGAAACAATAAGGTACGTCCCATCACTTCACAATACTGCAGCTTGTCCAGATCCATTCTGGTGATTCCTGACTTGCTGCGCAGGATCAGGCTCTTTTCCTCATTCCGGCGGCACTCCGAGAGCACCGAGTCCATCAGACGATAGAAGCTTTCCTGCCAGATCGGCTTCAGCTGGTAAAAATAGGCACCTACCGAATAGGAGTCCACCGCATATTCCGCCGAGGATGTCAAATATATGATCTTCACCAAAGTATCATATTTTCTGATCTCCTTTGCGGTGCTGATCCCATTCTGTCCCGGCATCAGGACATCCAGGAAAATAATATCAAGCTCAGTTCCCCGCTCTACCTCTGCCAGCAGCTCCAGCGGACTGTGAAACGCCGCATAAGTTATATCCTGATTTCTTTCCACCCGATATCTGTCCATTAATATGCTTAATTCCTTAAGCACTGACAGATCATCATCACAAAAAGCTATTTTTATCATTCGTTTTCCTTTAAGTACGATGCGAACATTTCATCGCACCCATCCGACATATTTTTCCACTCTTGCTCTTCATATTATATGCGTACATTACGGTAGGATGCAAGGATAATTTATCAGTCAAACAGAAGCTCTTCCACCGTCACAAACTGAAATCCCTCTCCCTGCAAAGCATCTATCACTTCCAGCGCCGCAATAACAGAAGTATCATAATAGTCATGCATCAGGATGATATCCCCATCTCCTGCTTTCTCCACTACCCTGGCTGCAATGCATTCCGCATTGTGGGAGCACCAGTCTAAGGGGTCAATATTCCACAATACCGGAAACATGTTCAGTTCCTTCTCAAAACTTTTATCCCAGCTGCCGTAGGGCGGCCGGACGAAACTGGTTTTCTCTCCGGTGATCTCTTCTAAGACCGCATTGGTCCTCACCAGTTCCTCCCGGAAAGCCTCCCGGTTACGGGAAGTCAACTGTATATGGCTGTAAGTATGGTTGCCGATCAGGTGCCCTTCTTCCTGTTCTCTTCGGATGATCTCCGGATAATTCTCCGCATTCTCCCCAGTCACGAAAAAAGTAACTACCACATTCCGTTCTTTCAGTCCATCCAAAAGCTGCTCCGTGTACTTCGGATGCGGTCCGTCATCAAAAGTCAGGGCAATCTTCTGAGCAAGTTCTTCCTCACAGTTGACATCTCCTGCCAGTGTTTCCCGTAATTCCTGAATTTTTCCCTCCCGGGTATTCAATTGCCTATCCCCTGCATATTGCCTTGTTCCCACTACCAGGCATAATATGCCCATGACCACATCAAAGATCAGAATACCCGCCAACACTTTTCTCATTGCCAAGTCATCCGCCTGTCAGCTTTCATCCCAAATATATGCATGAGAATACTCCGCAATTCCTACCGTAGCAATTCGTTCCGAAAGTAAAGGAAGATCCGGCCCCTTCTGTTCCGGATCTTCCTTTAACTCCTTCTTATAAATACTTATCCTCAGATCTTAAATACGGAGATCTCGTTCTTGAGTCCTTCCATATTCTCATCCAGCACATTTGCGGTGTCACTCAGTTTCTCTACATGTGAGAGCAGTTTGTTGGCTACGTCATTGACGGTTTCTGCACTGCCTGCGGTCTCTTCGATAATATCTGAGATATTTTTCACTGCCGCTACCGCTGCACTACGCTCGCCATCAGCCTTCTCGGTACTTACCACGATATCCTTCAGTCCCTCGATCAGCTGACTCATACGAGCCTGCATCTCACGGAATACTGCGATTACTTCTTCCACAGCCTTGGTCTGAAGTTCTACCATCGCTTTCGCCTGGCTTGCACTCTCCACACTGTTCTGCGTCTGCGCAGTAATGTTCGCAACATTGTTGCCGATCTCTCCGGCTGCCTTGGCGGAATCATCTGCCAGCTTGCGGATCTCTTCCGCTACCACAGCGAAACCTCTTCCGGCCTCTCCGGCTCTGGCTGCCTCAATGGAAGCATTCAGGGACAACAGATTCGTCTGTTCCGTAATCTCTGTGATCGTACCTACGAAACTGTTGATGATCTCGGATTCCTTGCGGAGGGATTCAATACTCTCGCTTACCTTCACAGTCATCTGTGTGGTCTCACCGGCACGTTCACCCAGTACCTGTACGATCTCCATTCCCTTGTTGATCATGCCTTCGGTCTCATCTACCAGTTTCTCAACACGCTCTACCACATGGCTGACTTCCTGAATCTCATTGGAGAGAATATCCGTCTTCTCTACACATTCCTGTGCATGTCTGGACTGTTCCTCCATACCTTCATTGATCTCTCCGATAGCACGGGTAATATCCTGGGAATATTCATGGATCAATTCGGAAGCCTGTCCCACATTCTGCGCAGAAACTTCTAATTCTCCGGTGGCATTGCTTACCTGATTTACCAGCTTCTTAGTATTCGCGATCATGTTCGTCGCGGATCCTGCCAGATCCTGGAACTCATCGTGACCCTTTGCTGATACCGTCACGGTCAGATCGCCCTGTGCCACATCACCAAACTTTCTGGAGATGCGTTTCATGTTGTTCTCAATACCGGCTGTAATAAAGATACCCACGATCACTACGATCACACAAGCCAGGATCACCAGGCCAATCGTCATATTACGGATCTCCATAGCCTGGCTGGTCACCACACGCATAGGCACCAGTGCACAGGTGACAAAGCCCACTTCCGCACTACGACTATATATAAAGAGATATTTTTCTCCACGGAAATCCACTTCTGCGGTACCGGAATCCTCTACCGCCTGATCCATTACTTCATTATAATAATCCTGCTCGACAAATACTTTCTCATCCTCAGCCAGAGTACTCTCTTCACCGTCTTCCAGCTGCTCCACTACCAGTTCTCTTCCACCCGGAGTGATAAATCCAATGACACTATCATCACCGATATCAATTTCCTCCAAAAAGTTTGTAATAGACTGAGGCTTCATGTCAATAACAACGCAGGCATTGTTAGACTGGCTCATCATCTGAAAAGACATTATGTAGTCCTGATACGTCTCCTTTACCTTGTCATCCAGCACCGGATGGCTGTCGATCCACTGTGGAATGCTTCTTCTGCCGGCGCCGGAAGCTACCGACTCCTTATATTCATCCAGGAATCCATCCACACCGGAAGAAAGCTTAGTAGACAAAAGTCCCACACCTTCCTTGGGAATAATGTGCATATGACTGATGAACGGATTCGACGTCTGTACTGACAACAGATTTGATTTCGTGGATGTCAAGAAATTCAGCTTGTCTACCGGATTATCCTCGAACATTCCCAGGAAATATTTCCGCAGATCATCGTCATACGCATACTTCAAGCCCTCGGAACGGATAAAATCACAGGTCATCTCCAAGTATTCTGTCGTCATGCGCACAGTCTGTAACGTGGAATCCGTATATTTCTCACTTAAGCCTTCCGCAGACTTCTGATATGCCGAAATGCCAATAATGATCATGAACACGATCGGCACCAGGAAACATACTACGATCTTATTGCGTATACTGAACAGTTTGGAGCTTTTCCCACTCCTGCCGGATGTCTTCTTCGGTGTCTTTGTCTTTACAGCCTTCTCCTTCGGTACTTTTGTCACCTTTTTCTCAGGTTTTGGCTTCTTTTTGGAAGCTTTCTCTTTTTTTCCCGCAAAAAGAGATTTTTTTGGTTTCTCAACATTCGTACTCATACAATATCCTCCGGTACATGTAATCATATTAAGAAGTATACCATAATTATTGCTATAATGAAACAACATTTTATGCGTTTTGTTATATTTTTTTGCGCAATTTTAACAAAAATCCATCTTTTTTAAGAATGTTTCTGTGAATTTTTCCTGCTCTGCCAGATTCAATATCTGAATCTGTAATTCCTGCCGCCGGTGCAGATCATCCCATGATCGCAGCTGTCCGGTCAGTATCCTGTTTCCCACCAGTGCAGCGCCACTAAGTGCCGTGTTGCCGCCGGTCACGGTACGATCTGTCAGTTCCTTCGGAAGCAGTCCGATGGCGGCAGCTGCCTTCGGGTCCAGATAATAGCCAAAACCTCCTGCCAGCACTACCTTGGAAATATCCGAAAGTCTGATTCCATAGCTTTCCGTCAGGATCTCTATGCCTGCGGCAATGGCTCCCTTCGCCAGCTGTACCGCACGCACGGCTTCTTTCGTCACAAGTACATCTCCGATACGGATTCCCCTCGTGAAATAAGGTTCCTTTAACAATCCCTGCCGATCCATCAGTCCTTCTTCCAGAAGCTTTTGTAACAATTTCACCATATCTGCGCCCCAGATACCACGGTTCACCCCGCCCTCGAAGGCAGGTCCCGCCGCCGTGGCACAGGCATACAGCTTCTGTCTGTTACCCAGCGCCATCTCACCGTTGGTACCCAGATCGATGAGCAGCATAGGTTCCTCCTGATCCAGCATTTGACAGGCCAGTATTCCCGCTGTGATGTCCCCGCCGACAAAGGCAGACAATCCGGGAATAATATGACAGGGGACGCCTGCGATCTGTGTGTCTGTGGCTCCACAATGACTTACCTGAAAAGGTGCTCTGCCCAGCTCTGCCGGATCCCATCCCATCAGCAGATAAGTCATGGTGGTATTCGCCGCAATGACCATCTGTATAGACTCCTTCTCCTGCAGCTTTTTGGAAAACCGCTGCACTCCTTTTTTAATGAGATCCAGGACTTTTTTCTGCATATCCGCAGCCTTCCCCGGATCCCTTGCCGCCTCTATCCGGGAGAGTACATCGGCACCGTAGCTGACCTGGGGATTCACGCTCGGACAACTGTCCACTACCTTACCGTCTGCATCATAGAGCTGCATAGCAATGGTAGTCGTTCCGATATCCACTGTCATCAGCCGGATACCTTCCGTATTCTGCAATGATAACGGAGGAAGCTCCAGCTTTTCCGTCACCACCTGCATCCCCCGGATCACTCCGGGGCATCTGCCGCAGCCGGTGCAGATCAGACATCTGGTTCCCTTTTTTCCTGTAAGACTGCTGGTTGTATTATACAAACTGATTCCTCTCTTCATTGTAATGATAATCGATGGATGCCAGCTTATCCCTGATCTCCTGTTCATTCACTTCCAGATCATCGCAGAGCTGCTCCAGGCTTCCGTAGTAGTCACGGAGTTTCAGATTGATAAAGCTTAATAACATGACCGGATCCTGTGGTATCATAAAAAAACCTCGCTTTTAAAATATTATTACTATAACATCTTAAACGAAAAAAGCGAAAATGACAAGTCTGCCACTTTCGCTTTTCGTATTACTGTTTATTTATTTTTAGAGCCTTTCTCACATTTGGCGGAAAGCTTATCGTCCTCTACGGTAATGACGATGGTATCGCCCTCCTCCACCTGATCTGCCAGGATCATCTTGGCAGCCAGGGTCTCCACATACTTCTGGATATAACGCTTCAGAGGTCGTGCACCGTAGACCGGATCATACGCGTTATCTACGATGTACTGCATAGCCTCGTCCGACAGACGGATCGTCAGCTGCTTATCCTCCAGACGCTTGTTCAGATCGGCAATGATCAGATGAATGATACCGCCGATGTTATCTTTGGTCAGAGGCTTGAACAGGATCGTCTCATCCAGACGGTTCAGAAATTCCGGACGGAAATGTGCACGCAGGTCGTTCATGACTGCTGCCTCTGCCTCCGGCTTGATGGTGCCGTCTTCGTTGATGCCGTCCAGCAGATAGCTTGCGCCGATGTTGGAGGTCATGATCAAGATGGTATTCTTGAAATCTACGGTACGCCCCTGAGAATCGGTGATACGCCCGTCATCCAGTACCTGTAACAGTACATTGAATACATCAGGATGAGCTTTTTCGATCTCATCGAACAATACCACGCTGTAAGGTTTTCTCCGCACTGCCTCGGTCAGCTGACCGCCCTCTTCATATCCTACGTATCCGGGAGGCGCACCGATCAGACGGGAGACAGAATATTTCTCCATGTATTCACTCATATCGATACGAACCATGTTGTTCTCGTCGTCAAACAGTGCTGCTGCCAGGCTCTTCGCCAACTCCGTCTTACCTACACCGGTAGGTCCTAAGAACAGGAAGGAACCGATAGGCTTGCTGGGATCCTTGATACCGGCTTTGGAACGGATGATGGCTTCGGTAACTTTAGTCACGCCCTCGTCCTGTCCAACCACACGTTTGTGCAGTTCTTCGTCCAGATGAAGGGTCTTGTTACGCTCACTCTCAGTCAGTTTGGCTACCGGGATGCCGGTCCAGCGGGAAATGATCCTTGCGATCTCTTCCTCAGACACCTTTTCATGTACCAGCGACATATCCGATTCGCCGACCTTATTTTCCTCCTGCTCCAACTGTTTCTCCAGTGCAGGAAGTTCGCTGTATTTTAATCTGCCCGCTTTCTCATAGTCTCCTTCCCGCTCTGCGATCTGGATCTCGTTGTTGATACGGTCTCTCTCCTCACGCAGCTTGGAAAGCTTATCTACGGATGCCTTCTCGTTATCCCACTGTGCTTTTCTCGTATTGAACTGATCCTTTAACTCTGCCAGTTCCTTCTGAAGATCAGCCAGACGTTCCTTACTGATCCGGTCATCCTCTTTTTTCAGAGCAGTCTCCTCAATCTCCAGCTGTGTCACCTTACGTTGCAGTTCATCCAGCTCCGTAGGCATACTGTCCATCTCGGTCTTGATCAGGGCGCAGGCTTCATCCACCAGGTCGATCGCCTTATCCGGCAGGAATCTGTCGGTAATATAACGGTTGGAAAGTACCGCTGCACTTACCAGCGCATTATCCATGATCTTAACACCATGATATACTTCGTAGCGATCCTTCAGTCCACGCAGGATAGAAATCGTGTCCTCCACAGTAGGTTCTTCTACCATAACCGGCTGGAAACGCCGTTCCAAAGCGGCATCTTTTTCAATATACTGTCTGTATTCATCCAAAGTGGTAGCACCGATACAGTGCAGTTCACCACGGGCCAGCATAGGTTTTAACATATTGCCTGCATCCAGAGCGCCATCTGTCTTACCGGCACCAACAATGGTATGCAGCTCATCAATGAACAGAATAATCTGTCCGTCGCTGTTCTTCACATCATCCAGTACGGCTTTCAGACGTTCCTCAAATTCACCTCTGTATTTTGCGCCGGCTACCAGTGCACCCATATCCAGTGCGAAAATCTTCTTATCCTTCAGTCCCTGCGGTACATCACCTTTTACAATACGTTGTGCCAGCCCTTCCACCACGGCGGTCTTACCGACACCGGGTTCACCGATAAGTACAGGGTTGTTCTTCGTTTTACGGGACAGGATACGTACCACGTTACGGATCTCACTGTCTCGTCCGATGACAGGATCCAACTTCTGGTTTCTCGCTTTCTCCACCAGATCCTGACCGTATTTTTCCAAAGTATCATAAGTAGCCTCCGGATTGTCACTGGTAACTCTCTGGTTGCCTCTTACGGTAGACAGAGCCTGTAAAAAGCGCTCTCTTGTGATGCCGTATTCCTTCCAGATCTCGGCAATCTCCTTGTTGGGATTCCTGATCATGGCAAGGAACAGATGCTCCACGGAGACATATTCATCTCCCATCTGCTTTGCCTCATCTGATGCGCTGACCAGTACCTTGTTCAGATACTGACCGACATAAGGCTGACCACCCTGCACCTTTACTCTTTTCTCCAGAGCCTGTTTTGCACGGTTTACAAAGTGATCCTTTTGGATCTCCATCTTCTCCACAAGCTTTAAGATCAGACTGTCATCCAGGGTCAGCAGACTGTACAGCAGATGCTCCTGCTCGATCTCCTGGTTGCCATATTCCATGGCGAGCTTTTCACAGCCGTTGACGGCTTCTATGGATTTCTGTGTAAATTTATCAATATTCATAATCGTTCGCCTCCTCACATAAGGTTATACAATTTGCAACTGTTCAGAACCATTAAACATTGCCTGAGCTTTGTTGAATGCCTGCATTCATAAAAGCTTTGACAATATTTATTTGGCATAGAACAGACTCACAGGCTTTCTGTCTCATCTGTTCTATTGTTACTATAACACTTATTCAAAGAAAATCAATTAAGAAATTATAAACTTTATATAGAATCTTTGGAAAATTATTTTTTTCTGTATAGACCCATATGCCGCAAAAATTCCTGAAATACAGTAGTGAAAAGTACCTGTGGATCACTTTTTCCTCTATAGACCCAAAACGGCGCTGCCCAGTGTCATGTCTGTAAACATAACATCTGGTCAGCGCCATTTCTCCTTTTACGTTGGCAAAAACTGACGGTAAAACCTTATTTTGTGGTAATTCCCTTCACCTCATATCCTGCGTCCACCACAGCCTTGGTCAGTACCTCATCTGCCACATTGGAAGCCAGTTCCACGGCAGCGTTTTTCTGCTCCAGGCTCATGGTTACAGCATTCACGCCTTCTACTGCCTCCAGTGCCTTCTGTACGGTTCCGGTGCAGTGGTTGCACATCATTCCTTCGATGCTGATTACTTTTGTCATTGTGTTTGTCCTCTCTTTCTCCTGCTTTACATCTTGCCTGTTATTTTGCTCTGCGGGGGCTTTCAATATGCACTGTTCTCCCTCCGCAGTTGCATGCGTTATCTCGATTTCCTTATGGGATGCTTTCGGTGTTCCCTTTTTCAGCGGGGTGAATCCGCTCTTAAAGCCTCTCAGCCGCAGGGCATTTCCCACGACGAAGATACTGCTTAAGCTCATGGCTGCCGCGCCAAACATGGGATTCAGCCGGATCTGGAATGCCGGATACAACACACCGGCCGCCAGAGGGATGCCGATGCAGTTGTAGAAAAATGCCCAGAACAGGTTTTCCTTAATATTACGGATCACGGAACGGCTCAGCTTCATGGCGGTCACCGCATCCCGCAGATCGTTTTTCATCAGGATAATGTCGGCACTCTCCATGGCGACATCGGTACCTGCGCCGATAGCCATACCCACATCTGCTGCCGCCAATGCGGGAGCATCGTTGATACCGTCGCCGATCATGGCTACCTTGTGTCCCTGTGCTTTCAATTCACTGACCTTTTTCTCCTTATCCTGCGGCAGTACCTCTGCCACGACTTCGGAGATGCCAAGCTTCTGCCGTACGGCTTCCGCGGTGCGGCGGTTGTCTCCGGTCAGCATGATGACTCTGACACCCATTTTCTCCCATGCATTGATTGCTTCATAGGAGGTGGCTTTGACCGTATCTGATACACCGATGATGCCTAAGAATCTTCCTTCCTGAGCCACCAGAAGCGGTGTCATGCCTTCGTCCGCCATCCGGTTCAGACCTTCTGCGGCTCCCTGCGGCAATGTGATATTCTTCTCCTGTAAAAATGCAAGATTGCCTACATAGAACTTTGTGCCTGCCGGGATGTCTACACTACCGGTATCCGGCACTGTATTCCCGATTGGCGGAGTCTTGCGTGTCCTCTTTCCGGAGGTGTCTGAAACATCACCCGGTTTTCCGGCATAAAATACCGCCGTAGGACCGTCATTTTTTGCTGCTTCCACTGCCCGGAAATCTGCTGCCAGCGCACCTTCCACACCACGCCCGAAGGTTGCCTTGAAATCCACGATCTCCGGAATTGTCAGCCGGAAGCTTTCCGCATATTCCACTACCGCCTCTGCCAGCGGATGCTCACTTTTTTTCTCCAATGCCGCTGCGATCTGCATCATGGCATCCGCAGGGAAATCACTCTGATAACCGCCTACTTCTTCTACCTTTAACTTGCCGCTTGTGATGGTTCCGGTCTTGTCCAGTACCACGGTGTCGATCTCCTTAGCCTGCTGCAGGGCTTCCCCGGTCTTGATCAGGATGCCGTTACCTGCTCCTACGCCGGTTCCCACCATGATAGCCACCGGAGTTGCCAGTCCCAGCGCGCAGGGACAGGAAATCACCAGTACGGCAATGGCTGTGGAAATAGCGAATTCCGCAGTGGCGCCGTTTAGCAGCCATACGACCAGTGTGATCAGTGAAATAGTAATTACCGTAGGCACGAAGACCCCTGCCACCTTATCTGCCAGCTGTGCAATCGGAGCCTTGCTGGCGCTGGCTTCTTCCACCAGGCGGATGATCTGTGCCAGCGTGGTGTCATCACCGACACGATCCGCACGACATTTTAAGAAGCCCGCCTTGTTCACGGTTGCGGAGACCACATGGTCGCTTGCCTGCTTCTCCACAGGGACACTCTCACCGGTGATGGCCGCTTCGTCCACACTGGAGTTACCCTCCAGCACGATACCATCCACCGGTACCAGACTTCCTGGCTTTACCAGAAATATATCACCCTTTTGCAGATTCTCCGTAGGCACTTCCTTCTCCTGTCCGTCTTCAGTTACAAGGATTGCTACCTTAGGTGCCAAATTCATCAGCTTAGTAATAGCTTCACTGGTCTTGCCCTTGGAACGGCTCTCCAGATATTTTCCGACCGTGATCAGGGTCAGGATCGTACCGGAAGATTCAAAATACAGATCGTGGGAATAATGTTCTACTACTGCCATGTCACCGTAGCCTAAGCCATAGCTGATCCGGTACATGGCGAAAATGCCGTACACAAGCGCCGCGCCGGATCCTAAGGCGATCAGGCTGTCCATGTTCGGGCTGCGGTGCGCCAGGGTTTTAAATCCTACGGAGAAAAACTTCCGGTTCACATACAGAATCGGCAACAACAGTAAAAACTGTGTCAGTGCAAAATTCATAGCGTTGGCATTACCGTGCATGGTATTCACTATAAATGCGGGGACCGGAATCCCAAACCATTCTTTGAGCATATGGTGCATGGACACATACATTAACGGGATCAGGAACCCGATGGAGATTCCAAGCCGCCATTTCATGGCTCTTGCGTCTGCATCCAGCTTCTGCTGCAATTCCTGCTTGCCGTCGGCTACGGACCTTCCTATACTTCCCGCATTCCCGGAAGTGCTCTGTCCGCCTGCACCTGCCGCACTGCCTTCGGTCATTACCGAAGCGCCGTAGCCTGCTTTCACCACAGCATCAATGATTTCCGCTGAAGTAATCTTCGTCTCGTCATAGGTCACATCCATGGTCTCTGTCAACAGATTCACGGATGCTTTTTCCACATTTTCCAGTTTATTGACTGCCTTTTCCACATGCGAAGAGCATGCAGAGCAGGACATTCCCGTAACATGATATCTTTCCTTCATAAAAATAGCCTTGCCTTTCCATAACCTGCAAAGTTTCCGTTATTTTCAGTGCCTTACCGCACGAATTTACATTATTATCTGCAGTCATGCCTCTACTTATTTCAATTTTTTCACCAGATCCACTGCTTCCTCTACGATATCCGTATTCCCCTTCCGGATCTCTTCCACCACGCAGGTCTCCATATGCTCCTTCAGGATTGCATAGCCGAAAGCCTGCAGAGCGCTCTCCACCGCAGCTACCTGCGTCAGGATGTCTCCGCAGTAGCGGTTCTCTTCCAACATCCGGCTGATACCGTTTAACTGCCCGGCCATGCGGCTTAAACGGTTCTGCAATTGCTTTTTTTCTTTTTCAGAGCGGGGTGTTGCTTTCTGATGACAATGACAACATTCCATGCCCTTCTCTTCTAATTTTTCTTTTAATTGTTCTGCCATACTTTCTCCCATTCTGAAGCCGGTTCCTGCTATTTTTTCTAAATGCCCACATATTCTTTATTGTCCTCCGATCGCATAACAGCGTTCAATGTATGTAGAAGGACTAATTGTTGCAGCCATGCAAAATACCCCACAGGGGTATCTTGTCTTTTTCTACAAGATATACCCCTGTGGGGTATTTGTCAAGAAGTATTTTCTAATTCCTGCCATTTCACTTCTGACCAAAACGGATCCTTACGATCTGCATCTTCATGATTCTGTCACCAGTCTTGGCAAGGAAGCGGAACAATCCGCTGACGGATGGGTCTCGAAGATCATTGTAGCCTAGCATATAGCCACGGCTTGTAACCTGCAATCTGCTGTCCCACGGGGAAATCTCACTTTTCGCATCCGAAACCGCAAAATACGCACCCACATCCTGAATTTTAGCGCTCCTTAGCCATGTCTTTGCTATCATCTTAACCGCTGTCCGGTTCGCCGCGTCAAATACCAGCACACCACCGGGAAAACTGTCAGCCATTGCCTGTACCAGCGTCCTGACTTGCTCCGTCAGGAAATAATAGAATACTCCGGAGGCAAAAAATATCGCCCCTTCGGACGCGTCGATTTTGGTAAACCATTCCGTATCATTCAAATTGCAGGGAATATTTTCCTCACGGTCTCCGGCAGGCAGTAATTGATTGCGTACGGCGATAACATCCGGAAAATCCAGATTGTAAATTTTACAGCTGCCATTGTCACAGGCTCTGCCGGTACCGTCAAGTCCACAGCCCAAATTGACCACCGCCGCATTGGGATGGTCTGCCAGGTAATTTTGTACCTCCCATGCAAGGTCATTCTGCCGCATGGCAACCTCCAGCGAACCGAAACGCTGCATCAGGCCGTGGGATTTTTTCTCCACCTGTGAAAAATCATAGTCGATCTGGTCGATCAGGTGTACCGCCATCTCGTCCCGATATAGGTTCGGATACAACTCCGAGCATAGCTTCCGGGAATAAAGCGGGATGATCAGCGTCTCCTGTACGGTGTTCTTCTCTATCTTGTATTTCATGGACATCTCTCACTTTCTTGCATTTTTGCCATTTCTTTTTGTTAGTCTTTCCTAACCGCTGTATAGAGTCATGCGGTTAGTTTATGTTAACTCACATGTCTTAGAAAAGCCGCATTACTGCGGCCTTTCAGCTGACTGTTTTTGGTTTTCGTTCCTATTATACTGAACTTCTTTCCGTTTTGCAAGGTAGATTTCCACCAATAGATAGATATTTCTTGTCTTCTTCCCAGTTGTAGTAGAACTGGATCAGTCCGATGCGGCTCCTGGTACCGGTCTTCTCATTTAATGCAGCGATATGCCGATACAACATCGCGCGGGATACAAACAGGCTGTCGGCGATCTCCTGCATGCCGTCATCGGACAGCAGCAAAAGCTGCAGCACTTCCTGCTCCCGTTCCGTCAGATCAAAATATTTTACAAATCTCTCCAGCCGACTCTGACCGGCGGACATTTCGCGACTTTCCATTGCTTCGGGAGCCTTTACAATCTGCGTACAACTATAATACCACAACAGTGTCACACTGATCAGTACAAACAATACCAGTGCCAGTACTGCCGTCAGGATATGATTTTCTCCATTCAGCAGGCTTACGGAAGCTACTCCTGTGATCACAGCACCCAGATTGTTCGCCGCTCTTCCCATACCTGCCCACAGCCTGCCATCCTGCATGCGATAGGACAGCTGGAGAAATCCGTTTGTGAAAAACACCACGAAAAATCCCGCAGACACATAGAAGATCAACAGTCCCGGCAGAAACGTTCCGCCGCTTTCGATGATCAGCACACATATGGTGGATAGAATCGTCACCGCATACATGATCAGTCCACGATACCTTCCGTTATTCAGATCAAACACTACTCCTGCCAGTAATCCACTGAGCGCTAAGAACAGTCTCGGCCACTGACCTATATCCATGGTACCCGCTGCATGCGCCAAGGTCACCACATTGTCCAGTGTAGCGAAGATACATGTCATCAGAACAACCGTCACCAGTAATGCCACACCTGCCAGCCGGGGATTTTTCCATGAAATCCGCTCCGCAGCAACACCTTCCTGCGCGTTTTTCACCGACACCGTTTCTCCGTCCTCTGCCTTCTGTCTCCTGTGATATCCAGGCAGTACACTCTGATCCATTCCGACAGTCAGTATCAACAGCACCACAAAACTTACCGCCAGGAAGATACCTTCCACTGTCTCGCCCCACAACAGATTGTGGTTCAGGAACTGAAGGAGCAGCCCCACAGCATACGCCACACTCACGATCTTCGCCGGATGCCTGCTTCCCCTAAGCAGCTGTGCCGCCAGGTAATGTGTCCTGCTGCCCAGATATCCCAGTATCAGGAACAGAAAACACCCACTGCCCAATAGTACCCGGTACCCAGCCCCGGCAAACAGCAGTATATATCCTGCGATCACCGGCACCGGCAAGAAGAATCCCGCTGCCTTGAACGCAGTGGGATTCCCAGATTTGCTTTTCCATTTTTCTATCAGAGAATATGCCAGAAAACCCAGTGCACTGACTCCCAGAATATAGCTCTGCGCCAGCACTACTCCTGTGGGATCCGTATATAACGCCATCCGGTTATCAAACAGATACTCTGTTCCTAAAAATACAAAATAGAAAACAGCTAATGAAAGCATGGTCTCTCCTTAAACAGACTGGAAACCGCCTTCCAGATCCTCGATGATATCATCAATATTCTCCGTACCGATAGACAGACGAATCGTATTACTGTAGATTCCCTGCTCATTCAGTTCTTCCTCAGACAGCTGTGCATGGGTGGTGGAAGCCGGATGGATGACCAGAGACTTCACATCTGCCACGTTTGCCAGAAGTGAGAACAGCTCCAGATTATCACAGAACTTTTTAGCTGTCTCCTTGCCGCCCTTGATCTCGAAGGTGAAGATGGAACCGCCTCCGTTCGGGAAATATTTCTTATACAATGCCTGCTGCTCCGGATCGGTGGATACGGAAGGATGATGCACGCGCTCTACCTGAGGATGAGCATTCAGATACTGTACTACCTTCAGTGCATTCTCCACATGACGCTCCACGCGCAGAGACAGTGTCTCCAGTCCCTGTAAGAAAATAAATGCATGGACAGGGGAAATGCAACCACCCATATCACGCAGGAGCATTGCACGGATAGCAGTCACAAAAGCCGCACCCGGTGCTGCCTTGGTAAAAGTCACACCATGATAGCTGGGGTTCGGAGTGCACAGATGAGGGAACTTGCCGCTGCCCTCCCAGTCAAATTTACCATTCTCTACGATCACACCACCTAAGCTGGTGCCGTGTCCGCCGATGAATTTGGTTGCGGAATGTACCACGATATCTGCGCCGTACTCAAAAGGACGTACCAGATAAGGAGTAGCAAACGTATTGTCCACTACCAGAGGAACCTTATGCGCATGGGCGATCTGTGCCAAACGCTCGATGTCTACCACATCAGAGTTGGGATTGCCCAGAGTCTCGATGTAGAGCGCCTTGGTGTTCTCCTGAAAGCTTGCTTCGATCCTGTCATAATCGGAAGGAGCCACGAAAGTAGTGGTCACACCGTAGTCCACCAGGGTATGCGCCAAAAGATTGTAGGTTCCACCGTAAATATTATTTGCAGAAACAATGTGATCTCCCTGTTTTGCCAGGTTCTGGATCGTATAGCAGATGGCTGCCGCTCCGCTGGCTACTGCCAGAGCTGCAGTACCGCCCTCTAATGCTGCAATACGCTGCTCAAAGACACCCTGGGTAGGGTTGCCCAGACGGCCGTAGATCTCACCGGGATCTTCCAGTCCGAAGCGTGCTGCTGCATGGTCGCAGTTGCGGAATACATAAGAAGATGTCTGATAAATGGGAACGGCTCTCGCACCGGTCACGGGATCGGGCTGCTCCTGTCCCACGTGTAACTGTAATGTCTCAAATTTTAAATTACGCTCTGCATAGGGCTTTTTACTCATGTTCTGCCTCATTTCTGCACTTTATGTGCTTATGTATTTTTCTATGATGTCAGGATCAAAAGGTCTAAGCCCACATGCTTGACCCCGACTTTATTTCTATAAAAACATGCTAAAACACATTACAAATTCTGTCAATGTAAAACTTTAGCACAGTACCATGATTTACTTCACCAGCCGATCCTTATACTTCAGCCATTTTCCCGTCCGTATCCTGTTAGTAAACAAAAATGCCCGTACGACCCAGTCCATGGTCATAGCGATCCAGACGCCGATGACGCCGAGTCCCAGACCCTGTCCCAAAATATATGCCATGCCCACACGGCAGAGCCACATAGAAGCGATCGCCACGATCATGGTGAACCTCACATCTCCCGCAGCGCGAAGTGCATTGGACTGCGCAAAGGACAACGGATGCACCAGCATACAACATACACAACTGTAACATAACAGAAGAACAGTTATTTTCATTGTCTCCGGACTCAGATGATAGATTCCGCAGATCGGACGAGCAAAAATAATCATGGGAATGCCCAGCAGGATCATACAGGCATATGCTACTTTCATCATTTTTTTCAGATAATATAATGCCTGCTCTGTTTCTCCTGCGCCGATGCACTGTCCGATCACAGTGATCATTGCCACACCGATGGCATTGGCAGGGATCTGCTGAAAGCTGGCAATGCTGCCCGTTACGGCATTTGCCGTCGTAGCCGCCATTCCAAAACCGGCGATCAGGCTGGTGGTCAGAAGCTTACCGATCTGAAAAATGCTATTCTCCAATCCGTTCGGTACGCCGATATACAGGATTTTCCCAAGGATTTTGGTATCCAGACGCCAATGATTGCTCATGATGATCTTGTCACTTTTCTTAAGAAGCATTACGATCAGCACCGCAGACAATACTCTGGAAAAAAGCGTGGACAGCGCCGCTCCTGCAGCACCGATTCCAACACCGTAGATCAATATTGCGTTACCCACTACGTTCACCAGATTTGCCGCCAGAGATACCTTCATGGACACCTTGGAATCTCCTACCGCACGGAACAGAGCTGCACCACCGTTATAAATTCCCAGAAAAGGAAAGGATACCGCCACAATATAAAAATAAATTCTTGCAGCACTCATGACATCCGCTTCCACATTGCCGTAAAGCAATGCCAGCAGTCCCTTGTTCCAGATCAGCGCTATCGTCATAAACAGAAGGGCCACACCCCCAACCGCTATAAACAGCTGATTGGAGGCCCGGCCTACCATTTCCTTATCTCCGTGTCCCATATATTGTGCCGCCACGACCGCACCGCCGCTGGCCATGGCCGTGAACAGACCGATCAATAACACACAGATACTGTCCACCAGGGAGATTCCGGATACCACGGCTTCTCCACAGCTGGCCGCCATCACCGTGTCCGCCATTCCCATTGCAATTGCCAAAAACTGCTCTATGATCAGCGGCCACAATAATTTTTTCAATGCATCCTGTGAAAATAACATTTTTTTCTCTTCCGTCATAATTTACATCATTCCTTTATCCTTACATTGACATCTGCCAAAATAACATATGGTCATTGCATTGTAAATCCGGGAAATGGTATTTTTACAGTTCCTGATATGCGAAATAGTCCACAGCCACCGAACCGCCAGCCGCACCCTGTTCGTTGATGGCAAACAGTCCGTCCTTGACACCGACCCAGCGGCCCGGAGTTGCTTCCACCATCTGCCCCACAGGTTGTAAATTTTCTTCCGTGGTTCCCACGTAGAACGTACGGTAAGTCTCCTTCTCCACCTTCATCTGCATATAGATCACATCACTGTTCCATTCGCCCAGATCAGTGCGTACTTCATCGTCCTTCGTCCAGTTGCCGGTGCGCTGCTGCAAGCTCATTTTACCGTGTATTTTCTGAACTGCAAGTGCTGTATAACATCCACCCAGCGATACCAGTCCTGCCACATCGCCGTCCTTCATCTGCTCCAGATGCAGACAGGTGGTAATAGCAAATTCCGGTGCCGGCCACTTCTGTAATAACAGATTGCTGATGTCGCACAGCTGTGTCTTCGGATCCGCCGCCTGTGCATGGAGAAGGAGCTGACCGTCTTTCAGCTCGTACCATTCCTTTTTATAATTGGCATTCCACTGCCATTGCAGTCCTAAACGATCTCCTTCGAAGAAATCGCTGTCCTCCGGGGTATCGATGGGGTATGTAGCTCCCGCTTCCGGCTTCTTATAACGCAGTACCGGCTCACCGCAGCCATCCACGGCATTTACTCCAATCACCGGCCAGTCGTTTTCCCAGCGCATGGGCTGTAAATGTACGATACGTCCCGCATTGCCCACATCCTGAAAATGTAAGAACCAGTCCTGTCCGTCCGGGGTATCCACCCAGGCACCCTGGTGAGGTCCGTTGACGGGGGAATTGCCCTGGTGCAGGACAATTTTTTCTTCCCAGGGACCATAAATATTTTTCGACCGCAGTACGGTCTGCCAGCCGGGCTTCACGCCCCCTGCCGGAGCGAAAATATAGTAATAGCCGTTTCTCTTGTACAACTTCGGACCCTCAATGGTAGGCTGGGTCGCATGACCATCATAGATGAACTGACCGTCATCCAGCACTCCGGAGCAGTCCGGTTCGATGGGAGACATATACAACATGCTCTTGAAGCCGATACGGCTTCTGGCGAAAGCCGTCACCATGTAAGCCTTGCCGTCCTCATCCCAGAAAGGACAGGGATCGATCCAGCCCACTACCTTGCGCACGTAGGCAGGCTCACTCCATTTGCCGAAAGGGTCTGTGGTCTTGCACATCATGATCCCTTCATCCGGCATGGGAATGAATACATAGTAAGTTCCCTCATGGTAGCGGATGGCGGGAGCCCAGGTACCGCAGCCGTGCACCGGCTTGTCATAATAATCAAAGGGAAGCTTATCCATGATGTAATTGATGACCTTCCAGTTCACCAGATCCTTCGAATGCAGCAGCGGCACTGCGGGGGTGTTACAGAAGCTGGAAGCGATCATAAAATAATCCTCTCCCACACGAATAGCATCCGGATCCGAGTAATCCGTATACAGGATCGGGTTGGTATAGGTGCCGTCGCCCTGATCGGCGATCCACATTTTATGTATCTTCGTCTTGTCCATAGTTTCTCCATTCCGCAGCCTTTTGCCGCTGTTTACTTTATAAAATCAGTATAGCAGATATTCCGTCATATCGCGTGTCATTTATCATTTTATTTATGACAAATCTTGCATTATCTCCACTGCAATGCCATAATATAATGATGCCAGGGTCAAAAGGTCTAATCCCACATGAGCAGCACGGAACAATCCGTAGGCATCAAAGTGACAATCGTTGCAGGAGGAAAACACCTTGAGTTTCTTTTATCAGAATCGTAAAGAACAACTCTATCTGTATCTGTCCAAGAATAACTCTTACGCCGTCCATCTTCACAGACAGCTGGAGCTGATCTATGTCTTAAGTGGTTCCACCACGGTCACTGTGGAACAGCAGGATTTCCCTCTGAAACCCGGTCAGGGTGTCCTCGTTTTTCCGAACCAGATGCACGGCTTAAAACATGTGGAACCCGGTCAGAATCTGCTCTGTATCTTCGAGCCGGATTTCTGTCATTCCTTCCGACATTTTTTCCAGAATAAAAAACCTTCACGCAATGACTTTGCCGTCTCCACCCTCTCTGAGCACAGTCATATTGCCCTGCAGGGTCTCGAAACCTTAGCTGCCACCATGGAAAAAGATCGTCCCACCCCCTCCGAAGTGCAGATCTATGCGGAAGGGTATCTGACACTCCTTTTGGCAGATCTTCTGCCTTCCCTCCCCCTGCAACCCCTAAAAAGCACAGAGGATCTAAAGCTGGAGCAAAGACTACTTCTCTATCTGGATGCCAACTACACGAAGGAATTGTCCCTGGACAGTCTCTCGAAAGAATTCGGTGTCAGCCGTTTTGTCCTCTCCCGGATATTTACGGAAAAGTTCCACACCACTTTCCCGGATTATATGAATTCCAGAAGGCTTGATTATGCCAGAGACCTTCTGCTGTCCACAGAGCTCTCCGTAACACAGATAGCACTGGATGCCGGCTTTGGCAGCTCCCGTACCTTTTTCCGTGCCTTTCAGGATACCTTCCATACCACTCCGGGAGCCTACCGCAGGCAGACGGAATCTACCCACAACAGTTCCTCGCCCGCCCGGATATAATCCTTCCAGGTACGAACGATCCGTCCCCGGTCAGGTGTCTGACACATCTCCACTGTCACCGCCGTATCCACGCCTTCTCTCGCCAGCCCTTCCTGATCAAATTCTACGAGAAGCTTGCCTTTTCTCACGATCTCATTGGGCAGAACATTACAGCGGTAATATGTGCTATGAAGTTCTTCTTTATCCTTACAGATATTCAATAGCAGCTCCACCCCGCTGTCCGTGCGGAAACGGATCCGGTTGCCCATAGGATAAAGCTTCAGCACTTTTCCCGAAGTGGGAGCATAGACTCTTCCATCCGCCGGCAGGATGGTAATGCACTTAGTATTGTCATCCGACGCTTCTTCTGTTGTGTCCTGCAAAGTATCCTGCGATATTTTCCTGATCTCGCCGTTCACCGGGCTCCCTATGGCGGTGCCTTCCATAACAAGCTGTCTGTTCCCTGTTATTCTTCTCTCTTCCTGTCTGTTTACCGCCTCTTCTTCTGTTTCTTCCATGTTCCACCGGATGCTCCTGCCCAACCAGAAACCGATCAACAGTCCCAGCACTCCCGTTGCCACCACAGCATACATCTGCATGTTTCTACCTTCCTTTTTCCATAATAAGACTCTTACATCTTATTCTGTCTCATTTTCGGGAAAACATGCCAGTTTTTCATTCATAAAATCCAAGAGTATCGCTGTCACGATCCCCGCCGCCATGCAGAACAGATTCCGGGATGCCGCATCCGCCGATGTTGCAAAGCTGCCCCAGGGAACAGTCATCACCGTAGCTGCACCGACGATTCCGAAAATTCCATGAAACATCAACGCATAATGCCTCTCAAACAGCCGGTTTACCAGTTTTGCCAGACAGATGAAAGTCACCACGCACCCTGCTACTCCCGGAAGCAGAACCTCCGGTCTCACATGACCGATCCCTTCCACAAAGGGCGTATACAGTCCCAAGGGCATCAATATTGTTGAAAAGCTCATGCCCGGAGCGATCACCGACAGAGCAAAGGCAAAGCCGCAGAACAAAAAGCTGAAAAATCCCGGCTCCACGGTATTTTGGGAATTCTGCAGCCAGAATAACAGACTAAGCATTGCCACTAATGTCACGCAGGATAAGATCACATTTCCCACATTCCTGCCCTGTTCTCCCGCTTCTCTCCACAACGAGGGAAGCATTCCCACGATCAGTCCCACAAACACGCAGACGGAAGGCTCCGGGTAAGTCTCTAATACATATGATAACAGATTCGCCACCCCTAAAAATCCCGCTGCCGATCCGATCATATAAGGGAATAATCCCGGCAAACGGATCCGCCACTTATGTACCGGATCCGACAAAAGCTCCATGATCGGTCGATAGACTCCGAACACCACACTTAAAACACCGCCGGATATTCCCGGGAGTACCGCTCCCAGACCGATCAGCGCCCCTTGTAATACTTTTCCCAAAAATCTAAGATCCATCGTCATTCTCCGCATCCTGTTTCTCTTAAAATCATATGCTTTTTCCTTAGGAAAATAGGTCTAAAAATCAAAGATAATTATTGACATTTCAAGCAGGGCAATGGTATACTCTAACCGTATTCTAAATGAAAGTCATTGATCTCACATATTTTTGTAAGACATTGCTACTTTTTCACGGATGCTTTACAAAAATATGTGATTTTTTTGTCCTACGTTTTAGAATCATCAAAAGGATCAGGCAAAGCCTGAATTATTAAAGGAGGTACCAATAATGAATAACGGTACAGTTAAGTGGTTCAATGCTCAGAAGGGTTATGGTTTCATCACCAACGATGCTAACGGAGAGGAAGTATTCGTACACTTTTCCGCAATCAATGCTGATGGTTTCAAGTCTCTGGAAGAGGGCCAGAAGGTAACTTTCGATACCGAGTGCGATCCTCAGAACAGCAGCAAGATCCGTGCTACCAACGTTACTGTTGTAGCTTAATAGCAAGGCAAACCAAAAGGATCAGTCCCTTAGGACTGATCCTTTCAGACTGTAGACAAAGCTCCTTCCTGTGAGGGAGCTTTTCTTGTGTCATGACTG
>ERZ779737.15-NODE-15-length-185981-cov-7.738982_pt1 | contig 185981 bp, 169 predicted proteins | sample MGYA00511889_ERZ779737 | MGnify/ENA primary metagenome ERZ779737 (study PRJEB29588, sample SAMEA2163575) | human gut metagenome | biome: human gut; feature: human-associated habitat; material: faeces | place: Denmark | collected 2008/2010 ...
ATCCATGACTTCTTGGTATGAAATTCAGTCCTGCATAGTATGCTTTCGTTTGTGCTTTTATTGAACTTTTACATTCTTCTCCTTCTATCTCATAACTGATTTCTACATCATATGTTGTATTTTCTTTCAATCCTTCTATTGTGATTTCCTTACCTGTCATGGGATATGTTTTTCCATCTACTTTTACTGTTAGGTTTTCAACACTTTGACTATATTCATCTTCTTTTCTTTCTATTGTGATTGTTGTTGGTGTTGCTTTCCCTAACTTACTTTCAACTGCTGGGTCGCGCATTACTAAAAAGATAGCATTTCCAGTAGAACGTTCACTACCATCTGATGGTCGGTTCACAACATCAAAACCGCCTTCATTATTACGAACAATCAATGTTGAAGAACCTCCGCCATCAAGATTATATGCATCAACACAACCCGCAAGTTTCATTATTTCGGCTCCCTCAAATAAAGAAACACCATAATTTTTTTCAGCTGCAGTTTTACCACGACCATCAACAACCATCAATACTGGTGTTCCATCTGCTTTAAAACCAATAAACGTTCTTGGATGATCAGTATAAATAAATGAATCTGTCGATTTTTGAAATTGTGATTTACCATCCACTAACATTTGATGAATAAAACCAACACTTTGAGTAACATTACTCCAATTGCCTTCATAATTATGTTGACATCTTACTAATGTACCATTTTGTAATTTTTGTTCATAACTTGAATCTTTTGTGGCAAGATAAAATTCACGAGTAATTTCTTGTTTTGTCCCACCATCTTCAGTTGTTACTTCCCTTATTTGTCTTGGTTTTTCATCAACCGTTCCTGGTCTTGACGTTTCAATTGATCCTTTTACAAAAACAGTTTCATTTGTACCATTAGATATTCTACACATCGTATATTTTCCTACATATACTGTATAACCTGTTAAATCATGAGATTCAATCATATCTTTTGTATAAAGATTGATTCCTGTTTCTTTAGGAGCTTCATTATATGAAGCAATAGGAAATTGCTCAACAACTTCTCCTTCACTACTCATCAGTTGAAGATACAAATCAGAAATTTCTGGATCACCTACAATTATTTCATTATTATCACTAATTCCTATTACTTTTCGATGACCTCCAACATAATCAGCCCTATACATATCACCATCAGCCATGAAATTATTGGTTGGTTCCCAAGTTATTTTTCCTGAATTTTGAAAAAAGTCACCATTTACTCCTGCAACTACAATCCATCCTGGATGATGGGCCTCCCAATCTTGAGCACAAATTTTCGTGGTTGCGGCATTCCAACTATCCGCATTTTGTTTTGTCCAAGTTACAAGTTTTACACCATTATCATAATTTTCCAAATCAACCCACTGAACAAAATGTTCTTGAAATATTTTTGCCGAATCACCATTTAAAAGTGAATTCATTTTTTGTTCATAAAGACTTACTCCACCAAGTAAATCTGTCTTCTCTAAATCTGTAACTGTATTCACATATGCTGAGTCAGTATTTGTTGCTCCTATTGCAACATTACTTTCTAAATGGGTTACGAAGGTTAAACTCAATAACCCTATTACAAAAAATACGAACACTTTAAAACATTTTATTTTTTTCATTTTTTCCCCTTATTCAATCACTTAATTTTTATTATTGTTTTTTTCTAAAATATAAAAGAACACTCGAAAAAGCAAAAGTAAATAAAATCATACTGATAACTGATGTTTTACTACATTTTTTACATCCTTTTTCTTCATTTTGATGATCATCTTTTTCAAGCGGTTCACCTTCAGTTTTTCCACATCTTGAACAGGTTTTTGGTGCATCATATGTAGCATCTACCCAATTGTGGCCTAAAGCCTCACCTTCTTGTTTGTGACATTTTGAACAATATTTAGGACTATCACATGTAGCATCTATCCAACTATGATGAACAACCCTAGTTTCACCACAAATATTACAAATTTCATCGCAATCATTATCATATTCGTGAGAACATTCTTCTTTTTCATAAACAAGTTCTTCTGATTCAACCGTAAAGGTTCGATTATCTAAATCTACGTAGCTGATTACAAGTTGAAAAACATACTTATTAGTAATAAAATCCAAATTTTCGAAAGTGATAATATCACTTTTATTTGTTACTGCTGTTTTTTCACCATTCTTTAGAATGTATGCTTCCTTGACTAATTTATCAGCATCTTCATATTTATATTCAATTGATAATTTATTTGAAGTTTTTCTGTTTTGTTCAAAAGTAACAATGCTTGGTATTTCATATTCTAAGGTTTTATAGGTTTGAACTTCTACATCTTTTGTATACACTTCATTTGTTATTTTATTTTTAATGGTATAGGAATAAGAAATTTGATATTCTCTGCCTTTGACCAAATTATCAATTGTAAACTCTTCAACGTGATCCATATAATATTTTTTACCATCAATGTCAAAGACTATATTAGTAATTTCTAGTACTTCATCACTTTGTTCAAGTTTGATTAAAAAACCATGCGATTGCGATATAAAATACACTCTTTCGTTGTATTCTTTTGTTTGAATTGGAATAGAAGATTGATATGTATTTCCATCATAGGTAAAACTTATTTCAGCTAAATATTTTTCCCCCTCATGTAATCCTGTTATTTCAATTTCTTGTTGTTCATCTAATACATCTATTGTTTTTCCATCAACTTTAAGTTTTATATTTGTCATTTTTTCAAATATATCACCAGTTTTTTTCTTTAAACTAACAGTAGTAGGTGTAGAATCAGCTAATGAAAAAACAAAACCAGGATCTCTTACTACCATTAATAAAGCATTTCCAACTCTTCGTTCTACTCCTTGATTTCCATCACTAGGTGTATTAATTGTTTGAATATTTCCATATTCATCTCTTGCGATTAAGGTAGCCGAACCTCCACCATCAAAATCCCATGCATCTACACAACCAATTTCCTTCATATAATAGGCAGCCTCCGACAATGTCATACCACTTGAAGTAGATCCTCCAATTACTGCCATTACATATGACCCATCAGCTTTAATACCAAATAAACATCTCGATTTAGTACAAGTGATATAACTAATGTCGCCACCTTTTCCATAAGTTTCAATTATTTCTGCCTTTTTTTCTGGATTGCTATGTCCTTCATATAAGACTTTATTATTATCTAAAATTTTCCAATAATAACTTGCACTATTATAAACATTAGCCCATTCATTCATATAGTCTTTTTGAACTTTTACATAATCGCCAACTACTAAATCATCTAATGAACCATCCTTAGAAACTAGGAAAAATTCCTTTATTGAAACATTATTGGTTCCATCATTATAGAAATCAAGTGGTCTTTCGTTTTCTTTGCCATCTCTTATTTCTTTAACATAACCTTTAACAAAAATTTCACCATTTGAGGTTTGACGAACAACATCATATGTTCCTATGACTACTTTGTAACCCCTTAAATCATAAGCAGTCAGATTGTCCTTTGTTAAAACAGTAACTCCTGAAGTACTAATTGTCGTAGGGTTAACTGCAGAAATTTTAATCGTATTTTTTTCTGTATCAGAATCATTTTCATCAAAGATATGTGCTGTATAATAATCGGTTACATCAGGAACACCCGCCATTAATTCATTATCTTTAGTGAAACCTAAAATTCCTCTCCACCAAGAATTCGTTGTAATATTCATTGGATTAATCATTTCGCCATTTTCCATTGCATTACTAGCCATTTGACCATTTCCATTTATATGGAAAAAATCTGCATTAGTGCCACCTACAACAATCCAACCAGGATTTTCTTTTTCAAAATTGGCCGCAATATCGCTCACACCTGCCATTTGCCATTTTTCCGCATTTCGATAACTCCAAGAAACAATTTTAACGCCCTCACCACCTGCCATTGTTTCTAGGTATTGTGAATCATATTTATAATAATAATCACCAGTGCAATCAATTGGTGCACTAATATCTTGTTGGTGTAGTTTAACACCTCCTAATAGTTCATTAATCGTCTCTTCTCCTTCTACCCTAATCACACCAGAATCACCTATTTTTGCATGAGCAGTTTTGGTAATTCCAACTACAAACATACTGATCAATATCATTGATAGTACTTTTACAAAAAACTTTTTATTCATCCTCTTTCTCTACCTTTCTATATATTTTTATATATTTTTTAAACGACAACTTTACAGCAATATAAATAGGAATAGAAATCCCACCAATTGCCATCACAAAATATAAAGCTATATTTAAACTCATCAATAATGATACAATAAGCACAATCAATATATTATTCAGTATATCTTTAAAAGCCATTATACAAGATAATTTTACAATTTCTTTTAACATTAGATTTTTAAAATAAGCCATTACAAGAGGAATATGGATAAGAATCATAGCTGCAGAAATTACAAAAGGAATAATTAGTAAAAGACCTAAAATATATATAAATCCTTTATTTGCATAAGTCATAAAAAAATTGAAACTATTATAAAAAATAACTATCATTATAGCAATAATTATTGATAAAATAAATGATTTGAGATAATTTTTTTTTAAGCTTTTAAAGAAATCTTTAAATATAGTATTCGTTTCATTCGTTTCATATTGTTTTATCACATCTGTACACGATACAATACTTGGGAAAAACCAAAACAATACTGGAATTAAAGTTAAATATATTAAAGGATGATCATTATTCTCATAAAGAGTGGCAAAAATAATAAAGAAAGAGAATGAAGGGATGATGATCAAAGCATTTAAAATAATTAAACGCAAAACATAATCCAAAAATCGATAAATTTTGCTACGCATAATTCGATCAGATTTCATTTTCTTCATTCTCCTTTTATTAGTTTATTTTATCCAACAATACCCGAACGCTCAACACCTTCAATAAATAATCTTTGAACAAATAAATATCCAATAATTAATGGTGCCATTAACATTAAGGCCGCTGTATTCAATATAACTTGAACAAATAATGGGTTTTTAGAAATACCCTCACCTACTTGTTTTAAAAAATCTTGATATTGTGGTTGATTGATTATTCCATCAATTCTTTCGCTCATTGAAATTAATTTTCTAGTTAACATTGGAAAACTCTCACCACTTATTTGATACATACCAGTATAATATGTATCATTCCATTGCCAAACAAAGGCAAATAAAGCAACAGTTGTAATAACACCTCTAGCATTTGGTAGCATTACACTCCAAAATGTTCTAACTACACCAGCACCATCAATTTGTGCTGATTCTTCTAATTCAATTGGAATACCTCTAAAAAATTGTCTAAAAAGGTAAATAAACAATGCTGCTCTAATTCCTTGTCCAGTTAATGATGTTATATAGAAAACAATATCTTTTCCTTCCCCTTTTAGTCGCAATCCATGACCTAATAGACTTTCAAATAATCCTGGATTATCAAATAACCCAAAGAAATTAAATCTTAAAATATCAAAATCATCCAAAAAGAAAGTTCTAGCAAGAGAAATCGCTTGAGGAGGTACAATTAAAGTTAACATAATCAACCAAAAAATAATATTACTTCCTCTAAACTTTAATCTTGAAAAAGCATATCCTGCCAGTGATGTTGCAATCAATTGGCAAATCGTAGATATTGTTGACACTTTTAAGTTACACCATAATCCATGCCAGTAATCTAATAGTACTTTAGATAGATTAAAATTAAATAAACTAAATGTCTCTGGAATCCAATTTACCAATTTATTGTTTAAATCAACAGGATGCCTAAATGCTAATGAAATTTCTTGAAAAATCGGAAACACAATAACAAAAGATAATCCGATAAAGATAAAACCTCTTAAAATAGACATCAGTTTTATTGAAGTTTTTCTTCTCATAACAGCTCTTTTAATCGGATTTTTTAAATCTATTACAATTTCATTATATTTATCCTTACTGATTCTTCTAATTTTTTCCCATTTTGTTTCATCAACTATTTCAGTCTTTTCAACTGTAGGCATCAATTCTTCTAAATTCTGTTCTTTTTTTAGTTCTTTTTTCTTATTTTTTGTCGTCATAATAGAAAACCACCTTTGATAAAATTCCTACAATTATTCCCATGATTAGTAAGGATGCTAAAATATATAACCAAGACATTGCCGCATAATAACCATACTCATTGTTATTGTATACTTTATCCATTACATCTCCAATTTCTGATCTCAAAAATGAATCCACAATTGTATATACCACAACTGTTAAAATCATTGGTGAAACCATTGGTAATGTAATTTTCCAAAATTGTTCATAACCTGTTGCACCTTCAATTGTGGCAGCCTCATAAAGATGTTTAGGAACTGACTGAATAGCAGTTAAAAAGATAAGAATTTGAATACCAGAATAAGAAATTGTTCTATAAATGGTTGATGTTATACCCGATAAGAAAGTAACTAGTTTTACTGGCACACCAATTCCTTGCATAAATTGCTCCAAATCAAACAATTGAGTCAAAGCATTAGATCCCGCTGAATTTAAAACAGCATCAACTCCTTCGGCTGCCGCAAGTGCTGCAGTAATGGCCTCTGAATTAAAAACAACTGGTAAAAAGAAGATAGCTCTAACAACTGCACGACCTTTAAATTTGCCATTTAACATTACCGCAATCAATAGACTAAATATTGTGATTACTACTGTATCAACTACTGTATCAACGGCTGTATTCCATAAGCTTACAGGGAAATCAGCATTCACCCTTAAAGCATATTTATAATTGTTAAATAAATCAATTACTGGTTGTGCCGTATAGTCATATTGGGTTCCATTCATTGGAAAGACTTGGGCAAAATGAAACGTTCCATTTGGTTCAACTGAACTAAATGAATATATAAATGACATAAATAACGGATAAATAAAGAATAAACAAAAGCCTAAAATAGTTGGCGCTAAAAATAACCAAGAAATCAATACTTTTTGTTTTTCATAACGCATTTTATCATATACTAATTCTTTAAATAATCGACATGGATAGAAAACAAAAAACCAATTTTTAACAATAAAATCAATTACTTTTTTAAAACCTTTCCAAAAAGATTGTAATTTGGTGGTAGACTCATTTTGTAGTTGCATATTATTACTTTCCATATTTACCTCCTATACAATCTTATAAGACTTAGCAGGAATGACTACTCCATTTTCATAAGTCCAATTGATTCTTTGATAATTTAAAACAATTTCAATTTTAGTTGCAGTTGTATCATTCATATAAGTAACTTTATAAACATTTTCATCAAGTCTTTCATGCTTTGCTAATCGACATGAATAAATATTTAACTCATTTAAAGTATCACAAATATTTTCTACATCACTTAGCCATCTAGTATAAAGCGTATAATAATAACTATTATAATCTGTCAATAATAATTCTGATGAATCATCATAAGTAAAAGTAAATGCAGGATTAGAACCTGTTTCTATACACTTCATCAAATGTTCTTGAAGTCCTTTTTCAACATTTGCATTAATCGATTCTCCACTATAATCAAAAAGTCCGTTTACTACTAATTGATAAAAAGGAATTGAATAATCAAGAATTTCATATTGTGTAGATTGATATGGGACATCATAGGCATTAGAAACAAATTCTAAAGCATAGTAATACGGAGCTTTAAGCGCCAATTGATTGATGCCATTTTCATATAAAATATCAAATGATTCAATTTGTTCTTCAACAGCTCCTGATTTAAAAATCGTTTTGTTTTTACGATAATTTCCTGATAATTGTGAACCAAGACCAGTTAATGATAAAGTCTGAATTCCTAATGTTTTGCTATATTCTTTTGCTAAAGTTGTAGCAAAAGCCGTATAGTATGCAGGAGATAAAACCATAATTTCATCAGCCTTTTTATTAAAAACATTACTATTTAGTTCATATGGATATTTTGTAGAATATGAGCCACCAACATCTCTTGCGGTATAATGACTTCTACCAAAAGATTCTTGAAATTTTTGATATTCCAAAAATTCTAATTGTGGATAAATACTTATATTTTTACTATTATATTCATTAATTAATTTTAATAATTTTTTCTTACCACCAATTTCATTACTTACACTAATATTTTTAAATGAAACATTTTTTAATCCTTCACTTCGCCAGCCATGATAATAAATATTTGCACCACTAATACCAATGTTTAAAATTTCATCAATAATTGTTTGCAATTGATCAACAGTAGTTAAACTATCTTTGGCTGTATAACCAATTCCTAAAAAATTATCTTTATAAGAATAACTACCTAAAATTTCTAAATCCAATACTGCTTTATCAGTAGTATCCCCATTGATATTTATTTTTGTATGGCTTCTTGAAAGCAATAAATCACGATAGAATTTTGCTACACCACTATAAGAAATTTCATATTCAGAACTATCTAAATAATTATAATTGAATCGGTAATCACCAGATGCAGCTTGTTGTGTATATTGAATACTAGAGGTTCTATTGTATTGAGTTGTACCAATAACAATTCTTTGTTGTTCTCTAAATACAATTGAATAATTCGCATAATTAAAACTATTCCCTGCACGATTAGATGTATCGGCTGATAATCTTACTTGTGCAGCACCTTCTGTTACTTCAACAATAACTGCTGTTGGTTTTTTAGTTTCTGTTTCTTCTGTTAAAACATAAGCATACATTGGAAACATTAAATCATTTGTTGAAGTTGTCAATGTATAACTTGTAAATGATAAATCTGTCGAATAAATTCGTTTAGAATAAGCCGTATAATTAGATTTACCATTGTCAAAATTCATTACAGCTCCACTACCATCAGGTATGACCATATAACCTTGTTCTTCATTATATTTTACTGAGGTAAAATAAGGTAAAACAGTAATACCAGTAACCATATATGAATCACCATTTTGATTTTTATTTGTTTTTACCGAATTACCAGGAATCAATACTTCTAAACCATTTTCATTCAATGCATATTCAATAACAATCTCAATTTTAGGTTTAATATTAACATTATTTGAATTTTCCGTATCTAATAATAAATCATCTGTTGTATATTTACACCATTCGTAAAAGAATCGATATAAATTACTTATAGAAACATCTGACATATTTTCATATTTATCAATTGTATAATAGGTTCCATCTTGACTTATTTTAAAAATGTTATCAATTACTTGATTATAAAAGTTTTTAGTTCTACTAGATAAACCCAAAGCATCATGTTGAGCAGCAAATCCCATTCCCTCAATATCATAGCCACGACTATCTTTTTCAAATTCACCATTATGTTCAGCTTTGTATTCCGCAACTGCCGCATTACAACGATCAAATAATTCTTGCAAACGATCTTTTGTTATCTTTTGTGGAAACCAATCATAATCTATTCCCTTCTTCTCAAGGGCATAATAAACTTGAACTTTTTGTGGATTTCCTGCTTCATCGGTAATAACATTAACATAAAAACTTGGATTTTTTTGTTTATTTGTAGATACCTCAGTACCATATGTATATGAATCATACGTAATAGGTGTTTTAGAAGAAGTTTTACTACCATCAACAAAAGTAACTGATAACAAGGATTGTTGAAGTTTGTTTACACCTGTAGCCGTATCAATTTTTGATGGATTTGAATTCCAAGTATGAATAATTTCACCATTTTCATCTTTTTCACATAGTTTAAACTCTGTATTGATCATATTCAAATATAAAACAAAACGATCATTTTCTAAAACTTTTTTATTAGTAAATTCATCCTCAGTATAATTATTCCACTTATACCCTAGATATTTTTCAGAAAGTTCTTCATAAGTTTGTTCAAATAAATCTTTATCATGATAACTAGAATATTCTGGTAAGGCTTTGATTCTTTCATATATACCTTGTAATTCTTCTTCATATCTAGCCGTTTTTAATTGCACTACATAATCATCATTTTCATTATATGGTGGGATATATTTTTGCGTATTTCTTATGTTGCTACTATCTCTTTCAGTAATAATATCATTATAAGATACAAAACCTTTTTCTTCTAAATTATCCCAATAATCATCAGGATATTCATTATTAAATGTCATTCCAGCTGCTTTATATTTACCTAGAAAGTAAACTGATACAAAAATTACTACGATAAAAGCAATGATAATAAGCAAAAATCGTTTAAAATATGTCCAAATTGTAGTCTTTTTCTTCATATTTTTTCACCTCCTAGAAATAACGTGTTGTAATTTCTTTGTATAAAGAATATACAAATCCATACATCTGTTGAACTAAATCAAACACTAAAAGTGCTATGAATGCAATGATAAGAGTGGCAACAATTGTTAAGATAATAGACCATATTGTTTTACCCACACCATATTCATGAATTACAACAAGTCCCATAAATGCCATAATTCCAGTTAATACCCAACCGATAATATTAATTAATGTTATAAATTGAGCCTCATCAAGAGTCATTACATTACTTAAAAGAATATTTAAAAAACCAAAAACAGTAACAGGGAATAATGAATAGCAAATCATCATAAAGATTTCTTTCATTTTTCCTTTTCCATCAAGCAACGTTGTAACACTCCAGTTTGCAACTGCAAGTACAATTGGAGGAAGTACACCATATATCAAAATCTGAATACTGTTAAATTTTTGTGGATTATTTGTATTGGTAATGATGCCTTCATATTGATATGCAAGTATTTCCATTAATACATACATCAATAAAATCACAATGGAAACCCACATTTTACCTTTTTTCTCTATTTTAAAATCGGTAAATCCTTGAATAGGATGTGTAAGAATATATAAAGGATAACCAACCGTTTCTTTAAAGAAGTATTTGATAGAATTCCAAACTTTCGACCAACTAAATTTCTTGACGTCTTGCGTCTCCTCATTCAAATCATCCTCTTCATCCTCATTGATTTTCTCTTCCTCTTGATTCTCACGATGTAAAGCAGTTATTTTTCCACTTAAAATGGCAGCTTTTTCTTCATTCATAGCGGTTGCTGCTGCTAAAGCTAAATTCTTTTTCTTTAAATATTTACGATAAGAAAGTACAATCCATAAAACTACTACTAAAATTACGGCTGTCATTATCCAACTAAAATTCTTTGACAAAATAGCATCACGATATTCAGAATAAGCTTTAGAGTAATAGGTTGCACTATGAGCAAGTTCAAAATAATCCATTGCTTCTTTATACTCACCCCGTCTTAATAAAGCTTTACCAATACCAAGATAGGCAAGTTCATAATTCGTATTCATTTTAACAACTTGTTGCCAATAAGTCTCTGCACCATATTGTTCTATAATCGGATTGCCTTCACTATCTAATACAATCTCTCCATTTGCATCTAATAAATATTCATCTTGCACAATACCATTTTGATACAATTCAGTAGCTTTATTTACCGCCTCACCAAATTCAGTTGTTTGGAATAAAATGATACTTTTAGATACAGTATCAAGAACCAACAATACTTCTTCTTGAATTGGATTTCCATTTTCATCCACCTCACCACTATCTCGATAAAAATAACGAATAGCAACAGGATCTATAATACTACTAGATAATGTTGTACTACCACTTGATGAATTACCTCCTGGTTGTTCTCCAGTTATATACAATAAATTACCTTCATTATCATAAGTAAATAATCGTCCTCGTAATTCATCTACTATCGTAAAATTACCATTTTTACTTACTGTAATACCAACTAAATTTGACATACCAATAATTACGCCTTCTTCAGTAGAAGTTGTTAAATATACAGCATCACCATCTGGAGTAACATACCCATTTCGTTTCATAATATCCTTACCTGATGTATTAATCATCTTAACCATATTCGCATTAGTAGTAGCATCGGCATCAGGATGTGATGTCGCATAAAGAAAACCATTTTCATCCATTGCAATATTCGTAAATTCAGGTGGTAAATCTAAATTAAGTGATGCAATTTGTGTCTCAGAAAATATTTTAGTCCAAAATTTTTTCAAAGGATTCGCAACAACTTCATTTTTACCTAAAAATCTATTAAATGAGCCAGATGTATGAAATTCCATAATACCTTCATACACATTTTGTGCGATACAATATAATCTGCCAGTTTGATCAACAGCAACCTTTTGAGGATTAAATAGTGTTACACCAGTTACATCTACAATAGAAATATTACTTGAAATTTGGTAAAAAATATTATCATCAGGAGTTAAATATACACCATCAACAACCCATTCCTCACCTTGTTTATTCACTCTAATAATTCTAGCATTTCCACTATCAGCAATATACATTCCATCTTTAGTTACAGTAATACCAGAAGCATTATTGAGACGAATAGCAAGTTTAGATGGATCTTTAGAATATGGTACATACGGAGATTTACCAATTGTTGATGGTACCAATATTTGCACCTCAACTGCTATATCTTTATTTGATTTTAGACTATCATCTAAAACAATTTTGTATTCAATATGTGAAAAAACATCCTCATTATTTTCATCCTTTTTATAAATTTCAACAGCTTCCCATCTCCATAATGATTTATCAATTTTTTCACCATTTATAGAAAGTTCTAAAAGTGTATTATCATAAGTATAGTATCCAGGTTCATCTTTTGAAATATATGTATATGGTGCATAAACAAATTCTGTTACCACAATTTCTTTACTTCCTGCACTTAATGTAAGAGTATACTTTTCACTATCATTTTGATAAAAATTTATAAACTCTCTGGCCACTAAATTTTCATTTACAATTTGATAACTTTCATAATAAAAATTATAATAATCTTGCAATTTTTTCTTTACTTCATCTGTTATTCTAAATTCGTTTAGTTCTTCTACTAACTGAAAATCTTGATTTAAAATATAGACAGAACTAATTCCGTTGCCTTCCATCGCAGGATAAGCAAAACCATTTACAACTTGACTTTTTAAAACTTCTACTTTCGTATTTTTTTTAGAATCAAGTACATAAATTTTATCTTGATAAGTTGCCATATCAGTTAAATTATCATATGTAATTTTATTTGTTAGTTCAGAACCATCTAAATTTCTAATACTATCACTATAATATGTATCACTATATGCCAATCCTTCAGCTGAAGGAATGACATTTTTCCAAAAATCATAACTATAACTTGCTGCTTTAGCAGTTAAAAGATTAGGAGAAAAAACCATCAATGTCAATAATAAAACAATAATAATTTTTCCCATTAAATTTGTAGTTTTTTTCATCAACACTACCTCCTACTTCATACCCGAATGAGCCATAGTTTCAATAATTTGACTTTGTGAAAGTACAAATACTGTAATCGGCACAATCATCATAATTAACATAACGGCTGAAGCGGTTCCTGTTCTAGCGACTCCACCAGAAACAATTTGATTCAAAGAATAAGATAGTGGTTTTAATTGTTCACTATATATAAATGAACCTCCATCATTATTCCAAAGTTGTTGGAACAAAAGAATAATAAGTGTCAACCATGCTGGTTTTACCAATGGCATCACTATACGCCAATAAATTTGGAATTCATTTGCACCATCAATTTTTGCCGACTCAATCAGTTCTGTTGGTATATCTTGCATAAATTGTTTCATCAAATATAAGCCCAATGAATATGCAAAGGCGGGAACAATAATTGCAAGTTGTCTATCAATTAATCCAGCAATACTAAAAATAATATATCTAGGTGTTGCTGTAACCTGAGCAGCAAACATTAATGAATAAACAACCATTGAAAAAATTATTGTCGAACCAGGAAATTTATGTTTTGCAAGCGGATACGCTGCCATTGATGCAATAATAACATGTCCAACAGTTCCAGCAAAAGTAATCCAAATTGTATTAAAGAAATATCTAGAAAATGGTACCATCGATTGTTCTAGCAACATTGATAAATCCTTAAAGTTATCCAGTGTTGGGTTTTGAAAGAATAATTTAGGTGGATAAATAAATAATTCAGCAAGCGGTTTAAATGCTGCACAAAAAGAATATACAAGCGGATATGCACTAAATGCTCCAAATAAACAAAGCAGAATAAATAGCGATATGTCTCCCGCAACACTTCTACTAACTCGCTTTTTTCTTTTTATTCTTCTTCTTTTTTCAATTCGATAGAAGAATAATTCCATTTTCCCCATTTTAGATTCATCTTTTAAACCAAATTTCTTAAGCTTTTTTTCTTGGCGTTTAAGACGCTTTTTTTCTTCTTTTGATAGTTCAACACCAGCTACTTTTTCATCATCAACTATAATTTTGTCTTCAGCCATTTTATGAACCTACCCTTCTTAAAATTTTTCTAACTAATAAATTAGCAAGAATCATTATCAAAAATAAAATCGTTGCAATTGCAGAAGCATATCCCATTTCCATACGTGTATTACCATAATCCATTAGATGGGTAATAATGGTATGACCTGCATATTCGATTGACGGAAAACCAGCAATATTAATTGATACTTCCGCAATCGCCAAACTAGATGTTATTTGCATTACAGCACCAAACATTAATTGTGATTTCATTTGTGGTAAAGTAATATACCAAAGTTCTTGCCATCTACTTTTAATACCATCAATAGCACCTGCTTCATAGTATTCTTTATTAACACCTTGAAGACCTGCAATAAATGATAAGAAACTGACACCAAGTGACATCCATAATTGTACGATAATCAAAATCCAAATAATATAATCGGGATCTTGTAACCATGTTATTGGTTCTTGAATGATATTTAATTCCATTAACATTGAATTAGCATACCCATAGTTATCACTACTAAAGATTAACTTCCATACTAAATAAACATTACCAGATATGGATGGCGCATAGAAGATTAATGTCATAAAACTTCGCAACAATGGTTTTAATTCATTAATCAACCAAGCAAAGACAAAGGCCATAATATAACTCACTGGTCCTGTTATAACCGCTAAAATTGCCGTATTTTTAAGTGCTATCATAAATACTTTATCATCAACAAATAAGGATTTATAGTTATCCCATCCAACAAAGGTTGGAAATTCTAATAGATTAAAATACGTAAAACTTAAAACTAAAGACATAAGAACAGGAACAACGGTAAAAATAAAGAATAAAATCGTATATGGTGCAACTAAATAGTAATACTGTCTCTTAACAAAAATTTCTCTACGTAATCTTCCGCCACGTTTACTCCAGCGATCAATTTTACGAATTACTGATCCACGTTCTTTTTCAATTCTTAGTTTTAATGCAGCTTTTTCTGTTTCTTTCAAAGCATCTAAATAAGCTTTTTCTTTTTCTTCAAAATCCAATTGAATTGGATTTTTATTTAAATCATTGAAGGTTTTTGTTGTTTCAACTTTTACTCCACTTTGATCATCAGAAGTTTCTAATTTAGCAATAGAATCATCTGCTACTTGTTGAGTGTCTACTTTCATATCTTCATTTTTTACTTCTTGATTAACTTCTAATGTTTCTTTTTGATCTAAAGCAAAATCATTTTTCACAATTTGTTCTTGGTTAGATTGAGCTTGCTTTTGTTCTTCTATGGCTTTTTTCTTCATCCAATTCACACGTTTACTAACTTTGACTTTTCTTTGGTCTTCATTTGAATCTTTGAAAACATAATTTTTATCTTTGCGTGCCATAAAAATACTCTCCTTCTTCCCATTTTATTATTAAAGAACAAAATTTAATTATATGGTCATCTTTTTTCATTTCGTTCCTTAATCCTCCATTATTTGTCCTTGTACGATTTCTTCATTAGCAACAACTAAATCAGGATTTTCTTTTGCCCAAGCATCAAATTTTGCTTTTGCTTCAAGATATTCTTGTTTCACTTGTACAAGTTTTTCCTTGCTTTTTAATAACTCTTCTTTATAGATTTTTATATTTTCTTTTACTTGTGCATCATATTCAGCATCAATTTTTTTCTGTTCAAGTTTTTTTTCTTTTAGGGCCTTTTTGAGTTCTTCTTTTTCTCTTTTTCGGTCCTCACGGCTCATAATACCACGTTCCACTTCTTTTTGTTTTTTCTCGTGATAACGGCGTTTAAAATTAAGTTTTTCTTTTTTACCACCTGTAAGCGCTAGGATAAGAAGATAAACTAGCAATACAACTGTGATAATTAACATTATAATGACGGCAATTTTTCCACCCATGTTTTTCTCCTTCCCTATTAATCATCTAATGTAGGTAAATCAAATTCTTTACGCTTACGATTTATTTCATCATTAATATTTCCACAATATTCAACTAAAGTTTCACGTGCATTATAATAATTATTGATTACTTCACGATAGGCATTTTCAATTTCACGACCAACAATATAACTACCTGCAACTTGTGGCATTTCATGAACTTTACTCCATTGTAACATCAAAGTATCTAAATCTTCTTGTGGCCAAGCAAGTGATTGGAAAGCCTTAACATTTGCGGTAGCATGTCTTGCAGCTGAACCTAAAATTCCTTCCATTTCACGACCAAATTGTGCTTGAGTTTCAGCTCCTGTCCACCATTTTAAGAATTCCCATGAAGCATTATATTTAGCTTCTTTTTCTTTTTCAGAGACCTTATCAGGTTGCTTCATAATAACTGCACCGGTACCACTTGCAGTTGAAGTATAATCAATTTCACCAGTTTCATCATTATAAGTGCCTGGAATTAAATGGAATGACCATTTACCTTTTAATTCTGGTGCCGAAACACTCAAAGTATTATAAGTTTCATAATAAGCAATACCAATTGGCATTTCTCCAGAACGGAAACGATTTACAAAACTTGCTGATTTCGGAAATGAATATAAGGTATAAAACTCCGTCCAATATTCAAATGATCGCATCGCAGCATCACTCATAAGACCAGTTTCTTTATTATCATTAGCATATAAATCGCCCCCATTTTGATATAACATTGATACAAAAACAGGATTTAATGCATTAGCACCGGCATCATTAACTGGTAGATAGAATTGTAATTGTTGTGTTTGTAATTCAGCTACTAAATCTATCACATCATCCCATGTTTCAGGAATAAAATCATTCCAACCATTTTCTTCAAAAATATCATCACGAACAAACATTACCATAAAAATTTGTTTTTCAGGAAGAGCATATACTCCTTTAATATTTTTTTGTAATTCAGCTTTAGAATATCTAGAACTATCAAATAAATCTTCTTTAGTAATATTATTTTGATCCACATAATCTTGTATTGCATAATATGCATTTATCTTATCTTGAGCATCTTTATCTCCTGCTGCTGCTTTTTCAATATCCGTATTGGTAATTGAATAAAATTGAAATTGTCTAAGCGATGAAGCATGAAAAACATTTTCTTTAGAATTGTCCCATGTCGTTGCCCCATCTGGCATAACATAAACTACATCCCAAAAATCATCAAAATTGGTCAAATCATATACAGCGTTACGAAGAGCATAATTAACTGGCAAACTAGAATCAACATTTAAGGCAACATCAGGCCCTATTCCCGCAAGCGTTGCTTTTAACAAAACATCGGCACCAGTCAATTTTAAATCAACCTTTATTCCTGTTTCTTTAGTAAATGTTGTATCAATCAAATTACGAACAACATTTGCTTGGTCACGACCAAGTGTCATCCATACTTCAATGGATTCGCTTTGTCCTTCATTTTCAACTGTTTCACCAATTGTTGTATAATCAATAAAGAAAGATAAGAAGAAAGAACAAATACCATTCCACATCTTTCTAAAGAATCCCTCATTTGCTTTAGGAAGTTCAATATCAGGTGTGTGTACTTCAATATAATCTAGCGATAAAGGTAATTCTCTAAGTTCTGTAAGCAAAGAACCAAGAGAAGAAATATTATTCATAAAAGAAGTTAATTTTTGAGTAATTGAACGAGGCTTTTCAATAAAATCCGAAAGTTGTCTAACCATTGAATCAATTACCCCTGTTTTGTCAGACTTTCCACCTGATATTTCAGCAATACTATTTGATACATCTGCAAGTTCATCATGATATTTTGTTAAATCACTAATTAATTCAGGAAATTTTGAAGTAAGTTCATAATCACGATTTTTGTCTGGTGAAGTCGTTGTATAAGAAACTATCATTCGATACGTTCTATTTAAATCATCAATGGTGGATTGAATTCTTTCAATAAGAGGAGCATATGCACCAAGCGTTACCTCTAAAGTAAGGGTATACGTTTTACCTTTTTGGAAATAGAATAAATAATCTTCTTCACCATTTCCTAAAGTTACGTTTTGCCAATCACTAGAAAAATTAAATTGTACATCATTTAATTCATCAAATAAAACTTGATTAGTACCGCCATCTTCACTAATATAGGCAATTCGACTAGAATACATTCCTCGTATTAGATTTTGACGAGCACGCATAGAAATATTGTAATAACCATCTTCAGGAACACTAAAATCCCAACTAATCCAATCTCCTAATATTTTCCATTGCTCACCACCAATATAATTTTTTCTCGTCTCTTTTAAACTAAATGGTTTAGTATTTGATGAAGAACGATCAGTTAAAGGATAAAGAGTTGGTGATGATTTATATGCTGTTTTTTCCGCTTGCATTGCCCCTGTTGTTTGATTGTTTAAACTAGGTTCACCATATTTTTCTTTAAGAGCGGCAAGATATTCTTCATATGTTGGCGTTTGACTAACTGATTGAATATGAAGTTGATCAATCAAAATCGGCTCTTTAATAGAAATCAATGATATTTCATTTTCTCCTTCTTCAAAATAGAACATATATGGTTCTGTAACATATCCCATATCATCTTTAAAATATCCTTCTTTAAATGTAAAAACTTCTATTTGTTGAGGCTTAATATCATTGCCATTAGTATCTACCTTTAAAGCACCATTTTCATCATAAGATTGCGGATCATCTTTCCATACTCTAGAAAAAGTAAAACTATCCGCCCCTTCAAAAGGAATTTCACCATTAATCATTAATTTTCTTTCTATTGAAGAACTATAGCCAGAAACAGTAAAATAATTTAAATATAAATTATAAAAACCCGCTTTTTCAATGTTAACTTTCCAAGTAACTTTGCCACTACTTTTATGAATCAATACTTTATCAGTTGAACTTATTCTATTACTGATTAAATTCTTACTATTTTCAACAATTTTATCTAAAATAGCTTTCTTTGTTCCATTAGTTATTTGTATTGATGAGTGACCATCAAAAATACAATCATATATGTATTGATAATCATTTTGACTATATCCGCTTTGATCAATATCTACAAAACATTCCACTAGTTTTTTTAACTCTTGCGTTCCATTCGTTGGATTAAGTTTATCTTTAGAAACGTCTATTTCAATAATGCTTGTCACATTACCAGCAGAATCAGTAGTCACTCCATTTATGTCATAATTTGCACCATCAATTACAATGTCTTCCCCTTCTGGCATAACTTGAGGTTTAGATTCTTTATATAATTGATAGTCATTCTTTATAGTTGAAAAATTTTCTTTATCAATTATTTTACCACTATCATCTCCTCTATTACAAGATGTAAGGGAAAATATTCCAATTACAAAAATTGATACAACCATAATACTTAAAAATAATTTTTTGGCCTTTAACATACGTTCTCCTTTCTCGTCATTTGCGTTAGAATTTCAATCAGCCATTGTATTCGATTAGCACTTTTTTCATATCCGTTAGGGTTATTTCTTATATACCATAAATACTTATGTTCAATAAGATATTCTTGTAAAATTTTTATTTCATTATCAAAACTGGTTGGAATGTTATTTTTAATATTTGTAAATTTCCTATTTATTGATAATAAGACTTTTAGCAATTTTAAACTATTTTTTAATTCACTAGTTTCAAGCGAACAATTGGCTTTTTCCAAAAGAAATTGCGCTTTATTAAAAGATATTTCTAGTAATTGACAATTTTTTTCTTCAACCAAATTTGAAAAAATCCTTGTTTGATAAAACTCTATTGGATTCAACTGATTTCTAGCATGTTCAGCCCATAAAATTGCGCTAAATAATCTGCTTCCATAATCACGATAATCTCCCTCTAATAAATGATATTGAGCAAGTTCAAGGATTGCCTCACACAAAGCATCATCTTTTAACATTTTTTTAAGATATCCTATTGCATCATCTAATTCACAAGACCCCCAAGCCAAAAGCCCTCCAAAAATAAATCCTAAATAACTAACAGGAAGATATTGTAAATGTCCAATATCACCCCAATCAGTAACTAAAATTCCTAATCCATTATATTTTTTTGCGGCCTTCGCACTATGGATAATTGTCAAACTCATATCAAGCATTCTACTTGTAATAGTTGACCAAGATGAAGTTCCCGGAGCTAATATATAGTTTACATTATTCTCAAACAACATTTTTGCATGTTTTTCAAAAGGATAATCTTTATTGTAACCCCAATCAATAAAAATGACATCTTTAGGAAGTTTTGTAATTTTTTCTGGATGTTTTACTAAAACATCACCCCAAAGCATTGGAATTTTATTATATTTTCTTACATCATCTGCTAAAATAGTAAAATAGTCAATATACACATCTTCAATTGATGAAGTTTGAGCTTTTTTAAAACTTTTACCATGACCTAGTTCATACGGCTCATCAAAATTCATATTAAAATATCTAGATGATGTATAAGGAAGCATATCACTATACATTTTTTTTACCAAATTTACAGATTCCTCATTTGTTGGATCCAAGGTCGATGGTGCTCGATGACTTCCCCATATATCAAAACCATCTTCACATTCAGCAAGTTTTTTATATTCATCTTGAGCAAGCCAATCGCTCATATGTCCAAAACCATTTTGATTTGGTACAAAATCAATATAATACTCTTGAGCAAACTTTTCTAGTTCTAAATAATCTTGTAAACAAAGATAATTATTATCGCTTAAAAGATGTTTAAAACTCTGATATTCAAAAGAAAATCCCTCAATATATAATTCTAAATGATTGTATCTTAATGTAGCAAACATCACTACAAGTTTTTTCAATGTATCCAAAGTAGGTACTTTACTTCTGCTAATGTCTAACATTACACCTCTTACTGCTAAATCAGGATAATCTTCTATTTCTAAACATAGTTGGTTATCACTATTTAAAATATCCCTTAATGTAAGTAATCCATAAAATGCTCCATTTGGTTGTTTTGCGATAATTGTTATTACCTCTTTTTCAATTTTTAGTTTATAACCCTCATAATTTGTTATATCATCACTTTTTTCAATCATTAAAGGGATTCCTTCTTTTTGATTGACTTCAAACATTTGATATAATAAATTATTAAAATGTTCATCAAAACTAGACGTCACTTTACTAATTTTTTGTGAATTCATCTTTTCTTTACTAAATATTAAAGTCTTAGGGTTGGGAAATAGTTTCAAAAAACCACCTCATCTCATATAAATTTTGCGATTTACCCGCATTTTGCCATATTATTCATCTTATTATATCAAAGAAAACGTTTTTATTCAAGTAATAGACTATTAAAAAACATGGAAATAGTTTTTTCTAAAAACTATTTCCATCATCATAAAAGGATAAAAAACCAGATAAGTTTTCATTATCTAGTTTTTTGTTCTTTTTTATTTACACCATAATTCTTTTATCGTATCTAGAGCTTTATCTTTCACATCATTTTGACCTTTTACTAAATCTCGATATGTAAAAAAGATTGTTCCACTAATGTGATCAAATTGACAATTAAACTTCAATTGATTGGCAATTTCTTCAGGATTTTGCCAAAATTCATTAGAACCCATTTGATATAATCCCTGACCAATATAAAGAGTTGTATGGGTATATTTTGCAATATCATTCCACCATTTCGTTAAATCGTGATATGTTACATCAACTCTTTCAAAAGGGAAATAAACTTGAGGAACAACATAATCAATCCAATTTTCCTTCATCCATTTATATACATCTGAGTATAATTCTGAATAACATTGCAAAGCACCTTCAGAATTATATGAACCTTTCTCCCAACCATCTTTTCTAATTTTATCATTTGTACGATAAATCGCAAAAGGGCTAATACCAAATAATACCTTTTTTCCTGTTTTACTAAACGATTTTTTCAACTCATTATGAATATTTTCAATCATTTCATCTACATTTCGACGGCGCCAATCTTCAAAATTTTCATTCTCACTTTTGCGATTTTTTAAATAATCTTGTTCTTCTCTTTCATAAGGAATTTTGCCATATGGATAAAAATAATCATCAATATGAACGCCTTCAATATCATAGTTTTCAACTACCTCCATAATCGATTTTGTTACAAAATCAATTACTTCTTTATGTGAAGGAGCTAATATTACCTTATTTGTACCATCAACAACAAGATGTTCAGGATGTCTTTTGGCAAAGTTCAAATCATCTAACGTATCTACATATGCTTGAATTGCATCATCAATATCTTGATGCTCTAAATCAAGGGCAGTTTGACTTACTCTATATGGATTCATCCATGCATGCACTCTGATACCATATTTTTTTGCCTCATCAATTACAAATTGCAAAACATCAAAACCAGGATCTTTTCCTTCACATCCTGTAATATATCTTGACCAAGGATTTAATTTCGATTGATAAAAAGCATCGTTACAAGGTCTTACTTGAAATATAATGGTATTCATATGATAACTTGCAATATTTTTCACCATTTGTTGTAAATATTGTTGATATTGTGCTACTGGAAGACCTTTAGGAGTATCAATATTGGCAACATTAGAAACCCATACTCCTCTAACATCATCTTTCTTAAATTGATATTCTGGAATATCAATATCTTCTTTAGTATCCCAATATTTTATTGTTTCTTCTTGATTAAACTTTTTTAATTTCATATTATCTTCCTTTTCTTCTTATTAAGATTAAACTAAATCCAAATATATTAATCATTAATAAAATGCTAATTACATTTGTTTTATTACATTTACTACATCCTTTGGCAGCTTCCGTTGGTTTTTCTAGTGGTTCCCCTTCGGTTTTGTCACATCTTGTACAATGTTTTGGCTCTTCATACGTTGCATCCACCCAGTTATGACCTAAAGCCTCTCCTTCGGTTGCCTCACATCTTGTACAATGTTTTGCTTTTTCACATGTTGCATCCACCCAGTTATGACCCAAAGCCTCTCCTTCGGTTACCCCACATTTAGTACAAGTCTTTGGTTTTTCACATGTTGCCTCAGTAAATTCGTGATTGCAAGTTTCAACAACATTAAAGGTTGGCGTTTCAAAAAGTGTTTCAACTTTACCATCACTAACAACAATCTTAAATTTTAAGCCCATTGTCTCTACGGCATATGCTTTCCATGAAATTTCAATGTCATCATCCTTTTCAACTACATTTGTAATTTCAGAATCATTATTACGATATACCAAATACACTTTATAACTTAACGGATCTTGATTTTCATCACTTATTCTAAACTTTAACTTTAAAGTAGCATTAACTAACACTTCTGAAATCATCTCATCTATTAAAGTTACAACAGGAGCAACATTTTTTTCTAAAATACTAAAATCAATTTCTTCATTATTAAAATAAATTGTATTATCTTCACTAATAGTGGCTAGATAATATTGCGCATTCTCATCATACTCTTCAATGTCAAAATAGTTTTTATTTCCCAAATTCATTTTGTATAATTTGCTTGCATCTATTTTACCATCAATTATTTCATCACTGCTTGTCATTTTATACAAAGCGTATGCTTTAGCATCACTTACTATATCATATGTTAGCCTATAATTTTTCTCGCTAAGTTCTTCAATTTTTACAACATTCGCATTTTTTTCAATTGTATGTTTATAATCATAAAAATCATACGTAGGGGTCAAAGCGTTCGTTTTCCAAGCAAGCGTATGCATATAATTCATACCTATTTTTCCTTTACCTATATTCATATTTTTATAGCTAAATAGACTATATCCATCTACTCTATTGCCCGTACTTTGATTATATCTTACTTGGTAATATACTTCATCTTGATTACCCCATTCATCAAGTTGATATAAGGCTGTTCCTGCATACAACTTCACAGGGGAATCAATCATTGCTTCACTCCACCAATCCATAATCTCTCGATATCCATCTAAAAGTTGCGTATATGCTTGAGGTATTAAATAATCAATCCATTCTTCATCTACCCATTTTTTGGTATCCGCAAATAAGTCAGAATATGAATAGTAATTATTACAAGTTCCGCTCATTCCTCCCTCTGCTCCACGATGACTTCCAGCTGGACAAGATTCTATAGATGGTGCCCATCTTCCGCTTGGACTAATACCAAAAGCACAAGGTTTATCTCTTGTTTGATTTAAGTTTCTAATTAAAATACTCAATCTTTCAATTAACTGATTCACATTTTCTCTTCGCCAATTATAGATATCTAAAGTTCCACCCTTACTCAAATAATTTTGATAATCTTGATAATCAATTATCGATTCTGTTGAAAAAGTTAAACCTTTAAAATCTGAATTACTGCCAGTACTTAAATAACCGGCATCATCAGGATAAAAATAATCATCAAAGTGTATCCCATCAATATCATAATTTTCTACTACTTCACGAATCGTATTTTCTAAATGTTCAATCGTATTTTCGCTTGCGGGATTCAAAACATATTTATTTTCTGTTCCCATAACAACATTATGTTCCAACTCTTCACCACTTGCAAAAACGGGGTTATCAACATCTGTTCCGTCATAAGCTTTTTCACAATTGGCCTTTAAATCAGAAAAAGTTTCATGCTTACTTTTCTGTAAAGCATCATTATCATAATCATATACATTTCTTACGCTACTGCCAGTACTTTGAACAATTGAAGTTGACATTGTAAGTGAAGCTCGATAAGGATTCATCCAAGCATGATATTCCATTCCTCTTTCATGCGTTACTTCAATCATCCATTCTAGTGGATCCCATCCAGGATCTTTTCCGTATGCAAATAAAAACTCACTCCAAGGATTATACTTAGATGGGTAAAAAGCATCATTGCATGGTCTAATTTGAAAAATAATAGCATTTAAATTATATTTTTCCGCATTATCTAAAATACTTAAATAATTTTGTTTCCACTCGTTAATCGCCTCATCTGATTTATTTTTCTGTTTAGAAATATCAATATTAGAAACAGTTGCTACCCAAACTGCTCTAAATTCAGTATCTACTTGTTTATACTTTGCCATATTATTAGAATCCGCCCAATCACTATTCACTGAGGCATTTACAATAATACTAGAAAAAAATACTAAAAATATACCAATTAAACCAATAATAATTTTTTTCATTTAAATCTCCTTCTCTTTTCTTCTTTCTACCAAACTGATTGCATTTAAATAATTTTTATAACAAATCAATTCTATTTCGTCTTTGCTAAATCCTCTTTGTATAAGTATCTTTTCAATATTTGATGCATCTTTGTGAGAGGATAAATCATCTAAATTAGCATTATTATAATCACTTAAAAAATGCATCATATCAAGTCCTAGCATAATATGATCAATACCAAGATAATTGCCTAAATAAATAATATGGTCAACTAATCCATTCAGATTTTGTTTTGTTTTTTCATAAGAAACAAAATTTCTTGCGGAATTCACACCAACATATCCATTCAATTCCTTCAAAGCTTTTAATTGATCATCATTTAAGTTTCTCCTATGATTGCTAAGCGTAAAAGCATTAGAATGACTAGCCATCAAAATTTTAGGATTTTCATTTAAAACGTCATAAAAACTTTTTATATTTAAATGTGAAACATCAATTATCATATGATGATGATTCATATATTTTATAATTTCTTTTCCATCTTCTTTTAAACCATGATCACTTGCCCCTCCAACACCAGTAGCAAAATGATTTTCTTCATTCCAAGTCAGACTAGCATGCCTAATTCCTTTTTGGTATAATACATTCAATTCATCAATGTTTTTAACATTTCGCAAACCTTCTAACCCATATAAAACATCAAATTCTTTTTCATATGGCTTAAAAGCATGTATAGCACTATCATAGGCTTGCTGAATATCGAAATCTGTTTCACTATAAATAACCCAAATGCCTCCAGCAATCCCCCCCTTTTTCAAATCATCAAGATGATATTTGGCAAAAACATCTTTTTCACCATTCATCGTTCTATTATAAAGATTAAACATTATATCACTATGTGTATCATATATTTTCATTCTATCACCACCTCTATTATACATATTTTATTTAGTTTTATCAACCCTATTGAAAAAAGAATATTTTAGATTCTTATTTATAAAAAAATACATTAGATTTTAAGTAATTATGTTGAAATACTTATCTAATGTATTCTTTCATTTATTTGATTAATGCTTTTTCATTTTTCTATAAAGGAATAATCCTAAACCCAAATAAGAAAAAACAAATAATAGTTGTAAATTATCTTTATTTTTACAAGATTTGCAATTCTTATCATTAGGTTCTTCATTTTGTGATGATTGTACAGTAAAAGAATTACTTTTAATCACAACTTCATAATAAGAATCTTTAACAATCAACTCTAAATATCCATTCTTTATTTCATTTGCTGGTAACTTTATATCAAAATTCAAGCTATCATCATTAAGGGTTATCTTTTCTTTCTGATTATTTATTACAAGATACAAGTCGTAGTTTAACTCTTCATTATCAGTTGGTAAAACAATAGAACCTTTTAAATTTTCCCCTATTACTAAATGAGAATTTTCTAATTGGATACTACCACCAACTGGTATAGTATTTTCAATAATCGCAAATTTATTAGAGATTGTTGTGGTTGATTGATATCCATTACTTGCAATTATTTCAATATAACAATTAGAAGATGTAATATTTAATGCTTCAATTTCAAATTCTTGATTTATTGCTTGATTGAAACAATCTGTAATATCATAAACTTTATCATCTACTTTTAAGTTAGCCGAATAAGTAAGTGGATATCCTTCTATATCATTGATTCCATGATAACTAATTTGAATTGATTCATAACCTTGATAAATTGCCTTATTTAGGAGAATTTCTCCTCTTGTTGGGGCAAACTTTTCTACTAAATTAAAAGTTTGGGAATCCACAATTGTTTCTAATTCACCATCTGAAAAAATAATTCTAAATTTGCAATTTGCTGTTTCGTAAAGATAAGATTTCCAAACAAAACGAACAATGTTACCATTTATAGTTACTACAGGTTGAATATTTCTTTCAATTCCATTTTCTACCATTTTAAAAACATAGGAAACAAGATCATGATTAGGATCTATCGGCAATTCAAATTCACCTATAATATTACTACCGGCTTTTATATTTTCTTGATAATCTATGATCTTAATATCTGTTGAATTAGGAGCTAAATTTGGCTGTTTATTGTCTAAATTGATAATAGTTGCCTTATCTGAAACATAACCATTTTTAGAAACAGGAACTAAATAATAATTATAATTCTCATCACAAGTACCTAAATTCATTGATAATCTTTTATTTTCCTCATATCCCGCATATAAAATGTCCATTCGATATTCAATTTTATATTTATCAAATACCTCATCTTTTGGTACTTTATAATAACCATATGCTCTAGCCCCATCAATTGCATCAAAACTTAAAATTAAATTTTGTTCTAAAGTTTCTTTTAGTGAATACTCTAAAATTTCTAAATGTTGAGAGTCATCTTCACCAACTTCAAGCGGAAAAACCTTATTGTTTGTCCATAAATTTTTAAAAACTGACATCCCTGCTTTTCTAATCGTTTCCGCATTAGGATATGAAGATGTAACATCATTACCAAGAATTTTATATAATATTTCATATGAATATACTGCCGAACCTTTAATTACATCATAATGTTTATTATACCTAATTTGATCAGTTATTTCTACAGAGCGATAAAATTGATCTGGATTATCTCGATATTTATAAATGCCATGAGCAATATATAATCTAATATCTTTTTTGCCTTCCTCTTGCCTTATCGCATTCACTCTTGTAACTTGCTCAGCCCACCAATCAACAACATCAGCATATGGTGCATAGAGATCTTCAAATGCATAATAAACTTGAGGAGCTACCCAATCTACTAACCCTTCTTCGACCCATTTTAACGAATCTGCATACAAATCGGAATAAGTACTGTAAGCATATTCTGCTGTATTTGAACCATTTTCACTACATCTAGTTGAACCAGCAGTACAATATTCTGAATTAGAACGCCATACAGCGGCTGGTTTACTACCAAACTCTACACATTTCCCTGTTCTTTCATTGTATGCATCAATCGCTTTACGAATATTGCGCATCATAATATTGATATTTTCTCTTCTAAAATCACCAAGATTTAAACCTGGTTCCATACCATAAATTCCATTTTCACCAAAAACATCTTTACCATAGTTTTGAGGATCATCAAGATAAGCATAATAATTAGGCCAATCATTCATAATGTCAATTCCCGATTGAGTATATGCACCTTTACCAACAAAATTTGTATTTTCTAAATCACTTGATGTTGTGCCATTTAGATAAAAATAATCATCAAAATGCAGTCCATCAACATCATAATTTTCAACAATTTCCATAATAGTATCCACTATAAATTTTTGAACCGCTGGCTCACTAGGATTTAAGATTAGTTTTTCATCATAACTTCCCGCAATGACATATTCTGGATGTTCTTTTGCGAAATTTCCTTCAGCTAAATTTGCTAAAGCATCGTGTTTCATTTGTACAAGTTCACTTACAGGAAGAGATAAAGCACTACCATTTGTAACATATGTTTCTGTTGTAACTCTAAAGGCATTCATCCAACACATAAAACTAAATCCTCTTTTATGCGTCTCATCAATCATCCATTCTAAAGGATCCCATCCAGGATGCACTCCACTTCCAACCAAAAATTGACTCCACGGGTTAAGTTCTGACTCATAAAAAGCATCATTTGATGGCCTTACTTGAAAGAAAATTGTATTCATACCAAATTCTTCCATTCTGTCTAGAATAGTTAAAAATTCATTTTTATAATCAGTAATAGCTTTTTCATTTAACCCATTTTGTTTAGAAATAGCAATGTTATAAACAGTTGCAACCCAAACTCCTCGCATCTCTGCATAGGCATTGTCATATTCTTTAATAATTTCAACTAATTCATTTGTCCCATAATGTCTTACACCAGTTGGATTTTTAGCAGTCGTTAACACTCTAGTTTCTGTGCTAGCCCCTACTACAAAAGGACATAATAAAAATAATATCAAAACAATAATGCATAATGGTTTTATCAATATGTTTTTATAATTCATCTTTCACCTCTTTTTTATGGTGTTTTAAAACATTAAAACATTGCGCATATCTTTTTCCTGATAATGCCCCACGACATCTAGCCAAAGATGTATAGTAATCGTAGTAAGCAAAATCCTTGCTATTCATAACAAACCACTGTGTATGTAAAGCTTTAGACCATAAATCAAACCCTTTTGTTATATCAACATAAATATAGGGATCAAAATCATTATCATCTTCCCAATTTTCACAAAAATAAACAGGAGCATAATGACGAATTCCTTCCTTATTGCCAATTACACCAGCAATAAATTGCGCATCTTGCACAATATAATGGGTATTATTGTGATCTTTATGCATACTAGAATGCCAATGTGTAACGATAAGATCTGGTTTATACTTAACAATTATTTCCGCAACTTCTTTTTTTACCTCATCATTGTTAGGCAGTTCCCCATCTGCATATTTTAACACCAAAGCCTCGCCATTCATTAAATCCATATATGCTTTCGCTTCATTTATTTTTTGCCTACGATATTCTAAAACCGATAAATGAGCAGGATTACCACGCTCCCCTGCGGTTAAAGCAAGCGTAATATTTTTACCCCCATTTAAAGCATTTGTCGCCATCAATCCCCCTGCTGTAAGTTCCATATCACCAATATGGCCACCAATTGCTAAAATTGTTTTTCCCATTTAATTTGTCCTTTCTGTTTTATTTAAATTTTTGATAATTTGCCATTATATAATTTGCAATTTTACCTCTTGCCTCAATATGCCCTGAGGTATTTCGCGTTGGATGTACACGATTGGTCAACAAACAAAAACCTATTTCATTGCTTCTATCAATAAAAATACTAGTTCCGGTAAAACCAGTATGATGAATTGTTTGATTACTAGTCAAATCACCACTTGAACTAGCAAAACCTCCAATTAACCATCCTAATCCTCTTATCGTTTCTTTACATATTACTCCACTTTTTTCATGAACTTGTGGTGTAAACATCAAATCAATAGTTGTTGGCGATAAAATTTGTTGATCATTATATTTACCATTATTTAAAATCATTGTAATAAAATGACTTACATCTTTAACAGTTGAAAAAACTCCTGCATGGCCTGCAACCCCATTTAACAAAAAAGCCATTTCATCGTGAACACTACCTTGAAGTATTCCTTGATACAAATCATCATTTCTAAGTTCTGTTGGGGCACATCTATTTAAATCTTTCGGATTATATGTGGTATCAATCATATCTAATGGTAAAAATATCTTCTCTTTTATCACTTCATCTAATGGTCTATTTTCTATTTTTTCTATAATTAGACCTAGCAAGACATACCCCAAATCAGAATATTTAATCTGCATCCCTGTTTCATAGACTAACGGTGTAGAAAAGATTTTTTCATATACATCTTTCGCACTTTTCATCGTTAACAGTCCACTGATTCCTTCAGGAAGACCAGAAGTATGCGTTAACAAATGCCAAATTGTAACATGCTTATACGCAAATTGTGGTAAATAGGTTTGAACTTTAGAAGCAGTTCTAATCTTCCCTTCTTCCATTAATTTAAAAATACACGTTGTAGTAGCAAGAACTTTAGATAACGATGCCATATCATATATTGTATCAATTGTATTCTTTTGGATACTTGGAATTAAACTTTTATTACCTACCGTTCCCAAATAAGTTCGTTGGGGTGTCACAATCGCATAATTGGCTCCAGGAAAAGCACCATTTTTTATTTCTTCTTCAATTAATTTTGTTAATTCTTGTAATTCTTTCATTTTCTATTATAAATCAATTTTTATTTATGTTCAATTAAATAATAATTTTTCTTTCCCCTTCTTAATACTGTATATGTTTTACCAATCGCATCTTGCTTTTTAACCATATATGTTACATCTTTTTCTTGATGTCCATTTACCAAAACTGCACCACCATTGATAAAATCACGAGCTTCACGTTTAGAGGAAGCAGCTTTTAGGTTTACAAGAGCATCTACTAATGCTATATCTTCTGATATTTCAATCTTCGGTAATTCTGAAAAAACCATTTCGATTTCTTCTTTTGAAAGATTAGCTATTTCACCACTAAATAAAGCCTCACTCAATTTGACTGCTTGTTCATAACTTTCCTTGCTATGAATCATTATTGTCATTTCTTTAGCAAGTGCCTTTTGAGCCACTCTTAAATGTGGTTCTTGATTAAAAGATTCTTCTATTTTTTCAATCTCTTCTTTTGAAAGAAAAGTAAATTGTTTCAATTCCCGTATTACATCGTTATCAGGAGTATTAATCCAAAACTGATAAAAAGCATACGGTGTTGTTTTTTTAGCATCAAGCCATATTGCACCACCTTCAGTTTTACCAAATTTTGTTCCATCGCTTTTTGTAAATAGTGGTACTGTTACCCCATAGGCCTCAGCATCAGCACCATGAATTTTTCTAATTAATTCAAGGCCTGATGTAATATTTCCCCATTGATCTTGCCCACCAATCTGCAATGTACATCCTTCTTGAACAAATAAATGTTCAAAATCTAACGCTTGTAAAATCTGATAGGAAAATTCTGTATACGATATCCCACTATCAAGTCTTGATTTAACCGTATCTTTATTTATCATATAATTTACATTAAAAAATTTACCATAATTTCTTAAAAAAGTCAAGATATCAATATTATAAGTCCAATCATAATTATTTACCATTTTACATTTAAATAATCTTTCAACTTGTTGATATAAACCATTTGCATTGTGATTCAACTGTTCTTTGGTTAACAATTTTCTTTCAGCATTTGGTTTAGGATCACCAATTGAACCTGTTGCTCCACCAATTAAAAAAATGGGGTGATGTCCATATTTCTCTAAACGCTTAGCAAAAATAAAGACTAATAAATGACCAACATGTAAACTATCCCCAGTTGGATCAGTTCCAAGATAAAAGGTTAACTTCTCATTATTAATTTTATCTATAATTTTTTCATCAGTAATATTGTGAATTAATCCACGCCATTTTAATTCTTCAAATAAATTCATTGTATTCTTTCTCCTTTTATAATAATAAAAAATCGTCCTTAAAAATATTTAAGGACGAAACAATTTAGTTCCGCGGTACCACCTTAATTCAAAAGTAATCAAGCATTACTATTTGCACTTTGGAAAACTATAATCAAAATCACTTTTGATATCCGATATAATTCAATTTCTTATTTGCTAAACTTTTCACCACCCAGCCTAGTCTCTAAATTTTTCCTTTAAGAAATCTACTATTTTGTAGATTGACGCCAAACAATGCTATAATCTACATTCTTATTTATTTCAATTTTCTCTTCTTCTAACAAATCTTCGTTTTTGTCATCATTATGTTTAAAATCATTATAATATTCTTCCTCTAACTCTGCTTCATGCATCAAATCAGTAAGTAAATCCATTGCAACTTCCCCAATTTCATAAATTGGTGTATTAATACAAGTTAGAGTTGGTCTTGATAATTCTGCATATTTAGTATTTTGAAACCCAATTACTTGTAATTGATCAGGAATGGAAATATGCAATTGTCTTGCTACATTAATAAAAGATACTGCCATTGAATCTCTCACAACAATGGCTACATCTGGATACTCATCTTTGAGAATCTCTTCGTATGCCTTTTCATTTAAATAAGTTTTACCTGAAACATTGATAATGCGTGGTTCTAAACCTGCCTCTTTCATTGCCATTTCATAGCCTTGAACCTTCAAATCATTAACAGCATATTTCTTAATAGTGGAAATAATCCATATCGTTTTATTTCCTCTTTCTATCATCTCTTTAGTCATTTCATACGCAGCTTTTTTATAATCAATTGCTACCGATGGAATTTCAGGATCACTACATACTGTATTGGTTAAAACAACACTTACACTAGATTCCTTAATGATTTCTAAATACTCATCAGCAATTTCATCGTTAATATATAAAATACCGTCTACTCCAGAAGACATAACTGTACGCCAAAGTTCTTGTTCTTCACTAACCGGATTTTCACTATTACTACTATTATTTACAAACAATCTAATCAAATATCCTCTTCTAATCGCTGTAGCTGCAATTCCATCCACCATTCCCGCAATTGAACTACGCGTAAGTTCAGGTACAACCACAGCAACCGTTGTAGATTTTGAACTGGCTAATCCTTTAGCATTTAAATTAGGTTTATATCCTAGTTCTTTGATTATCCTTTCAATTTTTTCACGAGTAGCAGGTTTTACTTTTTCCGGATGATTGAGGACTCTTGAAACCGTAGCTAAAGACACACCAGCTGCCCCAGCAACATCATAAATCTTATTAGGACTTGTGCGTTTATCACCTTTCATAGTCTTACCTCATTTCATATTTCATACAAATATTATATCACAATTGGATTGAAATATCAAGATATTTTGCAAATTTTTATGAAAATTTATTAGATATTTTCATATGTTAATTTTTGAATCAAACGATTTGTAACACCAGCTCCTAAGAAAACCCATACATCATCTAATTTACCTATACATTTTAAACATTCATCATCATATCGATAAAAACGATGAAAGAATTTATCAATCTTTTTTTGTAAGCTATAATTTTTGTTTTCCCTTTTGGAAGTAAAAACATCTAAAATATAAACTTTATCAAATTTTTTTAAAACTTTAATAAAATCTTTTTTAAAATGAAGCGTTCTTTCATATGTGTGTGGTTGAAAAATTACATTAATTTTCTTTGTAGGATACATCAGTCTTAAAGTTTCACATAAAGATTTAATTTCTGTTGGATGATGAGCATAATCATCAATAACTACACTATTTTTAAATTGACAGGTTGAAAGTCTTCGTTTAGGTAACTTTCCTTCCTCACTTAAAAAAGGCTTTTTTTTCAATAAAATTGCTGCCATATAACTAGAAACATAATTATAAATCATATGACGCCCTAAATAAGGCACTTTTAAATACATATTGTTTTGATATTTCACTTGAATATAATATCCCCTTGTAGTAGTACTTAGGATTTTAATTTGAATATCATTGTTTTTATTAAAGCCATAGGTCAATTTATTTATATGTTTGATTTTTTTACCCCATTTATCATCACCATTTACTAAAACCATTTGAGATTGATTTGCTAATTTTTGAAAAGATGTAAATAATTGTTTTTCATTTTTATAAAAATCCGTATGATCTAACTCAATATTAGTAATAATTAACAATTCTGGATGATAACTTAAAAAATGCTCCTTATATTCACAGGCTTCTAAAACCAATAAATCTGTATCAAAACTTCCACCCTCACCATCACCAATAATATAATTACATTCTTTTTTCAAAAAATCAACAAGTAAAAAAGATGTTGTCGTTTTGCCATGTGTACCTGAACACGCAATAATTTTTTTATTTAATTTTTGGCCAATAAATTCATGATAATATAAATAATCATTCTTTTGATTTATTATTTCATCTACTTCTATATTGCTTTTATTAAAAGCATTCCCAATGATATAAAAATAATCCTTTGTAATATTGGAACGATTAAATGACTTGATTTCAATTTCTTGTTCTTTTAAAGTATCTTCAGTAAAATAATATTCATCTACATCGCTTCCAACCACTTCGTTTCCTTCTTCTTTCAACAATTTTGCAAGACTTGACATCCCTGTCCCCTTAATACCAACTAAATAATATTTATTAATGCTTTGCATTTTATCACCTACTTTAATCTATGACAATAGTCTACAATTGGTGATATTTTCTTTTTTATCATGATTTAATCATTTAATTATCTATTGTTAATAGCATCAATTGGTCTTTTATTTGCAATAAAATAAACAGGAACAAAACTAGATACGAATGCAACCAAAATTGATATACCAAAAACTAATATGATTTGTAAAATTCCCGGATTTAAAATAGTAATTAATAAATTATAATTTTTTCTTAAAGTTGTATTAATGCAAAAAACAACAATAAATAAGGAAATATTAGCTAAAATAGCATTAATAATTGCAATAATCAAACTTTCACTAAAGAATATCTTAAACACATCTTTACTTCTCGCTCCTACTGCTCTTAAAATTCCAATTTCTCTTTTTTTATAATTAATTGAAATTGTTATAAAATTTAATAGTAAAAGTGAAGCAAAAATGGCAAAACCAAGCCCAACATACAAAAAGATTTTTGAACAAACCTCAAAAATAGAATTAATTTCTGTCAATGTCTTAACAACTTCATTATTTAAACTAAAAACACTTTCTCCTACTTTTGTAACAGGCTGAAAATGATATTCAACAAGTTTTTTAATTTCCTTATCCGATGTTGGCATTTTGGCAAAAACATATTTATATATACCATCATCAACATTTATATAATTATCAAATAGTTCATCATCATGAATAATAACAGCCTCTGCATTATCCGTAATACCTACAATTTGATAGATTGTATTATAATAATTACGATCACTATAATAGGCAATATTAATAAATAATTGATCGGAATACTCCTTCATCTTTTTATTATAAAAAGTTATTCTTTCTTCTTTTTCAAAATTGAAATTTTGCAAAAGTTCATCCATAATTTGATATATTTTATCTATATCTTCACTAGATGAAGCATAAAAACTATCTTGATATACTTTAAAAATATAAAAGATTTGTTGGTTTTCTAAAGAATCAATATGATAATCGTTTTTAAAAGAATCCGATATTGTTAATTGTTTATCATTAAATAATTTAACAATTTCTTGTTTGTGCATAAAATATAAATAATACATAACATCATTAAATGCAGGCATTTGTATCACTTTTTGATATTGTTCATCATTTTCATTTAAATTAACAGTATTAAAGAAATCAATCATTTCAACAAATGAATATGGCAATAAAATTTCTTTATCATTTATATCATTTTCTTTACCATTCATAATTTTATTATAAGTGAAATATTGATTATTCCATTCTATTTCTAACATATCATGATTATTGGAATACATTTTATTCAAAGAATCAATCATAGTATCCTTTACAAAGAAAAGTAAATGCGGACCATTTTCTAAATAAGAATTGAATAATTGCATTTTCATGTAATCAGCAATTGAATCGCCTTTTAAATCTTGATATTCACTAATATCTGCTTTGGTATCTATCACGCCAACAATTTTCATTTTTAATCCAAAAATTGAAATTTCTAAATGAAGAGCACTATCTAAATTCTCTTGTTCTACACCATTATAATCTCTAATACCATATTCTTTTATAACATCTTCAACCAATTTAGTTATTGCTATCTCATCATCTTTTTCTGGTAAAGAACCATTTAAATCAAAATCATATTGATTTATAAAATTCATATCAATTGTAGTAAACCCATTAAAATTGCTCATCTGTTCTAAAAAAATATTTTTAAAATCTACATAATTTAAACTAGGCATTTCATACTTTTGAAATGCTCCATATACTTTTGTAAAATTAAGTTTCGTATCATTTGATATTTTTAAAACATCTTCCTCATTTATTAAACTATTTTCTAAATAAAAATCATTATTTCCTTCACCATAGGAAAAAACTTTTTGTTTTTTAAAAGTTGCATATTCAATATTGGAATCTACAATCGAATTTACAGTTGTTTTTATATTATCATAACTACTCATCGTATTAGCAAGACCAAACATCATAAAGGCTAAAAATGAAAGAAAAATCGTTAAAGTTAATCTAAATTTTTTTATTTTTAAACTTGATGCTCCCATTTTAAACGCTTTTTTAAATCCCAATTTTGATTTAATTGTTTTATAATTTTCATCTTGAATTACTATTTTATCTTGATTCGTATCTATAAACTTGCATAATCCTTCATCACTTAAATTCATTATTGTTTTGATTTTTTCATTGTTTTGATTATCAACAGAAATTATCACATCACTTTTAGCTGTTTTTATATAATCTTTAATTTTAAGAAAATCTTCATCTTTTAAAATATAATCTTTATCAATTTTAATAATCTTGTTATCAATAATATTTATGCCTTCTTGATTTTGCGTTTGAATAATTGTTTTTTCTACATCACTTATTACTTTACCATCTTTTAATTCAATAATTCTATCTGCATATTGTTCGGCAAATTCACGATCATGAGAAACAATCAAAACCAATTTATCATGAGATAAGGCTTTAAGTGTATCAAAAATTTGTTTACCCGTTTTACTATCTAGTGCTCCTGTTGGTTCATCAGCCATAATAATTTGAGGATTTTTTATTAATGCTCTAGCAATAGCAACTCGTTGCTTTTGACCTCCAGATAGTTCATTAGGCTTTCTCTTAGCTAATCCGGCCAAATCAACTTGATTTAAAATATTATCAATTTCCTCGTTTGTAGGTTTTCTACCTTGTAATTCAATGGCAAGAGCAATGTTTTCAGCAATACTAAATTCATTTAAAATATTATATTCTTGAAAAATGAAACCCAAATATGTATTTCGATAGCTGTCAAAGTCACTTTGAGAAAAATCTTTGCTTGATTTACCATTGATAATTATTTCACCAGAATCAACTCTATCAAGACCACCTAAAACATTTAAAAGCGTTGATTTACCTGCTCCACTTTTACCAAGCAAAAAAACCATTCCAACTTTATCAATTTTTAAAGAAACATCATCTAAAGCTTTTACCTCAATTCCATTTTTAACGGTATATTTTTTAAATAGATTTTTTACTTCAATCATATTCATCCTCCATCAAAAGTATTAGTTTTAAATAATATTTATTATTATACACTATTTTATTCTCACTGTCTATTGTATAGTTTATAAAAAAAGATGACAAAAATATTTTGTCATCTTTTTGAATTATTGTTTTTCACAAATTTTGCATATAAAGTAATATTATGATAAATATTAGTAGGTAGATATTCTAAAGCATCTCCCTCAAAATTCTCATTATCAAACCATCCTACAAAAGTATATCCATCCATAGTTAAACTGGTTGGTAAATTGAGTCCTTCTTCCCAATCATATGTATAAATAAACGTATTCTCTCCTAAATTAACAATGTATGGAATACGATCATAAAATGCTGGAATATGCCCTTTAGATATAAAATATGAAGGTAAAGTATCTTTATCATAATAGAAAAATTTTGCGGTATCAACCACTGAGGCCCAAGCTGATGCTAAAAAGTCGCTACCTGTACCCTCAGGATCATCAGGACCATTCGTGTACCCTTCATCAAGACGCCACCAATAAAAGAAATCTTGAATAAAATACACAAATTCTACATATTTATTATTTTCTAAACAATATCCTATAAACCCATCATCTGCTGTCTGATCATCAATATTTCCACCAACGTCAATTCTTAAATAAAATTGACCAAGCAAATTACCAACATTGCCCATACCAGCAGCACCACCAGTATAACTACCACAAATTGATAAAAATGTTTCTAAATCATTGACACCTCTATCCATTAAATAATTTTCTCTTTGACGATAATCAACAATATAGTAATAAAAATCTGTAAAAAACGCTAAGAAAAGTTGATGTTTGTCAGCAAAAACTTCATCACCTAAAACATAATTGATAGTATATAATTGTTTTTCCCAAACTGCAGTTAAATCTAAATCTTCTTCATAACTAATTGGAATGGTAAAATGTACACGAATTGTATGATTAGGGCTCTCACTCCAACCTTTAAAAAGATAACCATTTTTAGTTGGAATTGGAAGTACTTTACCTTCTCCTAAATAATACGAGGTATCGTAATTATCTGGCATAGTACCACCATTAGCATCATACGAAAGCTGATATAAACGTTCCCATTTCGCATATAGTGTGATATTATGCGTAGTACCTTTTTCAATTTTTGTTACTACATCACCTGAAAAATCAATAGTCTGATACCATCCTTTAAAAAGAGAATTATTCTTGCTTGGAATTGGCAAGATTATTTCATCATCTTCAGTAAATTTCATTTGATTTCCTATTTCTAAATTGCCTTCATTCAAAATAAAATTCACTTCATATATATCCTGCCATTTGGCATAGAAAGTAACATTATTGGTTGTACCTTTTTCAATTTTTGTTACCATTTCACCACTAAAATCACTATTAGAATACCAGCCAATAAAATTAGCATTATTTTTTGTTGGAATTGGCAAAATGATTTCATCATCTTTCGTAAACTCTATCGTATTTTCCTCAATCTGACCGCCATTTCCAATCAAACTAAGATAATAAATTTCATTCCATTTCGCATAAAGATCTAAATCTTTTTGACAAGTACCAATAATTTCAGTTACTATTTCGCCACTAAAATCACTGTTAGAATACCAACCGACAAATTTATACCCTGCTTTCTGAGGAGAATCTAAAGTTAACCTATCGTTAGTCTGAAATGTTACTGGTAAATTTAATCCTTGACCACCATCAAGATGATAAGTAATATTGTATGTTTTCTCTATATCATCTTTCTCTTTACAACCACTCAATCCTAGTATTAAAAATATTGCCCCTATTACTAAAAACCAACTAGATATCCTTTTTAATGTAATTTTCATATTCATTTTCCCTTTCTAATAAAAATAAAAACCTTTTATTCTATTATAACATAAATAAAAGGTTTTTTCAATTTTGAATGCATTATTTTAATACTTCTCCAAATAAATGCCATGAATAGGCTTTTGTTATTTTAACCTGAATCAAATCACCAATTTGACAAGGTCTTTCTTTATCATCATTAAAATTAACCAGCATATTTTGTTTCGTATATCCAGTTAAAATATTTTTATTATTTTTACTTGGGCCTTCAACTAAAACTTCTACAATTTTATTTTCATATTTTTGATGACCCTTTAAAGCATAAGCATTCACAACTTTATTCAAAGTCTCCAATCTTTGATGCTTCTCTTCTTCAGTTAAAAGATTTTCATATTTAGCAGCAGGTGTACCTTCACGTGGTGAATAAATAAAAGTGTAAGCACCATCAAATTCAACCTCTTTTACAAGTTCAATCGTTTGTAAAAATTGTTCTTGCGTTTCTCCAGGAAAAGCAACAATAATATCTGTGGTAAAAGAAATATCAGGAATTAATTTCTTTAACTTATTAATTTTAGATAGATATTCCTCTTTAGTATATTTTCTATTCATTCTTTTTAAAACTTCATTACTACCAGATTGAACAGGGAGATGAAGATGGGGCATAATATTCCCCCCCAATGCCATTGCCTCAATAGTCGCATCATCTAAATCTCGTGGATGAGATGTTGTAAATCTTATTCTTTTGATACTTGTTTGATTTAAATCTTCTAATAGATTTGAAAAAGTATAATTGAAATCAGTAAAGTCTTTCCCATACGCATTCACATTTTGCCCTAATAATGTTACTTCAACGTATCCATTTTGGGCTAATTTTTCTACCTCATCAATGATATCTTTTGGTCTACGCGATCTTTCTTTTCCTCTTGTGTATGGTACAATACAATATGTGCAAAATTCATCACAACCATACATAATATTAACCCAAGCTTTTTTTGAGTGTTCGCGAACCATAGGAATATTTTCATAAATATCCCCTTCAACTGATAAAACATCAATAACTTTTTTTTGGTTCATCATTGCGTCATATAAATATTCTGGTAAAGATGCAATATTATGCGTACCAAAAACTATATTTATTTGAGGAAATTTTTTCTTAATGGTAGTTATTGTTTTTTCTTCTTGTGGCATACATCCACAAATTCCTATTATCATATCTGGTTTTCTTTTTTTAAATTGATTGAATCTACCTAATTCGCCATACACTCTTTCTTCAGCATTTTCCCTAATCGCACAAGTATTGAAAAGAACAAAATCTGCCTCTAGTTCATTTCTAGCCTTTTCAAATCCTAATAGTTCCAAAATCCCTGCTATCTTTTCGCTATCGGCAAGATTGCCTTGACACCCATAGGTTTTTAACATATAATGCTTACCTGATCCAAGATTTAAATATTTGGAATTTAAAAGAAATTGATTAATTTCAATATTATTTCTTTTACGCATTCTAGCCTCTTTTAAAGAAGGTTCAACCAGTGTAACATATTTTTCTTCATTTATTTTTAATTTATTTGCCATATTCATTTTTTCTTTCTATTTATATATTTTTAGATATTCTTCATTTGTCATACCAAAAATAAGTTTATCAAATATTTTGCCATCATACCTTACATAACCACTTCTTGCAATTCCTTCTTTGATAAAACCAAGTTTTTCACATACTCTTTGTGATTGATAATTATCAACAAACGTTCCTACTTCAATTCTTTTTAACTCTAAAAACTCAAAAGCATAGGATATAACTTCACGCGCTGCTTCAGTGGCAAAACCACATCCCCAAAAAGCAGGATTAATAGAATAGCCCAATTCTGCTTTAAAACGATAAATATAATTATATAATTCTATAGTCCCAATCATTTTATTGGAACTTTTTAAAACAATTGCCCAACTACCTAGTTCATATGGCGTTTTGATTGTGGTCATTGTCTTAATAATTGATATTGTTTCTTGAACTGATGAATGTGGTGGCCAACCAGCAGTTGGTCCAACATATGGTGTTTTGGCATATTCATACATATCATCCGCATCTAAAATTGATAAGGGTCTAATAATCAAACGTTGTGTATATAAAGTTGGTAATTCCATATACCCTCCTAAGTAAGTAAAAAGTTGGCAAAGCCAACTTATTTACGAGATTCTACAATTAATTTAATCGCCGTGCGCTCCTCACCATCAATGACAATGTCACTAAAAGCTGGCACACAGATTAAATCTTTGCCAGTTGGCGCGACATAACCTCTTGCAATTGCAATAGCTTTAATAGCTTGATTTAAAGATCCTGCTCCAACAGCTTGAATTTCAACTGTTTGTTTTTCTCGAAAGGCATTAGCTAGTGCCCCTGCAACTGAATTTGGTTTTGATTTTGATGAAACTTTTAATACTTCCATTTTTATGGTCCCCCCTAGTAAAATTTATTGTACTGCATTTAATCCTATTCATCAATTATGAATTATATGCCTACATTTATTATTTTATCATATTCACAATCTCGAAATTTGTCACTTTATGATTTGTTTCATTAATTTCCACAATTAATCCATTAAACTGTTTTCTTCCTGTTTCCATAGGAATATGTCTGACTGGAAGGCCAGTTATAAATCTTTTAATAATTGTTTCTTTTTCTACTCCAATAACACCATCTAAAGCTCCTGTCATACCCAAATCAGTCATATACATTGTACCTTTAGGAAGTATATGTGCATCATTGGTTTGCACATGAGTATGTGTACCAACGATTATATTTACTCTTCCATCAAAATGATGGGCAAAAGCAATTTTTTCACTTGTTGCCTCACCATGAAAATCACAAATATAAATATCACTATCTACTTTTGCTAATAGATTTTCTGTAGTTTCAAATGGACAATCAAGCGAGGTATTCATAAAGGTTCTTCCCATTACTTGGAAAATCGTAATTTTTAAATTATTATAATTTATTGTTACAAAACCTTTTCCCGGTACCCCTTTAGGGTAATTTAGTGGTCTTATTAAATTTTTAGCATCGTCAATAAAATTAAAAATATCATGATTTGCAAAAGAATGATTGCCTAAAGTAACAACATTGATATGATGTTCTAATAAAAATTTATAATAATTATTCGTAATACCATTACCATGGGCAATGTTCTCACCATTTGCAATAATGAAATTAATACCTTTAGTATTTTTGATATTTTCTAAATGCTTATCAATCATTTCGCGACCAGCCATACTAAAGATATCACCAATAAGCAATATTTTCATCTTCTTATATCACTTTCTAACGTGCTACTTCTTGCACTCTTGTCTCTCTTATCACTGTTACTTTTATTGTACCTGGATAATTCATCGTTGTTTCAATTTTATTTTTTATGTCTCTAGCAAGTTTATATGCTTCTGCATCTGTAATTTCTTCAGGTTTAACAATAATTCGAACTTCTCGTCCTGCTTGTAAAGCGTATGTCTTATCAACACCCTTAAATTCATTGCTTAATTCTTCTAATTGTTGTAATCGTTTAATATAATTATCAAGAGATTCACTGCGAGCACCAGGTCGTGCTGCTGAAAGAGTATCGGCTGCTGCAACCAAATGAGAAATGACATTATCCGCTTCAACATCACCATGATGAGAAGCAATCGCATTGATTACAATAGGATTTTCTCTAAATTTAGTTGCAATTTCAACGCCTATATCAACATGACTTCCCTCTTGTTCATGATCAGTTGATTTACCAATATCGTGAAGTAAGCCAGCTCGCCTTGCAAGAATTTCATCCTCTCCAATTTCGACTGCTAATTTACCGGCTAAGAACGCAACTTCTTTTGAATGAGCAAGCGCATTTTGACCATAACTTGTTCTAAAACGTAAACGACCAATTAATTTGATTAGTTCTGGATGAATTTTACCAATACCCGTTTCAAATACTGCTTTTTCTCCTTCTTCTCTAATTTCATTTTCTAATTCCTTCGTACATTTACTATAAACTTCTTCAATTCTAGGCGGCTGAATTCTACCATCTGTTACTAAAATTTCTAAAGTTCTTCTAGCAATTTCTCTTCTAATTGGATCAAAACATGATATAACAACAGAATCAGGTGTATCATCAATAATTAAATCAACGCCCGTTACTGCCTCAATTGCCCTAATATTACGACCTTCACGTCCAATAATACGACCCTTCATTTCATCATTTGGTAAGGAAACAACAGATACCGTTTTTTCTTGAACAGTTTCATTTGCATACTGGTGAATGGCATTTGCTAAAATAACTTGTGATTTATGACTAGCCTCATATTTTGCTTTTTCAGTTTCATCTTTAACATAAATTGCCATTTCCATTGACATTTCTTCTTCTAATTTTTTAAATACGATATCTCTTGCTTGTTCTTGATTTAAACCTGCAATTTCCATTAGTTTTTGTTCTTGTTCGCTAATTAATTCTTCTATCCTATTATTACGTTTTTCAACATCAGCAATTCTTTGTTCTAATTTATTTTCTTTTGTAATTAGACCGCTTTCACGTTTATCAAGATTATCAGATCGATTTTCTAAATTCGTTTCTCTTCGATCTAATTTCTTTGCCTCTTCTTGAAGTTCTGCTTTTTTACTAGAGATTTCTTTTTCCATCGCCATTTTATTTTCAGCAATTTCTTTTTTTGCTTCTTTAATTAAATCTCTTTTTTGAGCTTGTCCTTCTTTTTCAGCATCCTCAATAATTTTTGTTGCTTCTTTTCCTAGGCGTTCATATTTGGTTTCAACATTTTGCTTTCCACGATTATATGCAATAAACCAAGCTATTACAGCACCTATAATAAGCGCAATAACACATAGAAGAATACAAACTCCCAATTTAATTTCCATAAATTCATTTGTCTCCTTCTAATTTTTATTATTCGTAATGTAAATTATATATATTAGTGTATTTACACATAATTTCTTACTGATTTATTATATCAAAAAACGACTTACTTGTCAATTAATATAAAGTGAGAGTTATAATATGAATGTAAAAATGAAATCATTTTATGTTTAATTTTATTTTTTGACAAATTAGAATTTATTTGATAAAATAATTTTATTGATATAATTATTATGGGTGAATTTATGATTAAATATCCAAATCAAATGAAAAAAATGCCTACAAAATTAGAAAATCAAAAAAGAAACCTAAAAAAGGCCAATTTAGGTACTGATTTTGAAACCAAATTGAACAATAGCAACAATTACTATCTTAATGCTAATATTGCTTCTATCTATAAAAAACCAACACCAATTCAAGTAGTCAAAGTTGATTATCCTGCTAGAAATAAAGCCAGAATTGTCGAAGCATATTATAGAACGCCATCAACTACTGATTATAATGGTATTTATAAAGGTTATCACATTGATTTTGAAGCAAAATGTTGTCATAGTAAAAGTTTTTCTTTTGCCCATATTTTTAAACATCAAATTGAACATCTAATAACTATAGAAAAAATGGGTGGTATCGCTTTTTTATTAATTGAATTCCCTCTTTATAATGAAGTTTTTCTTTTACCGGCAAATATTTTATATAAAAAATATTTATTATCTTTAAATGGAGGAAAAAAGAGTATTAGTTACTTAGATTTTAAAAATGAGGGTTTTTTAGTGAAAGAAGGACTTTTACCAGAAATTAATTATCTAGCAGTTGTTGATTTATTAATCTTAAAAAATAAAAATAGTACAAACTAAAAATTAGTTTGTACTATTTTTTTAATCTACGGTTGCACCAAAAGGAATGAGTGCAAGAGTACCAAATTTAAATGCTTGTATACCAAAAGGAATACCTATGATTGTAACACACGATATAACACCTGAGGCAACATATCCTAAAAACATTTCCCAACCAAAGAAAATCAACCATAATACATTTGCAACAGGATGTTTACTGAAATTTAAATTAACGGTTTTACCAAATGGAGCTAACGTAATTGTTGCAAATTTAAAGCATTGTTTACCAAAAGGAATACCTATGATTGTGATGCATAAAATAACTCCTAATAAAAACCATAAAATAGCGGTGATAATCCCTCCAGTAATAATCCATATAATATTACCTAATACACTTAAGCATCCGTTTTTTTTGCTATTTGCCATTCTTTTATCTCCTTTTTGAATTATTTAGTACCAAATATTCGATCGCCACAATCTCCAAGTCCTGGAACAATATATCCTTTTTCATTCAACTTATCATCTTTTGATGCAAGATAAATATCAACATCAGGATGGTGTTCTTTGAGATAATTTATTCCTTGATCTACCCCAACAATTCCCATATAAATAATCGTTTTAGCTCCATGCGATTTTAAAATATTGATTGCAGCAACAGCTGAACCACCAGTAGCAAGCATTGGATCAACTAAAAAAACAATTGCATTTGGCAAGGTTGGGGGAAACTTAGCATAATAAAGTTGCGGCTCTAAAGTTTCTTCATTTCGATATAATCCAATATGTCCAACCTTTGCAGTAGGAATTAAGCTATGAATTCCATCTACCATACCAATTCCTGCTCTTAATATTGGTACAATCACCACTTCACAATCTAACATATATGTTGTTGCAAGTGAAATTGGAGTTTTAGTCTTGACTTCTTTTAATGGTAAATTTCTAGTCGCCTCAAACGCCATCAAATTAGCAATTTCATTTACTGATTGACGAAAATCTTTAGTATTTGTATTTTCATCACGAATAATCGAAAGTTTATGATGAATTAATGGATGATTAAATATTGTGACTTTTGACATTTCATACCTCTTCTAATATTTTTACCTTATTTTTATAAAAAATACTATGATAACCCATCGTATTTTAACCAATAATTTTTTCACGAACTTTTAGTTCTATTTCTTTGGCTAGTTCTGGGTTTTGTCTTAATAATTCTTTTACAGTTTCACGACCTTGTCCTAGACGTTCTCCATTATATGAAAACCAAGAACCCGATTTTTCAACAATATCTAAATTAGTTGCAAGATCTAAAACTTCTCCTTCATAAGATATTCCTTTACCATAAATTAAATCAACTTCAGCAATTTTGAAAGGAGGAGCAACTTTATTTTTTACTACCTTTATTCTCGTTAAATTACCAATTGCTTCTGTTCCTTGTTTTATTTGATCAACTCTTCTAATGTCAAGACGAATAGTCGAATAAAATTTTAAAGCTCGTCCACCTGATGTGGTCTCAGGACTACCAAATAAAACACCAACTTTTTCACGAATTTGATTAATAAAAATGGCAACTGTTTTACTTTTATTTATAATACCAGCAAGTTTTCGCATTGCTTGACTCATAAGTCTCGCTTGCAAACCAACATGACTATCACCCATATCTCCTTCAATTTCTGCTTTTGGAACTAAAGCAGCAACAGAATCTATAACAATGATATCAATGACATTGCTTCTAACAAGAGCTTCAACAATTTCAAGCGCCTGTTCTCCATTATCTGGTTGCGACAAAATTAAATTATCCGTATCAACGCCAAGAGCTTTGGCATATGTCGGATCAAGGGCATGCTCAGCATCAATAAAAGCGGCATAGCCCCCTTTTTTTTGCGCTTCAGCAATCGCATGAAGAGCAAAAGTTGTTTTACCGCTTGATTCAGGACCAAATACTTCTATAATTCTTCCTTTGGGATAACCACCAACACCAAGAGCTATATCTAAAGCAATTGATCCAGATGGAATAACTTCAATTTTTTCTTGATTCGCATCACCAAGTTTCATAATTGATCCTTTACCATACGCTTTTTCAATTGTCTTTAAAGCATCTGCTAAGGCTTTCTCTTTTGCGGAATCCTTAGGTGTTTCTATATCATCTATTTTTAATTGTTTCGCTTTTTCAGCCATATAATTCTCCTATTTTTTTAGTTTCTTTTTGGTTTCTTTTAATACATCAATATTTTTTGCAACATAATCATAACCACTAAAAATTGTCACTGCTAACATTGCCACAATCAAAATTTTTGCGACAATATCATACCATGTTGCAATATTGTATAAATTACTACCTTCAACATATACAGCACCACCAGCAAGTAAAAAAATGATTGTAATAAATTGTAAGGTTGTTTTTATTTTGCCATACCAACTTGCAGCAATAACTTTTCCTTGTCCTGCAGCAAGCAATCGTATACCTGTTACCATAAATTCTCTTGCTAAAATTATAATTACCATCCACCAACAAAGTAATTTAGGAGCTACACCACCTGATAATATTTGATTTTGTGCATTTTGTTCAAGCAAAATAATAAAACCTGTGCATGTTAGTAACTTGTCAGCAAGCGGATCTAAAAATTTGCCAAGATTCGTTACTAAATTTTTTTTCCTCGCTATTTGTCCATCAAAAAAGTCAGTCATCGCACCAACAAATATCAATAATAATACAATAAAATTTGCCTGCGATAAATTATGCCATAATATCCAATTTTCCCGAAGCGGTCTTATTGAATAAATAATCATTATAATTGGTATCAACAACATTCTAAAAATTGTTAATTTATTTGGTAAATTCATATTCGTACCTCTTTTGGTAAAATTATATCACAAAAAGAAGTCTTTCGCAAGTTTTAAAGCTTATTTTCCTTTTCAAGTTTTTTTAATAATTTGTTATTACTTGTCAAATAAAAACACCTATTCTATAAAATAGAAATAGGTGTTAAGCAATACATATTTTTGCGTTCATCTTTTATTTTTTAAGAATCAACGATTCCTTGGTGATAAAGTTTAGCATAAAAACCATCTTTTGCAAGTAACTCTTTATGATTACCAATTTCCATAATATGACCACTTTTCATTACAATAATTTTATCAGCTTCCTGAACCGTTGATAAACGATGAGCGATAATAAAACTTGTTCTGCCATTCATCATATAATTAAACGCATCAACAATCTTCTTTTCTGTTCTTGTATCTATTGATGAGGTAGCTTCATCTAAAATAACCATATCTGGTTTCAACATCATAAGCCTAGCAATTGTAATCAATTGTTTTTCACCTTGTGATAAACCACTATTTGAACTAATCATTGTATCATAGCCATTCGGCAACCTCTTGATAAAACTATGAGCATGAGCAAGTTTAGCCGCTTTTACCACTTCTTCAAAAGAAGCATCTTGCTTTGCATAAGCAATATTGTCTTTAACTGTTCCTTTAAAAATCCAAGTGTCTTGTAATACTAGCCCATATGCTTGTCTTAAATTATCCTTCTTAATATCTAAAGTATTCACGTCATCAATATAAATAGCGCCATTTACTGGATCATAATATCTTAAAAGAAGGTTGATCATTGTTGTTTTTCCACATCCGGTTGGTCCCACAATTGCTACTTTTTCACCTTTTTCAATTGTCAAATTAAAATCAGTAATAAGAGGTTGATTTTCTTGATAAGAAAAATTAACATTTTCAAATTTTATATGATCAACAGGTAGATCAATTTCTTTTAATCCATCATCTATTTCATCATCCACATCTAATAAATTGATGATTCTTTTAAATGAGGCAAAAGCAGATTGCACCTCACTTACTACCCCCGATATTTCATTAAAAGGTTTAGTATACTGATTTGCATAAGATAAAAATGAGGAAAGCATTCCAACACTAAATGAAAGGGGATCTTTTACCACAAAAACAGCTCCGACAATTCCAACTAAAGCATATACAAGACCATTAACAAATCTAGTAGAAGGGTTGGTTGTTGAAGAAATAAATTGGGCATTGATTCCTATTTGATATAAATCTTGATTAATTTGTTCAAACCGTTGAATTGCGGTTTCTTCATAACAAAAACTTTTAATATTCTTTTGATTGGTAACCATTTCTAAAATATAACCACTCAATTCACCTTTTATTTTAGCTTGTTTAGTAAAGTAATCATGAGATTTTTTAGAAATAAACCAAGCTACAAATAAAGATAATGGTGTCACTAAAATCACAATCAAAGCAACTTCCCACTTTATTAAAAACATAAATAATAATGTGGCAATAATCATAATTATTCCTCTATATAGTTGTTTAAATCCTTGTAAAAGTCCATCTGATACTTGTTCAATGTCTGAAATAATTAAACTTACCATATCACCATGACGATGACTATCAATGTATGAAAGTGGTAGATGCAAAATTTTATTAAAAACCTCACATCTTAAATGAATGACTACTTTTTCACATACAAAAGACATCATATATTCATACAAATACCCAAAGATATTACCAACAAGTATGCAAAGAAAAATAAAAAATAAAATTTTATTGATTTGCTCAAAATTAACATTATTAAAATCGATAATACAATCAATAGCATTTCCAATTAAAACAGGAATCAAAAGCGTTGTAACTACATTTATTAAAGCAAAGACTAAAATAACAAAAATGAAAAATACATATCCTTTTAAATACTGTACTAATCTCTTAACCATTTTATTCTCCTCCAACTTCTTTTTGTGAAGAACAAATTTCTTGATAAACCATACAATCTCTTAATAAGTCATTATGTGTACCAATTCCCTCAATTTTACCATCATCTAAAACTATAATTTTATCAGCATCTTTTAAAGAACTTGCTCGCTGTGAAATTATAATTGTTGTTAAATCTTTAGAATAGTTTTTAATATTTTTTCTAACTGCCGCATCGGTCATATAATCAAGAGCGCTAGTAGAATCATCTAAAATTAAAATATTTGGCTTTTTAACAATGGCCTGTGCAATTGTAATTCTTTGCTTTTGTCCACCCGAATAATTCCTACCATTTTCTTCTACCCATGCATCTAATCCACCTTTTTCCATAACAAAATCGAAGGCTTTAGCAACCCTTAAGGCGGCAATCATCTCATCATCTGAGGCATTACTATTTGCCATTTGGAGATTAGTTCTAATTGTTCCTTTAAATAAAACCGCTTTTTGATGAACTAAACCTATTGTTTTTCTTAAAATTTTCAAATCATACTCTTGTAAATCTTTACCGCTTAAATATATCTTACCCAAACTTGGATCATAAAATCTTTCAATTAATTTAATAAGTGTACTTTTACCAGAACCCGTACCACCAATGATACCAATTGTGGAACCTTTCTTAATGCTAAAATCAATATCATGAATGGATGTTTCTGTTATGTCATCATATGCAAAAGAAACATTTTTAAACTCAATTATATTTTCATTATCAAAATCGATATCCGTATCTTCCCCATTTTTAATCGAACTATTTAGACTAAGAAGAGCATCACATCTTTTCAATGAAGCATATGCTTTAGTAAAAATAACAACTAAATTACTAACGACAATTAAAGCAAGAAGAATTTGATTCATATAATTTACAAGAGCAATAACCTCACCTTGTAACAAATTGCCTCTATTTACCATTTTACTGCCAAAATAAATAATTGCAATAATTGCAATATTAGTAATAACCGAAGTAAAAGGATTTAATAAAGAGGAGATTTTAGCAATCGAAAGAGCTTCTTTTTGATAAGCTTTTGCTTCTTTGATAAAACGTTCTTTTTCTTTTTCTTGTGTTGCAAATCCTCTGACTTCCCGTGAACCTTTTAAATTTTCACTTGATACAATACTTAGATCATCTAATTTACTTTGAACTTTAGTATATTTTGTAGAACTAGCTTTAACAATAAAGTACAAAACAATTGAAATTAATATAATCATAATTAAAAATATTAAACCAATTTTAAAATTAATTATCATAGAAGCAACTAGACTTCCAAGCACTAAAAAAGGAGCCCTAACGACCAATCTAATTAACATTGCAACGGCTAATTGTAATTGATTAATATCGTTTGTCATAATATTAACCAAAGCATCACTACCCATAGTGTCTAATTCTTTTGCTGATAAACTATTTATTTTTTTAAAAATAGCATTTCTTAAAAGCGTTCCATAACCTTGGGAAGCCCTAGATGCACTAAATTGACAAACAAGAGAACTTGCAAGACCTAGAATACCTAAAACGATAATAATAATGCCAATACTATAGATATATTTAAGATCACCACCACGTTTTTTAATTCCCTCATCTATAATTAAAGCCATTAAAATAGGCACAATTAATTCAAAAACTGCTTCAATAAATTTAAATATCGGGCCAATAATTAATCTTTTGGTAAATGGTTTTAAATAACTTATACAACGTTCTTGTTTCATATCCATACCTTTCTTTCTTGTATTATTATATCATTTTTATTTTCATTTGACTATCCATTTACTTATAGGATCTATTATAAAGAAAAGTTGCAAGGTTCAACACATAGGCTAACATACTTACAACTTTTTATTTATTCATTTATTATATTCCATACCTTTATTTTTCTAAAGCGTTTTTATCAAAAAAAGTTCCATTGGCTGTTTAAACTCATCATTATTAATAAGCAACCCACCACAATCTTGATATCCTAATTTACGATAAAAATCCTGAGCTTTTTCATCAACCCGTGTAGAAGTCAAAACAATTTTATGTCCCTGCCATTTCATCTCGTTTTCCCAAAACTCCATCATCATCTTACCATAACCATTGTTTTGAAATTTCTTATCAATTGAAAGCATTGTACAAAAAGGAATATTATCCCAAAAAAAATTATATCGCAAAAGACCAATTGCCTTATTATCATTTAATAATATATACCCTTCTTTATTTTCAACTTTTTTTCTAAATTCTTTGGGGGATAAATGTTTATCAAGACGATACCAAAACGTTTGATCTTTAAATTCCACATATCTAATTTTTACCAAAATGACACCTTCTCTAAATCAATTTTAAGTATTTTAAAAAGAACACTCATATAAAAACATTTCTGTTTGATTATTTTTAGCTATTGCTTTTTCATAAGATGCATATACGATTACCTTAGTAAAGCCTATCGTATGTAGATATGCTTCTATCTCTCCTAATTCATACAGATGAGTTTGAAAATCCATCAATTCTTGTTGTAATAATTTTGATTCATTATATAATTCATAAATACTAAAAGAATATTGTGTATGAGTCTTTTCATCATAAGTATTTTTTGTTTTAAGAATAAGATCAAACCCCTCTTTTGTCTTTACAGAAATTGAAACTTTATAATCCAAATCATCAAGACATTTATTTGCTACCGTGTCTACCGCAAAAACAAACTTACCCTTTTTTGTTAATAAATTTTTCATTTTTTGTAAAACTTTTTTACATAACTCCATATCTGTAAACAAGGAAACAGAACCAGATGATATAAAAATATAATCGTATTTTTCTTTTTCATCAAAATTCAATATATCACCTTGAGAAACTTGTGCGGTAGGAACTTTTTCTTTCAATTTTGAAATCATTTCTTTGGATGCATCTATCCCCTTAATGTTATATCCTCTTTCTAGAAAAGGTACTAAAAAACGTCCACTACCACACATTGGTTCTAAAATCGACATTCCTTTTTCAGCATAAGAAAGATAAAACTCTAATTCATCTTGTGGTGCTTCTTTGTGTAAAATTTCATACATTTCAGTACATAAGTTCCCATAATAATTTTTTATCATATTAATGCTATTCTCCTTTTATCAAATACCTATTCAATCATTTATACTTTTCATTTCTTTTACAATTCTTCTCAATCAATTTCAACCTGATAAACATCGTCAATTAAAATATAATGATAATGATACTTTTCACACATTCGTTGATAATAAGCATTTTCATCAATACTAGAATCTATCCTACACCATGAATCCTCTATACGTTGTTCAACTACATTAAGCATAACTATTTTATTTTTAAAAAATTGTTTTTAATATATTTTTTTACTCATTACAAGACAAGAATAGCGAATTTCTTTCAAATATTGTTCATTAAAATCTGCTTTCCATGTAAAGGGAATATACCCACCTTCTATTACAAGATTTTGTTTATTTTCAATTGCAGTCTTCATCATCTCTTTAATAATTGGCCACATATAAGATTCTAATTTTCTATCATCTTCTGGAGTTAAATTTGTTTTTCCACTTCGTATTGATCCCATTTTTAAATGATCAATTAAAAGATAAGGTATTGATATTTTTCTAATATTTTTTGAGCCAATGCTGTCTTCTCTGTGTGAGATGCGCCGGTAATTAAAATAATCATTTTTGACCTCTAACAACTTAAATTTTTTCAACAAAATGATTTTCATACATATCCCAATATTTTTTATATACAAAATCATCATGGCCATCAAAATTTAATTGATACATCCTAAATGTAACAAAAAATCCTTTAGGTTGCCATAATTCCTCATAGGAATAACAATATTTCATACCAACTTTTTTCATAACATTACCACTTCTAGGATTGTTCACATCGTGTGTTGCTGTAATATATGGCAGCCCATCTTTCTTTACTTGTTCAACAACAGCTTTTGCAGCCTCGCTAACAATTCCTTGATGCCAAAATTCCTTCCGCAGTCCATAACCAAAATCGTGAGGTTCTTCCATATCAACTTTTATATAGCCTATTGGAAAATTATCACTTTTAAGACAAATAGCATAAGCATATCCTTGTGGCTTTAAATATGTGAAAGTATATCTTTCTTCATAAAACTTCTTTGCTTGTTCAAGATTTTTCATAGGATACCACGGTAAAAATGTATTAACTTCTTTATCTTTAAGAATAAGAAATAAGGCCTCTATATCATTTTCTGTAAATTTTCTTAAAATTAAGCGTTTCGTTTCTAATGTTGGTGTATTCATATTTTATCCTTCCCTTTGAAATTTTATCATCAAACCCTATCCATTCTATTGCTTTTTATAATAGCACTATCTTGAATAATCACCTCAAATCAAATGATTGCATACGCTTTATGTTATTATCTATATTTATCTTTTCATAATATGAACGGTAACCAAAAAGTGCTCATTTCCAGGCATTTTACCAGATAATGTTTCTGTAATTTTAAACCCCATAGATGAGTAAAGAAAGATTGCAGGTAAATTTCCTTTTAATACTTCAATACTCACATTAGATTTCACTTTATCAAGAGCAAAACTAAGTAGACTTTTGCCAATGCCTTTACGCGTATTATTTATATCAACATACAACCACGCAATTTCTTCTTTTGAAAATGCTATAAACCCATTTACAACATCATTATATTCTGCAACATAAACATCGTATGAAAATAAGTCTTCTTTAACTGCTGCTATTGATAATGGTATAAATGCTGCTGATAAATCTGCCAAAGCTAATTCATTTTTACGAGCACAATCATGTATTTGTGCCAAACGTTCAAAATCGGTTTCTTGATAAGGACGAATTTGAATGGTGCTTATTTTTTTATTATGTCTAGTTTCCATTTTGGTCATCCTTCCTTAAGAATTGAATAATAAACATACAAACAATGAAGTACTAAAACTATCCTACCAATACACCCAATATATAATTATTCCCACTCAATCGTTGATGGTGGTTTTGATGTAATATCATAGACTACTCTATTGACATCTTGTACTTCATTGACAATTCTCATTGAAATTTTTTCCAAAATATCATATGGTATTTTAGCCCAATCAGCAGTCATTCCATCAATAGATGTTACTGCTCTAATAGCAATAGTATAAGCATATGTTCTTTGATCGCCCATAACTCCTACACTTGCAATATCAGGAAGAATAGTAAAGTATTGCCAAATAGCATCCTCTAAATTCGCTTTTAAGATTTCTTCTCTTAAAATTAAATCACTTTGACGAACTATTTCTAATTTCTCAAAAGTAACCTCTCCAAGAACTCTAATTCCAAGACCTGGTCCTGGAAATGGTTGTCTATTCACAATTTTTTTAGGCAGACCTAATTGCAAACCTAATTTTCTTACTTCATCTTTAAAAAGAACTTTTAATGGTTCAATTAATTTAAAATTCATATTTTTAGGAAGACCCCCAACATTATGATGAGATTTTATTGTTTGAGCAGTTTTCGTCCCTGATTCTATAATATCTGTATAAAGAGTTCCTTGAGCAAGGTAATCAAATTGACCAACTTTATTTATTTCTTCTTCAAAAACACTAATAAACTCATGACCAATTATCTTTCTTTTTTCCTCTGGATGAGTTATACCTTTTAATTTTTTTAAGAATCGTTCATTTGCGTCAATTTTTATAATATTCATGTGAAAATTTTCTTGGAAAACTTTCATAACATCATCTGCTTCATTTTGTCTTAACAATCCATTATCAATAAACATACAAGTTAAATGATCACCAATCGCTTTATGAATTAAAGTTGCCACAACAGCTGAATCTACTCCACCAGATAAGGCACACAATACTTTTTTTTCTTTTACTTCTTGTTTAATTTTCATCACTTGTTCTTCAACAAAATTTTCCATTTGCCAATTCGCACAAGCTTTGCAAATCTTAAAAACAAAATTATGTAAAATTTGATTTCCATACATTGTATGTCTTACTTCTGGATGAAATTGAACAGCATACAATCTTTTATCCTCATTTGCAATGCTTGCCAATTCACACGTTTTAGAACTAGCAATCTTTTTAAATCCTTGAGGCAAAGTTTTGACATAATCACCATGACTCATCCAAACTATTTGGTTGAATGGCAAGTGATTATATAAGGGGCTATCATCATGAATCAACATTTCGCTTTTTCCATATTCACAGATTTCCGATTTTGTAATCAAACCACCAAAGGTTTTTGCCATAAATTGCATACCATAACAAATTCCAAGAATAGGAATTCCTAAAGAAAAAATTTCTGGATCACAAGTAAAAGCGTTGCTATCATAAACAGAATGAGGACCACCACTCAATATAATACCTCTTACATTTGAAATATTTTTTATTTCATCAAGACTAATATCATGAGAAACCAATGTAGCATAAACTCCCATCTCTCTTATTCTTCTAACAATAAGTTGATTATATTGACTACCGAAATCAAGTACTAAAATTTGATCATAATTTTTCATTCCAATTCCTCTTTCTATTTTGAATAATTAGGAGCCTCAGTTGTAATCTCAACATCGTGCGGATGACTTTCTTTTAACCCTGCATTAGTAATTTTAATAAATTTTCCCTTTGTTTGCAATTGTTCAATATTGTTACAACCACAATACCCCATACCAGAACGAAGACCACCACAAAGTTGATAAATCGTATCGGCAAGTTCTCCTTTATATGCTACTCGCCCTTCAATTCCTTCTGGAACTAATTTCTTAGTTTCTTTTATTTTTCCCTGAAAATAACGATCAGAGGAACCTCTTTTCATAGCAGCGAGTGAACCCATTCCAACATATACTTTAAAACGACGTCCTTGATAAATAACTTCCTCACCAGGAGATTCTTTACATCCGGCAAGAAGCGAACCAAGCATCACTACATCACCACCTGCTGCAAGCGCTTTGACGATATCACCACTCAATTTAATACCTCCATCAGCAATTACATAAGCCCCTTTTTCATGAGCTATTTTAGCAACTTCTAAAATTGCGGTGACCTGTGGTACTCCAACTCCAGCAACCACTCTTGTTGTACAAATACTACCAGGACCAATTCCAACTTTAACTGTATTTGCGCCAGCCTCAATTAAAGCAATTGCCGCTTCTTTTGTGACAATATTTCCTGCAATCAAGTCCAAAGTAGGATATTTTTGTCGAATCTCCTTAACTGTGTTAATAATCCCCTCACTATGACCATGTGCAGAATCAACAACAATTACATCAACACCTGCCTTGACTAAAGCATCAACTCTTTTTAAAGTATCTACCGATACTCCAACTGCTGCACCAACTCTTAAGCGTCCCTTCTCATCTTTACAAGCATTAGGATAATTAACAACATTATCAATATCTTTACTTGTTATTAACCCTTTGAGATGAAATTGATCATCAACAATTAATAATTTTTCAATTCGATGCTGCCATAAAATTTTTTTTGCTTCTTCTAAAGAAGTACCCACTTTTGCAGTAACAAGATTATCTTTTGTCATTACTTTTTCTACTTTTGTATCATCTAACTCTAAATATTTTAAATCACGATTTGTAATGATTCCTTTTAAAACACCATCTTCATCAATAACTGGAAGTCCACTAATATGATACAATGACAATACATTTTCTGCATCTTTTAAAGTTGAATGAGGAGTAAGTGTAATCGGATTAGCAATCATCCCACTTTCACTTCTCTTAACTAAATCTACTTGATGTGCTTGTTCTTCAATTGACATATTTTTATGTATAAAGCCCATTCCGCCTTCACGAGCCAAAGCAATTGCAAGGTTTGCTTCAGTAACTGTATCCATTGCAGCCGAAACAATAGGAATATTTAATTCAATATTTTTTGTCAACTTCGTTTTTAAAGATACATCTTTTGGTAAAACATTAGACTCTTGTGGAACTAATAAAACATCATCAAAAGTTAATCCTTCACCAATTATTTTATCATTGTAATTCATATTTCACCTCTTCTTTAAAAAATATTTAGCAATATTATAAATTAGAAAGAAATTATTGTCAATGTTTAATCATACGAAAGCGTTTTAAATTTTTTAAAAACCATTTTCATAAATTTTATTTATATTTAAATACTTTTCTTATAAATCAATTAAAAAGTATTGCTTCAAGCAATACTTTTATACACTATCGATAACATATTTTCTACTATCAAATTATCTTCATATATTATTTTTTATACCAATCACTAGATTTTGAATAAATTTTACAATTACTATCTAATCTTTTTCCTTATAATAATAAACGATATTTTTTATCCTTTTTTGATTATTAACTTTAATTTAAATTATTCATACTCTTTACGATAAGGTGGATTAGGATAATCTTTTGGAGGCATATCATGCTTATCTTTTAATTCATCCAATTTATCTTTTAGTTCTCCCATTGGTTTATCTTTCCAATCCTCTTTTGTACCCGGACCACCCAAACCTAATATTTCATCAATAATTTTGTTTTTCATTGGCGACATACCATGTTCTTTTCCACCCATTATATCATCTTTTGTGAGTTTATCCTTATTAATATTTATTGGATGATCCCTATTTTCCATAAATATTTCAGTCTTTTCATATATTTTATCTAACTCCGATGATATATCTTTATTTTTACTATATCCACTAATAAATAACTCATTATTTTCATTAAAATAATCCTTATTTTCTAATGTATATAAAATATTATAAATTGCTTTTTCTATTTTCATATTAATAATTTGGGTATCTGAAAATACTTCTTCAGCATCATCACTAAGATATCTAATACTTGCAACATAATTATATTTGTTAATATTGAGTTCAATAGATGGATTAATATCAAAATAAATTTGAGTACACGTTTGATTATATTGATTTATATTGACAACAGAAATCATAATTAAAAGCAATACAACACATATACAAAAAGCAAAAGCAATTTTTTTAAAAGCAGTATTTCTTAATTGAAACTTGTTTTCTGTAATTTTTATTTTATAAACATCTTGTAAAATGTTTTCTTTCAATTTTGAACTAGGAGTTAACTTAACTTTTAAAAGCAGATCTTCAATATCTTTATTTTCCATTACTTATTTCTCCTTTCTAGTTCTTTTCTTAATTTTTTTAAACCATTATTATATTGCCATCTAATAGTTGATTCATTTTTATTTAAACTTTTTGCTATTTCTACAAGGCTAAGCCCTTCAATCGTATGTAATATAATTAATCTAAATTCATTATCTTTTAAAATTTCTTTTGCAAGTTTTAATATTTCTTGATTATCTTCAATTAAAGAATGGGAAGTATCAACAAAATATAAACTATTTTCTTCATCTAAAACATCTATTAAAATTATTTTTTGCTTTTTTTTCAAAATATTGATAGAAGTATTTTTAGCTATAGTATATAACCAATTAAATCCCTTCTTCCCTTTGAATTTTTTAATCTGTTGTAAAGCCTTCATATAAGTATCATGTAAAGCATCTTCACTATCTTCAACATTTTTTGTATATGAATAACATAATGCCAGTAATGGTTTAGATGTTAACTCATACAATATTTCAAAATTATCTATATTGCCATTCTTCATTTCAATTAATACTTTATCTATCATACTCATAGTATTTTTGTCAGACACGACAACACCTCACTTTACATACAAAATAGATAATTGATTATATCATATTTTGCCAAAAATAACAAATATAGCAAACTGTTATCGTGATTATCATTTTATGAGTTTTTCATATTTTTAATTTAAACTAATATTTGCAGATGTTGACCCCAAATATATTACGATTGCAGATAAATTACAAGGTATTTTTACTGACAAAATTGCACTATTTGATACACTTACAGTTAAAGTTTTGCCAGAACTAAGTGACATAGATATTTTCTTTGCAACACTTGAAAAATTAGAACAATGTGTTGCTTCACTTGTCATACCACCATTAGGCAGAATTGCAAGTACCGACCCACTTGTGTAGGTGTATCCTGCTTCTGTATCAATGGCAGAATTGCCTCCACTTGTGGATATAACTACAGTTTTACCACCTTTGAAAACTATTCCACTATATGCAGTTCTACTATTAGAATCTAATCCATCCCCTCCTGCTAAAATATAAAGATTTCCACCATCTATAACTATTCCTTGACCACTTGTGGCAGTAGAATTTATACCATCATCAGAAGATACTATTGAAATATCCCCATTATTAATAATTACTTGTAAACCTTCAAGTCCTTCGTAACTTTTTGTTATATCAATTATACCATCAGAAATAGTTAAAACTCCATCTGCATGTATTCCATCATCATTTGAATAAATAGAAATTTTTCCACCATTTATATTAATATTTCCCAATGCATTTACGCCATTTTCTAATGTTACACCATTATTTGCATGAATTGCATCATCATATGTTTTTATATAAATCGTACCATTATAAATATTTACTTCATTTGCCGCTTTTATTCCTTTAGTAGAATGATCACCTTTATCGCTATTACCATCATTCATACCTCCGCCCATACCACCACCTATTTGGGTATTGTAATTTGTCCAATTATAGTTTAATGTATTTCCCCTTTGTGTTATTGCAAATGTATCATAATTTGTATTGAAAGATAGATAATCGGTACAAACCAAATAATCGGTATCTTGCCCTTGTTCTTGTGTCAAACTATAAATAAAAACAACTATCTTAGCATACTTATTGTGCTTGGGCAATGCATAATAATAATATGTTTGCATTCCACTATTTACTGTTTTATAAAATTGTGCATTTTCCCAAAGATAATCTTCATCGTCATTATAATATTTAACTGAATAATTATAATTTTTTGAATTAAAACGAATATATAATAATTCTTCGCTTGTATCAATAACTTCTTCTGAATAATTTGAATATTTATCAGTATAAATTTTCAACACAGTAGTTTCATCTTCTATTACAACATTATATGCAGAATCAATTCCATCACACGCTGCATAAATATTTAAACTACATGCCGCAATACTTATAGTACCTTTTTGATTTCCTTTACTAGAAATATCACTATTACTCGTCTTAATCCCATCACCTTGAGTGGCAATTAATGTAATGTTTCCTCCCACTATACTAACACTATCATTTCCTTTAAGTGCATTATCTGTGCATAAAACTGACAAATCCAAATTTTTAATATTTAAATCATCTTTAGTATGAATTCCTTTGTTATTTTTTGATACAACTACCAATTTTCCTTTTCCTTGAATATCCAAATCAACAATTGAATAAATTGCAGCAGAGATTACTGTTTCATCAGTTTCATCAATGATTTCTCGATCATCATATAGATAGTTTTCATAATTCTTTTTCGCAACTAAAGTAATTTTATCTCCACTTAAAATAGTAATTGGATTTGTTGACTCTGATACAACTGATAATCCTTGTAATTCTAATTCTAATTTATACTCATCACCAACATCAATAATAATATTACCTTTTAATTGTCCTGATATTGAATAAATACTATCCTCGGAAAGATTTGTAAATGTTACTACACTTCCATCAATACTATAACAATCTGTACTACCTGATACACAATTAATCGTAAGCTCTTGTTTGTCATCTTCAAAATATCCATCATAAAGATCATCATTCGATCCACCAAATGCCGTATCATCATCACCCAAATCTGTAACATTTCCATTGCCATCAAAATCAACTGGAGGTTGGTTTTTCTTACCGCATGAAGAAATAAATACCATCATACAGATTAAAATTATAAATAATAAAATTTTTCTTTTCATCATTTTTTCTCCTTTTTATATACATCCTTTTAAATTAAATTTAAAAATTAATTATAAATCATAATTTTTATTTTCTTGCCTCATCAAAGCAATTTCAAGATTACCATTTCTTAATCTCAATTCATCAATCATCGCCTTTTCAGATTTTTCATCTTTTATCGTCACATTATATGTAAGTTTAAATAAACTACCTAAATTTGTAGTCTTTATATGAATCAATTCATACATTTTAGTATATTTAGTCAAAATTGAATCAAATACCTCTGTATAATTTAAATCCTCTGGTATAGTTATCTTTAAGGTTTTCTCCTTACAATATCCTTTGGTTTTTAGTCCAATAAAGTTCAAACAGAACATAAACAATCCCAATATGATTGTAAATAAAACCGCAAATCCAATATATCCCATTCCCATTATTAAACCAACAGCCATTGCCAAAAATATTGATGCAATTTCTTTTGCTGTTCCCGGTGTAGAACGAAATCTAATCAAAGAAAAAGCCCCTGCTACTGCCACACCTGCTCCAATATTTCCGTTTACCATCATTATAACAACACAAACAAGTGCTGGTAACATTGATAAAGTCATTGTAAAACTTTTAGTAGTTTTATTTTTACATGCATAAATCAATGCCAAAACTAATCCTAATACAATTGATATCCCTACTAACAATAGAAAGGTTCCCACTCCTATTACTTGTTGTTGTTCACCATCAAATATTCCTTTAAATAATTTTTCAAGCATAAATATTCTCCTTTTGTATTTCTTTTTCTTTTATTTTTTTATATACATTACCATATTTTGAAAATGATTGTTTGTAAATTTTGTTTTTACTTAAACAGTTGGCAAGCCATATTGGAATTGCTTCATCTGTTTTAATTTCCATTAAGTACATATTTGTAGGCAATATCTCTTCTCCATATACTCCCTTAGAAAGTTCTAAATCATAGTCACGCCAAATGATTTGATTATCAAATGTTACTCTAAACCTTGTATTTTCTATTCCATAATAAGCTATTCGTTCATAAGACAAATACACTTTAGGTTTTAAATTTTTATATAATTCAAAACAATAATTAATTTCTTTTGAAATTTGGGTTTCATTTTTTGTTTTATGATATTTTAAAAACGCTTGTGCTTCAATAAATTTCATATTTATTCTTCTTTTATATACTACACCCTCAAACTTTTTCTTTAATTCAATAAAGACATTATCATTTTCTTTGGGAACACCATAACTTCTCAATCTTATTTTTTCTTTATATATAGGTTTATCTAACGATCTTCTAATTAACAAAAAGGTGTCCGTATCATAATAAATATTACAAATCAAACTTTTTCCAAATTTATCAATTCTCATATAATCACGTAATACTGTACTTATAATTTTGTATTGTTCTATATTAATCAAATACTTTAATTCATATCTTTTAAAAATTTTTTGGTATGCCATAATTTTATCTCCTATAATATATACAATTGAAAATTGATTTCGTTGGATAAATTTTTCAAATTATTTCAATTAAATTACTCATAGGGAATCATTTATTACCTTCTAATTTTTGAATATAAAAAACATCAATATCTTTTCGACTTGTAACAAACTAAGATATTTAATTTTTCTTTTTTACAAAACCTTCTTCCCTAATTATTACTAAATATTGGCATAAATGTTTTATGTTACATGCCTTATTCTATTTACAAAAATGATATATTTTTACCTATTTTTGATAAAATCAACTACTCTATAAATTTCAAAAATACCTCATAAATGCCCATATCCTTCACATACTATTTCTTTTCTTACTAACACACTTCATCCAATATGTTCCTTCACTAATAATACTAAATTTCATCCATAGGTAAGAGAGATATAACTTAAATTCTTTTGTTTTTTATAACAAAAAGACTTGCTTCTTTTACGAAACAAGTCTATACTTAATATTTAATTATTTTGAAAGAAAGATAAGATGATTTTGTTTAATATTTTTTTAATATTTCAAATTGACTAATTCTTTCATATTTTTGCAAATCAGGATATAATTTATAATCTTCTGATTTATCTTTTTATTTTCTATATCTTGTAGTAATCTTTGAAATCATGGTCTATTAAAATTAAGTCCACTATAACCATCATCAACATAGACTTCTACTACTCTAAAATCATGAAGTCTTGCATACTCTTCTAAAATAATTTTTTGTGTCTTAATTGAGCCTGATTCTCCGATATTACCATCATCAAGTGATAATCTACAATATAGTGCAGTTTTATATAATTATTATTCAAATTTATACCTTGTATAAATATATCCTCTCTTTCTCATAAACTTTTTCTGCATCATGATGATACCACATCATTAAAAATGCATCAACAGTTTTGTATAAAATTAAATCGTTAGCTTGGTATCCAAGTAATGAAACACTAGTAATTTACTCTGTGAGGCAGAGTGAAGCACGTCTTATCCTGTTTACGAAAATTGATAAAATTCTTTATATTCTTAAGTATTGAATTTTAATACTTGATGAATCACCCTCATTTCCATCGTCTAATGATAGACGACAATAAATTGCTGTGTTGTAAAGTTTATTTTGCTTCATATTTGGATACTCCTTTTTATTAAAGCAAATAAGCTTTCACAAGCACTAATATTATGCCATACAACTAATTTAATTACCATCATAGTGGTTAACCTCTTTATCATCTCTTACGTTGTTTTGAATATCATTAAGTATTAATTTTTCAATAATGTTAGAAACTTTATTTTCTCCTCCAACGGATTCTTTAATTACATAAATTGTTTTGTTCTTATCATCAATAATTGATGACATTTTAACTCTTTGAATATTTAATTTGTTTTTCTTCTCTATAAATTTGTCCTCCTTATTTCTTTTTCTATAAAATCGAAACGGGTATCACGTTTGCGAAACCATCATGGGGAATATTAAAAAATAATATTTCCCTTATGCTCTTTCTAAAATATCTACATTTCAGCTTCAATAACGCCTTCTTCAACAAGTCTTTCATATTCAGCTTTCTTAAGTTTATATTGATATTCTTCAAAGATTCTTTCTTCTTCATCTTCTAATTTGTTCATAAGTTCAAATGATTTACTTATCATTTCTAGTAACATCTTTCTATGAAATGCTTGTTCACTTTTCTTGTGTTTTAATTTCTTCTTTTCTACTTCTTCAAATCGTTTACGATTAATTAATTCTTGAATAATTACATTACCCATTCTTCTAAATAGATCATCTTTAAATTTATCTCTTAATAAATAATCATCTTCAGCAATGTTATGAGTTTCAGCAATACTAGTTATCGTATTATCATATTCTTGAAGTCTTATATCTAAATCGGTATATTCAAAAGAATGTTTTCCCAAGTTTAAAATTTTCTTAATTATGTTATCTACAATCGGTCTACATCCTTTCATATTTTGGCTTAAATAAGCGATATGACCTTCTTTAGGCAATTTATTATAAAGTTCCTTTAAAAGCCATTTAAAGTCTTTATCCAGGCTCAAATAAGAAGATGAATTCATATTACTTCTTGCATCTTCAATCATTAATTTACGAACTCTTTTCATTGATTCTTTAGGTGATAAAAAATGCTTTTCAATGTTCATCTTTAATTCTTTACAAGACTTAACATTTATTCTTCCTGGTCTATATTTAAAAGCTTTCTTTTTAGCATCATAATACATTGGTTCTTTTTCAAAAAATGATATATGAATATGTCTATTATCGGTATTAGTGTGAAGTCTTCCAAACCAAATGATATTATCTTCTTTTAGTTTAAGTGCTTTAAAGAATTTAGGGAGTACACTTTTAACTAACTCTAAAGCATCTTCATAACTATCAACGTTATTTAATCCATATTCAGTTTCAAATGATATTACTAAATCCCAAATACAACTTTTGTATTTCTTAATGCTTCTCTAATTAATCTTTTAGAATCATAATTAAGTAATCCATTTTGATTAAAGACTCCTGAACTTTTTTCTAAATTACCAGTATAATCTAAATAATCAATGTCGTTATTTAACTTAACACCTTTATCTATATATCCTAGATAATCATCTTTACTATTAGATGAATAAAACACTCTTCTAGGATTATCACATTCAATATATTGAATCTTAGTAATTACATTAGGTTTGTTCATAACTATCTAATGCCTTTCTTAATTGATTTTTAAGTCTTAAATCAAGTTCATCATAATGACCACTTTCTTCCCAAGATTCATGTAATGCATTTTCCCATTTAATACGATTATCAATAACACATAGTAACTTATGATAAATATCATCTTTGATTTCTTTTTTATCCATCTTAGATATAATTTCAAATAATGTATCTATTATTTTGTTTTGATTATCAATTACATTAGTTAACATACTAACACAAGGATCTTTATAATCACTATTTCGATAATCTAATGCTTCATTAAGTAAATCACATATTAATGAAGTCTTATTTGTTGTTTTTTCTTTCACAGCTTCTTTTAGTAATCTATCACTTAATTCTTTATCATGAATTACTAAAGAAGTAACATTAAAATTTAATTTTTTCTCTATAATCTTTTTCTCCTTTCATTTTAAAATAATAATTTTTAATATTTTCTCTTATTAATAATTACTACAGACACAGTATTAATATATAAGAGATAGTAAGAAATTAATAATTTATAAAAATCTCTAATAATAAGTGTGCTTGTATAAACTAAATTAGATGAATATAATCAAACCTCCTTTCATCTCCCTTCACCTACATATACTAAATTTCACCCATAGGTGATGGGGTACAAGTTTAAATTTTTTAAATATTTTATAAATGTGTCTGTGAAGACATAGAATTGCCTTCAAAGGAATATACTGTTTTTCACCCTTAAATGACCACCCTTTAATTAATTTTTTTTATTTTTTTGCAAAATAAAAAGCTTGCTTCAGTTATGAAACAAGCTTGTACTTATATATTTAGTTATTTAGATAAAAATTCTTCTCTTCTTTTTCTAAGTTTTTCTTTGTGATTTTTTAAAATGTCAAATTGTCTAATTCTATCATTTAGTTCTAAGTCTGGATGTAGTTTAAATTCTCCCCAATCTCAATCTCTAAATCCATAAGGATTAGTAATATCATAAAGTAAATCTAATGTTAATTCTTTGCCGGTTTTTATTCTAGGTTCACCAATATAGGTTATTTTATTACCAGATTGCCTACCATTAACAAAACATGATTCGACTTTGATTAAGCTTTCATTAGCTAATTCTTTAATTATCTTTTGGATAGTTCTGTCACTTACCGCAAGACTTGATGATAAATAATTAACTTTAATTGGAGTTCCACTATTATCAATAATAAAGTTTAGAATAATTTCTTTTCGTTCACTAGGAGTAGGTTTACGATAATGATAAATGGTTGTTCTTAAAGTTTCATCATATACTTCAAGAATTACTATTCCATATTTGCGATAGCTTTCTTCTTCTGATGTATAAAACATATTATTTATCAATAAACTCATCTTTCTTATTAAATAAAATCTTATTTTCTTTACAGAATTCATACAAATCTTTCATTTGATAATGATCATCTTTGTTACAAGGTGGCATCATAAACAAAACTTCTCCTATTTCTGCTGGGACATTTTTTTCTACTAATTTATTTTCTAAATATTGAGTAAATTCTTTCACATCCATATATTTTGAACAATCCTCAAAATTAAACCTATATGTTAAAAATCTTGTTGAACTTTCTCCGTACCCAGTGAAATAAAAATTGTTAATCAATAAGTTAATTTCGTTTTGTTCTAGTTTGTCGAACCACGTTTTTACTTTGATTGAATCTTTAATATTCATAAAATGCACCATATATACTAAATCTTTATTTAATAAATTTTCCTTATTTTCGATATATTCATTAATTCTATTTATTAAAATTTCATGAAGTTCTTGCAAATTGTCTGTATTAAGTTTTCCTGGTTTGATATTTTGGTTGTTAAAATACATATTAGTATCTTGGCTTAAATGATACATTATTATAATTAATAATTTCAAATTGTTATTTTTTTCAAACAACTCTTTCAAAAAAATCATAGATAATGTTTCGTTATTAAAAACGGAAATATATTTATCAATAATTCCTGTCACCCAAATATCATGTTTTGGAGCAAAAATTTTTGATAAATCTTTAAACATAGATTCACATTCAATAATATCAAATAAACATTCTGGATTAACATCATTTATATTTTTAATTTCTTCATTATAATAATACAACATTATTAAAAAATCAGAAAAACTTCTATTATTTAAAGATTTTAAATAGTGGATTCTTTCTTCTCGATTATTCATTTTAACAAAGTTTTTAAGTTCGACTTTAGAAACAAATCCATCGTTTAAAATACCATTAAAATAAAAATCAAAATATTCTTTATTACAAATACGACCATTTATTTTTCTTTGACTATTATTTTGAACATCAGAATAATATCCAAATTTATTATTTTGCAAAATAGGAAATAAATAAGTTAATAACTCATAATTACTAGAAACATTCATAACATCTTTTTCAAAAGTTTCGATGGCTGTTTTATTACTATCATCATGAGAGTTTCTACATAATAATTCTCTATTTCCTTTAATTAAACGTAATACGTCAGGCTCAAATAATGATATAGCTTCCATAACAAAAAAATCCAAACAATCAATGACTTCAAGATATCTAATTTGCTTTATATTAATAGAATTAATGTATCGATTTATATTTCTTAGTGTCTTAAAATATTTACTATAACCGCCTCTAAAAATATATCCCCATCTAGAAGAATCAAAATTATTTACAGCACTATTTTCTAAAACTCTATCAAGTTTTTTAAATAAATAATTATATAAATTTTCTTTTTCAATTTCAGGAATATCTAAAGATAATTGAATAATCTTTTCCAAGTATTGTGAACCATTTATGCTTTGTTCGTTTGACAAAGCGTCTGCAACAATTTCTTTATCAAAGGAAAGAATGTAAATAACATTTGGAAAATCGAAAACAGCTTTAATCAATTGTATTAATAATTTTATTTCTTTTTTGTTAAGTCTATCTATATCATCTATAAAAACAATAAATTTCCCTGGTAGTCCTAAAAGCTTATTACTTATTTTATTCTTTATTTCCAATAAGTTTTCATTACCATTTAAGAAACTTTTTGAATATTTCTTTAATAAAGAATCCATCCCCTTGAAAATACAACCAATTTTAGGTAATTCTTTAGCAACAGCTATTACACCTTTATATAGATCTGTTTTTAGCATTTTCTTAATTCTTTCTTCTGAAAAATTTGATGATAACATATTAAAGAATTGGTTTATAATAGCATTCTCATCCAATGTATTCCATGGAGCGAAATCAATAACTTGATAATACAAATTTTCATGATTTGAATCTTTTCTTTTTCTTAATTCATCTTTAATCTCATTTTTTATCAAATTTATTAATGATGTTTTACCAGAACCCCATTCGCCATTTATAGAAATTGTCATACTTTTGTGTTTGGGTATTGACAATATATTTAAAGCAAAATCTTTCGCAAAATTAGTTCTATTTAACAAATCATCTTCTGTATACCTTATTGGCTCGTCATATAAAAATTCCATATTATACTTCTCCTATACTTATTTTAAATAATATCTATATTGACCTGAAAAATAAAGATAGCCTCGCTTTTCATATCTAATAATTTCGTTTACTATATATTTCTAAATTACTCCAATTAAAACAATATATAATTGCATTAAAAGGAACTTTCTTATTTCTGAGTGATTCTAATCTTTTTTCTAAATCCTCACTATCATCAAACTCAGGGTTTTCATCCTTATAATAGCATGCATTGGCATACCATCTATTGTTTGACTTTAAATGATAGCACATAAATGTCATCTTATTTTGCATAACTTCTTTTATTGTATTTAAATATGAATCTATAAATTCTTGTTCATTATGACATTCATAATATTCAAACCAATAAGTACCAAACCATAAATCAACAACGCTATCTAACACTTTATCAATTTCAATTTCTAAATGTTGATTATGATTAGGATTAGTGATTTCAAGAATAACTAAATCACAAGTTGCACAATCACTCTTTGATCCTTTTTTCTGATAATAATCGTAATCAGATGTTTCGTATTTTCTATAATCAATATTGTATTTTTCCAATATATTAACAATATCATTTAATCCTAAACATCCGCCTAATCTATGGATATCTTGTAATCTTCTAATAAAGTGTTTTAGATTGTTTGTTCTAACAAGTTCAATTAAATAAGTCAATTTATAGCTTAAAAGACATTTAACCTCTAGATCATCTAATTCAAATCTACTTTTCAATTTTTCTTTAGCAATATCTAAATTTTCTGATGTTTGAATAGTTTTAATTATTCCATTTATAAAATGTTTTGGAAGCAACTTGTATTTTAACTTAATCAAAATAATCACATCCTTTTACTGTTGTGTTTTTATGAAACAATAATGTTATTTAATATATTTTTTATATTATCATAGGCAATCATTTTAATTTCTTCATCATTAAAATCCATTTGATTTAGAATATCAAAATATCTATCATATATTTCTTCTGGTACCAAACATCTACTTGAAGGATAATCAGTAGCAAATATTAATCTTTCTGGGCCAAATTTTCTTAATATATTATTTGTTTCTTTTATTCCAAATTTATTAACATAGTCTGGCAATATAGCAGATATATCAACATAACAATTTGTATCTAGTAAATCTTCATATTGATAAGCTCCCATATGAGAAATAATAAACTTAATATTAGGAAACTTATTAACTAAATACTTCACTCTATATGTTGCTGAACGATCATCTTTAGAGTTTGGATATGAATGTATAAATACTGGTAATCCATATTTATTAAACTCTTCAAGCAAAGCAACATTATAGTCATCATCAACATTCATTCCTGTATTATTAGGATGAATTTTTAATCCATTAAGTTTATATTCTTCTATTGCTTTTATTAAATTTTTCTTCATATTTTCAATGCTGTTATTAGTATCAATATCAGCCATTGCATAAAACTTATCTGGATATTTATGGACTAGTTCTTTTAAATTTTTGTTAACTGCATCAACGGTGAATTCCATAGACATTAAATAAGGATCATTAAGTGGCATGATAATAGCTTGCTCAATATTATATTTTTTCATTAAATTTAAATATTTGCTTTGATCCGCATAAACCCATTCGTCCTCTGAGTCTGGATTGGCTTGATGAACAACACCTGGAATAATATGAATGTGTGCATCAATTTTCTTAATCTTTTTCCAGTCAGCCATATTTTCACCACCTTTTTATAATCAATTATAAATCACATGTATTTTCGTTTGATATCTTATTATACCATTTTTCTATTAAATAATCTATTAATATAGATTAAATGAAAAGGTGAATCTACCCGAAGGTAAACTCACCTAGTTTTGCTTGTGAAAGTAATTTGCTATTTTCTATTTTTTAAAACTTTTTCGCATTGTGGACATAAACCATCTTGATTTAATGACAAAGGCTTAAAAAGTCTTTTTATGTTGTAAACTTCCAAAGATCCTTCTACTATTGTTATCTTTTCGGGCATAGCAGGATTATAACCTTTCTCATAACAACACAAACATTCATTAATCCACTTTTTTAATTTAGGAAAAGAATTGATATATATTTCTCCTTCATTACCTTTTTGTCTCTTCATTATAGTCTACTCCTATTTTTTAAAGTTCTTGAATAATAATTTCGTTAACACCTTCAATAGAAAACATAATATTTCTTTTTGAAATTCCACCATCAAATAATATGCAATTATTAAAATTACTATAATAACACATAGATATTCCAAAAGATTCTTTTTGCAAATGATTTTTAAGTGTTATATATTCTAGATATTTTACTTTTTTTCCATATTCTTTGATTTCAAAAGTTTCTTCAAAAGAATCAAAATAGGAACTGATTTTCAAAATAACTTGCATTGGTTTAGATAAAATTGTTTCTTTTCCATTTTCATCTAACAAATAGATTCCTTTATCAAAGTTTAATTTGACTTCTAAACCTTCACAATCAATTGAAGATATTTCTGTGTCATGAAATCCATATTGAAATAATTGTTTGAAAATACTATCCATTGTATTCACCTCTATTTTGATAATGCTTTTAAAATTAATTCCCACAATTTTTTTAATGCTTTTCTTGCACCAGGTGGCAATTTTCCTTGACCTGGCAACGGATTACCATCTAATCCAATTCTAATACCATGTGCTTTATCTGCAATGTCATCTCCAAAAATATGAACATGTGTAGGATCATGATCATTTGGAAATTTTTTAACCGTATAGCCTCCACTTTTCCCAATAATAGAAGCCATAATAGTGATTCCAGATAATATGCCAGCACCTTGTAAGATTTGAGCTCCAGTAATAGTTAATCCAGCAGTCATTGCTAACTCACCACTTGCAGTAAGATAAGTTCCTGCACCAAGTGTAAATTTTTGTGCTGCAAATGAACTTAAAGCACTACCAATTTGAGGGGCAATATATCCAATTCCTGCACCAATTGCACCACCTAACACTGTAGCTCCTAAATAACCATACCATTCAACACTTCCATTAAAGACTTGACCATCATCTTTGTAATCGATATACGCTGCAGTTCCAAAACCAATAACAGCACCAATAATTAATCCAATTAAAATAGCACTATGTCCTGTAGGGTCGTAATAATTTACGGGGTCGTTGTTACAGTACGCATATAAGTTTAATCCATTGATAGAACTTGGATCTAAGTATTCGATTGAATCAGGTGAAATCCATCTACATAATTCAGGCGAATAGTAACGTGAGGATACCCAAAAAAGCTGAGTTTCAACATCATAATAATATCCACGATATCTAAATGGATTGTTATGTAAAACAAAGGTATCAATTTCTGTATTTTTTTCTGGACTTAATTCTTTTTCTACACATTTACCCCATCCATCATATTCATATTCACCTATTATTCGATTTTTATACATTATCTTACTTACATTGCCTAAGATATCTTTTACTATATTATACTTTTTACCTTGATATTCAATTCCTACTAATCCTTCTATATCATAGTAATACATTATTTCATTTGTTATCTGATTCTCTAGATTTCTCCACTCTTCTTTTATTATTCGATTTCCATCTAGATAATATATTTTAAAATACTCATATATTTTTTCTTCATTATTACCATATCTTATACTATGGCTTACTTTTTTCTTATAACGAATTCCTTGATAATTGTAATAATATTCATTTTCATATTGATGATAGCATTGTCCTTCATCAATGCAATACTTATATTTTTTCAATTGATTTCTTTCATCATATTCTAAGGTTCCTTTACCATCGTTTATGATGTTACCATAATTATCATACTCTATTTGATATATTTTATCATTTTCCTTAATGTTTGTCAAGATATCCTTATTATAAATAAACCGCTTAATCTCTACATTATCCTTAATTATTTTTTCTATCATTCCACTTTCTTTACCATATTGATACTCAATTACACTTATTTCATTATCATTTTTTGTATGTGTTTCTTTAATCAATTGATTTTGATAATCATATTCATATTCTACTTCTTTTTTATCTAATTCTACTTTTTCTAATTCTATTTTATCTAATTCATCATTATTTAAATCACTCTCTAGATATCTTTGCCCTTCTTCTTTTATTTTTTTTATATTTCCTGTTTCTTCATCATATTCACTTTCATATATAATTTCCGCTTTGTCTTCTTGTTTTTCTTTTTCTACTTCTATTGGTACATATACTCCATATTTTATTTTATTAATTATACCTGTTCCTTCTTTGTATTCTCTTTCCTGTCTTATTTCTGCAATAATATTATTTTCCGTTTCTTGTTTTTCTTCTACACTAGTCTCATTTATTATTTCTTTTTTCTGCTTTCTTTTTAATCTTCCTAATTCATCATAACAATATTCAAAATCATATATATCATTTTCATCACCATCTATTTCATACTTCGTTTTTTTAATTCTAGGATTGAGATATTTTGGATCTTCTTCTCCATTATCCTTTACAGTTATATATCTTATATTGTTTATACCAATTTTATATTCTCTTCTTTCATTTTCTACTACCTTTATATCAAGTGGATATATTCCTTTACAATGGCATTCCACTGTATTATTTTTATCATCATATGTATATTCATACTCTTTTTCTTCATATGGATCTTTTATTCGTGTTACTCTAGATAAATTATCGCTATAACCAACATCTTCATAAACATATTTGATTTCTTTTTCGTCATTAACAGTTTTAAATAGTTTCCCATAAAAATCATAATAATTCGTAGTTATTTGTGGATGATTTTTTTCTAGATATTGTTTATATATTATACTATTCAATTTATTTTTTTCTTCTATTATTTCTGTTTCTAATATTAGATTCTTATTTTTATATATTTTTACTGCTTCACCAAAACAATTACATATCATTCCATATGTTCTTCCACTTTGATCAGAAAAACTTTTGATTCTACCTTTATTGTCATATTTTATATTATTTTTACTATCCACATTTCCTTCTGGATAATTTCGGTATCTTATCTGTGTTATTTTTTTATCTAAATCATATGTAAACTCTGTAGTGCAATTTCCTTTGGTAGTATAGCTCAAGAACATTTGTGGTTCTTCATACTGATAATATGTTGTTATTCCATTTTCTGTATATGATATAACATTTTCTCTTTGACTTTCATCTTCTTCTTGATAGCCATAGTTTATTTTTATGATTTCCTTTTCTGGGTTTTCATTATTATACATTTTAATTTGCATTAAATTACCATAATGATCATATTCATTTTCAGTTACTATTCCATATTCATCTATTTGTTTGTATAAATTACCATCTTCATAGTACCATGCTTCTACTGTTGAAGATTTTATAAAACTATTACTATTATCGCTAATGATTCCAACTTCGCTTATAACCTTATAATATTGTCTATTTTCTATTTCATCATTTTTATAGATAATTTGTGTTTTACTTACCGTATTTATCTTATTTGTTATTGGCATTACTGTACTTGTATAATAATTTGGAATCCCTTGTTCATCTACTTCTAATTTGCATTCACTATAATCAATTTCCAATCTAACTTCACTTACTGATTTTACTTTCGTACCATTACAATATACTAAATCAAATTCTTCTTGTCCTTGCCTATTTTTATGATATATATTTTTATATGTTTCAAAAAGATCTTTTTCGCTCATGAAAACTTCTGCTGTAATATCTTCATAATACTTTGTTCCTTTTTCTACATATATAATACTTTTTACTAGTTCAAGGGATTTTTCATTTATATTTATTGTTGTTTCATTGCTTGCCTCTATTCTTAAATCTGCTACTTCAATTGTTGTGTCTATATCAATTCCTAAAATTTGGATTTTCATTGCCCATATATTTTCTGGCAAATTACCTAAATTTATTGGTATTCTTACATATTGCCATGTATCTTTTAATACTTTTTCTAATCTTTTTTTGTTTGTAATTTCTGGAAAATCTACCTTTTCTATTACGACTTCTGCACTGATATCACTAATTACATCTTGTTTAAATTTTATCCAAAAAGATATAACAAAATCTTTTGTATATTTATACTTATCTTCTTGAAAAATTTCTGCAAATTCTCTTATTTTCTCTTGTTTCGCATAAAATACTGCCTTTTCATATTGATATGCACAATTGGAATTGATACAATTCTCCAAGAAAAAATTAGTTGTCAATTCCCAGCCTTTTGTTTGAAATAAAGTTCGATATGATTCTTCTATATATAGTTCACCTTCAAATTCTTCTTTTTCTAATACACTAATTATTTGTCCTTTCGTATTCAAATAATATCTATAAACGATTCCTGTTTTATTTTTGATGGATGTGTAATTTTCTTCATATGTAAATTGATAAACTGCTTTATGATATGCTTCTGGCATTATTAAATTATAACCTTCTACTTCTTCTTGTTGTTTGGTCAAGTAATTACTATCTCCTATGTAACTTTCTTTTCTTAAGTCTTGTTCTGCTAAACCTTCTTTACATATGCTTTCTTTTTTCATTACTCCTTCTATTATTTTTTTAATCTTACTTTTACTATCCGAACTATTTTCAATATACACTGCTTCTAAACTTTCCTTATCAATTATATATTCAATTTGAGAATTGCTATTATATTTTATATTAATTTTTTCTTTCAACTCTTCTTCTTGATGAATTGATATTTTTTCTAACCTATTTATGCTATCATATTGACATAGGATGCTATGATTGGTATTTTCAATCCAACTTTTTATTAAATTGCCTTCTTTATCATATTCAAAACTGATTTTCCTTAATGGTTTTCTTTCATCATAAATACTTGTTATTTTTTCTTCCTCATCATATGTTATCAATTTACTTATATTAGGATTATTTCCTGCTACTATCTGAATTAGATGTCCCTTTTCATTAAATTTCAGTTGATTTTCGTTTCCATCTTTAATTATAAACTCTTGATTATTTTTAACTATAAGTCTTAATCCACTTCCCGATTCATCATAATATCCTCTTTCTTCTTCAGTTTCTTTATATTTAATCAATCGATGGGTTTTCCAATTTCCATCTATGTATACATAATCTCCTTCTTCAAAACTTTCCATATTATATGTTAATTTATATGGAAATACAGATCCTTCTATATTTAATTTCCATCCTTTTGAATTTCCAATTGGTCTTTCTTCATAATCTGTTTTCTGATAATGACTATTATATAATAATGACACCATTATTTGGTAGTTTCCTCCACCTAATGCGAATAACGGATACTCATAAATCATTCTTCCCGTTTTAATATGAACATCAACTTTTCCTACACTATTATGATAACTTATTTCTGATTTATTAATTTTGCTATCATCCATTTTCTACCACCCTAATTCTTTTAGGACTTTTTCAACTACTTCACTATCTTTTATTAGTTTCATTGTCGTTTCACTATTACATAATACTCTTCTATTTCCTCTACCACTGATGAAAATAACATCCCCCTCTTTAGAATCAACAATTGCTTCCCTTATTGCTTGCTCTCTATCTTCTATTATCTTTGAAGAAACTTTATCTTCTAAATATCCTTTTAATTCCAAACAGATATCTAGCACTTTTTCTTTGCCATTGTCGCTTTCTGTTAGATATACATCATCTACCTTTTCTTTTAATAACTCCATTGCATACTTTCTTGCTTTTTTACGACTAGCTATAAAATCCGTCGTTTTAAATCTTGGCTCCCAATTTTGATATCCGTAACCCATTGAACCGATTACAACTTTAATTTGATTGATTTCTTTCTTATCTTTTAGCTTTTGTAAACTTTCTAATACTTTTGGTAAATGACTATCTATCACTATCATTCTACCTTTTCTTTGATAAACTTCTGATCTTCCTGGTATTTTAATTTTTTGAATACATGTATTATACTCATTGATATCAAATATTCCCATTGCTTCTAAAACAGTGAGTGCTCCTACAATATTTAATGCATTATAATTCATCATCATTTCCGTTTTTAATGCATATGTTTTATTTTTAACTTTAACTTTCATTTGCAAGCCTGCTTTTGTACTTTCTAGTTCATATAATAGACTCGTTATATCTTCTTTATTTACTCCCTTTACTGTCGCAATATAATTGCTACTATAAACATACTTTTTACATTCATTTGCTTCTAACAATTCTTCTAAAAATTCTTTATCATAATCTTCAAAACCATAGATACATAAGCTTTCTTTTTCCATTCCCTCAAAGAAGGATTTCTTTATTGCTTTGTACTCTTCTTTGCTATATTGATCTTCATTATGTAATGCATTGAAATTAGTTAATACTCTAACATCAAATGGTATATCTTTTGTTAAGCCCTTTTCAATTGCGGTTTCATTAACCTCTAACACTAAGTATTCTGCTCCATATGCTTCTACTTCTTCAATGATTTCTAATACATCATCTTCACTATTAAATGTTATTTCGCATGCTTCATCTGGTCTAATAATGGTTGCAGGAGAATCTATTTTTGCACTACTATATAATACACTTTTCTTTCCCAATCTTTTTAAATACTCATGTATTATATTAGCAACCGTTGTTTTTCCACTGCTACCTGTTATTCCGATAATTTTTATTTCTTCTTTTCTGTTTTTTTCTTTTGTTACTCCACATTTAAATTCTGCTTTTAATCTTTTTATTTTTCTTGCTTGTTTATTTCTTAGTTCTTTATTGTTTTCTAATTTTTCTCTTAATTTTGATAGTTTCATTTTTCTTTCTCCTTTGTTAGTCATCTGGGGTAATGGATGCATAATAATATTTGACACTTCCATTTAGACTTCCCAATTTTATTTCTCTATCACTAGACAAATAAATATGAACTGTAAATGTATATTCTACATAACTTGTTCCCATCATTGCGTTTAAATCCGTTGTTTCTTTTACTTCTACTTTTACTAAACTTGAATCATTTGCCTTTATCGATACTTCTATCGCACTGGAATAATTATTTTCTACTTCTATATATAATTTTTCACCATTGCTTGATGCAATTGTTAACTCATCGGTTTTTAAACTACCTTTTTCTTGTGTCCAACTTACCGCATATGTTTTTGGTAAAAAACATATTACTTCTACTACAAAATTTTTGGTTGTTGTTACACTTTCATATGTAATTGTTGCTTCTAAGGTTGAATAGGCATCGATCTCTCCATTATGTACATTGGCTGTATTTCCTGTAATTGTAATAGATGTTCCCGTTTTAACTACCCATGTAATACTCGAACCATTTGATCCTGCTGATGGTAAAGTAAAATCCGTAGTTACTTTTGTATCAATTTTTAAATCATTGCTATCTTTTTCTACTCTTTCGCTTGGTGTCATTTCTCTTAATAAAACTGTTACATGAAAAACTTGTATTGCCTCAGCACTACCATAACTCACTCGAGCTTTTAACAAAGGATTTTGTTCATATAACTTTCTATTAACCTTTGCTATATTTTCTTCTATCTCTATTCCTTCTCCTTCAACACTCCATACAATACTTGATCCATTGATACCTTTTGTTGGCAAAGAAAAATCTTGTGTAATTGCTTCCACATCCACTTCTAATTCTAATTCTATTTTACTTGCGTCATATTCTACTCTTTCTTCATCACTCATACTTAAAATTTCTGTTACTTTACTTCTAATTATTAAATCTAAATTTGTTGCATTTATCTGCGTACCTTCTTCATAGACTTCCCCTTCATCCCTTTTGACTTCTACTAATAGTACTTCTATTTCACCATTTTCGTTATACTCAATTTCTTCTACTTCTAATCTTCTTCGATTCGGAAATTCTGTATTTCTATCTTTTATTTGCATTTTCTTATTCTCCTTTATTTAATATTTGTTTTATAATTTGATTTGTTCCTGTGGCACTTTCTCCACTAGCAATTCCTACCACTATGGCTATCCATATATTTTCTGCTTTAAATATTATCTCTGGATTTGTTAGATATATCAATATTCCTAAAATTCCACCCACAATTGCCATCACTATTGGTATCAATTTCTTTGCCTCTTTTTTCTTTCTAAATATTACTTTGTATATTTCTCCTATTATATAGCATAGCACTACTATAATTGGTATACTTGTAAATTCCACCATTTTTCTCCTTTCTGATATCTTGTGGTTAGCTACTCCTTTTGATATCCCTGATTTGTAAACAATTAATTAATCTTTACTCCTTCTATTATACTTTTCTCTCTTTTCTTTTTTGGTACACTTTGTCCTAAATTTTTCTTTCAATAAAGGGCTTTTTTATTTAGTTTTAAGACATATTTGTCTTAAAATATTAAAAATAGCCTTTTTTGTTCATTAAATATATTATTTTTTAGGATACTTTTTCCTAATTTTTTTTAAAAAAATAAAAATAGTATTTTTAAAGTGTCCAATTTTGGTGCTCACTTCAAAAATACTATTGTATTTATTATGGTAATCTGATTGATACATCTAATTCTTCTAATCTATTATTCCAAGATGGAAGGCCTTCATTATAACATTCTTCAATTAAAAACATAATTATAAAATCTTCTTGTTTTCCTCTATTTCCTATTGTGTATCCTGCCTTTTCCATTAATTTATATGTGATTCTTGGATGTAATTTTAATCCTCCACATATTGCAAGTAGTTTATTTAATTCTGGTATTCTTTTTCCTTTTCGATAATTCCAAATTGTCTTTTCATCTAAAAAAACAAGTTCACCTATTATTTTATTAGATTTATATCCCAATTCTTTAATTAAAACATTTAAACATTCTCCAAATGATCCTATCATTTTATCTAAAATTTTACTTGCTTCGCTTATTTCTTCAAATGCTATATCTGTACATCCCGTAACTCCAATTATCCTACTATTTTGAATTGATTCCATATTCAATTCTAATTTTATATTTTGTTGGTTACTAGTGTTTTTACAAATATAATAGGAAGAGTATGCCATATTATTTAAATTACTTTGAAAAGTCCCAATTATATTAAAAGCTAGGCAACATTCATCAACATGTTCTCTTGCATAATCAGTTAAAACTATTTTACCTTTTTTAGATACTTGCACATATTCTTTATGGTTAATCGCAAAAAAGCCATCTGCATATATCAGTTTTCTTTCTTTCATTAATGCATCTAACCATTTATTATTTATTCTAAACTGAATGGCTTCCTTAAAACTAATCATATAAGTTAAAGCCTCATCTTCATTCTGATAATTGAAATAGTATGCTGGCTTATATTCCTTATCAATATAGCAATTGATACCTATTATATTTTTAAAACCTAATTGAAGCAATCTAATTTTTACAGCTTTTTTAGTGACTTTAAAAAAATTTGCTAAATTAAGAATTGCCCTTTCATATATTTGAGAATTTTTTAAAGTTCCATCTTGGTTTTTAATTTTTTCAATTGTTGATAAAAATTTTTCAACTGTAACTTTTTTAGGCATTAAAATTCTAGGTGTTAACGCACTTGCTTGCCATTCTAACCACTCTATTTTGTTGGATATGGACAATGACTTAAATTCTATATCTTCCTTTTTAAATACTATTGGTTTATTTTCTTGATTCAATAGATATTGTAGTTCAAAAAAATTTTTATGATATTCCCAATGGACACATTCATGAATAATTGTATTATTCTGACTTTCAATTAACTTCATAAATTCTGTTCTGTTATTGATTACTATGGTTCCACTTGATATAACTCTTTTTTCCTCATTATCCATAGTTTCTTCTGATTCAATAAAATAGGTTTTGCCAAAAATATCTTCATTTAATGGTTCATATATTATTTTTAAATTCATTTTATTGGCAATGTCTAAAACAGGCAGAGCCATTGGTTTTTCTAAAGCTTGAGAGCAATATTTTTCTAAAAACTTTGTTGCATGATAATCAAGGGAAGAAACCGAAAAATAGGGAATTAAATTTTTTGATAAATTCTTCTCTGCCTTATATTGCTTTTTTACATACTCTTCACATTTTAATAAATTCAAATTTTTTAAACCATGGTTCAGTTCTGCTTCATAGAGTAATCCTAACCAATATTCAATAATATTTTTGTTTTTTACTTCTATTAATAATTTTAGTGAAACATAAAATTTGATTTGATTACATTTTTCGCCTTTTTCAAAAGTAATTTTCATTACTTTGAATTTCTTTAAATTCCAATTATCATCATTTATACATATTTTATTCTCATTTATGTATTGAGTTATAATTTTTGTTAATTGTAAACCATACTTTTTTTCAAAATATTCTTTAAAATCCCTATATTTAGTATTCACAATGCCCCGCCTCCATATAATCTTTCAACATATTATATCAAATTATGACATTATTTTCCAATTATTTTATAAATATATTTTCTAAATATAAAAAAGGATTAATCAAAAATTAAATTTGCTTGATTAATTCCTTTTATATTCAAATATTATTCACTAATCTTCTCTAATAATAATACTAAATTATACCCTGAATTTTCCTTATAAGTAATATCAATTTTATCACCTACTTGTAAAAATCTAGCATCTAAACATAAGTTAACATCTACTTCAAAATAAACATTTTGATGCTCTTCAACCATAAATTGAATCTTATTACCCAAATCTCTAATTCTACTTACAGTAACAGTTTCTTTTTCTTCGTTACCTGAGGAAATAATACCTTTGTTAGCAAGCAATAATTCGTATTCTTGTTTAGCTGCCTCTAATGTATCACCCATTGCCACTAGCGTTCCATCTTCAACATTAATTAAAACTATCTTTTGTGATAGAACATCATTTTTTAAAACTACAAAATAAGTCGGAACCTTATGATATGTAATTAATATCGGCCAAGTTGAATCTAAATTTTGTGCTTTTACCCTCTCATCATTTTGTGCAATTTCTCTAGCACGCATTTCTGTAATACCAGGATTGCTATAACGAATACTTTCTTTCGTCTTTAAATTGATGGTAATAAACCCAATTGAAGTTTGATCATTAGAATTAGGTGATGTAATACAAGATACATAATATGTATTGCCATCTTTGATAAAATAATTGTATCCATCGCTTAACTGAAAAACTTCCTTTTTGGCAAACAAAGTATTCCAAAAGCCATTTTTATATGTCAAAGCATTATCCGCTTGTTTGGCGACAACTGCTTCATCCACTGCTCTTTGAAGCCAATCCGGTTTATGATTATCATTTAAAGCATAATGCGTCATCTTTCCACTACGAGGATCAACAACTAATACTCCATTTGGCGTTTCACCTGAAAATACACCAATTTCTTTTTTTATCGTCGGAATAACCCAATAAGGATTGCCATCATTATCAATCTCAAAATATTTGTCATTATACATTAATGTTGGATAATTGGTTCTAATATGCCGATCTAAATCTTTACCAAAGATAGCTGATGGCATATATTTTAAACCCTCTCCATCTGGATATGCAACAAGTTTTGCTTCTTGAGTTATCACATTTACTTCAATATACCCAATTGTTCCTTTATCACCACGCGATAAGGCAACAAAAGGTGTGGCATATTCAAGGGGAGTAACTCTTATTAACTCTGTTTTATCATTACGATTGACACTAATCAAAGTAAAATTATCATAATCAATAGAATATTGAGATCCATATTCATCAAGACGAGCTTCTGCTAAACGAAAAGCTAAATCTTTATCAATACGAGGTAACAATACTTCTCCTGAATCATAATCAAAAATCGTATTTAAATCCTCACTATTGCCCTGTTTTATTTCTAATTGATTAGCATAAGCCTTTGCGTTAAAAATTTTAAGACCTGTCAAATTAAACAAGATAATTATCCCCAAAAAAATACAAACAACAAGAAAAATACCTCTCATTATTAAATGGTTTGTTTGATATTTAACAGTTATATCTTTAAATACTTTCTCAAATTTGCCTGTTCTTTTATTAAAACGATAAGCTGTATATTTCGTATTTTTATCATTTTTTTGATATCTCTTTTTGATTATAGCATAAATAATTGCTACAGGAAATGCTAATACAAGCATCAAATAAAAATAAAAACTAATATCTCTAAAATTTAAAAAGGGCAACCAAAAATACCAAAATAAAAACAAGGATAATAAATAAACGATATAAATGACAATGTAGTGTTTAGATAACCATTCACATTTTTTCTTTTCTTCCATTTTTTTCTCCTATTCATAAATCACATTTTTTAAATCTATTCTCATCTCACCAATCACATGATTTAAATATTTTTGAAAAGCCTTAGCTTCTTCTAAAAATTTTGTAAGATATTTTATTTTAATTTCTTCACTACATGTATTCATTTCATTATATTTAAAATATCGGTGAACAAGTTGATTTCTTTTTGACAATATGCTTTCTAAATAATCCATATCATCACTTGGCAAAACATCATATTTTCTGACAATTCCCATTAATTGACCAAAAGTCATATTTTCCATTTCCTCTGCTAATTTTTTAGTTTCTTCATCTATTTTTTGAAAATAAAGTGGAGAAACCTTCTTATATTTTGTAAAGACATTTAAAATTTTTGCAATTTTTGTTCCTTCAATTAAATAATGTTCTATATTTTGTACACTTTCAATTATCTTCCCTACTAAATAATATGTATCATTTTCCATAGTTTATTCCTTAATATAAATTTCTAATTCTATTTCTATATTTTTTATATAATACTTCATTATGTTCATCACCACCTATCGTATTAGCGCTTTGGTAGATAGGTGCAATTATATGATTTTCATCATACAATCGAATAACTTCTAAAACTAAACTTTGTGCAATAAAGCTGCCTATAATACTAGATACTGAACCAATTTTTGTACCTTGATATTCAAAAACACCATCTCCATATGGTACATGATTATCAATAACGATGTCTGCTAACTCATATAATTTTTTGCCATTCATTGTTCTAGATTTACTTTTTTTAGATAGATCAACACTTGTAATTACAATGAGTGGATGATGATTTGCTTTAACAATTTCCGCCATTTCCACTGGAACTGCATTAATACCTGAATTAGAAACAATGATAAACGGTTCTTTTTCTTTTTTGTTAATTGCATTGAAAATGATTGTAGCAAGACCTGTCATCCTTTCTAATTGTGTACTTCTAATTGCACCTTCATGTTGCATTAAAAAAGGTTCTAAAATAGGATTGATACCAACTAGACCACCCGAACGATAAAATAACTCTTCACAAAACATATGTGAATGTCCTGTTGCAAAAACATGTACTAGATTATTCTTTACTAATGAATCATACATTACTTTTGCCGCAAGTTCCATCTTATTTTTTTCCTCAATACTAACTTTTGTTAAAATTTTATTTACTTCTTGTAAAAAACTATCCATTATATCACCAAATATATTTTATCACAATACTATTTTTTTTTCAAATAAAGATAGCGAATTTTGATGATATAATAAAAATATTGTAATTTATTTGCAAATAAAAAGTTTTTTATTATAATGCTTGACTAGTAAAAGTTTTAAGAATTCCTCAAACTATGAAGGATATTTATTTTTAAATAATTTTACTTTGTAAGAAGGAGGGTACTAAGATAAAAGCTTGACCTTCTTTTTTTATAACATAATACAACGGAGGAAAAAAATGTCAGAAAACAAAAATTTAATTCTTGATGCAAATGATCGTCCAGAAATTGGTAAATGGTTTGCATTAAGTTTCCAACACGTCTTTGCAATGTTTAGTGCCACGGTATTAGTACCTTTATTAACTGGTTTACCAATATCCACTGCTCTATTTGCCTCAGGAATTGGAACACTCATTTACATCTTATGTACGAAATCAAAAGTACCAATTTATCTCGGATCTAGTTTTGCCTATATTTCATATATTCAGACTGCTAAATTAGCATCGGGAAATAATTTTGGTTCTGCTTTAACAGGTCTAGTTATTGTAGGTCTTGTTTATGTTGTTGTCGCTTTAATTATTAAAATTGTTGGAGTTAACTGGTTAAATAAATTATTACCTCCTGTTGTTATTGGTCCTACTATTATTGTTATTGGTTTAGGTCTTGCCGCAAATGCTGTAAAAAATGCTGGATTTTATTTTGCGCCAACAACATGTGAAATTTGTGGTAATACACCAACAGTTTTATATGATTGGCGAATGATTGTTGTATCTATCATTACAATGTTTGTTATTGCTTTTATTTCAATTAAGGCAAAAGGCTTTTTAAAAGTGATTCCTTTTCTAGTTGGCATTGTCATTGGATTTGCAGTATCTATTTTAATTGGTTTTATCCCTAATAAAGATTGTGGACCATTAGTTGATTGGCAACCTCTAAAAGAAGTCATTACTCATCCTGCAAATTGGTTTAGATTACCAGAATTTAAACTTCTTGGCTGGAAAAATGCTGATTTAGGCGCTGGAATATCAATGGTAAAAATTGATTTTTCAGCTGCAATTTCTGTTATTCCGCTTGCTTTTGTGACAATCTGTGAACATATTGGTGATCACAAAGTTTTAGGTAGTATTACACAAAAAGATTATTTAACAGATCCAGGACTTCATCGTACTCTTCTTGGTGATGGAATTGCTACTGCGGTTGCAGGATGCATTGGTGGTCCTGCTAATACTTCTTATGGTGAAAATACATCAGTTGTAGGTATGACAAAAATTGGCTCTGTTTGGGTAACGGGGGGAGCCGCTGTAATTGCTATTTTATTATCGTTTTGCAATATAATTACAACCTTGATTGCATCTATTCCTGCTGCAGTAATGGGGGGAGTATGTTTAATCCTTTATGGGTTCATTGCTTCAAATGGATTAAAAACTCTGATTGATGCTAAAGTAGATATGTCTGATACCAGAAACTTAATTATTGTTTCTGTCATGTTGGTTATTGGTCTTGGTGCTGGTACTTTAAAGATAACAAATGATATCCAATTTTCAGGTATGGCACTTGCTACAATCTTTGGTATTGTATTAAATCTCACTTTACCAAAAGAATTTGCAAAAAATAAAGATAAAAAGTGAAATAAAATTGAATAAAACAAAAGTAATTTGCATTCTATCTTAAAATAGAATGCTTTTTTGTAAACGATTACTAAATCATTTTACTTTCTCTAAAAAAATATTTAGGTTAGAATATTATTAATTAAGATATGAGGTATAATTTATGAAAGGTTCTGTACTAATTGGACAATCAGGCGGTCCAACAGCTGTTATCAATGCTAGTTTACAAGGAATTATTGAAGAAGCCTTCAAAAATCCTCTTGTAACTAACGTTTATGGAGCTCTCAATGGCATTGATGGCATTTTAAATCATCAAATTATTGATTTTAAATATGAAACAAAAGAAAATTTATCTTTACTTAAAACTACTCCTAGTTCTATTCTTGGTTCAGTTAGATTTAAATTAGAAGATTATCAAAAAAATGATGAAATTTATAAAACTATCGTTTCTATTTTTACTAAATTGAATATTAAATTTTTCTTTTATATTGGTGGAAATGATTCAATGGATACTTGTTATAAAATTAGTCAGTATTTTAAAGCTATTCATTTTGAATGTATGGTAATTGGAGTGCCCAAAACCATTGATAATGACTTAGTTCATACTGATCATACACCAGGATATGGTTCTAGTATTAAATATATTGCTACAACAATTGCCGAAATATACCAAGACATTGAATGCTATAAAAAAGGTAAGGTTACAATTGTTGAAATTATGGGACGTGATGCTGGATGGCTTACAGCAGGCACAAAACTTGCTTCATTATCCAATAATGGTCCTGATTTAATCTATTTGCCTGAAGTTCCATTTGATATTGAAACCTTTTTAAAAAAGGTTAAACATATTTATGATAAAAAAGGCCATGCTTTAATTGCCATATCTGAGGGTATTAAAGACAAAGAGGGAAAATATATCTTAACATATCGTTTATTCAACAATAATGATGATTTTGGTCATCTACAATTAGGTGGAGTTGGACAAGTAATTGCGGAAACTATCAATAGAGAATTGAAACTTCCTATTAGAAGTATTGAATTAAATATTCCCCAAAGATGTGCATCTCACATTTCCTCACTTACCGATATTGAAGAAGCTTATAATTGTGGGAAAAAGGCTCTTCAATTTGCCACCTTAAATCATACTGGAAAAATGATTGCTATAAAACGTATTTCTCATAATCCTTATCAAATAACTTATGAAATGGTTGATTTAGCAAATGTTGCTAATTTTGTAAAAAAAGTTCCACAAAATTATATAACTAATGATGGATGTAACATTACAAAAGATTTTATCGAATATGCTTTACCTTTAATTCAGAAAGAACCTTTAATCATTTATACAAATGGAATGCCAACTTTTGCTAAATTAAAGAAAAAAATAATTGATTTTTAAAAGGTAGTATTATAAATACTACCTTTTATTTTTTATTGTCTTCTTCAATATTATTATTTTTTTCTTGACTATAGATTATGGCATGGTGAATAAATTCACTAAATAAAGCATGTGCTCGATTCGGTCTTGAACTAAATTCTGGATGAAATTGACAAGCAATAAACCATGGATGATTTTTAAGTTCAACTATTTCAACCAATCCAGTTTCAGGATTTATCCCACTTACAATCATGCCGGCATTTTGAATTCTATCCAAATATTTATTATTAAATTCATATCGATGGCGATGGCGCTCTTTAATGACAGTCTGCTTATAAGCTTCAAATGCTTTTGTATTCTCTTTTAAAAGACAATCATATGCTCCTAGCCTTAAAGTTCCACCTAAATTAATTCCTGTATATTGATCAGGCAAATAGTCAATGATGGGGTTAGTTGTGTTTTCACATAACTCTGTTGAATCAGCATCGCTTATTCCCAAAACATTTCTAGCAAACTCAATAGTTGCTAGTTGCATACCAAGACAAATACCTAAAAAAGGAATATTATTTTCTCTAGCAAATTTAATCGCTTGAATTTTACCATCAATTCCTCTAGGACCAAATCCTCCAGGTACTAAGATTCCATCACAGTCTTTCAAATAATTTTCAACATTATCTTCAGTTACATCATCTGCTAAAATCCAATTGATATTTATCTTTTTGCCATACCTATATCCTGCATGTTTTAATGCTTCATTGATAGATAAATAAGCATCCTGTAATTGAACATACTTACCAACAAGAGCAATATTTACTTCACCTGACAATTTTTTTATTGTTCTAATTAAATTATTCCATTCTATCATATTTGGTGCTTCTGTTTCAAGTCTAAAAAAATCACATATATACTGATCAGCACCTTGATTATAAAGATTATTAGCAACTTCATACAGTATCTTCACATCTTTTGAAACAACTACTGCTTTTTTATCCACATCACAAAAAGATGAAATTTTTTCTCTTAATTCATCATTAATATCAACCTCTGATCTCAATACTAGCATATCAGGTTGAATACCAAGTGATCTAAGTTCTTTTACGCTATGTTGAGTAGGCTTCGTTTTTAACTCCGATGCTGCTTTAACAAAAGGAATTAAAGTAGTATGAACATAAAAAGTATTATTATATCCAACATCTCTTCTCCACTGTCTAATTGCCTCTAAAAATGGTAAAGATTCAATATCACCAACAGTTCCTCCAATTTCAGTAATGATAACATCAGCCTTAGAGGTTGTAGCTGCCGATAAAAGTCTTGCTTTAATTTCATTGGTAATATGAGGAATTACTTGAACGGTTTTACCAAGGTAATCTCCAGATCTTTCCTTATTAATAACTGCCTGATAAATTTTACCAGAAGTAACACAAGATTCCTTTGTCAAATCCTCATCAATAAATCTTTCATAATGTCCTAAATCTAAATCAGTTTCAGCCCCGTCAACTGTAACATATACTTCTCCATGTTGATAAGGACTCATTGTTCCTGGATCAATATTAATATATGGATCAAATTTTTGCATAAAAACTTTCAATCCACGATTTTTTAACAATCTTCCTAACGATGAGGCAACAATTCCCTTGCCAAGACTAGAAACTACTCCACCTGTTACAAATATATATTTTGCCATTATCTTCACCATTCCATTCTAAATTTTAATACTAAAAAAAGAAAAAACCCGATACAACGGGAAGTGCGCTTTTTTAAGCGCCCTTAATATTATATAAAAAAAGAAATCATTTGTCAAATAAAATTTAACACATTTTGTCGAAAACGTTTTCTGATAATTTTTCTTTACTTTTTTTTTTTAATATATTATAATATTAGAGTAAAAGTCATATATTTCTGATAATATGGTTCAGAAGTCTCTACATTATCACCGTAAATGATAATACTATGGTAACAATTGAATAATTGCTTAAAAACCGCTGTTATGGCTTTTTACAACAAAAAATTTTTAAGGAGGACTTCTTTAATGGAAGACAAAAAACAAAAAAATGTTGGGAAGCTCGACAGCTTTTTTGGCGTTTCTAAAGCAGGCTCAACAATTAAAGTAGAAGTGTTAGCTGGTATTGCAACATTTCTTGCGATGGCTTACATCTTAACTGTTAATCCTAATTCTATGTTATGGGGTGGTACAGCAGATGTACGTTGGTCGTCAGTATTCATTGCTACTGCTCTTGGTGCTGTAATTGGTACTTTATTAATGGCCCTACTTGCTAAAATGCCTCTTGCTCAAGCATCTGGTATGGGATTAAATTCAATGGTTGGTTCTATTCTTGGTGGAGCATTTGGATTTACCTTCTCATTTGGTAACGCTATGTTACTAATTTTAATTAGTGGTATTATCTTCTTACTTCTTTCTGTAATACCAGCTGGACGTGATAAAGAAACCAAAAAATTAATTACTTTAAGAGAATTGATTTTTACTGGTATGCCCAAACCTGTTCGTACCGCAATACCTGTTGGTATTGGTTTATTTATTGCCTTCATTGGTTTACAAAATTCTCATCTTGTTCAAAATAATGATTTTACTCTTTTACAATTTGTTGATTTTACGCAAGCAGGAGCATGGGCAAAAGGTGGCGATGCTAGAGCAGCAGTAGTAGCACTTTTTAGTTTTGTTGTCATTGCTGTTCTTTCACATTTTAAAGTCAAAGGTGCCGTTGTTTTTGGTATTCTTGCCGCAACTTTACTTGCATGGCCATTAGGAGTTACTAATATTGATTATCTTCTTGGTAAAACGGATGGCGTAACTTGGAAATTCTGGGAAAATTTTGCTAATTTCTTTTCATTTGATCCAAATAATGGTGGTATCTTCGGTGCTGCTTTTACAGAAGGTTTTAACTTCCCAAAAGATTCTTTGATGACATGTGTAATGTTAATTATTACTTTTGCAATGATTGATATGTTTGATACAATGGGTACAGTTGTTGGATGCTGTGCTAATGCTAATTTATTAGACGAAAATGGTGTTCCAAAAAATTATGATAAAATTATGATATCAGATTCAGTTGCTACATGTACTGGTGCAATCTTAGGTACTTCAACGGTTACAACTTTTGTTGAATCTGGTGCTGGTGTTGCAGCAGGTGGAAAAACAGGTTTAACTGCTTTAGTTACTGCTATCTTATTCTTATTATCAATTTTCTTATTACCAGTATTTGCTTTTATTCCAAGTGCAGCAGCAGCAGGTGCTTTATTATATGTTGGTGTATTAATGATGTCTAATGTTAAAAATATTGATTTCTCATCACCTAAATCTGCCGTTCCTGCTTTTGTTACAATTGCAATGATGCCTTTTGCCTATTCAATTACTGATGGTATTGGTCTTGGTCTTATAACTTATGTTATTATTTCAATATTTACTTTCTTTATAGATTTGATTAAATATGCTTGTCATAAAGGTGAAAAGCCTAAATGGGATATTTCAGTTGTAGCTATTATAGTAACTGCGTTATTCTTAGTATATTTCTTAGTTCCAACTGTTTAATTATGATTAAAGTTACTCATTAAATTTATGAGTAGCTTTTTTTTGCAAAAAATCACTATCTATCGTTAAATTATGATAAAATACATATAATATTAAGAGGTAATTTATGATTGTTGCAAATGATAAACAATATTTATTTGAAAAAATGAAAGTTCCTAAAGCGGTGATGTATTTAGTCATTCCAACAATAATTAGTCAGTTAATAACAATTATTTATAATTGGGCTGATATCTTTTTTGTTGGACAACTAAACGATACATTTCAAATGGCTGCTATTACTATTTGTTACCCAGCTTTTATGATGACAACTGCCCTTTCTAATTTGCTTGGTATCGGTGGTGCAAGTGCCATATCTAGAGCTCTTGGCAATAATAATTATGATAAAATTAAAAAAATATCTACGATGAGTCTTTTATTATCAATTATTTTATCCATTATATATTCTTTAATCGTATTCGTATTAAACAAACCACTTCTATATTTGTTAGGTGCTGACAATGATACCATTCATTTTGCTGAAGAATATTTATTTTGGGTAGTTATAATCGGTTCCTTACCATCTGTTGTAAATTATAGTCTTTCTCATTTAATTAGAGCAACAGGAAAATCTCAATCTGCAAGTATTGGTATTGCTATGGGAGGAATTATAAATATAATTTTAGATCCTCTCTTTATTTTTGTTTTTAAATTAAATGTAACTGGTGCTGCAATTGCTACCTTCATCTCTAATTTGCTTGCTTGTATATACTTCATCGTTTATTTAATAATTACTAGAAAAACTTCTATTCTAAATTTTTCACTTAAAAATTTAAAATGGAAAGATAAAGTAATTTTTGATATTATATCTTCTGGTCTTTCAAGCTTTTTTCTATCTTTGATGGCTCTTTTTAGTAATGCTTCTATTAACAAATTAATGTCTAGTTATAGTGCCTCAGCAATTTCAGGGGTTAATATTGCTAAAAAAGTTGATCTTTGTATTATTGCCTTTGCTCAAGGTTTTGCCCAAGGTATCCTTCCACTTATTGGATATAATTTTGCGGCAAAAAATGATAAACGTATGAAGAAAATTATTCGCTTTAGTATGATTGTATCTATTACGTTTGCAGGAATATGTGTTATTCTATTTAGTATTTTTCCTAAACAAATTGTTTCCATTTTTATTAAGGATGAACAAACAGTTACATATGCTAGCAATTTTTTAAGAATTTTATGTATAAGTATGCCCCTTACTTCAATGATTTTTATTTTTAATACTATTTTTCAAGCAACAAAACAAACTATTCGTGCTTTAATGACGATTCTTCTTCGTAAAGGATTGATTGATATTCCTCTTATGATTTTACTAAATCATTATATTCCTATATATGGTATTGTAATTTCTCAACCGATTGTTGATTGTTCTGCTTCTATCATTGCCATTATTTTATACATTACTTTTATTAAAAAACAAAAGATGCAAAATAATAACTAACTGATAAGTATCAGTTTCAGTTTACTATTTTGCATCTTTTTATTTTCGCTTAGATTGAATTTTATAGGCAATATATCTTATTAATCTTCTTGGAGCAAATCTAGTTGCAAAAATCATTAATCTATTATTAAAACCATATATAGCAACTACCTTATTCTGCATCATCTTCTTATATCCATATTTCGCAACTTTTTGAGGTGAAGCTGGTTTTAAATTTTTTAATAAATTGCTATCATTGGCACTTGCAACATCAAAAAAATTAGTTTTAGTCGTTCCAGGGCAAAGAGCAGTAACTGTCACCTTTGCTGTTTTCAATTCTTTGCTTAAAGCCTCACTAAATGATAACACAAATGATTTAGTAGCATAATAGGTTGCCATTAGTGGTCCTGGAATAAATGATGCAATTGAAGCAACATTCATAATTTTGCCAAAACCATACGCTTTCATATCTTTAGCATATAAATAACATAAATCAATTAAACTAATAATATTAATATGAACCATGTTATGATTCTTAATCATAGAACTATCTAAGAATTCACCATAATCGCCAAATCCAGCATTATTTATTAAATAATCCACTCGACAACCCAATTCTTTGGTCTTTTGATAAATTTCAGTAGCCACATTATGGATAGTCAAATCAGCTACAATTACTTCAATCTTAATATTATACTCTTTTGTTAAATTATCCTTTAACTTGATTAATACATCTTTACTTCTAGCTACTAAGATTAAGTTATGATGATTTTTAGCAAATATTTTTGTTAGTTCAAGTCCAATACCTTTACTAGCACCAGTTATTAATGTATAACCTTCTTTCATTTTATGCTGGATCTACCTTTTTATAATTTGCAATATATACTTTTTCTATTGTTTTTTCCTCTTTTTCCCAATAATTATACGTATCTTTTCTCTTAAATATTGCATATTGTATTTGATTTCTTTCTTCAAAACCTAAAAATTCATAACCAGCAACTCTCATTGAATCAAATTTAGATGTTGGATGCTTTAAAATTACGCCAGGTATATGATCTAAAGCATATTTTACTCTAAAGGATTGCCAGTGGTAGACAGTTTCAGATGTTAAATAAAACAATTTAGATGTATCTACCAAAGCAGCCCATGAAGAATGAAAAAATTCATCAGCATGATTGTAAGGATTAAAACATGTGCACCCTTCATCGTTACGCCACCAAGCAAAAAAAGTAATTAAAAAATTTAAGAAATCAATAAATTTGTTATTTTTAAAACAGTATCCAATAAAAGTATTTTCAGGTTGATTTTCAATTGTACCTTTTTCTTGTGGCGTTAAATAATATTTATGAAAGGAAAATCCCATTGCATAGCAACTATCTTGATTATCTGCATACCAATCAGCATATGCATAAAAATCTTTTTTGTTAAAGATTTTATGATTTTCTAAATCTTCTTTGCCATCATGATGTAAAATAAATTCATAAAACTCTCCATAAAAAGCTTCAAATAATTCTTTTTTACTATTCCAAAAATCAACACCAATTTTATGACTATCAATTTCATATTTAAAAGGTTCTATTTCATAATCTACAGCTATACTTGATGTTGTATTTGCATGCATATGGGTCTTTACAACTTCACAGTGATAAGAATCATTTTGATAGTTTTCTAAATCTTCTTTATTATTAAAATACGTTTCTAAAATTATATCATATGATCTTGTTGAAGATAAAAAATCTACTCCTACCTTCAAATCTAATAACATAGGTACTCTTCCTTGCATAGAAAGCAAAATATCCTTTGTTTTCTTACGTAATTCTATGCTATCATTTTTTAATTTAAAGCAAACAACATGTTTTATCATTTTTAAAATTCTCCTCCATTTTATTCATTTATTATTTATCCTAAGGTTATGTCCAATACCATCATAAGGACAAACCCAACTGCTACTCCTATTGTGGCAAGATTAGAATGTTGCCCATCTTGCGATTCTGGTATCAACTCTTCTACAATTACATAAATCATTGCTCCTGCAGCAAAAGCTAATAAATATGGTATAGTAGGACTTATAATTTGAGTTAAAAATATTGTAATTAAAGCTCCCATAATTTCAGCAAGTCCTGATAAAACACCATAAAAAAATGATTTCGTTTTGGATAAACCTTCTGTTTTTAAAGGCATCGAAATAATTGCTCCTTCTGGAAAATTTTGAATTGCAATTCCGATTGCAAGAACAAAAGCACTAGACATTGAAATTTCAACATTTCCCATATATGCACTAGCTAGAACAATTCCCACAGCCATACCTTCGGGAATATTATGTAGCGTTACCGCAAACATTAACATTGTTGTTTTTTTGAATTTAGATTTTACACCTTCTGGTTTATCACTTTTTAAATGTAAATGAGGAATAATACTATCTAACAATAATAGAAAACCCATTCCTAGTAAAAAACCAAGAGCAGCAGGAAACCATGATAAATTGCTAAGTTGAGAGGATTGTTCAATTGCGGGAATCAATAATGACCAAATAGAAGCAGCCATCATCACACCTGAGGCAAATCCTAATAAAATCTTTTCTAATTTATTATTAATTTTATTCTTCATGAAGAAAACCATTGCTGCTCCAAGACATGTACCAATAAATGGTATGAAAATACCAATTGATATTTCAAACATACACTATTCTCCTCATATAATATAAATTGTATTTTTATTTTAAATATATTATACACTATTATTTTTTGCTTTAAACTTTTTTTGCTCAAAGAAAAACTCTAGATGAAAGAATTTTATCTTTCTTCTAGAGTTTTTTTAGAATGTTTTTTAATTTGTCAACAACCTTATCAATTGTATTATCAAAAAGGTCAGCAACTTTATTAATTGTATTTTTTTGTGGTACTAATTCTTTAGCCTCATAATCATTATTAGGAGTAGTAATCTCTTGTTCAAACTGATTTTTTTCTTCTTCAAATATCTTATTTTGATTAAAACTATTATCACCTAATTTTAATCCTATTACAAAAAAGAAAAAGATTGCAATTATAATAATCAATTTCTTCATAAAAAACTCCTAATAATAATTCATAATTTTAATAACTGATGAAGGATCAGAAATATCATAAAAAAATAAATAAAAAATAGTATATTTATATATAACTTTTAAATGACTAACAATTGGTTTCTCTAATGATATTTGCGGATTAACATTGACAAAAAAACATTCTACTTCAGTTTCTTCATTAATACTCCTCAAATTTTCAAATCCTAATAAAATATTATTGATGAAAGAAAAAATAATCAACCCTGTAACAATAAGAACCTTATAATTAATATAAATCACCCGTTATATTTTATTCTGATTGTCCATTATATAGACCACTATGAACTGCTAAATTAATTCCATTGGCAATGATTTTTGATAAATCTTCTACTTCAACATCAATTTCTTTTGGTGTAACCATAAGATTATATCCTTGAGGAGTCAATACTTCTTCAATTAAGGTTCGCTGTTGTTCTTCTGTTAGTTTTCCAAAAGGTCCTAAAAATGCTTCTTTATGTGTATCACTCATATCCTCAACACTATTTAAATTTTCATAAACAAGCGTTGGTGATAATTTATTAGCATACGATGTTTTATTTTCTGACTCTAAATAAAGATATTTTAAAGTCATTTGAATGGCATCAACAGTTATCGTTGTTGCATCCACAACCGTTGGAACACCAATTGCAATTACAGGAATTCCTAAAGTTTGAAGCGATAATTCTTTTCTTTTATTACCCACTCCCGAACCTGGCTTAATTCCCGTATCGGTTAATTGAATTGTTTTATTTATTCTTTTTATTGAGTTAGTTGCTAGTGCATCCACAACAATAACAAAATCAACATCAATTTTTTTGATCATTGATTCAATTATATCATATGTTTCAATTCCTGTTGTTCCCATAACACCCGGTGACATCGCAGAAACACAAGAAAAACCTTCTGATAAAGCATCAATTAAATATAGATGTCTTGTAACAATTGTATTATCTATAACATATGGACCTATTGCATCTGGTGTTACATTGCTATTTCCAAGACCTACAACAAAAGCTTTTTTTCCAACTAAATGTAATTCTTCTAACATATCTTTCAATACAGTTGCTAATGTATGTTCAATATCCTCTAATGTTTTAGTATCATGAATATTACAATTACTTAAATCAATTGTGTAATAATTTCCGGGTTGTTTTTGAAGTATAGTTGCTGCTTGATTGCCAACAATATTTTTGGTAACAGAAATATTTTTTATTTCAAACTCTTCATTTCCAAAATCCGGTAATTGTTTACCTTGATACTTTTCATACTCATCTTTAGCAAGATCGGTTCTTCCGATAATAATTTTTTCATTTGTTTTTATTCCATTCATATTTTCACCTCAAAATATTATTGGTAAATTTTTTAAAAAATATGCTTGTTGTCGAAAAGATTTTTGCCTTTTTACTTTATAATTTTGGAAAATTTTGTTATAATAACTATACTATAGGAGGAATTTTTATGAAAGATGATGATTTAATATATCTATTTACTGGTACCTCTGAAATTTTTATTAAAAATCGAATGAATCGTATTATTCAAAGTTTTAAAAAAATGGAAACCACAATTATAAAATACGATATGGATATAACCCCCTTATCCCAAATAATTGAAGATGCAATCACAGTTCCTCTTTTAGAAGATTTAAAAATTATTATAATTAAAAATCCCAAATTTTTAACTAAAGGACTAGATTCACCTAAAAGTGATGTAAAAAATTTTATTAAATATTTAAAAAAACCTATTGATTCCACAATTCTTATCATCGATGCTACAAATTGTGTTATTCATCAAACAAATGAAATTTATAAAACTTTAAGAAATGTAGCTAGAATTATTGATTATCCCGAACCAGAAGAAATCGAAATTAAAGGTTGGATTGTTAGAAGTTTTGATAGTAATAATATTGACATAAAAGATGATGCATTAAATCTTTTAATGGAATATATTGGTGATGATCAATCAAGGCTATCTCAAGAAATTAATAAATTAACATCCTATATTGGTCGAGGTGGTACAATCTATAAAAAAGACATTAAATTGTTGGTTCCTAAAAATGTTAATAATGAAATCTATCATTTAATTAAAGCAATTATTAATCATGATTTAAATGAAACCTACCAAATATATAACAATCTATCCAATAATACCAAAGATCCTTTAATGATTATTTCTTTAATTTCAAATAAATTTAAAGAACTACTCTCTACATATCGATTATTAAAGTTTGGATATAGCCAAAGTGATATTGCTAAATTTTATAATATTTCTAATGGAAAAGCGTATTATCTTGTTCAAGAAGCAAAATCTTTTAATTTATCTGATTTAGAATATTACATTGATAAACTCTCAGAATTAGATTATCAAATTAAAAGTGGAAAATTGGATAAAACAATTGGTCTTGAACTTTTGCTTTTAAAACTCCCAACTCAATAAAAGAAAAAAGAAACTAACTTATGTTTTTTAAAACATATTTTAGTTTCTTTATTTTTTGTCGTTTTAGGCCATTTGATTCAAGGCTTTAGCTAAACGAGATTTTTGGTGTGCAGCATAATTTTTATGATGAATGCCTTTTGAAACAGCTTTATCAATTTTTTTGCAAGCAAAATTAAACGCTTCTTGCGCTTTAACTTTGTCACCTGTTGCTACTGCAACATCAAATGATTTGATTGCAGTTTTAAGTGAAGAAGAAAATGAATTATTTAGTAGTCTTCTCTTATTATTAGTAATATCTCGTTTCTTTTGTTGCTTAATGTTTGCCATTAGTTTCACCTCCGAGGATAATTCATTGCTAATTATAACATAAAATTAAAAAAAGGTAAAGTAAAATATTCTTTTTCTTTTTACCAACGATTTATGATATTATATTTTGATAATAATTTATTTTTTCTGATACAAATCGTTTTGCTATAACTTGTTATATATAATTTCGTCTGAATATTGTAAACTGTATTGGAATGAGGAAAAGAAAATTGATTCAAATACCCATTCATACAAATAGCAATTTTATTTGGATTAGATATATCAAAACCAATTTTATTTAAAAAAGAAAGAGAACTCGATGTATTAGAACCATGATGAGCAACTTTTAAAATGTCTACATCATCTTTGGTTAATTCTATTTTTTCTTCAACAACTTTTGTTATATCCCCTGTAAAAAGATATTTTTTACCAAATAAATTTGCTAATATGACTAAACTATTATTATTAGAATTTTGATAGTCTTTTGTTGGCGATAACACTTTTAATTCTATATCTCTTAAAGTAATTTTATCATTTGCTTTTAACCCTGCATTTGAAATAGATGCAGGTATTTTATTTTTTGTTTGAGTATCATATCTATTATAATAGACACTTTTTACATTAAAATGATCTATAATGGAAGAAAGCATACCATTATGATCACTATCACTATGAGTAATGATAATTAAATCTAATCTTTTAATTCCCTGTTTTTTTAAAAATAATATAATATCATCATAACCAAATTCTCCTGTATCAATTAAAATATTGGCTTGATTGTGACTACTTCTAATTAAGGTTGCCTCACCCTTAGGTAAATCAATAAAATAAACCTCATTATTATAATTAAAAAAACTAATATTATTCCAATATAATAATATTAATAATAAAGCTATACCTCTTCTATAAATTTTTCTTTTTAATTCTAAATTTTTTAGTATAAAATAAATTATGAAATAATAAACAAAAATAACTATTATATTTACTGAGGGAAAAGTAATTGTAAATATTTTTATATTAGCAAAAAAGTGAGTGAAAGTTTCAAAAAATAAATATACATAATTAAAAATACATTCTAGTAAAGGAAAAATTGCTACTAAAAAAGCCATTGGTAAAATGATATAAGTAATAAAAGGTATATATAAGATATTATAAAAAATTGAAAGAAAATTAATATCAGGATTAATATTAGTAATGATGGGAAGTGTCACAAGCAATGAAAGAATACTTATTTTTAATGATGTTATAAAAAATTGATATTTACTAGATGTTGTTAAAAGATGACTTGATATAATAATAATAAATGATGTTATATATGATAAAATAAAACTATATTGATAAATATAAAAAGGATTAATGAATAAAACCATAATCATATTGATACAAATCATATCAATACTTGATAATTGATAATTCAATACTTTATTGATTAACCTTAAAATATAACTAATAATAACTCTTAATACTGAAATTAATAATCCAGTCACAAAAAAGTATATAAATAAAATTATTATTGTAAAGATATAAATCTTATATTCTTTTAAATGAACTTTTTTAAGAATAAATTTTATACACATTGCAAGGATATTAATATGTAACCCTGAAATTACAAAAAGATGGCTAATACCAATATTACTAATATCTTGTTGTAATGATTCATCTAAATCATTTTTATTTCCAATTGTTAATGCTTTTATCATTGCGGCTGATTTTGTTTTTAAAACCTTATCAAAATAGTGATTCATTGCTTCATTCATCTGATAGATAGAAAAACCTTTTTTAATATATTCCATTTTTTCAATATTTAAGATGCCAATAATGTTTTGATATGTTAGATAATGATGATAGTTGAATCCACCTTGATAATGGGCAGTACTTCCTTTTGATAATTCACCTTTTAGATGATATATCCCACCACATTGCAAATACGTATCGCTATAGGTAATGACTTTTTCTAATCCAACTTTAAATATTACTTGATAAGATGTATTCGTTTTCTTTATTTTAATTACTTTTCCAATTTTATCAAAATCTTGTTGAAAATTTTTCTTTTGTAGATATAATCTTGTAAAAAAATTTATAAATATAAAAGCAAGAATAATAACAAGAATGATCGATAATTTTAAAGATTTTTTACACAAATATCCAAAATAAAGAATTAAAAATAATATTAAAAAAATATTTATTTTATGGTATAAGACAAAAAGAATAACAATTAAAAAAACGATTATACAATAATTATTTTTTAAAAGATTAAATAGTGATGTATACTTTAATTTCCTCAAATAATGCATTGCCAATTCCACTTACCTTTTTTAACTCATCAATATTTAAAAAGAATCCATTATTATTGCGATATTCAATAATTGCAGTAGCTTTTGTAATTCCAATTTTAGGAATCATCATTAATTGATCTATAGTACAAGTATTGATGTTGATTGGTTCTTGTTCTAAATTATCAATTGTATTAGAAGGAATAACAATTTTAATATTTTCATTGATAATACTAACCAAATTAATATTATCTAAATTGGCATTTATTGTAACTCCCCCAGCTAATTCAATTACATCATTGACTAAAGAACCAACTTCTATTTTATATATACCAGGATATATCACCTCGCCTCTAATATCTACCATACAATATTCTTGCTGATTGGTATTGAAAGAGGCACTAGAATCAGAACTTAACTCGGGGGAGTTATTACAAGCGTTCAAAAACAATATAATAGAAATTATACCAATAAATAAAAGTTTTCTAATCTTATATAGCATATGTAATGCCTCCTTCACTTATATAAATACGAACGTAATATTCAAAATTACGTTAAAAAACCTATATTTTAATAAATAAAATAATTTTATTAAAATATAGGTTTTACTCATATTATGTATTTGCATTTACAACTTTTATATTTTTATATAACTTATACTTTGTATTCACTCTCATTGCATTTAAAATTGCAAGAATAGATACACCTACATCACCAAATACAGCAAACCACATATTTGTAATGCCTAAAGCAGATAAGACTAAAATCAGCACTTTTATAATGATGGAAAAGATAATATTTTGAAAAACAATAATCATTGTTTTTTTAGCAATCGTTTTTGCTACCGAAATACCACGCAAATCATCTTTCATCAAAACAATATCTGAAGCCTCAATAGCTGCATCACTACCTACTGCTCCCATCGCAATACCAATATCTGATCTCATCAAAACAGGTGCATCATTAATACCATCACCAACAAAGCATAATACTTCCTTATCTTTTTTACTATTCAATAATTCTTCTACTTCTTCTACTTTATTTTGAGGAAGAAGGGATGCTTTGTAACCTGTTAAACCTACCTCTGTGGCAACTTTTTGAGCAATTTCATCATTATCACCTGTAAGCATAATGGTTTTACAATTCATTTTATTTAATTCACTAATGACATCCTTTGTTTCTTCTTTTATTTCATCTTCTATCAAAATTGAACCAATAAATTCATCGTTTTTAGCAACATAAATAATTGTTCCTAAAGCTTTTTCTTTTGTAAAATCAATGCCCTTTTCTATCATTAACTTTTCATTACCACAAAAAATAACTTGATTCCCTTTTTTTGCCATAATTCCTTGACCTGCAATATTTGTCAAAATGTAGTCATTTTCCAAATCTTGATGATAAGCATTTATAATTGATTTTGCAATTGGGTGATTAGAATTTTGTTCTGCAATTGCTGCTAAAGATAAAATTTCTTCTTTTCTTTCTATTGGAGTTATTTTTGTAACTACAAAATTCCCTTTAGTTAAAGTACCTGTTTTATCAAAAACAAAAATATTTGCTTGATTTAATTTTTCTAGATAATTAGAACCCTTTATTAAAATGCCATATCGGGAAGAAGCGCCGATGCCCGCAAAAAATGAAAGAGGAATGGAAATTACTAAAGCACAAGGACAAGAAACAACTAAAAAGCTTAATGCACGATACACCCAAACCGACCATTCTTTAGTAATAACACTAGGAAGAATCGCAAGGGCTAAAGCAATACATACCACTATGGGTGTATAATATTTTGCGAATTTAGTAATAAAATTCTCAGCTTTAGATTTTTGACTACTAGCATTTTCCACAAGATCTAATATTTTAGAAACGGTTGAATCATAAAATTCTTTACGAACCTCCACTTCAATCTGTGATGTTAAATTCACACATCCGCTAATTACATCATCATTGACATGAACATCTCTTGGCAATGATTCACCTGTTAATGCTTTCGTATCTAAAGTAGAAGATCCCTTCAAAATAACACCATCTAAAGGAATTTTTTCACCTGGATTGATTACAATAATATCTTTAACCTTTACACAAGTAGGATCAACTTTCTCTATAATTTGATCTTTTTTTAAATTAGCATAATCTGGGCGAATATCCATTAGAGCAGAAATAGACTTTCTTGATTTTCTAGTTGCATAATTTTGGAAAAATTCACCTACTTGATAAAATAACAAAACTGCACAAGCCTCATCAAAACCCTCAATCGCTTTTCCAGTACTTCCTAGATAAATGGCTAGCGAAAAAGCACCAAGCGTTGCAATACACATTAAAAAATTTTCATCAAAAATTTGACCATGTAAAATATTACGAAATGCTCTTAGTAAGACATCATAGCCTATTATTATATACACTACTAAATACAAAACAAATGGCAAAAGCCAACCAAATTGACCTGAAACAAGCGTTTCTAAATTTATAGTTTTATCAATGATTAAAATAATACTAAACATTGATAAAGCAATAAGGATACGAATGAAGTTTTTCTTTTCCTTTTTACTCATAAGTTATACTTCCCAATTATATGTTTTATAAAATGATTGTACAATCAGGCTCAACTCTTTTACAAGTTTTAATAACTTCCCTTATAATTTCATCTGCCTTAGTCTCATCTAATTCAATTGTCATCTTTTGTGTTATGAAACTAATATGAATTGAAGAAACTCCTTCAATTTTCGCAACAGCTCTTTCCATTTTGGCCGCACAATTAGCACAATCCAAATCTTCTAATTTATACACTTTTTTCATTTCAATTCCTCTCATTCTGTGACGTGTTCAATCGCCATTTTATAAATTTTTAACACATGATCATCATCAAGTGAATAAAAAACTTCTTTACCAACTTTTCTAGATTTAATTAATCTCGCTAGTCTTAAAACCTTTAATTGATGAGATATAGCTGATTTCGTCATCTCTAATAGTTTAGCAATATCACAAACACAAAGTTCATCTTCAACTAAAACGGATAATATCTTTGTTCTTGTTTCATCCCCTAAAACTTTAAAAAGTTCTGTAACGAAAAATAGATTTTCCTCACTAGGCATTAAATTTTTAGCGTGTTCAATTTTATCATCATGCGTATAATTATTTTTACAATCTAATAATTGTTCACTCATCATATGCACTTCCTTTTCTGTTAACAGTTGAATAGTTATTCAACCGTTAGTATTATAATATATTATATGCAAAATGTCAATTAAAATGATACAAATAACATGAATAAAAAATAAAAATCAAATAGAAGGATTTTTTACCTTCTATTTGATTTTTTATACTTAAACTATCTACGCTCTTTAATACGAGCAGCTTTTGCGGATAACGAACGAATGTAACTAAGTTTAGCACGACGAACTTTACCAAGACGTACAACTTCAATTTTAGCAATCATTGGTGAATGAAGTGGAAAAATCTTTTCAACTCCAACACCAGAAGACATCTTGCGTACAGTAAATGTAGCGCTAATTCCTTCTTTACCATGACGATAAATAACAAGACCCTCAAAAACTTGGATTCTTTCTTTTTCGCCTTCTTTGATTCTTACGTGTACTTTAACAGTGTCACCAGCGCGGAACTCAGGAATATCAGTTTTCATATAACTTTTTGTAACCGCATTCAGTAATTGTTGACTCATAATTCACTCTCCTTATCATCCAAAATTCATTCGTATACAACTTATTACTATTTATAGTATACCAGCGGAATATTGTGCTTTGATATAATCGTAAGTACTATACCATTTCGTATTATACCATATTTTTACTTATTTATCAAGTAATAAGATTTCTATTCTATAGTTCCTTTTTTGTATAAATAACTTGATGATGTGTAATATCTTTCATATGATGATCAAACATTTTAGCAATCGCATCTTTTTTATACTCTAACGTATACGAATTCAGATAAATCACATCATAGTCTTTTTCCAAAGCCCAATTAATCTCAGACCATGGCGTTGAAAAATAATCTTCATTGATTTCATTATCCCAATTATCTAAATAAGTATACATAAGTAAAAAGCGATACAAGGTTTTTTTATTATCAATTCTTCCCCATTTTTCCTCAAATTCATTAAATTGCCATTCTGGAACCATTTTCTTAATGCGATCTCTTGTTGGCGCATCAATAGGTTCGGCTCCTTTAATTGGTGCTTTCATATCACGAATCACAATGGTTGTAAATTTTTTCATTTCATTAAAAATAGTTTCATAATATTCTTGACTAATTTCATGCCATACACTACTAAAAATAATTAAACTTTTTTTAGGCGTATGCTTTAATAAAGTTAAAACCTCATCCCATTTAGAAGTAAAAGTAATTTCTGGAGAAATATTTTTTGCTATCATAATGATTTCTTCATTAATATCAAAACCAACAAGTTTGGTAATATTTTTATCCGTTACTGACTCAATTCTTCTAAGTAGTCTACCATTTGCACAACCAAATTCAACTACTAAAGAATACTCATTCATATCAATATGTCTTAAAAAGAATAATTTATCTTCCATTCCTTTTTCTAATTTTTTAATATAACCATTTAAATTTTTCATATATTCTATCTCCTTTCAATACTATTATACCATATTTAGAAAAACTTGTAAATATGAAAAGTTTTCATAAAAACATTTTCATTTATATTTATTCTTTTTATACACTTTTTATTAAAATTATGATATAATAAATGAATATAAGGAGAATAGAATATGCTAGACATTGGTGAAATTGGAAAATTTATTGTAAAAAGAGAAACGGATATTAGCTACACTTTGAGTCCTGATGATATTGATTTAACAAATTATGTTTTTTTGCATTTCAATCAGGCAACAAGAAAACTAAACATTGGTGAGAAAATTGAAGCCTTTTTATATTATGATCAAAAGAAAAGGCTATGTGCAACAATGGAGAAACCACTAATTACAACTAAGCAATCAGGGTTTGTTGAAGTGGTAAATATTTGTGATGGAGGAGTTTTTGTCAATATTGGAATTGCTAAAGATATTTTACTTTCAAATGATTATTTACCTAATAATAAACTAGCATGGCCACAACTTTCTGAAAAATTACCTTGTATTCTTAAAGCAAAAAAAGACCAATTGGTTGCAAAAATTATAAACAAAGAGGATTTAAAAAATTTAAAAATAGAACCTCTTTCTATTGGGACTAAAGTAGTCGCAACTGTTTGTAGACTTTTAAGTGATGGCATTGGTCTTTATACAAATGATTTTCAGTATATATATGTACATAAAAGTATGATGCGAAAAAAATATCATTTAGGGGAAATCGTTGAAGTGACTATTATTAATATCAATAAAGAGGGAAATGCCAATGGCAGTTTTATTCAACAAAAAGAATTCGCTAGATTGGATGATTCTAAGCTCATTTTAAATTATTTAAAAACGATGGGAGGAATTGTTCATCTCGGCAATGCTTCTTCTCCAGAAGAAATTAAAAATTTTTTTCCAATGAGCAAAAGTGCCTTTAAAAGAGCAGTTGGAGCTCTTTATAAAGATAAAATAATAGTAGTTGATGATGATTCAATAAAATTAATAAATAATAAATAAAATTATAAAAACGGATAGATGATTTACAAATTCAATCTATCCGTTTTTATTTATTTTATACACTCTATTTTAGCATCCACAATCATCTTTTCCCGTAACAACTTCAAAATCGTTTTGATTTTCCTTTTCTAATCTTTGATATCCTCCAAGATAAATGATAACCTTTTTATATTTTGCTTTTTTTAAAGCTTGTTGTAATTGTTGCACCCAACTGCCATCCTCATCTATAATAAAAATTGTTTTATCTTTTGAGTACATACTCTCTATTCTATAGATAAATTCATCCATATTGCCTTTTTCTATATCATAATTTATAAATCCACGAAAATGGCCTTTCGCAAAAGCATTATCTAAATCTCTTACATCAACCAAACAATAATTCTTTTTATTAGAATCAATATATTTATATATCTCATCTATAAAAGAGCGCTCTTCTCCTATTTGATAGACAGTTGTTTTTTGACAACTAGAAATCACTAAAAGCATCATTACAATTACAAAAATTAGATTAATTTTTTTCATTTTTAATCTCCTCTAACATTTTTATATCTTGTTGGGACAAAGTATATTTTTCAAGTAGATCTGGTCTTTGTTTATAAGTTTTTTTCAATGCTTGATATCTTTTCCACTTTTCAATATTAGCATGGTGACCGGATAAAAGAATTTCCGGTACTTTTTTATTATCATAAATTGCAGGCCTTGTATATTGAGGATATTCTAATAATCCCATAGTAAATGATTCACCACTTGTAGACTCATCACTAATTACACCAGGAATTAAACGTGAAATAGCATCAACAAGTGCACATGCAGGAATTTCACCACCAGTTAAGACATAATCACCAATTGATATTTCTTCATCAACATATTCTAAAATTCTTGCGTCAATTCCTTCATAATGACCACAAATAATAATAAAGTGATTATATTTACGAAGAGTTTCCACTTTTTTTTGATTCAGTAACACTCCACTAGGTGAGGTTAAAATTTTATACGCATTTTCAAAATCAGCGATATCTTTCATTGCTAAATGAATGGGTTCAACACTGATAAGCATTCCTGCTCCTCCACCATAAGCATAGTCGTCTACAGTTAAATGTTTATGAGTTGAATAATTACGAAAATTTATAATATTAATCTCAATTATTTGTTTTTCAATTGCTCTTTTAAGAATTGAACTAGAAACAATTCCTTCAATCATTTCAGGGAAAAGAGTTAAAATATCAAATTTTACTGACATAAATCGATTACCTTCACAATAATTTTATCTTCTAAAATGTGTATAATATATTCATCTACAAAAGGAATTAACATTTTATCTGCTTTCGTTTTTATTTCTAAAATATATCCTTGTGGCACTTCAATCAAATCCCAAACTTCACCTAAATTATTGTCATTTTCATCAACCACTTTTAATCCAATCAAATCATCTAAATAATACTCATCCGAATTTAAAGTTGGAAAATCCTCATATTTAGCATAAATATCACAACCAATATAATGAGAAACTAAATTAATATCGTTTAAGTTATCAATTTGAATTAAAATCGTTTTTTTATGAATTCTCATTGAAGTAACGACTGCCTCTTTTGCTATTTTTTTACTTTTCAGATAAATATGGGCTCCTATTCTAAAACGATAATCTATAAAATCACTTTCAGAATAAATTTTTAATTCCCCTTTTATTCCAAAAACACCAATGATTTTTCCAATATTGATTAATTTATCGCTTTGCATTTGTTTGTTCCTCTTTCAAATCTTTTTTATTGTGATATAACCTCATAATTAATAGTGAATTTAAAATTGCTAAAAGAGAAATTCCAACATCAGAAAAAATAGCAATGCCTAGTGGTAGTTCCATCTTTTCACCATCTTTCGTAACAAAAAATCCTAATAGAATAGCAAGAATCATCACAATAAATTTAACTGTTAAACTTAAAATGATATTTTGAATTACTTTTTTTCTTGTATATTTTGCAATTTTAAATGCCTCATTAATCTTTAACAAATTATCCCCCATTATTACCATATCAGCAATCGCAATGGTAGCATCACTTCCTGTATTCCCCATTGCAATTCCAATATCTGCACTAGCAATAACAGGGGCATCATTGATACCATCGCCTATAAAAATAGTTTTCCCCACTGATTGTTTTTTAATTTCTTCTAAAATTTCTACTTTTTGATGAGGTAATAATTCTGCATGATATCCATCAACGTCAATTTGCTTGGCCACACTGCTAGCAATTGCTACTGAATCCCCCGTTAACATAAAACACTTCTTTCCATATTTGTGCAAATATTTAATCGTTGTAAGGGCTTCTTCTTTAATAACATCCCCAATTTCAACATATCCTTGATAAATTTTATTCTTTACAATATGAACAACTAAATTACAACTTTCAATTTGAGGTAATTCAATTTTATTCGCATTCATTAATTTATCATTTCCTATTAAAATTTTGTTGCCATTGATAGTAGCCTTCGCTCCTCCTGTAATATCTTGAAAATCTGTAATAATCTCTGGAAAAATCTTATCCCGACCAAAATTATCAACAATTGAAATTCCGATTGGGTGATTAGAATAATATTCCGCGTGAATCAATATATTCAATAACCTTTCTTCTGTCACTTCTTCCACCATTGGAACAACCTTGACAACATTAAAAACGCCTTTTGTAATCGTTCCCGTTTTATCAAAAACAACATTTTCTACCTTATTTAAAGTTTCAATATAATTGCTACCTTTAACAAGAATTCCCCTTCTACTACAAGTTCCAATTGAAGAAAAGTAACAAAGAGGAATAGATATAACAAGAGCACAAGGGCATGATATTACTAAAAATTCCATTGCAGTATAAATCCAATGTCTAAAATTACTAGTATCAAAGATACTACCTAGAACAGATATCATCAATGCTAAAAATACCACAATAGGCGTATAATATTTCGCAAAACGTGTAATCATCGTTTCAGTTTTCCCTTTACTGCTCGTAGCATTTTCCACCAAATCCATAATTTTAGAAATCATTGAATCACCATATGGTTTAGTAACTTGAATTTCAATAATTTTTCCCATATTAACACTACCACTTAAAATTTCACTACCTATATCAACACTTCTTAACATACTTTCACCTGTTAAATTTTTAGTATCAATATTCGTTTTACCATTAACCACTTTTCCATCAGTTGGAATAATTTCACCCTTATTTACAATAACAATATCACCAGGCATCAAGGTTTCTACATCTACTTCAGTTATTTCAGTATCTAATTTTAATTTTGCCGTTTTTACATCAAAGTCTAATAAATCTTTGATAGAACGTCTAGAATGATTGATGGCTTTATTTTGTAGAAATTCACCAATCTGATATAAAGCAACAACCATTACAGCTTCACTTGCGTGGGATGTACAAAAAGCTCCGATACTCGCAACACTCATTAAAAAAGTTTCATCTAATAAATGACCTTTAAATAAATTTTTAAAAAATCTTGTTAAAACGGGATATCCAATTAAAAGATAAGGAACAATGTAGCAATAAAAAGGAATAACAAAAAAAGCACTAATGATACACATAATAACAAAAATCGTTATACCTGTTGAAAAAGTAATGACGGTTTTCTTAGAAAGTTTTTTTTCATCTTCAAAGCGCTGAAGTTTATTCATCTTACTATCAACAACAATAATTCGATCATCTACATGATGGGCAATTCGATTTACATTTACAAATAAATTATCAATAACATTTTTGCTATACGTTTCAATTATAAATCTACCTGTTGAAAAATCAACAATAATTTGTTCATAATCTAACGATTTTTTCGCAATGGTTTCAATCCTTGCGGCACAATGAGCACAATCCAAATTCTTTAAATATAGAACTTTCCGATATTTTTCTTTATTATCAATTCTAATCATCATTGCCTTTTTTTCATATTCATGAATAGCTTTTAAAATTAGTTCTTCAATTTTAAATAATTCTTGCTCAGTTAATTCTAAAGTTGAATCATATTCAATATGTATTACATTTTTACTATTTTCAATAGAAACTGATTTAATCGGTTCAATCTTTTTGATTTCATTGCATATTCTTTTAAAATTTTTATTACTGGTAACTTTTAAAAGTTGATAATTCTTAACTTGAATCATTTGATCACCCCACTATTGAGCGTTTGTTCTAAAAAAGATTTAATTTTATCATCCTTTAAGCGATAAAATATTTGTTTACCATATCTACTAGCCTCCACTATCCTAGCATCTTTTAATAACCTTAAATGATGTGAAGCAAGAGGTTGGCTTATGTTTAAATGACTAGCTAATTGATTGACACTACTTTCTTGTGTTAATAAATATATAACGATTTCTAATCGAACGATATCTCCTAATAAATTAAGAGTTGTAGCTAAATTTTTTATTGAATTTATATTTATAGATTCCATATTTTTTAACCTCTATATATAAATATATGTTTATACGTTTATATATTATACCAATATATTTTTTTATTACAATTATTAGGCTTAAGAAAAAGACATTTTATAAGAATCAAATCATTATAAAATGCCTTTTTTATATCTATCTTAATCCTCTTTTGCATCAAACTCTATTTCCAGACTTTGCTTTTGGCGAATAGCTGCCGCATGAGCTATCGTTCTAATTGCGCTTGCAACCCGACCCTTTTTCCCTATAACTCTTCCCAAATCATCTTGATGAACTAAAGCTTTCACTAAAACTTTTTCTCCTTCTACAAAACTAGTTGTACACACTTCATCAGGATGAGTTACAAGGGGCTTGATTAATTGGGCAACTAAGCTTTCATAATTCAATTCAGCCATTCTTATCACCTATTCAGCTTTGGCTTTTTCTTCTAAGAATTTAACAATTAATCCTTCTTTTGTAAGTAGTGATTTAACAGTATCCGTTGGTTTTGCACCTGCCTTTAACCATTTCATTACTTTTTCAGTATCGAATTTGATAGTAGCAGGATTAGTTAGTGGATTGTATGTTCCTACAACCTCAATATAACGCCCATCACGAGGATTGCGAGAATCGGTTGCTACAATACGATAAAAAGGATTCTTTTTTGATCCATATCTTTGAGATCTTAATCTTACCATAAATTTGTACCTCCTATATTTAATACAAAAGTAGTATAACATATTTTAAAGCAAGTGTCAAGTATTTTAACTTGACACTTGTTAACTATTGAAATATTTAATCATACCATTAATAAAATCAATTTGTTTTTTTAAATTTGCAATTTTATCACTTGATGTCATCTTTAAATTGGTTTTCACTTCTTTTTCAAAATCATTTATCGTTAAAGGGTCTTGATTCAAATAAATATACCATTTAGGATTATATCTCAAATAATTGGTATAAATTTCACTTGAATAAATTTTATCCAAAACACTTTTTACCATTAATCCCACCAACTATTGTAATTATTATTATAAATTCCTGTTGGTTTACCTCCAAAACTTTGCGTAATCTGTAGTACTTTTTGAATCGTATTTAATGTTTTACTGATTGAATCTGGATCAATCTTTTTTACATAATTAATTACGTTTTTAATGCTTGTTTGGGATAATAAATCTTCAATCGTATTGGCATTCGTTTTTGTTGTTTTATTTGCAACTGTTTGGTACTTCTGCCACATTGGATCCCCTTCGCCTAAAATTACCCAATTTTCATATACTTTTTGCCACGTATATGTACCATTTAAAACATCATCTTTGACGCCCGGATATCTTGCAACAAAATCTCTGAATTCATCCATTCTGCTTGCCATTTTAAATTCCTCCCTACTTTAATTTATTAATATGATAAATTTTTTGTGACAAAAGTTTGAAAAAAACATAGAATACAAGTGAAAGGAGAAATATGATGTTTCAATTTTTAAAAAAGAGCGGACAAAGAAATAATAACTATACTCCATCTTATCCTAGTCCCTACCAAAGTCAGCCATATCAACAGCCTAACTATATGCAACCAAATACCAATCAATATGATTTAAATATGATTCATACAGAAATCAATGAACTCAAAAGAGAAATTAATGATTTATATCAACGCATAAATCGACTTGAAAGCTTTTTAGGAGTACGAGATAATAATCAACCTAATTCAAATTTTTCATAAGATGATAAATTGATATTCCCGTTTTATCATAAAAATTTTTATTGTATCGTTTTTCTAATGCTATACTATTCACTGTCATTCGATATTCTATGTAGGACGTTTTTAGTGTCTCAAAACTAATTTTATGCTTTACATACTTTTCTACATTATTATAAAAATTAATAATTTTAATCATTTCTTCTGTTGTAAACATATCATAGTCGATATTATAACTATCATTATTTTCTTTTACATTATCCACAATGTTATTAGCGTTTACTTTTATATGTTTTCTACTTTTCATATTCTTCACCCCATTTATTATAACACAAAAATTGCCATTTAGGCAAAAGAATTAACACTACAAAAATTTATGCATACTATAAAGTAGAAACGAGACTGTTTCAAAAAAAGGAGGGAAACTATGTATCAACCTAACTATGGTTATAATTGTTGCGCACAAACTAATCCTTGTTGTGGCACAGGCAACACATTTGGTGGTTATGGCTACGCTTTAATCCTTGTGTTATTCATTTTATTAGTAATTATTGGTACTGCACGTTGGTAATTTAAACCAAACTCTCAAAAAGGTTCTAGGAGGAACCTTTTTTGATTTATATTTTATCACTAATCTTTTTTAACATATTGTTAAAAGTAGAATTTTTTCGTTCTCTTAATTGTTTTATAGTTCCATACTCAATAATTTTACCATCATTCATTACAATTACTTTGTCACAATTTAAAATATTATAAATACGATGAGAAGTAATCAACATTATTTTATCATTCATTTTATATAATTTACTTAATATATCTTTTTCATTTGTTACATCTAGTGCTGAGGTGATTTCATCTAATAAAAATAATTTAGCATTTTTGTATATTGCATTTGCAATATTAATACGTTGAATTTCACCACCTGATAAATTATCCTCATAATTTGAAATTTTTGTTTTATCTTTTTCTGGCAAACTTTCAATTAAATTATTTAATTTAGCCTCTTCTATACTTTTTTGATAATTTTTTTCATCAAATTCAAGTGGATAAATAATATTATCCCTTATACTAACATTAAATAATTTTAAATCTTGTTGTACATATGCAATATTATTTCTCAAAGAAAATAAACTAATTTTATTTAAATCTATATTATTAATAAGAATTTGTCCTTCATTAGGAATTATGATTCTAGTTATTAAATCAAAAAGTGTTGTTTTCCCTCCTCCAGACATTCCTACTATACCTAATTTTTCTCCTTTTTCAACTTTAAAATTTAATTTTTTTACTTCGAACAATCCATCACCATATTTAAAACTTACATCAATAAATTCAATACTATAGATATCGTCTATATTAATACCATCATATATATTTGTTTCTGGTTCTATGCTATAAATTTCATCCAGCTTTTCCATAGAATTTTTTATAATTTTTGAAGAAATATTTACATTTAATAGCACTCTAAAAGAGCTATAAATTTTAGGTATTATTGTTAAAAAAGATATTAATATACCAGTTGTTATAGTACTAAAATCTTTTATAATATACCATATTCCAATAAAAATTATTACAATATACATTATATTTATTATTAAATCTCCCATTATAAATCTATTTAAGCTATGAGTAATTGAAGTCTTTTTTTTATGCTTATAAAGGCTATCAAGCCATAAATTAAATTTTTCATTTTCCTTTTGGTGGCCATTTGTTATTTTAATTTTTTTTATTCTTTTGCATGAAGTCAAAATTAATTCTTGACCACTTTCTAAAATCTCAATATATTCTTTATCATTTTTTTTACTAATCTTGGAAATAAATTTAGCTAAAAAATAAAATAGAGGAAATAAAGCAAAAATAATTATTGCAAATTTTTTATCAATTTTAATCATTGTTATAACAACAATTAATAAAAATATACTTTCAGAAAAAAAGCCAACAATATCATTTACAAAATAAACTTCTCCAATCTTCCCTGTTTCTCTAGTTATTCTTGACATAACCTGAGAATCACTATATTTATTTATTTTTAAATATTTTGCATTTAATACACACTCAAAAGCAGTCCTTCTCAATGATGAAGTAATATAATTACCAAGCTTAGTTGATAAAAATGTTTTAAAAATATCTAATAATAATAACGATAATGATATACTAATCATTTTAATTATTATTATTATTAACAAATTTACATCTTTATTAGGAACTACTTTATCTATGATATCTACTATTATTAATGAATTCTTTAATTTTAAATAGGAAATTGCTATCATTAAAATTATTAATATTATTATTATAAATATTTGTTTTTTTGTACAATTTACAAGTATTTTATGTGTATTAATTGTTTTCATTTGTATACCTCTTGTTAAAAATAGTATATTTTAGATTATAATCTATATCATTTTTTTTATAATTTATATTTAAATTACTATTATTTAATTTCTCTATCATATAAAACTTTAATATTTTAAAAACAAGTTGGCACCAATTATAATTAAAATCATTAGTATTATCATATATTGCTTTACAACCACCTCCACAATGATAAAATGCAAAACATTCATTACAATTTTTTAATTTATCATTATTATTTTTTACTATATTATTAACATTATTATTATCTATTTCTATAGTTTTATTTATCTCCCCTATTTTATATAAATTATTTTTTGAATTTTTATCAAATTGAATGCAAGATGTTAAAAATCCATTTGGATGACAATATATTGTATTTAACGAAGTTCCTTTACAATATCCATTTAATCTCAATTCTTCACCTATAAAAGATTTAGCTCTTTCTTTTAGTACTTTTCTAGCATCTTTATATATATTTAAATATTCATCATTACTAATAGTATTTATAAAATTATTTCCATCAATAGTAGGAACATATCTTGTAAACTGAACTGATGATAATTTTGGAACATTATTTAAAAAAAATTTAGCAATTTTTTCACCAAATCCAATTGATTTATTGGTTAATACTGTATTAAAACTAACTTTGCAATTATTTTCAGAAATGTATCTAGCATTTTTAATTACTATCATTGTAATGTCCTTACCAGATATACTCTGCCTAGTAAAACCATTTATTTCTGAAGGTCCATCAATTGAAAAACATACTTCATTAAAATTTTCACTTAACCATTTAGCTTGATTTATACTAAAAAAACCATTTGTTATTATTCTTTTCAAACAAAGAGTATTATTTTCTTTGCATTTTTTTATTGCATATTGAATAAATCTTTTTAATAATGAAAAATTATATGTTGGCTCACCACCGCCATGAAAAGTTAAGTCAATCCATGGAGTTTTTTTATTAATAATTTTAGCATTATTTATTAATATATTTACTATTTTTTTATATTTATTAAAACTTAGAAAACTATTATTACAATTAGTACCAGAAGATGAATAACAATATTTACACTTTAACATACATTTGTTACTTATAATTATTGTAGCAGAATTCCCATAATATTTATTCCCTATTATCAATCTAGTTTTGCTATTAAATTTATTAATTGTTCTACAACCTAAATACTTAAAAACTATATTATTTATATCTTCTATATCCAAATCATTTGCTTCTATTACTAAATCATATTTTGGAACATAATAAAATTTTTCCAATTTAAATACATTTAACACATTTTTTTCCTCCATTTAAAACTATAAGGGAGGATTAATACCTCCCACTTTGATAAACGTATTAATTAAGCACATTTATCATAACCATAACCATCATCATTATCTTTTCCAGTTGAACCAGTTAATTCAAACATATCACCTAAAATAATATATGATGGCTTTTCATAATTATTATTCATTATTGACACCTCCTTTCAGACTTTTAATACGGGAAACCTTGATATTTCAATAAATTGCTTTTTTATTATATTAGAATCAGTTATAACTATTTCATCTATTTCTACCCATGAATGAAATTCGAATAAATTAGTAATATGATACGAAGATTTACCAATTACGACTTGAGATGGAATTCCAATAGTAATTAGTGCTGTACACAAAGATATTGATCTTTCTAAGCATAGCATACCTTCATTATTTTCTTTACCAATCTTACGTAAAATCGGAATAATTTTACTAACATAATTACAAAAATCAATACTAGAATAGTTTAAAGTGTTTTGTTCAATTAAATATTTATTTTTATGAAACAAAGTATTTATTAGTTTTATAGCATAAGAAACCCCTTTTTTATGAATTAATGAAATAGATTTTATATAATTTCTAGTCATATGTTCAAAATCCGTAGAATTTATTTCAAAAGAATTTTTGACCAATTCTTCGTTATACAAAAGAGTCATTAATTTATCATAACAAAATGTTTCATTTATATCCATATATAATTGGTTAACATTACATACATTTGGATAATTAACTATATATTTATCAACATTATTAGCTAAATTAATTAACAAATTTATTTTCTTGTTTAAAAATGGACTCAATATATTTGTTTGATAATTTAAAATATTTTTTATAAAATTATAATTATTCAATAATTCTATTTGATATATATTATTTTTTTTAGTTCCTAAAATTATAACTTTACTTAATTTTATAGTATTTTGATATTGTATATTTTGGAAATAATATTTTTTACTTTTTGTTAATAAAACACTATCAAAATCTATTGGTTGCTTATCTAAACTTTTTTTTATTCCAATACCAACATTAATTCCTTGACAATTCAATTGTTTATCTATTATACAAAAAACATCATCACTCAAAATTTCATAATTATATTTATTATTTAATTCTATAGATATTGATGTCTTACCATACCCAGACTTTCCCAACAACGCTACTCCTTCATTTGTTGTTTTATTAACCAATAATGCTCCATGAAAAATTATTTTGTTATTTTCTAAAAACGCAATGGATAATGGATCTAAAAAATACTGAAAAAACATATTTCTTTTATTATATATTTTTTTTATATAGAAAATAAACTTTTTTTTCAAAAATAACCATTTTGCATAACTTCCATCTTTATAAAAAATATTATATTCTTGATTGTTTTTATCATAAATAAAACTACCAATTAATAATTCATATTTAATTCCTTTCTTATGAATTTTGGGTATATAATTATTATCAAAATTATATTCAAATATGTAACTTTCCTTATTTGCTATATGATTATTTTTACAATTTGAACCTAAAATATTGAATATAAAATTTGTATTTTCTAAATCATTCGTTTTTATTTCAAAATTTTCACCAAATACATTAAATTTTAGTATATCATTCATTTATCAATATTCCAATACTTATCATACTATTAACAAATTCGTTGTAATCTTTTTCAATTATACTTGTATCTATATTATATTTTTCTTTCATAAATTGAATAATTTCAAACGAAGTTTTTCCCTTTTTTATTAAATCTAAAATACAATAACTTGTATAATTTATAGAAATAAATTGTCCATTATTTAAATTAGTAATAATTGCTTCTTCATCTATTAAAGTAATATCAACATTTTTAGATATATTTAATTTCATAATTTTCCTCCATCTTTTTTAACCAATTAAAAACCAATATTGTATCTATTATTAAAAATTTATATTTTATTATTTCATTTTTATTATTTAATATTTTATCTATAACTTTAAAATCAAAGAAACAAGAAAAATTACTTTTCTTAATTTGATTTATTTTATAAATTATTTTATCAATTGAATTAAATAATAATTTTTCACTTAAAACTCCATAACAACTTTTTGAATTTCTTGAAATTATAGAAAAAGGTATATTTTCTTTAAAAGCAAATTTTAAAATAGGTTTAGCAATGATTTTTCCACCATAAGGTAATGCTTTATAAATTTTAGGAATACTATTTGAGAAAGATATTAAATCTTTATCTATATATGGATTTATATCTATTACATTATATTTATTAGCTAAATATAATCTCATTGCTTCTCTTTGTAATAAAACCGCATATAGTCTTTGATTATTTGACTTAACATTTTCACATTTAATAAATGTTTTTTTTCCTTCTATTTGTTCATTTATAACATATGGAACATCTATAAATTCTACAATTCCATTTAAATGATTTAAATACGATTTTTTAAAAAAACTACTAACATTTATAAATATTTTATCGTCATTAAATCTTTGTAAATATCCTCCAAAAATTCCATCACCATTTAATCCACTTAAAATATACTTTATATTTTTTTCTTTCATAAATTGGTAGGTTTTATCCCACCAATAAATACTTGTATGAATAAATGGATATATAATATTTTCATTTAATAATAAATATTCATCTATATTATTAATTTTATCAGACATATCAATAAATATTAATTGAATATTATATCTTTTACAAAACTCTACTGCAAAATTACTTTCATCCACTTGATAATATTTATTTGATGTCCAATGTATACAAATAAAGTCTTTCTTTAATAAATATAAACAATAAGCAATTACAATAGAATCTATTCCACCACTCATTGAAACACAAATTTTACTATTTATTCCTTTTGTTCTTTTTTCTACTGACTTAATAACCAATTTTTTTGCTTCTTTTACGTAATCATTAAAAGTATATAAATTATATTTTATATCCTTTTCAATACAATTTTGATAAAGTATCTTTAATTTATTATTATCTATTGATACTAAAGTTCCATAATCTATTAATTTTATATTATTAAAAGGAAAAAAATAATTTCTTTGTATAATTCCTAATATAGCTTGTTTATCAATTTCAATTATTTCTTTTTTTAAATATAAATTATAGTAATCATCTGTTACTAACAGCATATTATTTATATTTTTATAATATAATATGACATTTGATGTATTGGATATATATATATAATCTAAACCTCTATAATTAAAAATTAAAATACAGTCTCCATCAATTTCTTGAAATTTAATACCATTATCTATAAATAAAAGAATTTTTTCAATAATATTTTTAATATCATCAAATATTCTTCCTAATACAATTATTTTGATTAAATTATTATGAACTTTAATCTGATATTCTTCCTTATATGTTTTAGTAATTATAATTTTCATAATTAATACCTACATTTTATTTTATCAATAATGGTTTTCTATAATATGGCTGTATACAAAAACATTTAAAAATAGAATTATTTTTTAATTTATACAAATACATATTAAATCCAATATTTCTATTTATATCTAAATAATGAGGAAATTTATTTAAATCAATTATTAAAGTTGTTTCTACTAATCCATTCTTAATTTTAACTATTTCATCAATATACCCATAATAAAATTCCTTTTCTTTTTCATAATCATATAAAGAATTAAATGTTGGTGCATAAAATAAACTTTTTATTATATTATTATTTATCATACGTAAAGTTATAGGTATATATGGATCTATAAATTCACCAGTTTTTCTATATCCAAATATATTTAAATGAATTACCATATTTTCTTCCATTCTAGGTTTTATTTGTATATATAAAAGATTATCTTTTTTTATGTATTTAAAATCAGTTATTATATTGTTGTAAAATACTAAATGATGAGGTAATACCTTATTTCTTTTTGTAAAATTAAAATAACCTAAATAATATTTTTCAAAATATTTAATTAATTCTAAATTATTAAAAAATCTATCAAATATAGCCAAATTATCTAATAAATCATCATTATCTTTAATTTTATTTTTTAATAACTTTTTACATTTCAATAAAATAGTTTTATCATTAAAAATATAACTTAACTCTAAAAATATTTTGGATACCATTTTTAATGAAACATTATTATAACGTAAAATAAAAATTATTTCATGATAGTCAAAATAAATAAAATATTTTTTTATGTACAAATATAAATCAATTGCATATTGTAAATTTATTTTTTTTTGATTTCTTAAAAACTCTATATTTCTTGTAAACTCTAAATAATATATAATTAAACAACAAAATGTTTCATTTAAATTAAATGTTTTTACATTATTAGATAATATTTCTATTTGATTAATTGTTTTTATTAGAGGTTTATACAAATGAAATTTTGTTTTTAATTCAATAGTAATAACTTGTTTTTTATATATTACTAATATCTTTTTTTCTCCACAAATTTCAATTGTTTTATTCCTTATATCTTTAAATTTTTTAAATTTATTTCTAACTAAATCTACAAACTTTTCCTCTTCATCATTACTAATAATAATATCTATATCATCAAACTGTCTTATATTATGTAAATCATATATTAATTTTTCTAAAATTATTCCTTTATAAAGGATATAATTTATATGGTTTTCTTCAAGTAGCTTTATTAATTCAATAAATACTTCATTATATATATTTTTTTTTACTAATAAATATTTTTTTATACTATGAATTTTATTTGCAATATTTAAAAATTTTTTAATATTTAATAATTTAGAATAAAACCTTAAAAATATTTTTTGATTATATAATAATCTTAGCACTTCCTGACAATCAATGTCTGCAAAATAATCATTTTCTAGATTTTCATTCCTTATTAAACTTACTATAAATTTTTCTTCTTTTTTTATAATTTTTTCCTCCATTAAAATATTTTAAATATAAAATTTTATAATAAAAATTCACATAATGTTTGATTATTATAATCCCCATAATAATAATCTATCAATTCTAAAGATTTTCCATTTATTTTAAATAACTCTAAATTAATATTTTTTTGTGAAATATTTTTAAAAAATTCTATATCTTTTTTTACTATTTTTTGAATTTCTAATTGTTTTATATATGAATTTATAGTAAACTCACTTAAACTTTTAGACAAATTTAAACTTTCAATTTCATAACAATATTCCATTGAATCATAATTTATTGGCATACTATTGGTAACAAATATATTATTATTATCATTTCTAATTATTATTGGGTAATTGCAATTATAATTATCTATAAAATTAATAAATAAAATATAATTAATAAAAGTGATTTGGTTATCAAAAAAGCAATTGATTATTAATTTTTCATTTTTTAAAATAATTTGTATTTTAATATCTCTTACTTTAGTATTAATAATTTTTTTAGATTCCATAAATACTTAACCTCCATTATATATTTAAATAATTTTCGATTTTATTATACATTTTTTTGTGTGTATATTTTGTCAATATTTGTAAAAAAATTAAATAAATAATATTTATATATTATTTTTTATTAGTAATTATTGGTACTGCACGTTGGTAATTTAAACCAAACTCTCAAAAAGGTTCTAGAAGGAACCTTTTTTGATTGAATAATCATTAATAAACTTGTTTTCATTCATTACTAAAAAAAATATTGATTATTTATAACTTATCAACCATAAAAGTACATCATAGAATACATGTAAATGATAAAAATTTCAAAACATATCAACATTACCAAATAGCCAAAAGATTGTTCAAGGCAGAAACTATTGAAATATTGAAAGAAGCAAATAAAGAACCATATAAAAATTATTCTCCCTCTTCAACCAGTCTAATTCTAATGCCTATTGTTGGCAAAACTGCTCACTATTCTTTCTACCTCAAACAAATACATACATAAAAACTACAATCGGTCAAACTATTACTCAAATATTGACTAAAATGAACAATAATGAATTGCTCTTCATCATCTAGTATCATTACAAGTATGGAATAAAAATAGACCTCTTCACAATTGATAAATTACATATGATTTTCTAATGGTTCTTTAGTAAAATTTAAAATAAATATTATTCTATTCTTCACAATACATGAAGCATTTCAATGCCATTATTTATAATAATACTAGTGCAACTACTATAGATGATAAGATAGAATTAGAATACGATATGAAACATAAATTTGGTTAATCAAAAATTTTTTAAAAACTAAGTCTAATTTATTTCTTTTATTCTCTTTTTTTAGTATAATAAATTCAAAGAGGTAACAAAATTATGATTTTAATGAAAGATATTATTAAAGAAGGAAATCCTATCCTTCGTCAAAAATGCCTTGATGTAGAACTTCCTTTAAAAGAGGCCGATGAAAAAATAATTCAAACTATGATTGAGTATTTGATAAACTCTCAAGATGATGAACTTGCTAAAAAATACAATTTAAGACCTGGCGTAGGTCTTGCGGCACCCCAAATTGGAATAAATAAAAACATGTTGGTTATTTTAGCCTATGATGAAGATGGTAACTTTCATTTTTACCCAATGATTAATCCAAAACTTTTAAGTTACTCTGAAGAAAAAACTTATTTAGAAGGTGGTGAAGGATGTCTTTCGGTTGATCGCGAGGTCAATGGATATGTGCATAGAGCTAAACGAGTCACTGTCGAAACAAATTTATATAATCACGGAAACCTTGTTCACACAAGGTTACGACTTAAAAACTATATCTCAGTTGTTTTTCAACATGAATACGATCATTTAAACGGCATCTTATTTGTAGATCGTATTAATCACCAAAATCCTTTTGAAATTTTGCCTAATTCAACTGCAGTCAAATTTAAAAATGATGATGAATAGTTTTTTATCCATCAATTGAAACTATCTTTTTACGAATAAAATACTACTAATTGGTTCGTCAATTAGTAGTATTTTTTATCATTATTTAAATATCTCTTTTATCAAATCAAAATTTTGAAAAAAATTAAGGATAAGACCGATTAAAAAACTTGTTAGATTTAAAATAAATGATATTTTTATAGCTTTTTTAAAACTTTTAAAATATATCAGATAAAAGCAACCTTCAATCAAAACAATTAAACTTTCTAAAACAATACATATTGTTGCATAAAACAAATATGTCTGAAAAGGATAATTAAGCAAAAAATAATTAAGGGCAAGATTGGTTACCGTATTTATTATAATAGAGAATACATATATTCGATAATTTTTATATCCTAAAATGAATAACATCCCATTTTCAATTATTAAAGTCAAAATTAATGCTTTTATCATACACTTTTTTCAACTTTCCGATTTACATATAAAATGATAAAAAGGGTTAAAACAATTGAAACACACAAAAGCAAAAGATAAGGAAGATTAAGATATACATATAACTCCCCAATTAAATAACCTATAAATAAAACTGAAGCTAAAAGTCCAAAACTAAATCCCTCATAATATTGAAACATTTTATTCGACAAAAATAAAGTAAGTGGCATTGTTGTGTTGAATAAAAGTGTGGAAAAAAGATAAATATATAAATTACTTCTAAAGAAAAAATATCCTATCAAAGATAGAGGAAGTGTAAGCATCACAGTCCATCTAATACCAATGAAATCAGCTAGGATTCCCCCGAAAGCTTTACCTAAACTAGCAAAAAGAGCAATTACGATTAGCACATCAGGTGTTGCCTCAAACAATGGGGTTGTTGTCTTTCCCATTATCGCTCTAATTGTTACCGCAAGTATTAATAGCATAATACATTTCATCTTTTTTTTGTCTGATATTTTAAAAGATGGTTTTGGTTCAACTATTATTATTTCATCTTTTAGAAAGTGGCAAATACTACCTAAAATAAGAGTTAAAACAACAAATATTTTCAATACAATACTTTTATATAAATAGGTTCCTAGTGCAAGCCCACAAGCACCAAGTGAGACAAAAAGACCTAGATAAGCAAGTTTATCACAAGAAAGATAGATACTATATTTGCCACCTACAATATGAAACATAGCGTTGCCGATTCCAATCAAAAATAAACTCAAATATCTAGATAAAGGAAAGGCAGAACCAACAACCAACATAATTAAAGAAATAGTTAAAACAATGTTTTCGTTTCCTATTTTATCCATTATATAACCAAATAGTGGTTGCGATAAAAAGGCCAAAGTATTATAACCAATAAAAACAATAATAATAATCGTATTAGATTCAGTAATATAGAGTCTATTAAAGATAGTATATGCACATATTCCATCAACTAATAAATGAAGAAAAGAAAGTAACCAAACTTTTACTTTTAATGATGTGTTTATTTTCATTTTCAAATACTTTGATAGTAAGCATAAAGAATCATGCTTCTACTTTTTTCAATTTTACTTTTTATATCCAGTTTTATATCCTCATTTAGACCATCTTTTTGATAATCCTCATATTGAACCCTTTCTTTAGAATAACCAATAAATTGATATCCAGCAAGTTCTTTCGGAGCATTTATTGAATTTTCATAAGTTTCAAAAAGCGTTGTTACATATTCTTCCCTTTCACCAATATTACCATCTTGAATTGTAATCACCTCAATTTTAACTCTAGCAAGTTCTGATGTTTGTAAAAAGGTATCCAATTTCTCATTTTCAATAAAAAGTGGATAATATTTGATTGAAGTATAAGACGTACCTTCAATTTTTTCATTGAGGGTTAAAAAAGTTTTGTCTATTTCTAATGCCAAAATGTCATCAATGGTTTCAAATGAATGATTAGTTGCAATCCATCCTAAAAAAGTATACCCCTCTAAAAACATTTCATCATATTGTGAATAATAATAATTAGAATATCTAGATAATTCTTCTTCTTCTTTTAAACGAAATGCAAGACCATCATACTGATAGATTTGAATATTATTATAAATTGGCCTACAACTCATCACATCTAGATAAGTAAAAGCCATTAAAAACATCATAAAAAAACCCTTAACTAATGTTTTCATTTTATCTCCTTTCATATCTTTTCATTTATACTTCAATTATAACAAACTTAAATTTATTTTACAATAAAAAGTTATAAATTTATTTCTAAAACAACAGGAGCATGATCACTACCTAAAATATGCGTCATAATATTAGACTCTTTGATATGCTCTTGCAATTGATTAGAAACAATAAAATAATCTATACGCCAACCTATATTTTTTTCTCTTGCCAAAAAACGATAACTCCACCATGAATATATTACCTTTTGAGGATATAGATACCTAAAAGTATCTGTAAAGCCACTTGACAAAAGTAAACTAAACTTATCTCGTTCTTCCCTAGAAAAACCAGGATGAAACTGATTTTGTTGAGGATTGGCAAGATCGATATCCTCATGAGCAACATTTAAATCACCACAAAGAATAACTTCTTTTTTTTGTTTCAGTTTTACCAAATATTCTCTTAAATCATCTTCAAATTCCATCCGATATGAAAGCCTTTGTAATCCTTCTTTACTATTTGGCGAATAAACTGTAACAAAATAAAAATGATCATACTCTAGGGTAATTACTCTTCCTTCATCATTATGTTTATCTAACCCTAAACCATATGTAACATTGAGAGGTTTTTCCTTAGTATAAATTAAGGTTCCACTATAACCTTTTCTAATTGCACTATTTAAATAATAATAATAACCATTTTTTTGTAAATCTGCTTGACCATCTTGCATTTTGGTTTCTTGAATAGCAAAAATATCAGCATCCATTTGATCAAAAAATGTATGAAAACCTTTGTTCATACAAGCTCTAAGACCATTCACATTCCAACTAACAAATTTCATTTTTTCCCCTTCTATAATAAATTTAACTTCTTTACTGCCTTGTATAAACCATCATTAGATATATCATCAGTAACCATTGTTGCACTCCTTTTAGCAAGCCTACTACCATTGCCCATCGCAACACTAGTTCCTACCGCTTGAAACATCAAGGCATCATTATCCCCATCGCCAAAAGCATACATATTTTTCTTTTGATATCCCATCATATTAGCAATTCTATGAATTCCACTAGCTTTGGATAAACCACTTGGTAAAACATCAGCCCCATAATTACCCCAATCAATGAAATCTAAAGTTGTAAATTCTTTACGATATGCATCAATGATATCATTACTTGCAAAAATCCAAATTTGTAAAACTTCTTTTGATGTATCAAATGGTTGATGATTCAAGTTTCTAACTCGAGCTTGAATATAATTTGTAAAATTATGATAACTTTCCTCATTAAAAAAGTTAATCACAATCTCATCTTTTAGAATAAGCCCTAGTGAAATATTCTGTTCACTTGCACGTTGTAAAAAAACTTTGATGATTTCTTTATCTATTCCCTCACCATAGTATATATCATTATGCATATATATTTCTTGACCATTCGTTAAATTCATCCCTTTAAAATATTTTTCATATGGTTTAAGCGTACCAAGAGTAACATAAGATCTTCCTGATGATAAATATAAATCATAATTTTGTCTTTTTCTTAATTCTTCTAACATATATTTTGTTGATGGCAAAATTGATTTCGTTTTACTGTCAAATAAAGTTCCATCAATATCAAAAAATAGGGCAATTTGTTGATTCATATATAAACCTCAATATTTTCTTTGTTTTAAATTATAGCATAAAAGATCCTGAATTTCAACAAGTTGACTTTTAGTTAAAAATGGTGTATAATAATTTGATATTATAAAAATTTTATGAAAGGATTAAATTTGTGAAAAATAATACAACTTTACAAAAAGGTAAAAAACCCAACAATGATATTAAACTTTACTCTCTTGGTGGCCTTGGCGTAGTTGGAATGAATATGTATATTGTCGAATGTAATGATGAAATTATCATTATGGACGCTGGAATTTTGTTTGCAGACGACGACGTCCATGGCGTTAGTTATATCATTCCTGACTTTACATATTTAAAACAAAATCAGAAAAAGATTGTCGGCCTTTTTATTACCCATGGTCATGAAGATCATATAGGTGCCATTCCCTTTTTATTGAAACAAGTAGAAATTCCAACTATCTATGCAAGTGGCATCGCAATTGGTATTATAAAGAATAAAATGTTAGAATTCAGTAATATTAATTATAATTTAAAAGAGTATACTGAAAACTCAATTTATAAATATAAAAATTTTGAAGTTTCTTTTTTTCGCACCAACCACAGCATTCCTGATTCTTTTGGAATTGCCATTAAAACACGTCTTGGCTATATTGTAAATACTGGCGATTTTAAATTTGACTTTATGCCAATAGGTGAAAAATCAAATTATTATAAAATGACTTCTCTTGGCAAGGAGGGTGTACTTTGTTTAATGGCTGATAGTACCAATGCAGATATCTCTCAATTTTCTTCAAGTGAAAAAAAAGTTGGTATTACTCTAATGAATCTCTTTTCCCAAATTGAAGGAAGAATTATTGTTGCAGCTTTTGCCTCAAATGTTTACCGAGTTCAACAAATCATAGAAGCCTCTATTGCTTCAGGTAGAAAAGTCGTTGTTTTCGGTCATAGTATGGAAAAAACGATTGAAATCGCTAGTAAACTAAAATATATTACCTATCCTAAAGGTTGGGTTTTAAATTCAAGAGAATTAAAAAAGCAAAATACCGATTTTGTTACAATCCTTTGTACAGGTTCTCAAGGAGAGCCGATGGCCGCCTTGTCACGAATTGCGAATGGAACCCATAAACAAATTAAATTATTACCAAATGACACTGTCATTTATTCTAGTAAAGCGATTCCTGGTAATGAATTATTCATCAATCGAAATATAAATAAACTAGTCCATGCTGGCGCCCATGTTATTCAAAATAGTCCTCTAACCGATACGCACACAACAGGCCATGCTTCACAAAATGAAATTAGAATGATGCTTTCCTTTATGCAACCAAAATATTTTATGCCTGTTCATGGTGAATATTTAATGTTAAAAGAACATGCTAAAATTGCTAGTGAAACTGGTGTGAAAAAAGAAAACTGTTTTGTTCTCGATACTGGTGATGTTCTTGCTTTCAATGATAAAGGAGCAAAAGTTTTTAAGAAAAAAATTCCTGCATCAGAAGTATACATTGATGCTTCCTTAAGCGATGTAGATAGCAATATCTTGAAAGAAAGAAAACATATGGCAGATGAAGGACTTTTGGCAATCACTTTTACTATTACCAAACATAAACGTTTAATCGGTAGTGTAGTCGTTAAATCTAGTGGCTTTGCGGACTTCGAGTCATCTAAATCACTAGAAAATAGTATTCGTCAAAAAACACTTGATCTTTTTACTAATGGACTAAAAGAACACAAAAATATAAATATAAAAGCTCTTGAAAAACAAATTATAGTAGGACTGAATCAATTTATTTATCAAAAAATTGAACGAAGACCTTTGATTGTACCTATTATTAATGTTATTAATAATTAATAATTAAGAATTAAAAAATAAAATGATTACAATAAAACCAATTTACTTAAGAATGAAAGTTGGCTTAATTGTAATCATTTTTTATTCAATATTATTATTTAATTCCTCTTGAAAAAGATGAAAAACATCTGATGTAACAATAGAATCATTTAAAGCATTGTGATCTTGTTCAGTTTTAGCTTTTGTATTAAATAATTGATAAGCATTAAACAATCCTATATCCGTTTTGATTCCATAATAATTTTTAATAATTTGCATCAAATTGACAAATTTTTTCCTATCTGCAAGCGGTTTTAAATGATGAAGTTGATAAAAGGCATCAAGCATTATAATATCATTGCGACCCCATACATAAATTGTTGGTTGATATAATGATAAAATATTTTTTAATTTATTATAAAATTGATAACATGAAGGAGCATTTCTAATCGACTCCTCGGTTGTTTTTAAAAATTCAGCTGTTCTTGAATTGATACCAATTTGATGTTTAGGTTTTATCATTCCCCAATCTGTTGAAATGGCATTACCCTCGCTATCTTCTAGATAAAATCCATATTGAATAATTTCCGAAACAAAACCACCACCATGATTATATCCATGGGGAGGCATTGTAAACTCTAAATCTAAAAACATTCGATATCCATCTCGATTAAGAATTTTCTTTACACCTTGCTTAATTGTTGAAAGATCATAATAAATAATCGTCTTTCTTGGAAGATGCCTCATCATTTTAACAAAACTAATCACTTCATAAACTTTATATCCACTTTGTTCAATTCTTTCATCTTTGCAAGTGAAGTGAACGACTAGTCCTTCACTTATATATGGTTTAAATTTTTTATATTGACTTCTTGATAAATAAAACATTTGTACTTTATGATTTAAAAGAATCTCAAAAATTCTTGTATCGTCGCTAAAGCCTCTAATAGTGCCATATACCAGTCGCATACTTTCACTCCTTTCGACAAAATCATAATGTTATTTCATGCATTTTTATTAGTTCTAATATTGCTTGGCTTCTTCCCTTAACCCCTAATTTTTGAATTACATTTGATATATGATTACGAACAGTCTTACTACTAATATTCAATTTTGTGGCAATCTCTTCAGTATCATTGTTTTGTATTAATAGTTCAAAAATTTGTCTTTCTCTGATTGTTAAAAACCTCTTTATCGGCATTTTCTTCCCACACTTTCATTGGTATATTATGCTTAAAATTAATTAGAGGTTACTTGATTGATTTAATTTTTCTAAAAGGTTTTTTGCAACATCATTGGGAAGCCCCAGTGACTTTAATTTATCAATTGAAGCATTCTTTATATCCGCAATTGTTTCAAAATAAGTTAATAAAATTGCTTTGCGTTTTTTACCAATTCCCTCCACTTCATCTAATACTGAATTGAAAGTTGCTTTATTGTGTGTTTTTTGAAAAAAGGTTATGGCAAAACGATGTACTTCATCTTGCATAGATTCTAGTAATAAAAATAAATCACTTTTTTTATCAATAGCAAGTTCTTCATATTTTGTCGTCATTATCGCTCTTGTTCTATGTCTGTCATCTTTTAAAAGACCAATCAAATTGATTTCATCTTCAATATGCAGTTTTTTCAAAATAGTATAAGCTGCCTTAATTTGTGTTCTACCACCATCTACAATAATCAAGGATGGTAATTTTTCTTTTTCTAAAAGAAGTCTACGATATCTTCTTTCAATCACTTCCATCATTGTATGATAGTCATCTGGCCCTTTTACCGTTTTCACCTTATATTTACGATACTCTTTAGGTACAGGTTTACCATCAACATATTTAACCATTGCACTTACGGCACTAGCCCCTTGAATATTAGAATTATCAAATAATTCTATTGTTTTGGGATATGCAATATTTAATCTTTTGGCAAGTTCTTGTAAGGGAATCATAGTTTTAGATATTTCAATTAGACGTAATTTTTTTAAATTATCAATGTTGTTTTTGGCATTTTCCATCACATTTTCTAATAACTGCTTTTTAATTCCTTTAACAGGTGTTGTCATTTTAATGTTTAATAATTCTTCAATGATTTCCATTCCCTCAAGATATGGTACAATAATTTCTTTGGGATGAATATTTGAACCACTATCATAAAACTGATAAATATAGGATAAAACTGCATCATCAACATTTTCTATTAAATCAAAAATTTCACCATTACGCTCAATAATTTTTCCAAGACGCATATGGAGAACTTGAATGGATATCATCCCATCTTTTTGAAAATAACCAAAAATATCTCTAGGAATATTATCATTTAATTCCATTGTTTGTTTTTGTACCACAGTATCAATTGATGTTAATAAATCCCGATATTCAATTGCTTCTTCATAGCGCATTTGCGTCGATGCCTCAATCATCAATTGATTTATTCTTTGGACAAGTTCTGTATTATTACCATTTAAAAAACGTACAATACTTTTGATATTTTCATCATAGTCACTTCTTTGAATATCATTTTCACAAGGAGCAAGACATTGACCTAAATGAGCATATAAACATTTCTTTTTCGGAATATGATTACATTTTCTAAACGGATAAACTTTATTTAAAATCTCAACAATGTCCTTACAAGCCTTTGCATTTGGATAGGGACCAAAAACATATTGATTTTTTCTTCTGAATTCTTTTTTTATATCTCTTGTATATAAAATACGAGGATTTTCTTCTTTAGTTAAAACAATATAAGGATAAGTTTTATCATCCATTAATAAAATATTATATTTAGGACGATTTTTTTTAATGAAGTTAGATTCTAATAAAAATGCTTCTAATTCAGAATGAGTAATAATATATTCAAAATCAACCACATCTTGAAGCATTCTTGTTGTTTTGGCATCATGACTTCCAGTAAAATAACTTTTTAAGCGATTTTGTAATATTTTAGCCTTACCAACATATATGATTTCTCCCTCTTGATTATACATTTGATAACAACCAGGTTTTTTGGGTACAAGTGATAATTTTGTTTTAATTCTTCCTAAAATTTCTTCGTTTTGCGACATATATCACCTATATTAAGTACTTCCCCTTGTAAAGGGGAAGTATTTATTTTTTTAAATTTTCTAAAATTTCATTAATATGGTTCCCATAAGCTAAAGATTCATCATATTTAAACCGCAGTTCAGGTGTTTTTCTTAAATCAATTCGTTTAGCAAGTATGCTTCTTAGATATCCTTTAGATTTCTCTAAATCTTCTTTTGTTGACTCAATTTCTCCTAAATTTCCTAAAACGGTGTAATAAACCGTTGCGATGGATAAATCATTAGTTAATGAAACCTTGGTAATTGAAACATATTTCAATTTATTATTATTCGTACTATCAAAAAGAATATTTGCAAGTTCTCTTTCAATAATCTTTTCTACTCTTTCAATTCGGTATGCCATTCATTACTCTCTTTCTGCTTCTTCCATAACGAAGCACTCAATAATATCTCCCACTTTAATATCGTTATAATTTTCAATTGTAATACCGCATTCATACCCTGCTTTCACTTCTTTAACATCATCTTTAAAGCGACGAAGGCCAGCCATTTTGCCAGTATAAATTACAATACTATCACGAATCAAACGAACACCACCATTCCTAAAGATAGTTCCGCTCGTTACATAACTGCCGGCAATTGTTCCAATTCTGCTAACCTTAAATAGTTCTCTAACTTCTGCTTGACCAGTAATCTTTTCTTCAAATACAGGATCAAGAAGTCCTTTAACCGCTCTTTCAATATCCTCTTGAAGTTTATAAATAATATTATATAATCGAATCTCAACTCCTTGCTCTTTGGCAAAATCACTAATTTGTGAAGTTGGACGAACATTAAATCCCACAATAATAGCCTTAGAAGCAACCGCTAAAATAATGTCATTATTTGTAATACCACCAACCCGAGCTCCAATTATATTGATATTCGTTCCCTCAATATTTATTTTTTCAAGTAATCCTTTAATAGCTTCAATAGAACCTTGAACATCACATTTAATGATTAAATTAAGGGTTTTATCAGCATTTTCATTCTTAAATAAATCTGTTAAAGATGCTGCCTTACCGACACCTTTTTCTTCATTGAATTTATTTTGAGCTCGAACTTCTGCTATTTCCCTTGCTTTTCTTTCATCATTTAAAACCATGAACTTTTCTCCTGCAAAAGGCACTTCTACAAGACCTGTTACTGATACTGGTTTAGATGGCCCTGCACTTAAAACCGATCTTCCAAGTTCATCTTCCATTGAGCGAACTTTACCATAAGTTGTACCCACAACAATGATATCACCAACTTTAATCGTTCCATTTTGAACAAGAAGTGTAGCAATTGGACCTCTTCCCTTATCAAGTCGTGCTTCAATTACAGTTCCGATACCAAGACGATTAGGATTAGCCTTATATTCCTTTAAATCACTTACAAGAATAATCATTTCTAATAATTCATCCACACCTTTACCAGTTAAAGCAGAAATATTAACAAAAATGGTATCACCACCCCAATCTTCACTAACAAGATTATATTCCGTCAATTCGGTTTTAACTCGGTCAGGATTAGCTCCCGGTTTATCCATTTTATTTATTGCAACAATAATTGGTACGCCTGCTGCTTGAGCATGTTCAATTGCTTCTTTTGTTTGTGGCATCACGCCATCATCTGATGCAACTACAAGAACAACAATATCGGTAATTTGCGCTCCTCTTGCCCTCATTTCAGTAAATGCGGCATGTCCTGGTGTATCAATAAAAGTTATTGTTTTATTATTTTTAACAACTTGATACGCTCCAATATGTTGCGTAATACCTCCTGCTTCTCCTGTTACAACATGACTAGAACGAATAGTATCTAAAAGCGTTGTTTTTCCATGATCAACATGTCCCATAATTGTAACGATTGCTGGACGACTAGATAAATCTTCTGCTTTATCTTCTACTTCTAATTCATCAAAGCGTGTCATATCTGTAATTTTTTTATCTTTCAATTTAAAATCATACTCAATAGCAATCAGTTCTATTGTATCACGATCTAACGCTTGGGTAGCACTAGCCATAATTCCCATTGATACAAACAATTTTTTAACAAGCTCCGTAACACTAACACCCAGTCCATTAGCAACTTCCATAACACTCATACCACTTTCAAAATATAAAACATGATCTTCTAACTTATCATTACTAGGCATATTGCTTGTACGTTTTTCTTTTTTGGCATTATTATTTTTATTTTTATTGCTATTTTTTTTGCGCTGCTTGATATCTGTAATATTTTCTGATGAGCCTGCTTTTTTGACTCTAGCACTTCTGGTTTCTCGTGTTAAATTATACTCATCTTCTTCTAAATAGTCACCATATTTTTCTAATATTTTTTCATCAACCCGAGGAACAATAATCTCTTCAACATATTTTGGTCTTGGTTGGGATTTTATATTTGTTTTAGGTTGTTGTTTACTATTGCCACTATTATTGTTATTACTATTACTATTGTTATTATTATGTGAATTATTATTTGTTTGTATTACAGAATTTTTTTGATTTTCCCTCTTTTCAGATGATTTTAAAGAATTGGAAACAGGTTTAGAGTTATTTGGTATAGAACTCTTTGATGGTTTTTGATTAGAAAAAGATTTTGATTTTAATTCATCTTCTTGTTTATTTGAACCAATTCTAACAGCTGGTCTATTTAATGATTTGGGTTTATTTGATTTAAAAGGATAAGAAACTCCATACATTTTTGCAAGTTTTTTCTCCAAATCTTTAGAAACCTCATATTCTTCAGTTATTTTTTCAGTAAAAATAACATTAGATAATTTGTTAATGAGTTCAACCGTGGTTGTCTTTAAATTTTCTGCAAGTTCTTTAACTTTCATTAAAAGTCACCTCTTTCTATTTCCTTTTTTAAAGCCTTAGCAAATCCTAAATCAGAAATTCCAATTATCTTAATAACTTCTATGCCAAGAGCTTTTGAAAGTTCCTCTGTAGAATATTTATTTATGATAGGTACTTGATAAAAATAAGCTTTTTTATCAATTTTATCATATGTAGCATCAGATGCATCAGTTGCTACAAAAATTAATTTTATTTGTTTGGTTGGTAAAACCTTAATAACTGAATCAGTCCCAAGAATCACTTTACCAGCCCTTCTTGCTAATCCAAGTAAATTTAATACTTTATTCAAATTTATTTTCCCTCATTTAATAACTCTAATAATTCATCAAAAATATAATCTGGTATTTCTATTTCTAAATGATGATGAAGAATTTGTTTTCTTTTAGCAAGCATAATGGCACTTTTTTTCTTACTAAGATATGCACCATGTCCTCTTACTTTACCCGTTAAATCAATAACAACTTCATTCTCAGGTGTTCTAACAATCCTAAACATTTCCATTTTAGGATGTTGTTCATTCGTTGCCACACATTTGCGAAGTGGCACTTTTCTTACTTTTAAACTACCACTCATAATTCACCTCTAATATCCATAAACGTTAGGTGTAAAACTAATACCATCGCGATATGCCGTTGTTTCATCTTTGATATCAATTTTCCAACCAGTTGTTAAAGAAGCAAGTCGAACATTTTGACCACCTTTACCAATAGCAAGCGAAAATTGCTCATCTGGTACAATTACAGTCGATTTTCTTGTTGTTTCATCAGTTAAAACCGAAATAACTTTTGCGGGAGTCAAAGCCTCAGCAATCAAAATTATAGGATTGTCACTCCAATTAAAGATATCAATTCTTTCACCTGATAAAGCTTCATTAATCTGTTTTACTCTTGAGCCTTGAAGACCGACACAAGAACCTTTTGCATCAACATTAGGATTATTACTTTTAACCGCAATTTTAGTACGACTACCTGGTTCTCTTGCAATTGCCATTACTTCAATTACTCCGCTTGCAACCTCTGGTATATACATTTCAAATAAACGTTTGATTAAATCACGATTAGATCTCGAAACAAAAACCTTAGGACCTTTTCCAGTTTCTTCTACTTTTGTAATACATACTTTCATTACAGTACCTACTTCACATCTTTCACCTGGTAAAATTTCATCTAAAGGCATAAATGTTACAACATCTAATCCAATATTTAATCCAATTACACTATCTGTTTTTTTAATGACAGTACCACTAACAACTTCTCCTTCACGATCTTTAAAATATTCATAAGCCCGTTTACCACCTAATTCTTTTAATCCTTGAATAAAAATTTGTTTAAATCGCGTTGCACCTTTTCTACCAATTTGAGAAAATTTGACTTCACGTCTAAATTCACTGCCAACTCTTACTCTAGCTCGAATTTCTTTAGCATCATCAAGCGTTATTTGACCTTCGGGACCTTCGGGATTGATTTCATCTACAACATGAAAAGTTTCAAAAATACGAATATTTTTTTGTTCATCATTAAATTCAACTTCAATTTCACCTTTACATCCTTCTAACTGACATGCCTTAATTAAAGCAGTTCTTACTGCTACTAATACATCAGAAATTTCTATATGTCTTTCGGCTGCGATTGTTTCTAATTGTTCATAAAAGCCTTTACTAATCATTTTTTATTCATTCCTCCTAAAATCTACGGCTAGTCTTATTTTAGCAACAGCTGCTCTTGGGATAACGACAAGTCTTTGTCTTTGATTCAAAAAAATTTCCAATTTAAATTCTTCCGCATTTGCTTCTCTTAAATAACCACTTATCTCTTTTAAATTATATGCATTTTCCATTTTTTGATAAGTTTTCAGATAAACAAATTGATTTATTGCTTTTTGAATATCTTTTTCTGTCAGTAATTCTCTTTCAATCCCTAATGATGTAACTTCTAAATAGTATCCATCAGGAATCAAATCATTAACTTCATCTAGAATTTCAGCATTAATTGAAGCGACTTCATCAATATCTAAACTAAACGTTTCGGGATCATCAATCACAATACTAATAATATTGGTTCCAAATTCTTTACGCACTTTCACATCAATTAATTCTTTTTGATGTTTATCTACAATATTTGACGCTGATTCTTTTATTTTTAATAAATATTCACTCATTATAATCCCTCCATTAAAAATGGTGAGCTCTCATTTAGCTCACCTTGTTGAACAATATTTGCTTAAATATATTATATCACAGATTTTTATTTAAGTCAAGATATTCAATTCTAATTATTATGCTTTTTATATCCAAATGCTTTAGCAATTTCCATTACTATTACAATCATAAACGATAATCCTAAACATATTAGTAAATCTTTTAACTGAAGAGCAACTAAGCCAAAGACATTCGTATTTAAACCTGGAGTATAAATAACAACCAATTGTAAAATAAAACCAATTACAAAAGCAAAATTCAACGATTTATTATTAAAAATGTTTTGTTTAAAAATAGATTTTTCACTTTTAATATTATACGAATGGAATAATTGTAAACTAGATAAAGTGAAAAAAGCCATCGTTTGACCAACGATATGATCTTGTTTAGAACCAATTAAATAAGCAACTAAAGTTAATACACCAATTAAAATACCTTCTAAGGCAATCTCATATCCCAATTTATTAGCAAAAAATCCTTCGGTTTTTGGTCTTGGCATTTTATCCATCTCATCATTGGAAGCTTTTTCCATTCCAAGACCAAAAGCTGGTAAAGAATCGGTTATTAAATTAATCCATAAAAGATGAATAGGAGAAAGTGGTACTCCTAAATTAAGACCAAAAAGAGCAATGAAAGAAGCAAGGAAAATTGTTAGGACTTCTCCAATGTTACTCGATAAAAGATATTTTACACATTTTTTAACATTATTGTAAATACCTCTTCCCTCTTTAACTGCTTCTACAATAGTAGTAAAATTATCATCGGCTAAAATCATATCTGCAGCTTCTTTAGAAACATCCGTACCTGTAATTCCCATTGCACAACCAATATCGGCCTTTTTTAGAGCTGGCGAATCATTGACACCATCTCCGGTCATTGAAACTACTTTCCCTTTTTTTTGCCACATTTCAACAATTCTTACTTTATCCTCAGGGGATACTCTCGCATAAACAGCATAATCTTCAATCTGATTACCTAATTCTTCATCAGACATTTTTTGCAATTCCTCTGATGAAATGGCTCTATATCCATCTTTTAGAATATTTAGTTCCTTTGCGATTGCCGAAGCAGTTGTAATATGGTCGCCTGTAATCATGATGGTTCTAATTCCTGCCTTACTAGCAACCTCTATTGCCTCTTTAACTTCTGGTCTAGCCGGATCAATCATACCCACTAAACCAAGAAAAGTTAAATTCTCTTCTAAGTTTTCATTACATTCGGGTTTATTTGCATGAGCCTTGATTCCTAAGCCTAAAACCCTTAATGCCCGCGATGCCATATTCGTATTTGCATTTAAAATTTCTTGTTTTTCCTTATCACTTAATAATGCATGATGTAATATAATATCCGGTGCTCCTTTAGTAATACTAAGATAATGATTATTCACCTTTACTACAACTGTCATCATTTTTCTAATTGAATCAAAGGGTAAATCTGCTACTCTTTCTATTTTATCAATTGGTCTGCCATATAAATTATTGAATTCAATTAAAGCTGTCTCAGTAGGATCACCTATGCGTTTTTCTACACCATCTACATTAGTGATTTGAGCATCACAACAAAGAGCAAAGTAAGTGATTAATTCTTTATCATCTTCAGTTAAATTTTTAAGTTTTTTATTTGTATGATGATATAATTCTTGAACGGTCATTTTATTTTGCGTTAACGTTCCTGTCTTATCACAACATATAATAGATGTGGATCCAAGAGTTTCTACCGCAGGTAATTTCTTAACAATTGCATTCTTTTTAGCCATATTGCCAACACCAATGGCAAGAATAATTGTCACAACCGTTGCAAGTCCCTCAGGAATAGCGGCAACTGCTAAAGCAATGGCTGTTTTAAAAGCATCTAGTAAATATGTATCTGATGTTCCTTTCGTTGTTAACATTTCTAAAAAGAAAACGACAACACATATAATAATAGACATGATCCCAATCACTTTACCAACTTGTGATAATTTTTGTTGCAAAGGGGTAGTCTGATTGTCATCTCCAATTAGCATTCCTGCAATTTTACCGATTTCTGTTTTCATTCCAACTTCTGTTACAACTGCTTTGGCTTTTCCGTTTGTTACAAAGGTTGAGGAAAATAACATATTTTTACGATTACCTAAAGCAATTTCTTTATCCTCTATTCCATCAATGACATCAGAAATTTTTTCTACCGTTACTGATTCACCAGTTAATGCTGATTCATCCACTCTTAAATGAGAACATTCAATAATTCTTGCATCAGCAGGAATAAAATCCCCTGCTTCAACCATAATAATATCTCCCACAACTAAGTGAATCGTTTCAATTGGCATCACTTTTCCATCTCTTAAAACTTTACACATTGGAGATGACATTTTTTTTAATGCCTCTAAACTTTTTTCAGCTTTGTTTTCTTGAATGATTCCAAGAATTGCATTAATAATTATAACAATAAAAATTATTAAACTTTCAACCCATTCACGAGGATCAATAATAAGTGATACGACTGCTGCTACCATTAAAATAATAATCAAAACATCTTTAAATTCTAAAAAGAATTTAATTAACATACTTTGTTTTTTCTTTTCAGTTAATTCATTTTTGCCATTCTTATCTAATCTATTCTGTGCCTCATTACTAGTAAGTCCCTTATCAAGATTAGTATTTAATTTTTTTTCTACCTCATTAATTTTAAATTTATACATTTTTCCTCCTTGCTATAAAAAAAGACCCCTAACCGTTTTCGGCTAAAGGTCTTGCAATCATAAAATGATTAATGATAATTATATCCGAATAGCATATTTTACTATTGGTTTGACGAATATAATCTATAACACTATTAGTGTTATATTGCTACTCCCCTTTAAGGAATTTCTTTTATACAGACCATTATAATTCAAACGATTTAGTTTGTCAAGAAAATGATTTTATATATTTACAAAAATAGTATATGCAAAATAGTTTTTTTATATTCTATTTATTATATATAATATTTTAACAAACAAATTTTTCCGATTTTTTTGTCAATTTAAATCCTTATTAGATGGATTATCAATTAATTTTCCCTTTTTAGTAAATCTTGATCCATGACAAGGACAATCCCAAGTTTGTTCTTCATCGTTCCAAACCAAAGCACAACCAAGATGAGGACATCTTTTGGTTCTAAAATTTAATAAATTTTTTAAATAACTACCTAGATTAATAAATAATTGTTTTTTAAAAATATTACGATTGGGACGATATAATTTTTGATATACATTCCTTCTATTCATTACTAAATCTCTTAATATCAAAGCACTAATCATAGACTGAGTCATCCCCCATAAATTGAAACCTGTTGCCACATATAAGCTTTCTGAGAAATTGCTATATTTACCGATATAGGGTATATCATCAAGCGTTATACAATCTTGGTTAGCCCACATATATTCAATTTTCGCATTTGGATAATAATTATTCACAAAAGAAATCAAATTCTCATAGTGATATCCACCATTTGCTGTCTTATGATCATTACCACCAATAAGTAAATATTCTTTATACTTTCTAAAATAGAACCCCGTTGTTTCTAAATTCGTATAAGTACCACCTATATCTTCATCATTTTTAATAGCAATAACATAGGAACGATTTTGAAACATTTTTGTATAATACATACCCAGTCTATCAATAAATGGATAATGCGTAGTAACAATTATTGCTTTAGCCTCTATTTTATGATGATCTGTATAAACAACATTTTTCTTTATATCAATCACATTCGTATTTTCATATATTTCCATTTCTTTAATCAAACACTTTATTAATTTTAATGCATTCATTTGTGCTTGTTTAGGAAATTTTACAGCAGCCCGAATGGAAAATGGTAAAGCTATTTTATTGACCAATTCAGCATGTATGCCTAATTTGTTTAAGGCTTCTACTTCCTCTGTAAGGATTGTTTCATCTATTGTAGAATAAATATATGAATCTTTCTCCTCAAAATCAAAATCAAATTCCTTGCTTAAATTAGCATATTCTTTTAAGGCCATTAAATTGGCATCTAAATATTGTTGGGCTTTTTCAAAACCATCTTTTTTAATTCTTGTTGAATATAAAATATCATGTTGAGCAGTAATAACTGCTGTTGTATTTTTAGTAATTCCCATACCTATTTTATTTTTTTCAACAACAATTACTTTGTTTCCTTCTTTCATTAAATAATAAGCACATAAAATACCACAAATTCCTCCACCGACAACAACGATATCAGTTTTTATATCCTTATTTAAAGCAGAAAAAGACGGGAATTCAACTGTATCTATCCATAGAGATTTTCCTTTTTCATTCATTATATCACCAATAAATAGTATGTGCAATTTTTTATCTTTCATGTAAAAAAGTCGGATAATTCCGACATATTATTTAAATTCTGGATGGCTAAAATTACTATTTTTAAATTCATTATTAGTTGGCGATGGAGTAGATAAATCAAAATATAATTTAGAATCTTCAGTTACTCCAAAACTTAAATTCGATCCTGTTTTGCTAATTTTATTAAATGCTTCTCTAAACATCGCATTATGCGCTTCCTCACGATTTAATAAAAAATCAATTGCTTCACGTACATATTTATCTTCTATTTGGCGATAGAGATATTCATATACAACCTTTGCCCTTTGTTCTGATGCAATATTTGATAATAAATCAGCACACAAATCACCTGTCACTGATACATAATCACTAGTCCAAGAATATCCTGATGCATTTGTTAATCCTGGGTTTAACCCAGTTAAAACTTGAGCTTCAATCGTACCATTTGCAATATTTTTATAATTAACATCATGACCATTTAATAAATTAATTAATGTTCCTACAATTTCCATATGTGAAAGTTCTTCGGATGCAATATCCATAAATAAATCTTTAATAGCAGGATCTTTTATTCTAAAACTTTGAGACATATATTGCATTGCTGCTTTCAGTTCTCCATTCGCACCACCTAATTGTTCTTGTAGTAAATTCGCATATTCAGGATTAGGCTTTTCTACCTTTACTTCAAATAATAATTTCTTTTCATGTTTAAACACTTTCATTCACCTCAAAATTATTATTGGGAAAAAAATATTTTTTATACTTCTTTTTCGAAAAATACAAATAATTAATATTAGAAAACCATATCATATTAATTATCATCACAATAATTTACTACGGCCTCTACTAATTTATGATTTTTTAATAATTCATATTTATTTAGGGGCCTTTCGATAAAAAATAAATCTACTGCCTCCCACATAAATACCCATCCCGCAATGTCTATTATTTCAGTTGCAACTGCCGATAATAAACTAAGATGATTGAGAAAAATAACAAGTGAAAAAATGATTACGGCAAGAAAAGTAAAAATAATTGATTGAATGATAGTCTTTCTAATTTTTCGATAACTGATAATCGCTTCTTCATAATAGTAATTTTTTATCGCCTCTTGAATCAAAACGATATCTTCTTGCTTTTCTAAATGATTACTTTTAATTTGAATATTAATATCATGTATCAAATGAGTTGCTAAAATATGTTGGTCTAAAAAATTAGCAAATTCGCTATTAATCACAATATTATCTTGAAGCGAAAATGGTGATATAACAGATTCTAAGTCGTGAACAAAAACCTTTATTACCGCTTGATTTTTATCATTTAATAAAATTTCTTTTTTTGCGTAAATTCTTTTTAATTCTTTCAATCTTCTTCTTTTCATATTTTAATTCGTACTCTCTAATAAAGCTTCTTGTTTTAATTTTTTTAAAGCTTTCTTAAAATAAATTAAAAATAAAATGATAGTCACACTTACAGCAATACCATCCGCAATTGGTTCTGCTAAATATACTGCCATTACTTTGTTATTGATTATTGAAGGAAGGATGAAAATTAATGGTATAAGAAGAATTACTTTTCTTAATACAGCCAAAAATAATGACACTTTAGCATTACCAATTGCGATGAAAGTTTGTTGACAAGCAATCTGAATACCAAACAAACATGATATTGCAAAATAGATGCGGATAGCCCATGCCGTATAATTAATCAATTCAACTTCTCCAGCATTTAGAAAAATGCTTGCAAACCCTTTCGGGAAAAGCATAAGTGATAACCAAAAAACAGTTGAATAAATAACTGATGCAATTAATAAAATAATGAAAGATTTCTTTACTCTATCAGCATTTTTTGCTCCATAATTATAACTGGTGACAGGCTGTGCTCCTTGGGATAATCCCATTAATGGTAACATTGAAAACTGCATTAAACTTGCTAAAGTGGTCATTGCTCCTACCGCAATATCTCCTCCATACTTTTTTAATGATGCATTAAAACATACAGTGATAACCGCTTCGGTAAATTGCATGACAAAAGGAGATAATCCTAATGCAAGAGTCGGCAAAATAATATTCCACTTTAATAATAAATTTTTCCATTTTAATCTAACTAGAGCTTTATCACTTTGTAAAAACCATACCACATAAACAGCTGATACGGCTTGAGAAATAATAGTAGCGATGGCGGCTCCTTTTACTCCCATTGAAAAAGCGAAAATAAAAATTGGATCTAAAATACAATTTAAAATTGCTCCAATTAAAACGGAAACCATACTAATTTTAGTAAATCCTTGTGCAGAAATGAATGCATTCATTCCTAATGCCATCATGACAAAAACAGTACCAATAGCATAAATTACTAAATAATCATTAGCATAGCCAATTGTATTATCACTTGCTCCAAACAAATACAATAAAGGTTTTGAAAAAATTAATAAAACTATTGTCAAGATAATTCCAAATACTAAAAGAAGTGTAAAACTATTACCCACTACAATTTCAGCTTTTTCATCTTCTTTTTTACCCAGATATATTGTCGATTTTGGTGCACCACCATAACCTACTAAGGCCGCAAATGCTGATACAACCAAAATAACCGGCATACAAACGCCTACACCCGTAAATGCTAGTCCACCTACATCTTTAATATTGCCAATATAAATTCGATCAACAATATTGTATAATAGATTAACAAGTTGAGCAATAATAGTTGGAATTGACAATTTAATAATTAATTTTAAAACACTACCTTTACCTAAAAAAGTCTTATCATGCATATTGAATTACCTCTTCTCTACTTTTTTAATATTATTGACAATTCTTCTTTGAATATCAAAATATATATCGCATTCTTCTTTACTAATGTCTGAAAACAAAATGGTAAAAAAATTTTTTTGAATCTCCTTTATTTCCGTGGCTATTGCTAGACCTTTTTCGGTTATTTCTAAATGAATAATTCTTCGATCTTGTATATCCCGATTTCTCGTCAAATACCCTCTTACAATCAAGTGGTCAATAGCATTTGAAATATTAGATTTTTTTAAAACATGAACTTCTTCAATGTCTTTTGCGGTATTAAAAGTAGGATTATTTAATAAAAAACCTAAAATAGTTAATTCTATTTGTGTCAAATCTTCTTGATTAGATAAAGAATTAAATTGTAACTCATATGCACTTTTCAGTTTTTTTAGTTCTGATAATATTAATGCAAATCCGTTTTCCATAGATACCCCTTATAAATAAAACAATTCATTATATTATATCATACTTTATAAAGTAAATAATAAAATATGGTATACTATTTTAGTTCTTTTAATAACTGTTATATTTATAACTAAATTATATAATGATTTTAAAAATTTGTAAAGTAATATGCATACTAAAGTATTGTATTGCAAAAATAAAAATATTATGGTAAAATATAGTATTACTATATGAAAAAGAAAATAATAAAAAAGAAAGGATTCCTAATGATAAAAATATATTTTAATAATGAATTAAAGGAAGTACCAATTGGTACAATGGTTATCGATTTAATAGAAGATAATAAAAAGACTGACTATATGGTTTGTCAAATTGGTTCGCAAATCAAAGAATTAAGACATACTCTAACAGAAAAAAATAATAATATGCCTGTCATCCCTATTGGAATAAATCATATTGAGGCTGGTAAAGCATATGAGGCAACACTTAGATATGTCATTGCTATGGCATTTCATAATTTATATCCAGAGGTTGATATTAGATTTAGTTATAATGTTTCGAGATCCATCTTTTGTCAAATTATTACTCCTAATTTTCATTTATCAAGAGCTACTGATAAAATAATTGATGAAGTAGCTAGAATTGTTAAGAAAAATTTACCAATTGAAAGAATAAATGTCACTATTGATGAAGCCAAAGAAATTTATAAAAAATATAATCATTTAGATAAATTAGAAATATTGAAATACCGTCCAGAAAATACGGTACATCTATATAAATGTGATAATTATTATGATTATATGCATTCATATATGTTGCCTTCTACAGGTTGTCTTAAAAATTATTCAATTAGACCCTATAGCCCAGGAATTATTATTCAATATCCAAGATATGAATTAAATGCTGCAATTCCGGAATTTGTAGAAGAAACAACGTATGGTAAAACGCTAAAAAGAGCCTTTATTTGGAGTAGTAAAGCAAAATTACAAACAATTGTCGATATTAATCATAAAGTGGAAGAAAACAATATTGTTGATTTTGTTCAGATGTGTGAAGCAAAACATAATACCATGCTTGCCGAACTAGGAACATATATAGAAGAAGATATCGCAAATATTAGACTCATTGCTATTGCAGGTCCTAGTTCAAGTGGTAAAACTACTTTTTGTAACCGACTTAGAATTGAACTATTATCTAGGGGAATTAATCCTGTTACGATTTCAATGGACGATTATTATTTAGAAAAGGATAAAATTTGTGAAATTCAAAAAACAACGATTGATAAACTAGACTTAGAACATATCAATTGTCTTGATATTGCTCTTTTTAATAAGGATTTATTCGACTTAATTAATGGAGAGGAAGTAACTTTACCAAAATTTAACTTTCAAACTGGAAAAAGAGAAATTGGCAAAACTATACAAGTTAATCAAAATAGTCCTATTATTATTGAGGGCATCCACGCTCTAAATGAAAAATTAACTTCTTCTATTCCTAAACATCAAAAATATAAAATTTATATTGCACCTCAAGCACAAATCAATATTGATGATCATTCACCATTAAATACAACTGACCTCAGATTAATTAGACGAATTGTTAGAGATATGAAATATCGTAATTGCCCTGCTGCTACTACAATAAATATGTGGCAATCAGTTCGTAATGGGGAATTTAAATGGATTTATCCAAATCAAGAAGGTGCTAACTTTGTCTTTAATTCCGAATTATCCTATGAATTATGCGTTCTAAGAACTAAAGCTCTTCCTGCACTTAGAGAAATTAAATCTACTGATCCAGAGTATTTGGTTGCTAATCGCTTAATTAAATATTTGAAATATTTTAGACCAATCGAAGATGAAACTACAATTCCATGCAATTCCTTATTAAGAGAGTTTATTGGAGGAAGTTGTTTTAAAATATAAATAAAAACACATTAGATCAATAAGTCAATATAAATTGCTTAAAATCTAATGTGTTTTTTAGTGTTTTTAACAAAAAATTTTAAAAAAGAACTTTTTTAAAATAAAAAAATTATTTTTATAGAAAAACAAATAAAAAATATGCAATTTTTTTGTATTTTAACAAAAAAAAGTGTAAAATTACTAATAAGTTTGTAAAAAAACAATAAAATAATAAAAAGGAGATGAAAAAATGCAAAAAGACTATGTAAGCAGTATTTTTGGTCAAAACTTATTTACTGATGATGTTATGCGTGAATACTTACCAAAGCCAATTTACTTAAAATTAAAAAGAACCATTGAGGAAAATGTTGAATTAGATGCAGCAGTAGCCGATGCCGTTGCACATGCAATGAAAGAATGGGCACTATCTCGTGGTGCCACTCATTTTACCCATTGGTTTCAACCATTAACAGGCATAACAGCTGAAAAACATGATGCTTTTATCCGACCAATTGATACTGGAAAAGCAATTATGGAATTTTCTGGTAAAGAATTAATCAAAGGTGAACCCGATGCTTCTAGTTTTCCATCAGGAGGGATTCGATCAACTTTTGAAGCAAGAGGTTATACCGCTTGGGATTGTACATCTCCTGCTTTTTTAAAAGAAACGGCAAATGGTGTTGTCTTATGTATTCCTACTGTTTTTTGTGCCTATACGGGGGAAGCGCTTGATAAAAAAACCCCTCTTTTACGATCATGTGAAGCCCTTAACATTCAAGTAAAAAGAATTTTATCACTATTTGGTGAAAATGATATTAAAAAAATTGAATGTTCAGTTGGTGCTGAACAAGAATATTTTTTAATTGATCATGAAAAATATATGCAACGTCTTGATTTAAGATTAACAGGAAGAACCCTTTTTGGTGCTAAACCTCCTAAAGGCCAAGAAATGGATGATCACTATTTTGGTTGTATTAAAGAAAAGGTCGCTTCTTTTATGAAAGAATTAGATGAAGAACTTTGGAAATTGGGTGTGAATATCAAAACCGAACACAATGAAGTAGCTCCATCTCAACATGAATGTGCTCCTGTTTATACTAAAGTGAACATTGCTACTGACCATAATCAATTAACAATGGAAGTAATGAAAAAAATTGCTAAAAGACATGGTTTTGAATGTCTTCTTCATGAAAAACCATTTGCTGGAGTTAATGGAAGTGGTAAACATAACAATTGGTCCTTAATAACCGATAAGGGAAGAAACCTTTTAGAGCCGGGTAAAACACCTCATGAAAATGCTCAATTTTTATTATTTTTATCTGCGATAATTGCAGCAGTTGATGAAAATGCCCTTCTTCTAAGATTAGTGGCATCTAATCCAGGCAATGATCATCGCTTGGGTGCCAACGAAGCCCCTCCTGCAATCGTTTCAATTTTTCTTGGCGATCAATTACAAGATATTGTTGAACAAATAATTGATAAAGGAGAAGCTTATACTTCTAAAACGGGGGGCAAAATGAATATTGGTATTCATAGTCTACCAATTATTTTTAAAGATTCTACTGATCGTAATCGAACTTCGCCTTTTGCTTTTACTGGTAACAAATTTGAATTTAGGATGGTTGCATCTAGTATTTCAATTGCAGACACTAATACTGCTTTAAATGTAGCTGTTGCTGAAGAACTAAAAAAAATGGCCGATAAATTAGAAAAATCTACTAATATTGAAAAAGCAATCAAAAGGGTAATTAGAACAACTCTAACTGATCATCAAAGAATTATCTTTAATGGAAATGGCTACAGCAGCGAATGGATTAATGAAGCCAATAAAAGAGGACTTCCAAATGCAAAATCTTTTGTTGATGCCATTCCTGCATTAACGGATCAAAATACAATTGATTTATATGAAAAACACCATGTGTTAACAAAAAAAGAATTATCATCTAGAGCTGATGTTGATTATGAACTCTATTCTAAAACAATTAATATTGAGGCTTTAACCATGATTGATATGATTAGGAAAGAATATATTCCCAGCATTTTAAAATATTTAAATGATTTATGTGACACCTACCAAAAAATGAAAACCATTCATCCTCTAATAGAATGTGAAAGTATTTTTGATTTGATAAAAAAAATATCATCATTACTTGATCAATTAAATTTACAAGTAACCAATTTGATACAACTAGAAAATGAAGCTACGCATCTTCGTAATAGTAAACAAGCTCATTTTTATCAAGAATATATTGTACCAAAAATGAATGAATTACGCTTCATCGTTGATACTTTAGAAACAATTGTCTCGAAAGAATATTGGCCAGTACCATCCTATACTGATTTATTATTTAACGAATAAAAATAAAAATAGGTTTTTAGAAAAAATTCTTCTAAAAACCTGTTTTTATTTTTTTAATTCATACATTATAATTCCTAGTGCGACGGCAACATTCAAAGATTCTACATCATTTTGCATAGGGATTTGAATATGATAATCCATCAATGATAAAATCTCATCACGAACACCTCTAGCCTCATTACCAACACAAATTGCAAACCGACTAAATTTATCAGCTTTTTCTAAATCATAAGCCTTATTCAGTGAAGTGCCATAACATATAATATTGGATTTTTTAAATAATTGAATCATATCTATTAAATCCCCTCTAACAATAGGAATTTTAAATAGTACACCTTGAGTTGATCGAACAACCTTTTCATTATATAAATCAACACAATCGTTACTCATTACAATTGCATCATATCCTAAAGCGGCACTTGTTCTAATCATTGTTCCTAAATTACCAGGGTCATTAATATTATCTAATATAACCATTTTGACTTCATCTTTTTTTATCATATTCTTCAAATCATTGATTGAATAATTATGCATATTCACAACACCAACAATAGGTTGTGGATTTTTAGTTGATGACAATCTTTTTATAATCGCATCTGTTACATAATATACCAAAATATCCTGAAATTGACCAATCATTTTTTCATCAGAAGTAATAACACACTCTAGATAATTAGTTTTACTGGCTTCCTCAATTAAATGATACCCTTCTATTAGAAATTTTTGTTCCTTATTTCTCGTTTTTTTATCTCTTAAATTGAAAAATGATTTCATTGTTTCATTATTTGGTGAGGATATTTTTATAATTTGTTTCATATTTTAATCTCCAATTTAATAACAATTTATTATTTGACATACCTATCATACACATCATTCATTCCTTCATATTTTTATCATCAAACGCAACCATTTATTTAGATTCTTTATATTTTTCAATTTTATATCAGTTAAGTTGATGGATTATAATAACTATAACTAAAATATATTGCATTTTTTAAAATAGCCATTGATTCTTTAAATTTTGATCAATTATATATTCCTTGTGCTTAAATAATATTCTTTTTTGTATATGTTATTAAGTGGCACAGCAATCATACAATCTATTATTCATATAAATTTTTCATTTACACTTTTTATTAGTTTTATAAATCAAACATTTTTTCATATAGATAATTGTAGTCTGGTATATCATAATATTTAACCATTTTTTAATAAATTAAATGAACTTTTTCATGCCTATATTGCTTTTTCGTGAAAACCTTATTGATTAAAGCATTAGACTAATTTATCGTTTACATTTTCTTATATGATTTGGTTTTTCTAATTTCTTCTAATGCCTTATTCATCACAACATCAATACCTGTTTGATACTCTTCCAAAGTTGGTCTACACTCAATATCTGGAATAAATCCAATATTTATAAATTCACTTTCATCTAAAGCTTTACTTCTTCTTGTACATATTCTAAAACCACCACCACTTTCCAAGTGGTATGTCAATGGTTGTCCAGTAGATCCATAACTTGCTGTTCCTATAATTTTAGCATTAGTATAATATTTCATTACATTAATAAAATTTTCAGCTGCTGATGCAGTATATTCATTGGATAAAATTATTATTTGACCTTCTAATTTTCCAGGTACATTTGCTATTTTTGTAACATCACTATAGTTCTCATAATATGTATGCTTTATCATTTGATAACATTTTTCTCTAAATTCATTATGAGGATATTTTTGATAAAATTCTTCATCAGATAATTTATCCATATTATCAGATAATCCCCATACTTTATATGGAGCAATATAATAAGGATGATATGCATTATCATGTCTAAATGAACTTCCTATAAATAATGATGCAACAACATCACTATAACCACTATTCCCACCACCATTATCTCTTATATCTATAATAAATGCTTTTGCTTGTTTTAATATATCATAGTTATTTCGGATTTCCTCAGGTAATTTTTTATTCATCATTGTCTTTATTTCAATAATAGCAATCCCATCTTCAGTCATTTTAATTGTATGTGAATCAGATTTAAATACTATTTTACCCTCTACTTCTTTTCTTTTTGGATAATCATATACCCAATTGGTATCTCCTGTAGTTCGTTTTAAGACCTCTGTGTATACTTTACCATCATACTCTAAAACCAATTCTACTTCACTATTTATGGCACCGCTGCGTATAAATTGTCTTACACCATAAAAACAACTATCTTTCTTTTCATGCCAAATATAAGGATAAATATTTTTCTCTATATAATCGTCAATATCTACTCCATTGATTTTTTTTATTTTGCTATATCTTTTGACTCTATCTTCTACATTCTTCTTTACATTAACAATAATATATTCATTATTAATGTATGCCAATTCAAGTGGAAGTTTGGCAGAGAATTCCTCGCTTTCATATATTTCTTTAGGAAACCAAACATCTGTATGTCCATCCTTAAGCAATGCCACAAATCTCATTAGTTCAAGATAATATGTATATAAATTTTTTGTTTTTAATACTCTTGATAAAGCAATTTTATATTGTTCATCCCAATTAAAGTTTTTATCAAATTTATTCCAAAATGCAAAATTATACTCTGCTTCTTTCCATATCAGTGATAATTCAAATATTTTTTGTTCATCAGTCATATTTTTACTCTCCTTTTGCTCATCTGCTTTTTCATATTTATCAACTGAATTCATTCATTTTTCTTTTTTGTTAGTAAATGGTTTGTTATGCTTACACTTGAATCAATTCAAAATATTGACAATCAGTTGTTCAAATTGATTGGTAAATACAACATTATCAAAATATAGTTCATATTTAACCTTTAGAGGTTATCATTTGATCATTCATCATCATCCTGTTTTTTATAATTTTAACATAAACGTCTTTATTTACTACTAAATTATTTCATAATATTTTCTATTCGTTTCTTTTCAACATATTCTTATTATACATCATCCCACTTATTTTTTCAATCAATAACTACTCTCAAACATCATACATATTATGCTTTTTATACTTTTTTAGTAGTAAAGACTTTTCAACTAAATCTATATAATTCCATTAAATTTTGTTTTTAGAAAAATAAGATGCTATCCATTTTATTGTATAGTAAATGTGTACATAAGCGTCTGCAACCTAACTATCTAATAAACTCTTATTGTAGATTTTCGCTTAATGCTCCATAATAGGTAAACTAATACTGATTTTAATGAAAAACGTTTCATACTATATAAATCAAAATGACAGAATTAAACATAGTATGATATATTCATATAATATAAAATAAGCCAAATGAATCCAAATCACAAAGATAACTATCTATGTTTTATTATGCACTGTGCGAACAAATAAAAAAAGAGTGCAATTAACTCAATTGCACCTTTTCTTTTTTAAAACTATTTACCTTGTAAATTTGATTGAGCCATAGACACTAAACGACGAGTGATTTCACCACCAACTGAACCATTTTGACGAGCTGTTGCATCAGGGCCAAGGTTTACTCCTAATTCATTTGCAATTTCATATTTCATTTGGCTAATTGCATTTTCAGAACCAGGTACTACTAATCTATTTTTAGAGTAAGATGAGTTATTCATTCATTTCACCTCCTGTCAAAAATAGTATTGACACTTTTTAGTCCTTTATTACAAATATTTATTGGTAATTTATGGCTAAAACAGTTCATCAATTTCAATTTTTTTATCCTCATTAGGTTTAATTTCAAGATAATCATAATGTCGATTTATTCTTAAAACAATTCTTTTGGTATTATCTAATGCTTTATTGATCATATCTTCAAAATTTATTTTGTTTTCTTCTGTTATAGCACAATTCAAATTCGGTTTGATTTGAGGATGTCTTGGTACAAAAACTGTACAACAATCTTCATATGGCAAAATAGAAATATCATAAGTTTTAATTTGAGTTGCAATATGAATAATATCTTGTTTATCAAAGACAGCAAGCGGTCTAATGATAGGTATCTTCACAACACTTTCTATTGTATCCATACTTTCTAAAGTCTGACTAGCAACTTGGCCAATATTTTCACCATTAACAATTGCTAAAGCCCCAATTTTTCTTGCTAATTTTTCACTAATTCTATACATCATTCTGCGCATAATTGTAATACAATAATCTTCTTTAGTAAACTCATAAATAGCCTTCTGTATCTCCGTAAAAGGTACAACATATAAATTGATATCTTGATATTCCGTATAAGGAACAATGGTTTCTAATAGATCTATTACCTTTTGAACAGCCAATGGGGATGTATATGGAGGTGCCGCAAAATGAATGGCATCTATACTCATCCCTCTTTTGATTGCTAAATATCCAGCAACCACACTATCGATGCCACCTGAGATCATCAAAAGAGTTTTACCAATACTACCTGCTGGAAAACCACCAAGTCCTAAATAGATATGAGTAAAAATAAAAGTACCCTCACTTCTTACATCTAAATATAGTGTAAATTCAGGTCGATGTACATCCGCTTTTAACCCTTCAATATGCTTGAATAAATAACTACCTACATGTTTAGTTATTTCAACGGATGTTAACAAAAAATTTTTATCTGCTCTATTCGTTTCAATTTTAAAAGTTTTTTTACCCTGATTTAATTCTTTTTGAACCAACTCTTTGGCTAACAAATTGATATCATTAAGATTAGACTTACATCTTGAAACAACACTAAAAGAATATATTCCTGGAATTTTCTTTAAAATTTCAATAATAGGTTGCGAATCTTCGTTATTTAGCATAATATAATAGCGCATACCTCTTGATTCAAATGATAACTGTTTAAACTCCTTTAGAGCTCTTTTTATATGATTTTGTATTCTAATTGTGAACTGTTTACGATTTGATTTTTTTAAACTTAGTTCACCATATCTAATTAAAATATGATCTTCCATTTTATCTATTTCCTAACTCTTGTAATTTTTCAATTAAATAATCAATTTCTTGATACGTATTATGATGGGATAAACTTATTCTTATCATATTATAAGATCTTTCAATACTATTTGTTAATGCATAAACCGAACGTTCAAGAGTCTTGGTTTTCTCATTACAAGCAGAACCAACTCCAACGATAATATTATTTTCTTCTAAATAATGCATAATTGTTTCACCTTTTGTTTTTTTAAAACTAATACTTAAAACATATGGTGAATAATAATCACCTTTTTTATTTATATCAATAAATGGTAATTTACTTATTCTATCAATTAAATAATTATATAATTTATGGACATAATGATAATAACTATCCATTTTTTCATAATTTATTCTTAGCGCTTTTGATGATGCCACAATTAAAGCCGCATCATAAGTTCCCGGTCTTATTTGATTTTGTTGGTGACCACCATAAAAAAGCGGCTGAATTTGTAAATTTTTATTGGCAATTAAGGCTCCAATTCCTTTTAATCCTTCAATTTTGTGAAAAGTTAATGTCATTAAATCAAAATCATTAAACTCAAAATCAGGTTTAATCTTGCAAACGCCTTGAACCATATCAACATGAAGTTTGGCATGTGATTTGCTTTTCACCATTTCAATAATTTTTTTCATCGGATTAATACTACCAATAATATTATTTACCCACATAATAGATACTAAAATGGTATCTTTTGTAAGAGCATTTTCTAATTCATTTAAATCAATTATACCATTCGAGCATTTTAAATATGTAACTCTAAATCCTTCTTTTTCTAATGCTTTAAAAACATGATAGACAGAAGCATGTTCAATTTCGGTTGTAATCAAATGTTTATTTTGATTTTTATATGGTAGGGTCACTCCCCTAATCGCTAAATTATTCGCTTCTGTTGCACCTGATGTATAATATATCCTTTTTTCATTTAAATTTAATATTTTTAAAATTGATTTAGATGCCCTATCAATTAAAGTTTTTACAAAAACAGCATCTTTATACATACTACTAGGATTAAACCAATATTCATCATTCATTTTATTATAGATTTCAACTACTTCTTTTAATGGTTTTGTAGTTGCGGCCGAATCAAAATAAATCATTTTATCACCTATTTTCTTGTTTTTATTCATTATACTACAAAAGCAAAACTTTTGCAAAAATTATAATTCTTAAGTATAATACAAATTGTAAAGGAGGAAAGCTTATGAAACATGTTGAGTTTGTGCCAACTGGAGTATGCTCAAGATTAATTAGTTTTGATTTAAGCGATGATGGACGTATTCATAATCTGGGATTTCTAGGTGGTTGCTCTGGTAACTTAAAAGCAATCTCCAAATTGTTAGAGGGTAGATCCGCAAAGGAAGCTGCAACTATTCTTAATGGTAATACTTGTGGCCCACGTCCAACTAGCTGTGCTGATCAATTGTCAATAGCATTACTTCAAGCAATTGAACAAAATAAATAACGTAAATATTAAAAAAGTGATCTAATAAATAGGTCACTTTTTTTATTATTTAAATATTAATCACAAACTAATTCATATATATAACGATTACCATCTTTGCCCACTCTTTTTACGACTTCAAGATATAATAAAATATTTAGAGTTAAAGTTGCTTTCGCTTTAGTTATTTTTGCCTTCATAGCTAAATCCTCTGAAGTAAATTGTTTGGTTAAATGTAAATTGTTCATTATAGTTTGATAATCATTATTATTGTTTAAATTTATTTCTACATATAAATTTTGTGGTATTTGTATTTGTCGTTTATACCCTTTGTTTTTAAAATATTTTTTTACCATTACTTGTCGGTATTCATCCAAATCAATTAGTAATATTTTAATATTTAAATTAGGATTTTTAAGATACAACTTAATTTGATAGAGTTCTTTAAATGCATCAAAGATAGACCCTATTTTTGGTGATTTATGAGGATTAGAAATTACCCCATTATCATCAATTTTATAAATTATTTTTCTATGAGCAATCGGATAAACAATTGTTACTACATAATTTGTTAAAAAGCAATCCAACTTTTTGCGAAGTTTATTAAAATTACTAGTTTGTATCTCATATATAACATTATTTTCAAATACATCAGCATAAAATACGCCTCTAGACAACTTATTTATTTTGACTTCATGTTTATTATCATCACTACATATATAATATTTCATCGTTTTATGAAGTATCTTTTCTTTTTGAATGCCAATTACATTTTCCTTTTTTATAAACTCTTTTGCAAGATGATATGCATGAATCAATTTTTGATTGTTATCTTGCATACCGATTACTTAATTTTCCAATCGTAGCAAAAACAATGAAGAAAATTAAATTGACAACAACAACACTTGCGCCAAACGGATATTCGGTAAAAATGAAAAAAGCAATTAAAAATGAGATAACCGAAATAAGTGCTGAAGAAAAAATAACATGTTTGAACTTTCTAAATACTTGCATAGAAGAAAGTGCAGGAAAAATAATAATACTAGATATTAATAAAGTTCCCATTATTCTCATTCCAATTACAATCGTAATAGCAGTTAAAGAAGCAAACAAAATATTAAAAAGTCTTGTATGAATACCTGTTGCTTTTGCAAACGATTCATCAAACGTAACTGAAAAAATTCGATGATATAAGAGAATAAAAGTTCCTATAACCAAAATAGAAGTAACTAACATAATAATAAAATCTTGTTGATTGGCAAAAACGATACTTCCAAACATCAAACTATTGATATCAGTAGTAAAACCTCCATGTTTCATTGACCCAACTAAATAACCAATAGCCAAAGCACTAGATGAAAATAGTCCTATCGCCGCATCGCTTTTTAGTTTTTTGCTTTCACCAATTCTAAGCAAAATGTATGCCGCAAGCACAACAAGTGGGATAACAATTAAAATAGGGGCATCAGTAAGTCCAAGTCCAATTGCCACCGCATATACTCCAAAACTCACATGACTTAAACCATCCCCAATCATAGAGTATCTTTTAAGCACTAAAACAACACCTAAAATAGAAGCAGTAATGGAAAGTAAAATTCCCACTATTAAAGGATATTTTATGATATCAAAATTATTGAAAAAGTTTTGTACAATTCCTGAATTAATCATTTTCATCACCTACTTCAAATAATTGGTGTCTAGATAATAAATATTCTTTTTTAAGATGGTTTTTATATTCCTCAGGATTACCGCAGAAAAGACATTCTTGACTAAGATGAATAACTTTATTCGCATGTTTTAATAAATCTTCAACAAAATGAGAAACAATAATTAAAGTTACTCCTAACTCCTTATTGATTTTATCTAATACCTCATATAATTTTTTAGCTGTCGAACCGTCAAGTCCTGTAAATGGCTCATCTAAAATTAATACCTTATCAGTTGCACAAAGAGCTCTTGCTAATAAAACTCTTTGTTGTTGTCCACCAGAAAGTTCACTAAAAGAACGATTTTCTAAATTTTCAATTTCTAAAACCTTTAACATCTCTCTCGTTCTTTTTATTTCACTTTTATTATAAAAAGGACGAAACCCAACTCTATTTAAACATCCAGAACGAACTACTTCATAAACTGAAGCAGGAAAGTCTGTTAAATTATCATTGTGTTGAGGAAGATATCCAATAGAACGTTGTGATACGTCTTTAGCAAAATTGATTTCTCCTTTCAGTTTTGAATTCAGACCTAAAATCGTTTTTACTAAAGTGGATTTCCCACTACCATTATCACCGAAAAGACAAACATATTCACCATCATTTATTTCAAAATTGATTCCTTTTAAAACCACTCTATTCTCATAACCAATAACAAGATTTTTACATTCTAAAATCATCTTCTATTCTCCTTTTTCCAAGTTTTTCAGTATTGTTTGATCAACCTTTAACATCTTCGCCAAATTCACTACATTTTGTCTCATTATTGACAAATAAGAAATATTAGGATTATTAAAATCTAGAGCACTTACATTATGACCAGAATGCAGTTCTAAAATGGTCGCTCCTGTATGTGAAGCAATCATCTTGCATGCTTCTGTATTAATTAATTCTTTAGAAAAAACAACAGTAATCTCTTCTGCTTTCATTTTTTCAATAAAATGCATTAAAGTATCAATGGAAGGCTCGGTTTCAGTTGAACAAGTGGAATACACTAATTCATATTCCAGTCCATAAAAATATGCTAAATAATAAAAAGAAAAAGGTGAACCAAAATACATTGTCTTATTTTGAGCATTGTCCACAATCATTTTAAGATCCTCATCTATTTTTAACAATTGATGGATGTATTCATTCGCATTTTTATCTAAAATCTTATTTCTAGTTCCTAGAGGATCTTCAAGAGAACTACTAATGGCTTGTTTTATTTGTTTAACCATTGAAACAGCATACATAGGATAAATCCAATAATGAGGATCATAAGAATGAACGTGAGTATGTTCATGATTCATTTTCTCTTCTGTATGTTCCCATTCGTCTTCATCTTCAACTTTTAATAATTCAATATCATCGCTTTTTGATAAATTCACAACTAATGTTTTACTAGAAAACGATAAGTCACTAACCCATGTTTCCATTTCATCAGCAGTATAAATAAAAATATCAGCACTTTTAATTGTAATCAAATCTTTAACACTCGGATCATACGTATGCGAATCTTGACCTGGTTTAATAATCATTGTTACATCAAATAGGTTTTGTGTTTCTTGATCAGTTCCAATAATTTTGTTCACCATATCATATTCAGGATATAATGTTGTTACAATTTGCTTTTTTATCGTTGATCTTTGAATAAAGGCACAACTAGTTAAACTAACAACTAGCAAAATAGAAATTATAATCAATAAAGCTTTCTTTCTCACAATGTCTTTTCCCCCTTACATTTTGCACATATGCCATATAAAATTGTTTTGGTACTATCTACGACGACTCCATATTCTTGTTCAATTTTTACATCCATTTGTTTTACAATTGGGTTTTCAATATGCAAAATAGCACCACAATTTTGACATTTAAAATGAATATGATTGGAATTATCACATGTTTTATATTGATAGCATGAACAATTTTTATCTATATTGTATTTCATTATTTCACCATTATCGATCATAAATTCTAAATTTCGATAAAGTGTCGCTTTACTAACAGGTGTTTTATTTTTTGTTAAAAGTATCATCAGTTTATCAACCGTAAAATTATCATTGGGATGATTTATAAAAATATCTCTTATTTGACTTTTTTGTTTGGTATGATAATTTTTTAAATTATTCACTTTATCACTCCCTAATTGTTTATCTTTCATATTATAATTTGAGACTAAGTATCAAATTCATTATACAATATTTTTAATAAATTTGCAATTTTGATGAATAAAAAACTTGATTCTAATTGAAAATCAAGTTTTTTAATCTTTATTTCCTAGGTTTAGATTTCATCACTTCTTTTAATGCACACTTAGGACATACTAATACTTTAGCATCCATTCCCGCATTATAAGAAGTAATATCTTTAAGAAAAGAAATCTGAAATTCATAATGACACTTAGGACAAACATAAAGATATATTTTGCTTCTTAAAATATGAATCGCTAAATATAAAGCCAAAACTACTATGAAAAAACCTAAAAGTACATATAAACACCACTCATATTTGATGATAAAAATAAATCCCAAAACAAAAATCACAATAACTAGAAAATAAATCCATTTGATTATTTTTAAAATCTTTATTTTTGTTTGCATTATTTTTTTTCCTTTAATAATTTTTGTGTAATAGATCGTTGCTCCTTATAATAGCTATCATCGGTTAATTCAATAGCAATATTTAATAAATATAAAACCGTCTCATCATCTTTCATAGTTTTTGCATAAGCTATAAACTCATTGATTGTGTGAATTACACTAGCAGATATGCCATGTTGTAAATGATATTTAGCAAAAATATTTTCAATATCTGCTACATTTTTAATCTCAATTTTACCATTTGTTGCTACCAAATCATTCACTAAATCTTTATTTATTGGTTTGGTGCGATAATTGTCACTAGTAAGATAAGCAACAATAGCAATATCATAACATTTTCTTTTTTCATAAAAATAAGCAATATACTGATAAGCATTCGCTAATTGTTCTTTTGTATAAGCATATTTTAAACTCTCCTTAATTAACTCAAATGCTTCTTCATGCTTATTTGCCTTATCATAAAGTAGTGCTAATTCTTGCATAACATATTGACATCTAGGATTGTAATTTAACGCTTCTTCTAGTGCTAAAATAGCTTCTTCTAAATTATTTTCTAGTTGATAAATACAAGATAATTGATACATATAATAAGTTATCGGTTCAGGATATCTTCTAACTTTTAGATTTTTAGCATTCTCAACATTTTCACAAAAGATAAAATACTCAATCATTTGATCAAAATCATAATAATTTTGCTCTCTCACATAAGATGCTTTTTTAAAAGTTTTTGATAATTTCAAAAGAATTTCTTTTGCTTCTTGAAATTTTTCATCAGCCAAAAGTTTGACAACCTTTTCATATTCTTGTCTTCTTTCATCTAGGATTGCATGCGTTTTTAAATCTAATTGTTCTTTAATTTTAGGATCTAAATATTGAAAAAGCATATTCGCAATCGCATATATTACTTCTTCATTATTCATTTTTTTATAGATCTCTAGTTCCGTTTGAAGATAAGCAATATCAATATCTTTCTCTTTTGTTAAATGAGATCTAATCTCATCAATAATTTCTTTATTATTCATTTTTTTCCTCTAAATATTGTTCTTTATGTTCCTTATGCAAATCAACTAATTTACTTGTCAATGCCATTTGATCAATAAGTAATTTAACAATTGATTCTAATTCAGAATTTTTACGATAATCAGCTTTACAAATATACCCTACTCTTTTATCTTTAAAAAGACGTTTTGCGATATCAATCGTATCTTTATGATAGATTGCGATTGATTCACCACCTTTCATTTTTACCAGTTTCATACAAGGAACATCCGTCATTCCATCCCCAATATATATCATATTTCGATAAGGAATTCTTCTATCATCATGATCAATGACACTATTTAACTTCTTATCATCTAACTGTTCTAAGGCGCCTTTAGAAATCCTAAAAATAAACTGCGTTTTAGTTGTAAAATTGATAACTTGTTTAGGCCAGTCAGCATTACCACTTTTGTTATAGTAAAATTCACAAGCATATATTTTTTTAAATTCTTTGGCAATTGGTGTTCCTTCAATAATCTCTTTTAAACCTGAAGATAAAATATAATGTTCAACTAAAATACCTTGACTTTTTCCATACTCATTGATCCTTTTAAACCAAGTTTTTACTCCTTTAAGAAAAATTACATCCTTGCCTAGATTCATAAAATCAGCCTTTTTTATACCAACATTTTTATTTTTAGCCATTTTTATCATTAAAAACATATATGATAAAATTCGATCCATATTATTTTTCTCAGAGATTTCATTTGATTCTTTCCAAAATGCTTCTGCATTCATCCCAACACTTGGAATAAAACTATATTCTTGCATATCTTTAGCACAAAGCGTTTTATCAAAATCATACATTAATGCAACAATTGGTTGTTGTTTTTCCATATTTACCCCCTAATGGTTCTTTCCTTTTTTAATAACTCCTTTATAAAATGCATAGCCATATAAACCTAATAATAGAATACTGCATATTATGGTGAGAATTGATACTGCAAACGAAATCCAAAAAATAAACCACCACTGGAATCTTAAAATACCTTTTTTAAAAATATATATGAAAACATAAATACTGCTAATAAAACCGCCAGATAAAAACATATAAACGATTTGATAAATCATTCGGTAAGAAGAAAGTTCTTCCATCATTTCTTGTTCCAAACTTGCATCAAAGATATTACCAACAAGTATAAAAGTGACAATCATTATAATTGGAATGAGGATTAAATATGAAACATAGAAAGCCATATTTAAACGATTTCCATAGTACCAATCATAATTAGATCGATGCTGACCTCTTTTCATTTTACTATTCGCATTTGTTCTTTCCGCTAATATATCTCTTTCTAAGAAGTCTTCTTTATGAATACGTAAAATTGGACACATTTTAGTTATTTCATCATCAGATGGGTCTATCTTCCCTTTTTCCCACAATTTTACTGTTTGAACATCAACATTTAATTGTTCAGCAAATTCTTCTTGTGAAAGTCTAGCTTCCTCTCTTAATACTCTAATATTTGTATGTATGCTACTCAACTTATCACCTCATTTATAATTATAACAAATATGTTCATTATTTTTTAAAAATATGCAACAAATACATATAAATAAATTGCATATAGTACAATAATATGCTATAATTGAATTATGAAAAATATTAAAAAAACAAAAAACAACTTATTCTTGATAGCATTAATGATGTCAATTCTATTTATTCCTGGTATCTTAATGATTATTTTTGGCTTTATCAATCATATCATTTTTATTGGCGTAATTGGAATTATCATTGTTGTAATTGATTTTTATGGTCTTCCTATTGTATGGATGCGATTTGGTGAATATAACTATTATTATCGCCTTTTCTATCAAATAACCGTTGAAAAAATTAACTACGTAACTTTGCTTGCTCAAACCAATCAAAGAAAAAAGGATAAATTACTAGCAGATATTCATTTTCTAATTGGTAAAGGATATTTAACTAATTATATATTAAAAGATAATGAAAGATTAATTGATCTATCTCAAGCAGATGATAAAGGGGAATATATCGCTAGTTTTATGAATGATATTACAATTATTAAATGCCCTAATTGTGGCGCCACATGTAAAATTTCCGATCATATACATCGTTGTAATTATTGTGGCACATTATTGGATAAAAAAAGTACTACAAAATTGTAGTACTTTTTTATTCAACATTTATATATTTAGTGCTATCTTTATATGTTGTATCCTCTTCTGGTATAACAACTGTTAACACACCGTTGTGATAAGTTGCATTAGCCTTAGCATCATTTGAACATCCTACATAAAAACTTCTTGAATATTCCCCATTGAATCTTTCTTGATGAAGCCATTCGCAGTCTTGACTATCACAACTTTTAGTATTTTTATCAGAACCTACCCATACAGTTAAATAACCATCATTTAATTGTACTTTAATATCATCCTTTTGATATCCCGGTATATCAATATCAAAAACATAGTTACCTTTTCTTTTTGAAATATCAGTTCTCATAAAGCCATTTTGATATGATTTGCCAAAAGGATATGGTGAAAAAAATTCATCAAATAAACTTGGTGCATCATAATGATTTTTAGTTATAAGTTTCATTTTTTATTTCCTCCTATTTTTTATAGTATTAGAAGAATTAAATGATTTATACTAAAAATTTAAAAATCAAAACTGGTCTTTTTAAAATATAAAACCCCCATTCAATACCAAACTGAATCGGGATTTATATCGTCCTATTTTTGTGCCTACTTTTCCTTGACTATTTCACTATCTGTTCATTTACTATCCTTTTTTGTTTTTTCTTTTGTAAATAATCTAAATAAGTAATGAAGAAAATACCTAAAATTAAGAAGACTACGCATAGCATAATATGTAATCCTAAATGACTTCTAATTGAATCTATAATAAGAATGGCTTTTTTGTTATATGCTTCTCGATAAATGGTAATAGGTGAAACAATTAATAATCCTAAAATGGCATACCAAACAATTGAAGAATGTTGTTTTAATAACTTAGATATCATTTTAGATATACCAATCACGCCCAATAAAATACCAACCATAAAGGGTAATATAATCCATAAATTCTCTATTAAAGGAACAAAATTTAGTTTTAAGATTCCTTTAAAAACTTTATCCAACATTAACATTAAAGGATCATACATCCCAAATATCAAAAGAATGGTCATTCCACTAGCAGCTGGAATTACCATTGTCGCACTCGCAATGGTTGCTAAAACAATAATATAAAGAATCATACCAATAGTTGGTGTTTCTATGGTAATACTAGATATACCAAATTTATCACTATAAGTCATTAACAAACCGATTATCAAAAAAATGACATAGCTTACAATATCAGCCACTTTTAATCTTTCCGATCTTATTTTCCTCAAAGTAATTGGAATCGTTGCAATTACTAATCCAACAAAAAAACTTGCAATAATTAATGGGAAATAATTTAAACATATTGCAATTGTCAAAGTCCCTATGACAATTCCTATTATTGTACCAATTCCATATAACCAAAGTTCCTTAAAAGCCTCAATTGGTTTTTTTGAAAGTTTTGCTAAAGATGCTGTAAAGTTTTCATATATCCCTAAAATAAGTAACATGGTTCCCCCACTAAATCCTGGTATTAAACAACTAATGCCAAATAAAAAACCATATAATATTTCTTTTAATCTTTTTTTCATTCTATCACCATTACCACATCTTATTATAATAATGATGAATTTATTCAAAAAAGAATACATAATTATTATCTTATTTTCAATCGCTTGTTGTAATTTTTCTAATCACTTTACAAGGATTGCCAAATGCCAAACAATTTTTAGGAATATCTTTGGTAACTACGCTGCCACCACCAATAATTGTATTGTCACCAATTGTTACACCTGGCATTACTCTAACTCCACCACCAATCCATACATGATTACCAATTCGAATAGGCTGAGCATATTCTAACCCTTCATTTCTTTTTTTAACATCAAAAGAATGATTAACAGTGTAAAATCCACAATCTGGACCAATAAAAACATGATCACCAAAGATAACTTTTCCTGCATCTAAAATTGTACAGTTATGGTTTAGAAAAAAATTATTTCCTATTTCAATATTATACCCATAATCACACCAAAAAGGTGCCATAATTATAAATGTACCCTTTATTTTCCCCAAAATTTTTTTTATGATTTCTTCTTTTTGGGTTGTCTGTGATGGTTTTACTATATTAAACTCATAACATAAATCTTTACATTTCATTCTATCCTCATTCAAAACCGCATCATTGGCATTATATACCATTTGTCTTAACATTTTATCTTTTTCATCCATTGTTTCACCTCTTTATAATCATAGTATAACAAATATATGCAATAAAAGGAAGTCATTATATAATAAAAAGTATGGTACTTGATACAATTACCATACTTTTTATACTATTGATTACTTACTCAATTTTAATAAAGGCATCAAAACCAGCCGCTTTAACTTCAGCAAGAACCGCTTCAGCATTTGCTCTTACTGAGAATGCTCCTACTTGTACACAATATAAAGTTCCATAAGTCTTGATATATCCATCAAAACCTGCTGCTTTGATTTGTGTAAGTAATGCTTCAGCATTCGCTCTTACTGAGAATGCTCCTACTTGTACACAATATAAAGTTGTTGTTTCATTCATTTCATTATAAACAGCTTGACGGAAATCATTCATTGTTTTACCAAATTTAGAAAACCAATGACCAGGATCAGCATGATTGGATGCAACGCCACGTTGATATCCTTCAAAATGACCAATAATAACGCCATCTGCTAATGGATTAAAATTATATAATTCGCAAAGATAGGCACATAATTCTACCGCTTCTTGGTATACCGCATTAAAATAATTGGCATCTGTTAGATCATCTTCACATATTTCAAAACCAATATGGGTATTATTTGCTGCCCCACCTGCATGCCATCCTCTCATATTCCATGGAAGAGTTTGATAAGTAGCAACCGTTCCATCAGCCAATTTACCAATAAAAGCATGAACACATTTTTGTTGACCATCTGGTTTTGCTTGATTCCAATGGTTTCCACCTGTATTAACACCAATTAAACCATCATTAGGTGCCAAATAACGTCTTAAATTAGGATTATTGGCACCAGTTGAATGAACCATAATGCCTGTAGGTGTTATATATTGACCTGCTTTATAGCAATCATTATTTGTTAATATTAGTTGATGAAGATTAGGATCACCTGCTGCTGAAACACTTTTGGGTTCAGTCGTAAATCCTAATAACAAACAAATTGAAAATACACAAATTAAACTTAAAACTTTTTTCATAATTTCATTCTCCTTTTCTTTTTAAAATTTTTATTATCAATCTTTAATACTTTTGTTTTATTCTTCATTGTCTTTCCTACTAGACAAATGAAAAACAAATGATTTCCATTATATTACCATTGTTATCACTCCCCAACCATTTATCATTTACATCATTTTGACTCCTTGTTTTAATTATATCATCAGCAGTTGTCGAAAAAAGAAGAAAATTATACAAAACTTAAATTTTTTTATTTAAAATTATATATATAGGAAAAATATGACATATTAAAAATAAAAAAGTAGAAATTCATCTACTTAAGAAAATCTAACCTAATCAATCAAAAATATCTTCTATTTTTACTATTGAAAGATTGTTAATAATTCAACAAAACTATTTCATCATTTTTTATACTATACATACAAATTATCCATTTATTTTAAAGTTTTTAATGTTTCTATATAATTTTTAACTCGTATAAAATCATCCGAATCATTATAATTAAAATAATTACAAACTTCTTTCATCGCCTTATCAAATAATCTCATTGCTATTTCTAATGATTCCCAACATATTTCTATACTCTCAAGTCTATAAGTTTTTAGTACATCTATACATTCATCTTTTGTTAAAAAACGTAATAGCCATTTATTATGCTTACCTGTATTCAGTGGAAATCCATATCTAACACCTGCTAAATATCCAAGCATTCGGTTTAACTCAACTCTAAGAATTTGTTCAAAATGCCAATTAGCAAATAAGATCTCTTCCCTTAGTAATCCTTTTGCTACATAAGTGCATACAAAAAAGAATTCGTTTGCACAATCTCTAATAAATGCAAAACTAGGCTTTTGAATCCAAAAAGTCTCATCCGAAGGATAAAGAGACTGAGGACATATGCCATCTTTATCAATTAATACTTTAATAAGCGGATCTTGTTTAAAGTATCGATCAATATCAGTTATGGGAACTAAAGTAAGATCTATTTTTATTCCATCAGAAAATAACATTAAATAAGAATACCATCCCTCAAATAAATCCGGTGAAAATAAATCCATTGCTTCTGGTTTTTGCATAAAAACTATATCACCAAATACTTTCAACCATTCATCAGATTGTTTAAAACCATCTACATCAGTGACTAAAAAGGTAATATCATAATCTTGCCATATATCAGGCACAACATTGGAATTAACTCGACTACCTTCAAGAGTCATTACACGTATTTTATCAGAAGAATGAGTAATTTTTTCAAATAATGTAAACATTTCAGCTGATGTTCTCATTTGTTATCACTCCTTTATTTTATCTAACTCCATTTTCATTTTTTTATTTTTAGTCTTAACTCTTTCTATTCGGCATTCTTCTTTATATAATGATTTACCTTTGGATAAATTGTAACTATGGTTTATCCATTCATATATGTCATTTATATCGACCGATCCATCAAGTTTTATAGTGATCCAATATTTTTTGTTCATATGATAACCTAAAAAATATTTCTTATTATCCACCATTTTTTCTATTCTTTCTGGTTCTAGCAATAAATCAATAATCTCAATACTTCCTTCTTCTTTGATCCCTATCTTCGTTTTCTCAACTATAAGTAATATACCATACCACTTATTATTCTCTTTATTTCTATTTCCAGTTACTCCTCCTAAATTGAATACTTTTATTCCTTCATTTAAATACTTCTTAATAACCTCCCACTTAAGTAAATAAGTACTATAAATACTCTTATATCTATTATCATAACCATCGATCAAAAACCATACCTCATTATCATTTTTAACGATTAATGCTGTACTAATAACTAATCCTGAAGGATAATTTTTATAAATTTGCGTAGAGTTTACCAAATGCTTATTATAAATTTCTAATTTTCTATCAGAATCAATCTTTTTACCAACCAATTTAGAAGAATTTTTAACACCACCATTTTGTATCATATTATTAATATTTCCATTAATTTTAAGTTCCCTATCTAACAAATACCTATAATTATCCATATAAGTTCTAGGATTAATCATTGCAAAATATAAATGAGCTTCATAATTACCATTAAAATTAGTTAAAATATTTTTATAATAATCAATCTTTTTATTAGTTTTCTTAGAAATAAGATTGTAAAAAACCTCCAAGTTAGTAATATCACCTTCATGAACAGAAATACCAAGTAAAGAACTTTCCTTAATGTTTCTCTTAACATTTCTCGATAGATTATCATAAGCAGCATTTATATTATCTTGTTTTAAAATAACTTCATATCTAGGATTTAATGCTTCAAAGCCTTGGTTAAAACCCAAATGAACATAACCTAAAGATATTAATTTTTCAAATAACTTCTTATTTTCATAAATAAGCTTATCGTTTCTATCAAAAATACGAAACTCTGTATAAGGATCTAACTTAACAAAAACAATATTTTTCTTACTTAAATATTTCTTAAGCTCCAAAGTAAAGTTAGTAAGCAAATCAAAATCATTAAAATTAATCAAAAATCCTCTTGGAGCATACGCATATTTATAGTTTAATTTCAAATCATTAATAACTAAAGACGTAGCACCATACAAATTATTATTATCATCAACAAGTCCTAAATACCAAACATCTCCCTTTAATAATTTGGTATATTCCACACTTTGATAATAATTTCTTTTACTATGTATTTTTGCATAATTATTATATTGCTTATCTGTTAATTCTATTATTTTCATTAAAATCATCTCCAAATAACATATATATAATATAATTATCTAAAATATATCTATAATTAGTATAACAAAAAATCATCTAAATAACAATTATTATATTATAATGATTTAAAAATTAACAATATCAAAAGAAAATATAAATAGACAATATAATGTCAATTTATAAATTTCACCAATACCTATTTAATAAAATTAATATTTTAGAATATATATAAATAGGTGAGTAATATGAAAAAAATAATAATATTTTTAACTATTTTAATATTCTTAACAATACCCATTAAAACATCCGCCCTAGGAGAATCCGCCTCTTGTTATATCTTAATGGATATGGATACAAGTAGAGTAATAATGGGAAAAAACATTCATAGTCAAAGATTAATCGCATCTATTACTAAGATTATGACCGCAGTTTTAGCCATAGAATCAAATAGGTTAGACGAAACCGTTATTGTAGATGAATCAATATTGAAAAGTTATGGTTCAGGAATCTATATCCAAGTAGGAGAAGAATTAACATTAAGGGACTTAGTATATGGTCTAATGCTAAGAAGCGGTAACGATGCTGCATTAATGATTTCATCTTTTATAAGCGGTAGCGAAGAAAAATTCGTTGAAAGAATGAATGCCAAAGCCAAAGAAATAGGAATGAAAAACACCTTATTCAATAACAGCAGTGGGCTAGATAATGAAAAAGGTAATTATTCAACCGCCTACGATATGGCCATATTAACAAGCTATGCCATGGACTACCAAGAGTATAAAAATATTGTTAAAACTAAAAAATACACCCTAAAAACTAACTACAAAACATATATTTGGTACAATAAAAACAAATTATTAGAAGAAGATTATATAACCGGAGGTAAAACCGGATTCACCGAAAAAGCTAAAAGAACTCTAGTTACCACCGCCTCTAAAGATGGAATGAATTTTGTAGTTGTAACCCTAAACGACGGTAATGATTGGAATACACATAAAAGCTCATATTTATATGCCTTTGAAAACTATAAATCTTATCAAGTATTAAATAAAAACACATTTAGAGTAAAAGACGATAAATATTATAACCAAAATCTATATATTGATAAAGATATTTTCCTAACCTTAAAAAAAGATGAAATAAACAAGATAAAAAATAATATTAAATTAGCCAAAATTAAAAATTATAGAAATGGTGACATTGTTGGAAGTAATAATTTTTATTTAAATGATACCTTAATAAAAAGTGTTAATATATATGCTTATAAAGAGCAAATTAAACCAAAAGAAAAAAACATATTTGAAAAAATATTAGATTGGATCAAATTTTGGTAAACTATATTTTTGTATTTTTAATATCTATAGGTATCTTTTATGGTTTTATAACTGGAAATACTACTGCTATTAATAATGAAATATTAAATGTTGGTGAATATTCGCTAAATATTATCTTAAAATTATTTCCTATTATGTGTTTATGGTTAGGTCTAATGAATATAGCATCTCAAAGTGGCCTTTTAGATATCATTGCAAAAAAAATTAGTAAAGTATTAAAATATATTTTTAAAGAAATTCCTGAAAATCACGAAGTAATGGCTTTAATATCCCTAAATATTGTTATGAATATGGTAGGCCTTGGTAATGCAGCAACGCCAATTGGTTTAAAAGCGATAAAAAGTTTAAATGAATTAAATAAAAATAAAGATACACCTTCAAAAAGTATGCAAACATTTTTAATATTAAATACTACAGGATTAACTATCGTACCAACAAGTATCTTAGCACTAAGAATGTCATCTGGCAGTACCAATCCATCTATTATTCTACCAGCGTGTATTATAACTACCATATTATCTACAGTTACTGGTCTAATAATAAATTATCTTTTTAATAAGAAAAGGGGTAATTTATGAATATTGCCTCAATTTTTTTACCAACAATTGTATTAATTATTATTATTTATGCCCTATATAAAAAAGTAGACATCCTAAAGGCTTTTAAAAAAGGTGCCAAAGAAGGGTATCAAACGGCATTAAGCTTATTTCCAACTATTTTAATTATGATGCTTGCTGTAAATATTTTTACCAAAAGCAATATCCTCACAGATCTATTTAACCACATTAAAACCATTTTTAACATATCAAAATTCCCAATTGAAGTAATGCCATTAGCATTTTTAAAACCAATAAGCGGTTCTACCTCCTTAGTATTATTAAACGATATATTAAATACCTATCATCCAGATTCCTATATTGGTATATTATCGAGCATTATTGCCGGTTCTACAGACACAACAATATATATAATAGCTACATATTACGGTAGCATTGGTATTAAAAAAACATCTTCTTCCCTTAAAGTTGGCTTACTAACAGACTTATTTACAGTAATCATAGCCCTAATAATAACTTATTTACTTTTTAAATAATGTAAAAAGATGTGAAAATATCTTAAAAAGATAAAAAAGCTTGACAAATAACCAACAATCTATTATATAATTAAATAAGCAAAAAGGAGGCCATATGGGTAAAAATTTAGTAATAGTAGAATCCCCTAATAAAACTAAAACTATTAGCAAATATTTAGGTGATAATTATAAAGTAGTATCATCAGTAGGACATATTAGAGATTTATCAACTAGTGGCAAATATGGTTTTGGTGTTGATATAGAAAATAATTTTAAACCAGATTATGTTCCCATAAAAGGAAAAAGTAAAATAATTAAAGAATTGAAAAAAGAAGTTAAATCTTCAGATCATGTATATCTAGCAACCGACCCAGATAGAGAAGGGGAAGCTATATCATGGCATCTTTATGATGAATTAAAATTAAAAGATAAAGATTATGACCGCATTGTCTTTAATGAGATAACCAAAAATGTTATCTTAAATAGCTTCAAAAACGCCCGTAAAATAGATGAGAATTTAGTTCACTCACAAGAAACTAGAAGAATCCTAGATAGAATTATCGGTTTCAGATTAAGTAAGCTTATGCAAAGCAAAACAGGTGGTAAATCCGCCGGCCGTGTTCAAAGTGTTGCCTTAAAATTAATCGTAGATAAAGAAAGAGAAATAGAAAAATTTATCATTGAAGATTATTATGAAATTGATGCTCATTTTAATGAATTTGATGCCAAATTATTCTCATACAACCATAAAGATATTGAAATAAAAACCGAAAAAGAAGCTAAGGAAATATTAGAAAAATTAAATAATAGCTTTAAAATAGAAAGTGTAGATAAAAAAGAAAAGAAAAAATCATCTCCATATCCTTTTACTACTTCAACATTACAACAACTAGCATCAACAAAGTTAAATTTTCCAGCCAAAAAGACAATGAGTGTTGCTCAAAAATTATATGAAGGAATCAGCTTAAAAAATGAAACTGTCGGTTTGATAACTTATATGAGAACCGATTCAATTAGATTAAGTGATGAATTTGTAGCAGATACTTATAATTATATTGAAAATAATTATGGTTCTAAATATACTGGATATATTAAAAATAAGAAAAAGAAAGAAAATGTTCAAGATGCTCACGAGGCAATTCGTCCAACTTCAATTAAAAGGACACCAGAAAGTGTTAAACCATATTTAAAAGATGATGAATATAAGCTATATTCATTAATATACTTCCGCACATTAGCAAGTCTTATGTCGGATGCTAAAACAAATGCTACTACCGTTATCTTAGATAACAATAACTATAAGTTTAAAGCAACCGGTAGTATTCTAACCTTTGATGGTTATTTAAAAGTGTATAGTGATTATGAAGAAGTAAGCGATAAAATATTACCTGATTTTGCTAATTACAAAACCAATATCGTAATAGCTAATAATATCGAATATTCGCTTCATCAAACCAAACCCCCAGCAAGATACACAGAAGCTTCATTAATTAAAGAACTAGAATCTCTAGGTATCGGAAGACCATCGACATATGCAACTATAGTTAATGTAATTAAAGAAAGAGACTATGTAAAAGTTATTGATAAAAAATTTCATCCTACAGAAATAGGCATTTTAACAACAGACAAATTACAAGAATTCTTTAAAGATATTATCAACGTTAAATACACCAAAGAAATGGAAGACGATTTAGATAAAATAGCCGATGGAAATTTAATATATTATGAATTACTAAATAGATTTTATAAAGACTTTGAACCAAAAGTTAAAAATGCATTTGACAATATGGAAAAAAAAGAAGCCGAAAAAACAGGAGAATTATGTCCTAATTGCAATAGTCCCTTAGTAATTAAGCAAAGTAGATATGGTAAATTTGTTGCATGTTCAAATTATCCAACTTGCAAATATATAAAACAAGAAGAAAAAGAAACTAAAAAAGAAATAACTTCCTGTCCGCAATGTGATGGAAAGATAGTAGAAAAGAAAACAAAAAGAGGAAAAATTTTCTATGGTTGTAATAACTATCCAAAATGCAACTTTGCTTCTTGGGATATACCAACAGGTGAAAGATGTCCTAATTGCAACAGTCTTTTAGTAGAAAATAAAAAGAATATTAAATGTGCAAAATGCGAATATATTAAAGAAAAATAAGAAAAACTATTGCAATAATTTATAAAATACTATATAATTATATCGTTCCTTTTTCTTGGGTTACCGTACCTCTTACGATTATCTAGGAAAAATGGTGAAAATAATATAAGGAGGATTTATGGCATTAAAAAAAGAAGTTAAACAAGCAATTATCAAAGAATATCGTTTAGATGAAAAAGATACTGGTTCACCAGAGGTTCAAATTGCTTTATTAACTAAACAAATCGATGCTCTAACAGAACATTTAAAGAATAACAAGCAAGATAAACACTCTAAAAGAGGACTATTAATGATGGTCGGAAAAAGAAAAAGTTTATTAAATTATTTACTTGAAAATGATGTTAAAAGATATAGAGCAATCATTAAAAAATTAGGAATTAGAAAATAAATAAGTAGGCACTCTTTTTTGAGTGCCTTTAATTTGAAATTTCAAAAAAAATTACTTAAAAATAATTTTTAATACCGTTTCACATAGTAAAAAGAAGGAGGATAATTAATGAAGAAAGTATTTGAATTAGATTTTTATGGAAGAAAGATTGTAGTAGAACATGGACAAGTTGCTAAGCAAGCAGATGGAGCAGTATTAGTAAGATATGGTGACACCGTAGTACTTTCAACTGCAGTAGTTAGTAAAAGTGCTAATCTTTTATCAGATTTTTTCCCTTTAATGGTTTTATATCAAGAAAAATTATATTCAGTAGGTAAAATACCAGGCGGATTCATAAAAAGAGAAGGAAGGCCAACTGAAGCAGCTACATTAGCATCTCGTATGATAGATAGACCACTTAGACCATTGTTCCCAGATGATTTCAAAAACGAAGTACAAATAGTAAATACAGTATTATCGGTTGATCAAGATAATTCACCAGAACTAACAGCCTTACTAGGTTCATCAATAGCTGTATCAATTTCTAAAATACCATTTAATGGGCCAGTAGCAGCAGTAAAAGTAGGAAAAGTTAATGGAGAATACATAATAAATCCTACCATAGAACAAACAGAAAAATCAGAAATCGACTTAACCGTTGCCGGTACTAAAGATGCTATTAATATGGTAGAAGCAGGAGCTAAAGAAGCAAGCGAAGATGATATGCTAGAAGCACTAATGTTTGGTCACGAAGCTATAAAAAAATTAATAGCATTCGAAGAAGAAATAATTAAAGAAATTGGTATTCCAAAAATGGAATATGAAAAATTAGAAATAAGCGAAAATCTTATCGCTGAAGTTGATTCAATAGTTAGAAATAGACTAGATCAAGCACTTAGAATAAAAGATAAACTAGAAAAATATACTGCAATTGATGATTTAGAAAACGAAGTAATAGAAAAATACAAAAGTGAAAATGAAGATATTATGAAAAGCGACGAATTAAAAGAATTGCTTACCAAAATAGCTTTAATTTTCCATAATATAGAATATGAACTTTTCAGAAATATCGTTGTTAAAGAAAAAACTAGAGCAGATGGACGTGCTATGGATGAAATAAGAGAACTATCAACAGATATTGACCTATTACCAAGATGTCACGGTAGTGCATTATTTACAAGAGGACAAACCCAAAGCCTAGCAACAGTTACCCTAGGAGCATTAGGAGAACATCAAATACTAGATGGGCTTGGAATTGAAGATGCTAAAAGATTTATGCTCCACTATAATTTCCCAGCCTTCTCAGTAGGAGAAACTGGAAGATACGGTTCTCCTGGAAGAAGAGAAATAGGTCACGGAGCATTAGGCGAAAGAGCACTATCTTATGTTATCCCAAGTGAAGATGAATTTCCATATACCATAAGAGTAGTAAGTGAAATACTAGAAAGTAATGGTTCTAGTAGCCAAGCTACAATATGTGCTGGAACTATGGCCTTAATGGCAGCCGGAGTGCCTATTAAAAAACCAGTCGCTGGAATTGCCATGGGACTTATTACCCACGAAAACGAATATACAATCCTAACCGATATCCAAGGTATGGAAGATCATTTAGGCGATATGGACTTTAAAGTAGCAGGAACACGTGATGGTATAACCGCTCTTCAAATGGATATTAAAATCGACGGAATAAACAAAAAAATATTAAAAGAAGCCTTAGAACAAGCTAAAAAAGCTAGATTTCAAATATTGGATGTCATCGAAAAACAAATATCTAAACCAAGAAGCGAAGTATCTAAGTACGCTCCTAAAACTATGACCTTTATGATTAATCCAGATAAGATTAAAGATGTTATCGGTCGTGGTGGTGAAATGATTACTAAAATTATTCTAGAATGTAGTCACGTTAATACCGTAAACGATATCAATGCCGTTAAAGTAGATTTAGAAGATGATGGAAGAGTAATTATATATCATACTGATTCAGATATTATTAATGCTACTGCCGAAAGAATTAAAAATATAGCAAGAGAAGTAGAGTTCGGTAAAATATACAACTGTAAAGTTGTTTCTGTAGAAGATTTTGGGGCCTTTGTTGAACTATGGCCAGGTTGTGAAGGATTAATTCATATATCACAATTAGATATAAATAGAGTAGAAAAAGTAACCGATGTCGTAAATGTTGGTGATGAAATACTAGCAATTGCCACGGGTTATGATAAAAAAGGCAAAATTAATTTATCTAGAAAAGAATTACTAAAACCAAAAAAAGAAAATAAATAACGAAACAAATTTTTGTTTCGTTTTTAAAAAAATATAATTAAATATAGCGGTGAGTATAGGGGTGTACGATTATTCATTTGCGTTTGATTTAAATTGCCAATTAGAAAAACTACTTGAAATACCAATGAGTGAAACAATAGACTTTAAAAATTATATTTTTCTTGGAAAAACTTGGTTAAGTGCAAAAGGATTAAATGGTGTAAAACCAGAAATAAACATAAAAATAACTAGATATTTAAAAAATAGATTCCTTATATTTATAACATTTTATACAGATTATTATAACAATGATGATAATGACTATAGTGGAATGATAGAATTTACTTTTAATCTGGATGATTATTTAGAGAAAAAAGAAGGAAAAATTTAACAAAAACATTAAGAAAAGCATATGAAAATAAAAAATAAGTATTAAATAGTATAGCAAGAAACTATACTATTTTTTTGTGAGATAAAATAATTGGTTTTTATTTTGTAAATTTCTTGTCAAAAATACTATTTAAAATTAATAATATGCTAAAATTAAAAAAAGAGGTGAACTTATGGAAAACTTTTCTTCATATTACCAAAATTTGGATAACAATATAAAAAAATATTTTAAAATACTATATCCATATATACCAATAGAATTACAAGAATATATAGAAATAATTATGCGATTAAGTGGAATAGATTATTTTTGTGGAATGAAATATGCATCTAACCATATGTACAATTTCAAATATAATATCTCTAGACTAGATCATTCTATTAGCTGTGCTTTAGAAACATTAAGATTTACTGATGATTTCGAAATGGTTTTATCAGCATTATATCACGATTGCAATACCCCAATATTTTCTCATGTCATCGATTACTTATATAAAGATTATATAAAACAAGAAAAAAGTGAAGAAAATAACGATTTATTCTTATTGGAAAATGTAGTGTTACAAAAACTATTAGCAAGAGATAACTACAATATCGAAAGAATTATTAATCCCAAACAGCACCCAATAATAGATAATAATCGCCCTAAACTATGTATAGATAGATTAGATGGAATTTTACTAACAAGCTTATCTTGGACTAAAACAATTACCTTAGATGAAGTAGAAGAAATAATAAATAACACCATTTTATTAAAAAATGATGAGCAAGAATTAGAAATTGGTTTTTTAAACCCTTTAATCGCTAAGAAATTAGTAACTATGGAAGACACAATTAATACCTATTGTAAAAGCAATAATGATACCTTTATGATGCCATTAGCAGCTGATATGATTAAATACTGCATTAACTCTTGTTATATTAAAGAAAGTGAATTATATACATTAAAAGAATCAGAATTTATTGAAATTATAAAAGAAAACTATTATTATGATTTACAATTAGCTCTATTGTATGATGCCTTCACAAAAATGGAAAAAGTTACTAGTGTAAATATTAAAAATACCAAAACAAGAGTAATTAAGCCATTATATTTAAACCAAGATAATAAAATAATTAGAATGAATTAATCTTTTAAATATTTATAAACATAATATAAATGATGTAATGTAGTAAATACTATATTACTAATAATAGCCATAATAAGCCCCCACATTCCTACTTTAAATAAAGAAATAACAAATAAAATAACACTTCTTAATATTGTTCCTATTAATGTTCCCCACATTGCACATTTACTCTTTCCCATTGCTTGCAAAGTGGAAGTTAATGGAGCTTGTATATAATGCATAAGAAAAAACGGAGCTATTACTTTGATATAATTAATGCCTAAATTTGTTTTATAGATAATCGATAATGGTATCTGTGGAATGAATATAAAAATTAAACTAATAGGAATACCGATTAATAAAGATATAAAAATTGCTTGATTAAGTTTAGTTTTAGCTCTTTTTTTATGCCCATTAGCGTAAGCATTACTGATCACAGGCAATAATGCATTGGATATTGCATAAGAAAAAAATGAGGGCAAAAGTAACAAAGGTAGCACATAACCGTTAATAATACCATATTCCATCGTTATATAGTTAGTTTCATATCCAACCTTTAATAAAACAAAAGTAATAATAATAGGTTCTAAAAAAGAACCAATCGTTCCAATTAATCTACTAGAAGTAGAAGGAATACCAATACTCAAAGCTTCCTTAGTTATATATTTGTTATATATAAAATCATCTTTACTAATACTTACCTTAGGAGTAAATAAAAGCAATATAATAATCGAAATACCCTCACTTATTATATTAATTAAAACAACCCCAGTAACAGCTTTTTCAACACTAAATCTAAGCAAATATGGAATTAAAAAAATAACTAACAAAAGCCTTATTAACTGCTCTCCATTATTACTTATTGTATATGGCCACATTCTCTCCTTACCAAAAAAATATCCTCTTAAAATATCAGAAATTGTGATAAACGGCAAAGTCAATCCTATTGCCATAATTGGATATAATAGCAAATCATTTTTTAAAAGTACTCTAGATATAAAAGGAGAAATCAAAATAATAACTATCATTAAAAAAATATTAAATATTAATATAAGAGGTACCAATGACAACACTAATTTTTTATTATTTTTCCTTCCCTCGCTGACCAGTTTAGAAACCGCTAAAGGAAGTCCCAAATTAGAAAGAGTGATAAAAAGACCAAACGTAGGTAAAACCATCATATAAAGTCCTAATCCTTCAGTACCTATTTTTCTAGATAGAACAATCCTAATAACCATCGCCATTAACTTACTGACAAATCCTCCAATAAGTAAAATAACAGTTGATTTAATAAATTTATTTTTAATCATAGTATCACCAATAAATTATATGACTAAAAAAAAAGAAGATATTTACTTTACAATACATTTATTAAAATTTATACATTTTACTTCAACAACTAAAAATAAAATGTTATAATTAATAAAGGTGATGGTAATGAAAAAACTACTATTAATACTATTAATATTTTTTACAGTAGCATGCGACTATAGTAACGTCAGTGAAGAAGCTAAAAATGAATATATTAACAAAAAAGAAGAATTAACTAAAAAAGAGGAATTTGAAAATATAGATAATATTCCATTCGATATTACTATCTCCTTAGATAGAATAAATGAAGAAGAAATAACATACCGTGTTATCGTAGATAACGCTAAAGAGGATATTAGTAATATCAAAGCCTTATTAATACACGACTATTTCACCGAGGATATTTTCCCAAGTATTGGAATATTAGATGATACAATTAATTTAAAACATAATGCAGAAAATGAAGAAAAAGGTTTTATGCTAGTAGGGTATATCAATACCAAAGATCCTCTAGAAAAATTAAAAATTGAGTTTAGATTATTAGTAGAATATACTGATACAGAAAAAAAAGAACATAAAATTTATTATAAAACGACAAACTTTTCTTAAAAAAATATATATCATTAATTTGGTGATATTAAGTGAAAGTAAAAATAATCGATGAATCGCATGAAAAAGATTTAGAAGAAGAAATAAATAAATTTTTAAATAATTGTGAATTTGAAATAATAGATATAAAATTTAATAGTGCAGTAGCTATATATGGAGAAGAACAAATATTTTGCTTTTCTGCATTAATTATGTATAAGGAGTAAGTATGAGAACTAAAAAAATAGCCCTAAATATGATTTGTGATATCGTACCATATTTATTAATTGGTATCGTTGGTTTAATCAAAGTTAATTATTTAATTACCTATCTTGGAGATGCCAACAATGGATATTATCAATTTATAAACCAAATAATATCGTATGTCTTTTTAGCCCAAGCTGGTTTCTGTGAGGCCGTTATATATTCTTTATATAAACCATTCGCCGAAAAAAACAAAGATGATATTAACAAAATATATTCAGGAGCAAGATATATATTTAAAAAAATAGGCTTAATAATATTTGGCCTAATCATATTAGTTAGTATTGGACTATATTTATACTATCATAACGAACAAGAATCACTTGTAATTACCCTAAGTTTCTTTATCATTGCAAGCTCATATCTAATATCGTATTTTGGTAAAACACAAACCTATACTGCTGTACTATCGGCTAATCAAGAAAGATATATCTATTCCAATGTTTTAAATATAATAAAACTAATATGTGATATTCTAACAATCTTTGTAATAGTTTGGTTTAGAAGTTTAGTAGCCATTGCTATATTAATATTAATAGTCAAAATAATAGAAGAAGTAATAATGCGCTTTGTCGTTAAGAAAAAATATAGTTATCTAAAAGAAGTAAGCGACAAAAACACCACGATGATTAAAATGACCAAAGACTTAGTATGGATGCAAGTTGGAACTCTTGTTTTAAATAATGTTGATGCTGTATTAATCATGCATTTCCTAGGACCAATCTGGGTAAGTATCTATACATCATATAATTTTATTTTAAGATATCTAAACGAAATTGCCTCGCGATTAAACTATGCCACCGTCTATTCCTTTGGCAATGTATTTGCTAAAAAAGAAAGTGATAGAGCATATCCACTCTTTAAAGAACTACAATCATTATTTATGATTATTGCTATTGCAATGTCACTAACATTTCTCTTAGGTATAAGAACATTTATCCTCTTCTGGATAAAAGATGCTAACTATATTCTCTCATACACTACTGCCACACTTTTTACCCTAACTACCTTTTTCTATATATTATACCTACCACTATTATCGATCATTAACTCCAATGGCCTTTTCAAAGAAAATAAATACCATATTTTAACATGTGCTTTAATTAATGTTATTTTATCGCTTATATTAGTTAATTTTTTCCAAATAAACGGTCTTTTAATAGCAACAATCACCTCCTTCATCGTAAACATAATTTTAAAATGCAACTTAATAAATAAAAAAATCTTTAATAATATCAATTATTTTAAACTAATCAGCCCATACATTATCATAACCATATCGTTTATCTTCATTATAATTATATCAAAACCACTAGAAATATACTTACTTAAAAATATTACCTCAATATTGAGTATTGTAATAACATTATTCTCAATTTTCATAATCCTTTTTATAATACTATTTATAATTATGTATTTAGTAGATTCCAATACCCGTAACTTATATCAAAGAATTATTAATCTAATAAAAAAAAGAAAATAAAATTTTTCTCATTTTTACCTAGGAATATATATAATATATAAAGTTTATAAATTAGTCAACCAAGTTTACAAACATTATACAAACTATTTTTAATTGCTAAAAAATACCAAATAAAAAACTAAAGAAAACTGTCAAAAACACTTGCCATATTAAAAAAAGTAGGTATAATAAATAAACAAGAAAAGGAAGTGAATATTTTTAAATATTAAATAAAATATATTTGAAAATATTCATTTTTATTATTTTGAAATTGAGGTGATATCTTTGATAAAAACTAATTTACCAATCATCTTTTTAAAAGATGTCGTCTTACTCCCTAATAATGATTTAAGAATAGAATTTTCAAATACTAAAGATAAAAATCTTTTAACTATATCCGAAATGAATTATGATGGTTACTTACTATTTATTAATTTAAAAAATCCTAAAGAAGAACAGCCATCAGTACACGATTTACCCAAAATAGGTATATTAGGTAAAATTAAGACCAAAATAGAACTTCCCAATAATATTATAAGAACCGTCATCACCGGTATCAATAGAGTAAATATATTAGAATATGTAGAAAATAACAATAATTTAGAAGCATTTATAACCCTAATCGAAGAATCTAACTATGATGCATTTGAAGTAGCAGCTTTAAAAAGAATTCTTCTAAGAGATTTAAATAATTATATTAATATATCTAGCTATATGAGCAATGGGGTCTTAGGTAGAATAGAAAGCGTAAAAAACTTAAACGCCCTAGTAGATATAATTGCTAATGAACTACCTCTTGAATATTGTGATAAATTTAAATACATATCTGAAACAAACTCCCTAGCTAGAGCAAGATACCTAATAGAAGACCTAAATAAAGAAATAGAAACAATAAAATTAGAAGATAGTATCGAAGAAAATTTAAAGACTTCTCTTGATAACAATCAAAAAGAATACATCTTAAAAGAAAAAATTAAACTAATTAAAGAAGAATTAGGCGAAAGTGATATCAAAGAAGAACTAATAACATCACTAAAAACCAAAATAGTAAACTTAGAAGCCCCATACCGTATAAAAGAAAGATTAGAAAAAGAATTAAACAAATATGAATTAACACCTACAACTTCCCCAGAAACAACCATAATAAGTACATATATTGATACTTTAATGTCCCTTCCATGGGAAAAAACAACCAAAGATAATACTAATCTAGAAAAAATAAAAGATATATTAAACGAAAGCCATTTTGGATTAGAAGAAGTAAAAGCACGTATCATTGAATATGTAGCAGTAAACAAACATACTCCAAATAAAGAAAACAACATTATCTGTTTAGTAGGACCCCCAGGTACCGGTAAAACGACCCTTGCCAAAGAAATCGCCACTGCCTTAAACAAAAAATTTGTTAAAATAAGCGTTGGAGGAGTAAACGACGAAGCCGAAATAGTTGGTCACAGAAGAACATATATAGGAGCAAGTCCTGGTAAAATCATCAGTGGTCTAAAAAAATGCGGTTCTAAAAATCCAGTATTTTTAATCGATGAAATAGACAAAATGACTAAAGATATAAAAGGAGATCCCGCCTCAGCCTTACTTGATGTTTTAGACAAAGAACAAAACAATATGTTTGTAGATAACTATATTGAAGAAGAATTCGATTTATCTAAAGTAATGTTTATTCTTACCGCTAATGATGAATATGCAATACCAAAAGCTCTTAAAGACCGGTTAGAAATCATTCACCTTTCTAGTTATACCTTATATGAAAAGATTAATATTTGTAAAAATTACATTATTCCCTCATTGCTTGACAATCTAAATTTAAAAGGAAAACTAAAAATAGATGAAAATGTAATAGAAGATATTATCAAACTATATACCAAAGAAGCCGGAGTTCGTGAATTACAAAGACAAATAACTAAAATATTTAGAAAAAAGATTTTAGCTATAGTCAGTAAAAAAGATAATGAATTATTACAAATAACTAAAGACAATTTAAAAGAATATTTAGGTGAACCAAAATATTTAGAGCACGATAACGTCAAATATCAAAAAAGTGGTATTGTAACCGCCTTAGCATATACTCCATTTGGAGGAGCGTGCTTAAAAGTTACCTCAGCCAAATACAAAGGAAAAGGAAACATTGAAATAACCGGTAATTTAGGTGAAGTAATGAAAGAAAGTGTTAAAATTGCCATATCGTATATAAAAAGCAATTGTGATATATTTGGTATAGACATTGATGATTTTAATCAAAATGACATCCATATTCATTTTGAAGATGGAGCAATTCCTAAAGATGGACCATCCGCAGGAGTAGCCATCACCACCGCCTTAATTAGCTTGTTTAAAGATAAATTAATTACCAATCAAATTTCAATGAGCGGTGAAATAACCTTAAGAGGAGACATCCTAAGAATAGGTGGAGTAAAAGAAAAAATTATCAGTGCCATTACTAATAATATCAAAACAATATACCTACCTAAAGAAAATATATCTGATGTAGATGAGTTAAATAGCGATATAAAAGACAATATAAACATTAAATTTGTAAATAATTACGAAGAAATATATAAAGAAATATTTAAATAATTAAGGATACCCATTCCTTAATTTTTTCAATTTAAAAAGTTTACAATAACAATGAATAATGATATAATTATTAATGTTAATAGGAAGTGAGTAGATGAATTACCAAAACATAACCGAAGAAATAATAAAAAAAGAAACATTAAAAAATAAAATACCAACATTATTAATACATTCTTGTTGTGCTCCATGTTCCACATATGTATTAGAATATCTATCACAATACTTTAAAATAACTATCCTATATTATAATCCTAATATATATCCTAGTGAAGAATACCAAAAAAGAGCAGAAGAACAAGAAATGTTAATTAAAAAAATGAATCTAAAAAATGAAGTATCCTTAGTAATCACCCCATATGATAGCAACGAATACTTTGAAAAAATTAAAGGATTAGAAAACGATATTGAAGGTGGCTCACGTTGTTACAAATGTTATCAACTTAGAATGGAAAAATCTGCAAAATATGCTAAAGAAAATAACTATGACTATTTTACCACCACCTTAACCATCAGTCCCCACAAAAATAGTAAAACAATAAATGAAATAGGATCACAACTAGAAAAAAAATATCAAATAAATTATTTATATTCAGACTTTAAAAAGAAAAATGGATATAAAAGAAGTTGTGAATTATCAAAACAATATAATCTATATCGTCAAGATTATTGTGGATGCATATTTTCAAAAAAAGAAAGAGGGAAATTAAATGTATTATGATTTAATCATATTATTAATTATTGTGTTAGGCATTATATTCTTTTGCCGTAAATTTAAAAACTTTGTCTACTTAATCGCTGTAGTTGATATCTTCTTAAGAATAATTACTTTTATTAAAAATAATATAGGCTTAATCGACGTAAAAAATATCCTTGATAAATATTTACCAGATAACCTACCAAGTTTAGTATATAAATATACCAACGGAATAGTAAGTGATATTATTATGTGGATATATTTATTTATCTTTATCTGTTTCTTATGTTATACCGTTAAAATATTATGGAGAAGAAAATGATAAACAACAATTTTAATAGAAGAAATATTGATACCAGCCAAATATTTGATGAAAAATACAAAGTTAATCAAAGAAGAGAAATAAACGAAAAAAATAGACAAAGAGAAACAAGCTTCAAAAGTAGATTATATGGTACAGATAATATGCAAATACTAAAAGAAAAAAACATCAAAGAAAATACTGTTACTAGTAAAGTAGAAGCATTAAATCAAAAAATAAATGCTAATAACACTATGTATAAAAATAGTGCAATGAATAATTTAAAAGATAGATTTAAGTAGGTAAATATGGAAGATTTATATAAGTATGAAAAAGAATTATATGAAAAAGGTATTAACTTTATCGGTGGAGTAGATGAAGTAGGAAGAGGCCCATTAGTAGGTCCAGTAGTAGCTGCCTGCGTAGTATTACCAAAAGATTTTTACTTAGAAGGTTTGACCGATTCCAAAAAATTAAGTGAAAAAAAAAGAAATATTTTCTATAAATATATAATTGAAAACTGCCTAGCATATGGTATTGGTATAATAGACGAAAAAAGAATCGATGAAATTAATATCTATAATGCCACTAAAGAAGCCATGATTATGGCCATTAATAAAGCTTGCCAAAAAATAAAAATAGAACATATCTTAATTGATGCAATGCCGCTTGAAATTAATATTCCTACCACATCGATTATTAAAGGTGATGCCAAAAGTATCACAATTGCAGCTTCCTCAGTAGTAGCTAAAGTCGTAAGAGATAAAATGCTCTATGAACTAGATAAAAAATATCCTATGTATGACTTTAAAAACAATAAAGGCTATCCCACAAAAAAACACCTTGAAGCAATTAATAAATATGGAATAATAAAAGAACATCGTAAAAGCTACGGCCCAGTAGCAGAATATTTAAAAAATAATAACAAAAATACTTGATTATTTACCTAAACGATAGTAAAATATTTATAGATTTATTTCTTGAATTATGAGTGACACATAATTTATAAAAAAGAAATCGTTAACTCGCGTTATTGAGTATGAAGAGCACTTATAAGTGAAATAAGGTGGTACCGCGGGAATTACTCGTCCTTATACATAATACTTTTTTGTATACAAAAGGAGGATATAAATGCAAAACTTAGTTTTGAGTATACTTGTTTTTATAATAATATATTTATTATATCTAGTTTATTTTTAATTACTTTATTTAGTTTAATTATTTTAAAAATAAAATTAGCGCAGGTTTTGTTTCCTGCGCTAGAGCGTGTTTGAAAATTGCTTTCCGCAAGATGTATTCCACAATTTGTGGGATATTTGGTTCAAATAAGGGAGGCGTAGCGGGCTACGCTGACCGAATTTGGGACAAATAGACCGCAAAGTGGGGGATGCAGATTGCGGTTGTG